>Ga0129314_1000888_pt1 | contig 25794 bp, 36 predicted proteins | sample O1111metagenome_FD_94431 | JGI IMG/M metagenome (GOLD analysis project Ga0129314, IMG submission 94431) | Orangutan individual fecal microbial communities from fecal samples from Wisconsin, USA - O1111 metagenome | ecosystem: Host-associated > Mammals > Digestive system > Large intestine > Fecal... | reverse complement strand
GTCTTTGCTATGTCTATAAGAGCGTGTTTCATGTCCTGAGTAAAACCTGAATACTTTGGAGTACCGTAGTATTCAATGCCATTTCCATAGGTGACGCTTTTGATTACACCCACCTCACGTTCAAAGTGAAATAAGAAGTCAAGTGCGAGTCTGGTGGTGTGGTCAGTATTATGATAATTGCAATACAGACGTACGATGTTTTTGAAAAGAGAATCATTTGCGCCGGGGATAGATCGACAATAACCACTTACAATTTCGTTATACTCTGAAACATCTAAAGCATATGTCGGCGGTGTGATTAGGTCGGGAATGTTGTAGGTGTATCCATCTGGTGAGGAATATTGAGATAGGTTGTTTGGGAGGATCGAAGCCTTTTCAAACGTTTCTGTGATTTTATGAGTACATCCCTTATATATTCGACCATCACTGAATGAACATGAGACTGGGTCGGATAGCAGTAGATAAAGCATTAAATGAAGAATGCTTTCGTAGTCCAATTGCTTAGCCTCTGATAGAGCACTCATTAATCGCACAGTCGCTTTTATATGATTAGACATTTCCATAACAACATCAGCATCAATTGATTCATACGCATCATTGCTTACCGGGAAAAGGAAACCATTTGTAGAGTAAAATGACAGGATGCTATCAAGATCATCATCACGAGTTGATAGCAGGGAACCAAGAACATTATTATTAACAATTCCTTCTCCTCGATGAATCTTAACAAGACCGCTGCTTGCCGCATATGCAAATTCACATTGCAATGCAGTATTGCTACGGATTTTTACAATTCTTTTCGGGCTCAAAGTAGGATCGGTATGAATGGTGTCCACAACACACTCACAGGCATTCCCCTGATACTGGAAGATATTGTTTTCAAAAAAACCAACACTGTAGTTCGGCATAATTAATGCTCCTTCTCCATCATTGATAAAATCATGATATTCCGTAAGGGAAAGCGTAAGTCATAACCTAATTATAAAACCTAAAATAACATATATCAACCAAAAAACTCCTTACTAAAGCATCAATAGTAAGGGGTTTTTTGTTATATTCACTTATTTATGATTCTACAGTACGCTTTTACATAGAAAAAGATAGCAGGAGGACAGAATAAATGACTAATAATGATTGGCTCATCAATATTGAAAACTGCATTGACACTATTTGTTCTCGTGAAAATGGAAGAGCAATTGTTGAATCTGTGTTGCAGAGATTCGAGGTGGAGAGCATTTATGATCTTCAGCCAAGTAGTTATCCAGAAGTTTTCAGTGAGTTGTATGCCATAGAAACCGACAAATGAGCTTCGGCCTTATATAAGAATGAAGGCTTGAAAACTTTTTCGCAAAACTTTGTCAAAGCGGAAATTACCCTTCCTATTTGACTTTTATCATACAGACACGATCAAGAGAAAGGAGGTGAACTGAGTCGTGACCGCAACGGAACGCCGGGAAGAGATCATGAAAATCATGGTCGCTCGGAGACAAGAGAATATGACGAATCTTGCCCGAGAGCTTGGTGTAACGACACGGACACTCAGGACGGATATAGAAATCCTGACGACTCAGTATCCTCTGGAGACGGTTCGAGGCAACGGCGGCGGTGTTCGTCTGGACAAGAGTTTTCACCCCTACAAGAACACTCTGTCCCGGAAACAGACCGAAGTGCTTCTGAATCTGATGAGTAGGGCATCGGAGGAAGAACGCATCGTTCTTGAACAACTCGTCCGGGAGCATTCGAACTACGCTCTTGATTGCAATAAAAAGTAACAACCCACGGCCATGAGAGCCGAATGTAAAGAAAGGAATTAAATCATGGATAAAGTTTTTATCTGTAGCCCGTATCGGGGCGATGATGTGGAAAGCAATATTAAAGGCGCAAGATTCGCCGCCAGCCTCGTCATCCATAGAGGTGATATACCGATCGTTCCACATCTGTATTTCCCACAGTTTCTGAAAGAAGACAGCCAGTACGAACGCATTCAGGGAATCAAGATGGGCGTCCAGCTCATGAAGGATTGTGACGAGATGTGGATCGTCGGCACTAACATCACTGCCGGGATGGAATATGAGATCGAAGAGGCAAAGAAGATCGGGATACCTGTCAAACTCTATGACGAGAACCTGAGCCGTATCGACACCGACACTCTGATCTTGGATGACAGGCTTGACGATCGTTACCGCACAGTAATCAAAGGACTCCGCTTTTTTCGGAGCAGGTGGTAGGAGGGAAGAATCATGCAGAACACATACAGAAAAATCGCAGAAGCATACGACATGCTGGCTGAAGGCTACCGTGAACTGGCTGGCGTTGAGAATGAGGAAGGCGCGGAAGCAGGTACGACAGATTCCGTGGAGAGTGAAATCTCTATTGAGGACATTCGCGCAGTCCTTGCAGCAAAGAGTCAGGACGGGAAAAGAAAAGAAGTCAAAGACCTCCTCCTGAAGTATGATTCCGGGCGTCTGTCCGGAGTCGATCCGAAGGACTACCCGGCCTTGATGAAAGACGCGGAGGCACTGTAATGGGTGCTCATGCAAGGTGCTCCCCGTCAGCACTCCACAGGGTGCTGAACTGCACACCGTCGCTGGTGCTATCGGAGCAGTTTGATGACGAAGAAAGCATGTACGCGGCAGAGGGATCTGCTGGGCATGCTCTCGCGGAACACCTAATCAAAAAGCACCTAAAGCTCCAGACGCGCAGGCCGACATCGGAATATTACACGGATGACCTGGTCGATGCTGTAAACGAATATGTGACATTCGTCATCAGTGAGATCGAAGCGGCAAGGCAGGAATGCAAGAGTCCTGTTTTCGCAGTAGAGCAGAAGGTCGATATTAGCGATTATATCGACGAATGCTTCGGAACCGCTGACATGGCCATCATCACCGAAAAAGTCGCTCAAATCATCGATTTAAAGCTCGGAAGGGGTGTTGAGGTGTCAGCCGAGGATAATGACCAGCTCAAAGCATACGGGCTTGGCGTCCTCACGATGGCAGACATGTTATATGACATCGAAACCGTCAGGCTGATCATCTTCCAGCCGAGGATCAGCAACTACAGCACGTGGGATATCACGGCAGAGGATCTGCGTAAATGGGGCGATGAAGTATTAAGGCCGAGAGGTGCAATGGCACTGATCGGAGCAGGCGACTTTCATGCCGGAAGCTGGTGCAGATTCTGCAAGGCAAGGTTCCAATGCCGCGCAAGGGCAGAGGAGTTTCTGAAAATGGCACAGATGGAATTCAGACAGCCAGCCCTGCTCTCTGACGATGAGATCGCGGAAGTGCTGACCAAGGCCGATGCTCTTTCCAAGTGGGCGGACGACATCTATGCCTACGCACAGGATCAGGCCATAGTGCACGGCAAGGAGTGGCCGGGATACAAGTTGGTAGAGGGACGGTCGAACCGTAAGTATACCAGCGAGGAAGATGTAGAGGCGGCAGCAAAGGCCGCTGGCTACACCGACATATATAAGCAGTCACTGATCGGGATCACGGACATGGAACGCCTGATGGGAAAGGCGCAGTTTGCAGAGGTACTCGGAAAGTACGTGTACAAGCCAGCAGGCAAGATCACCCTGGTTCCAGAATCAGATAAACGAAAAGCAATTACAAGAGATACTGCAGAAGCAGATTTTACGGAGGTAAAAGATTATGAGTAAGAATGTAAACACGAAGGTTATTGTTCCCTGCAGATTTAGCTACCTGAATTGTTGGGAGCCGAACTCGGTAAATGGCAGTGAACCGAAATATAGTGTGTCGGCCATTATCCCGAAGTCGGACAAGAAGACCATTGCTGCGATCAACGCGGCGATCGAGCAGGCCAAGAAGGAGTCCGTCTCCAAGTGGGGCGGCAAAGTTCCTGCAAACCTGAAGCTGCCTCTCCGCGATGGCGACATCGACAGACCGGACGATGAGGCATATAAGGATGCGGTATTCTTCAATGCCAATTCCCGTCAGGCTCCGCAGGTTGTCGACGCACATGTGCAGCCGATTCTCGATCAGAGCGAAGTATATAGCGGCTGCTACGGAAAGATCAGTGTGACCTTCTACGGTTACAACAGTAACGGCAATCGTGGCATTGCGGCAGGCCTTGGTAACATCCAGAAACTCAAAGACGGTGAGAGCCTCGGCGGACGTAGCACAGCGGCAGAGGATTTTGAAACCGAAGAGGATGAGGATTTCCTGTCATAAGTAACAGAACTGTGGGCGAGGGGCAATGCGCCTCTCGTCCTTTTTCGAAGGGAGGAAGGTATGCAGCTTGGAATTGACATAGAAACCTATAGCGATGTGGATCTGCAAAAGTGCGGAGTCTATGCCTACACCGACAGCCCGGCCTTCGAGATTCTACTATTTGCTTATGCCTTCGATGATGAGGACGTGAGTATCGTCGACGTTGTACAGGGTGAGAGCCTGCCGGATAGGGTGATGGAGGCACTGACCGATGACAGTATCGTAAAGACCGCCTTTAATGCGGCATTTGAGCGAACCTGTATCGCCAGACACTATAACCTCACGCTTGCACCTTCCGGCTGGCAGTGTACGGCTGTTCAGTCCGCCATGCTCGCACTCCCGGCATCACTTGATGGTGTCGGTGAGGTGTTGGACATCCAGCAGAAGAAGCTGAAAGAGGGAAAAGACCTCGTCCGGTATTTCTCCATGCCGTGTAAGCCCACCAAGGCGAACGGCGGCAGAACTCGGAACCTGCCGGAGGATGCGCCGGAGAAATGGGAGCTGTTCAAGTCGTACTGCATCCGTGACGTGGAAGCAGAGCGTGAGATCAGATATAAGCTGCGGAATTATCCGATTCCGGAGGGAGAGCAGCTTCTGTACCAGATGGATCAGGAAATCAACGACAGAGGCATCCTGGTAGATCAGACGCTTGTGGATCATGCAGTAACCTGTGATACGGAGTATCGGGATCAGGTGACTAAACGGGCATATGAACTGTCTGGCCTTGAGAATCCGAATTCTCCAGCGCAGATCAAAGACTGGCTGGCAGATAGAGGTGTACAGGTAGACAGTCTCTCAAAGAAGGCAGTAGCAGGTCTTATCAAAGAAACAGACGGTGAGGTACTGGAGATGTTAAAGCTCCGGCTCCTGATGGCAAAGACGTCGGTCAAGAAGTACGAGGCAATCAAACGATCTGTCTGCTCCGATGGCCGGGTGCATGGCCTGCTGCAGTTTTACGGAGCAAACCGAACAGGACGATGGGCAGGTAGGCTCGTGCAGGTTCAGAACTTACCACAAAACCATCTGGAGGATCTGTCACTTGCACGTGATCTTGTGAAAGCTGGAGACTATGAGACACTTGATCTTCTGTTCGACTCTGTGCCGGGAGTATTGTCAGAACTCATCCGGACAGCCTTCATTCCAAAGCCGGGATGCAGGTTTATCGTCGCAGACTTTTCTGCAATCGAAGCCCGGGTGCTGGCATGGCTTTCGGGAGAGAACTGGCGACTTGAGACATTTAAGGAAGGCGGAGATATCTATTGCGCCAGCGCATCAAAGATGTTCGGAGTCCCGGTTGTAAAGCATGGAGAGAACGGCCACCTGCGGCAAAAGGGCAAAATCAGCGAACTTGCGCTTGGCTACGGCGGCTCGACAGGAGCTCTAACTGCAATGGGTGCGATCGATATGGGCATACCGGAAGAGGAGCTTCCGGAACTCGTGTCACAATGGAGAGCAGCGAATCCGCATATCACAAAATTCTGGTGGGACGTAGACGCGGCTTCAATGAAGGCGGTAAAGGATAAGACCACGGTAACCTGTGAGAATATGACGTTCTCATATAGGGCAGGGATGTTATTCATTACCCTTCCATCAGGTAGGAGACTGTCCTACGTGAAGCCGAGACTGGAGACTAACAGGTTCGGACGTGCAGCCATCACTTATGAGGGTGTAGGCGAGAGTAAGAAATGGATGCGTATTGAGACTTACGGCGCAAAGCTGACGGAAAACATCGTACAGGCGACAGCAAGAGACCTTCTTGCACAAGCCATGCTTCGGCTCCGGGCGACAGGTTACGAGATTGTCATGCATGTGCATGATGAGGCCGTTTGTGAGGTGCCAGAAGGCGAGTCTTCCGTAGAGGAAGTATGCCGGATCATGTCCGAGGTTCCTTCTTGGGCAGCCGGGCTTCCGTTAAACGCCGATGGGTACGAATGCGCTTTTTATAAAAAGGACTGACGGAGGAGACCATGATAAAAGATGGAATCATACAAATAAAATATCCGACCGGGGAGATGAATCTGGTGATAGACCGATTCTTCCCGGCCACACAGGAAAGAGCGAAGCTGGTGCTCCAGCTCATGCGAGACTACTCGCCGCCGGAAGATCAGATGGCGGTATATAGCTATCTTTCTAAGCGGCTATGCGAATTTGAAAGCATGATGGGCTTTTATGGCCAGATCGTAGCGACAGAGGTAAAACGCAAGGAGCTCCGGGAAGCTGCAGAAGGGCTGAGAAAAAGCCGAACGATGTATAGACGCACCAAGAAGAATATGGAGTTATTACTTACGATCACAGGACTGGAGGTAGGCGAATGAAGATTAGTACAGGCAATTCCCGTATGGAGAAACACTGGAATCTGGAGGACGTCACGTTAGAGGCATTCCGGGATCGTATCAGCAAAACCGTCCGGACAGCGGAGACTGTGGAGCAGTATAAAAAGTTGCCCAAGGCCAAGCAGGACGATATCAAGGATGTGGGAGGCTTCGTGCTCGGTGAGCTGAAAGGCGGCAGGCGCAAGAAGTCAAACGTCATATCACGGTCGGGGCTTTCCCTTGATATGGACTACGCTGAGGAAGGGACTCCTGACCAGATCGAGATGTTCTTTTCTTTCCGCTGTTTTATCTATAGCACTCATAAGCACACGCCGGAGAAACCGAGGCTCAGACTGATCATTCCACTTTCTCGGGATGTATCGCCGGATGAGTATAGTGCAGTTGCAAGAAAGGTAGCGGAGGATATTGGTATCGAGCTTTTTGACGATACTACTTACGAGCCAAGCCGCCTCATGTACTGGCCATCGACGTCGGCAGATGGGGAGTTTGTCTTCCGTGAGATTGATGGAGACCTGCTTGATCCGGACGCGGTGCTGGCAAGGTATAAGGACTGGAAGGATAGCTCCGAGTGGCCTGTATCAAAAAGGCAGGAGAGTGTTGTAAGCCGGGAAATCAAAAAGCAGGCAGATCCACTTTCCAAGCCGGGCATTGTCGGAGCATTTTGCAGGACATACTCGGTACGGGATGCTATTGAGAAGTTCCTGCCGGACATATACCAGAGAAGCGAGATGCCGGGACGGTATGACTATATCCCTGCTGATTCACAGGCAGGTGTTGTGATTTATGAAGATCGCTTCTGCTACAGCCATCATGCCACAGATCCGGCCTGCGGAAAGCTCATGAACGCTTTTGATGTTGTCCGCATCCATAAGTTCGGAAGTAAGGACGATCGCTCAGATCCGGATGCAGAGGCGACTAAGCTGCCATCCTTTAAGGCCATGCAGGAGTTTGCATCAAAAGACGATCAGGTAAAGGTGCAGCTTGCCAAGGAAAGAATGGAACGGGCAGAAGGAGAGTTTACCGATGAGTCCGATGACTGGCAGACGCAGCTCGAGCTCGACCGAAACGGCAAGGTGAAAGATACTCTTACAAACATCGCTTTGATCGTCCGATTCGATCCCAACCTCAGACCGATCGTATATAACGAATTCAAATCGAACTTAGACGTGATTGGAGACCTCCCGTGGAAGCAGGTGCATCCCGGCTGGGCAGATGCCGACGTAGCCAATGCGAAACTCTACTTTGAACGTGTCTACGGCATATGGTCACCGACAAAGTTTAAAGATGGCCTTCTCGCCGTGGTGTCTGCAGAAAGGGTCTATCATCCGATCAAGGAATACTTCGATTCGCTTCAGTGGGACGGTGCCGAGAGGCTTGATCGGCTCCTGGTAGATTACCTTGGTGCTGATGACACGCCATACGTCCGGGCAGTTACACGTAAGACGTTCACGGCAGCGGTTGCAAGGGTGTATGAGCCGGGCATCAAATTCGACTCCATACTGATCTTGAACGGCAAGCAGGGCATAGGAAAGAGTACGCTCTTTCAGAGGCTTGGTGGCAAGTGGTACTCGGATAGTCTTTCCATCTCAGATATGCGAGACAAAACGGCTGCCGAGAAATTGCAGGGCTACTGGATACTGGAGCTTGGAGAGCTGGCCGGAATCCGAAAAGTCGACGTGGAGACAGTCAAATCCTTTGTTACCCGGACAGACGATAAGTATCGCCAGAGCTATGGCGTTGTCGTTGAGAGCCATCCAAGATCCTGCATTATCGTCGGAAGCACCAATGCGGAGGGCGGATTCCTTCGTGACATCACAGGCAACAGGCGTTTCTGGCCAGTCCATGTCAGTGGTAATGGAAAGCATCACCCGTGGGAGCTGACTGACGTGGATCAGGTCTGGGCAGAGGCAATTTACCGCTACAAGGAAGGCGAGGAACTGTTCCTGACCGGGCAGGTCGCTATCGACGCTTACACCATGCAGCAGGATGCAATGGAATCTGATGACCGTGAAGGCATCGTGGAAGAGTATCTTGATACGCTTCTTCCGGAGAATTGGAACGATATGGATCTGTACCAGAGAAGAAGCTACCTTGCAGGATCAGAGTTTGATGGCATGACAGCGAGAGGTACGGTACGCAGGGAGAGAGTTTGCATCATGGAAATCTGGTGCGAGTGTTTTGGCAAAGAACGCCAGAACCTGAAGCGCACTGATTCTTACGAGCTTGAGTCCATTCTGCACAAGATACCGGGGTGGAAAAAGTATGAAGGCAGCGCATCGGGAAAGACCAGGATACCCCCTTACGGAGTCCAGAAGGCCTTCGTGAGAAAAAGTCAGGAAACAAAGGAAACACGTTAGGTTGTTTCCCGACGTTTCCTAAGGAGGTATAGGAAACAGGTATGAGAAACACGTGAAAATGCAGTAATTGCAAGGCGGTAGCCGACTTTGTTTCCCATGTTTCCTTGAAATCCTAATAGAGTATTCAGTTAAGAGATAAAAAGGGATACACACGCACGTAAACACGCGTATATACGCATATAGTTTGAACCACATAGGAAACAGAGCAAGGAAACAAATGGGGAGTTATGCGAGAAAGTTATATAGAAAACCGTCTCCGGACGGAGGCAAATAAACATGGGATGTGGGCGGTCAAATTTGTATCGCCGGGTCTTTCCGGAGTACCAGATCGTCTGATCCTCTCTCCCGGAGGCAAGGCTGCTTTTGTAGAAGTAAAGGCTCCGGGCGAGAAGCTCCGGCCACTACAGCAGAGAAGGAAAGAGCAGATCGAGGCACTTGGCTTTAAGGTCTATGTGCTCGATGGAATCGAACAGATCGGAGGAATCCTTGATGATATACAAGCCACATGATTATCAGAAATACGCGACGGATTATATACTGTCGCATCCGGCCACCTGCCTGATGCTCGATATGGGTTTAGGGAAAACGGTCATCACCCTTACAGCACTATGGCACCTGTGCCTTGACAGGTTCGACGTGTCGAGGGTACTGATCGTAGCACCTAAGAGAGTGGCGGAGGACACGTGGCCAAGAGAGCTTAAAAAGTGGGAGCACCTGCCCGGCCTAACGTATTCACTGGTTCTTGGAAGTAAGGAAAAACGAGAGCAGGCACTTGAGAAGAAGGCGTTCCTATATATCACAAACAGGGAGAACTTGTGCTGGCTCGTCGAGAATCACAAATGGGACTTCGATATGGTCGTGCTCGATGAGCTTAGCAGCTTCAAGTCGAACCGGGCGCAGCGGTTCAAAGCCATGAAGAAAGTCCGTCCTCTCGTTAGAAGGATCGTCGGCTTGACCGGGACGCCTGCTCCGAACTCACTCATGGATCTTTGGACAGAGATGTATTTGATGGATATGGGGCAGCGGCTTGGACGGTTTATCACCGGGTACAGGAATCGGTACTTCGTGCCGGATAAGCGGAACCGTGAGATCATTTATAGCTACAAGCCGAGGGAAGGAGCTGAGGATGCGATTTATAGACAGATCTCCGATATCTGTATTTCCATGAAAGCTGCAGATCATATCCAGATGCCGGAGCGCATCGATAACGTGGTCGAGGTGGCCATGAGCAGCAAGGAGCAGAAGATATATGACGCTTTCAAAAAGGACATGGTCATCTCGATAAAGGATACAGACCTTGATGCAGTAAACGCAGCTGCCCTGTCTGGCAAGCTCCTGCAGATGGCGAATGGCGCAGTTTACACGGAGGATAAGTCAATGATGCCGATACATTCAAAGAAGCTCGATGCTCTTGAAGATCTTGTAGAAGCTGCAAACGGGAAGCCACTCCTGGTCGCGTACTGGTACAAACATGATCTTGCTCGGCTTCAGGATCGTTTCAAAGAGGCGAGAGTTATTGATAAGCCTGCTGACATTGCGGACTGGAATGCTGGCAAGATCACGATCGGCCTGATTCATCCTGCTGCTGCGTCCCACGGCCTGAACCTACAGGAAGGTGGCTGCACAATCGTCTGGTTTGGCTTGACGTGGTCGCTGGAGCTTTATCAGCAGTTGAACGCACGTCTCTGGCGGCAAGGCCAGAAGGAGACCGTTGTCATTCATCACATCGTAACGAAGGGAACAATTGATGCAGATGTCTTAAAGGCACTGGAGAGAAAAGACGCCGGGCAGTCAGCGCTGATTGATGCAGTCCGGGCGCAGATCGGAGGGAGAGCATGAGTGAAAGAATTGAGACGTTGATCAGAGAGTATCCGAAGAAGAAACGTGATCTGGAATGCCTGAAACGGCAGATTGCTGACTTCAAAGGAATCACTGACGAAGACATGATCGATGTCATGTATTTCTCCCATCCGGAAGGTGAGCGTGTCCAGACCAGCGGCGTTAGCGATAAGACTGCAAGGATCGCCGCAACGTACAAAGACAAGATGGAAAGGATCAATGCCGAGTGGTATGAGCATCTCGAGAAAGAATACTACGATCTGGCTGAGGAAGTTCGCTTCTTCGAGTCGGCATTAAAGTCTCTGCCGGATGAGCTTTCCGATGTTATGACTGACATGATTATCTATCGTTACACTTGGGATTCCCTTTGTAGCATCTACCACGTGTCCCGGACGATGATCGCAAAGTACAGAAGGAAAGCGATTCGGGAGCTGGAGGAGATGTATTGCCAGAGAGAAAAAGAACTGGTCGAGTATATGCTTTCGTAGCATGTACCCGGCCAGTCCGTTTGAAAGGAGTCAATTGTGTTACCTGATTTTCTTGTTAATGATTTCGATGATGATGCGCTCTGCTGATTTGAACAGCTCGATGAGTGCATCGTACTGGTTACTCTGTGTACCAGCTCTCTGCGGCTGATTCTGCTTCATTCTGTCTTCACCTCCTCTCGTTGGAGTCTAATATAAATTCATTTGGTTCGCGGTTGACTTACTTTACGGTTCATATTATAATCTAAACAAGAGGAACTGTAAATAGATGCAAGAGCAAATAAGATTACTTTTTAGGTAATAAAGGAGGCTGCTGTGAAATACAATGAAGAACAAATAGGTAAGTTGATAAAGCAAGAGCGAGAGAAGAGGGGAATGACACAGGCGCAGCTTGCTTCAGAACTGTTTGTGACGAACAAACAGATTTCTAATTACGAACGTGGTAAGCCAATCCCTCCGTTGGATAAGCTGCTGGATTTGTGTAGCGTTTTCGACTGTGAGCTCGGGTATCTTCTCGGGGAAGAAGGCTACCAGAATGAAACACAGATTAAAACAGCAGTTTGTGAGTCAACCGGACTTTCAATGGATTCGATCCAATCGATCCTTGATATGGTCACAGATAAGTGGGACGGTGAATCAAATAAACAAATGCTGAACCGTTTGTTCACAGCGTCTTTATTTCAGGAGTTTCTTAACGACATCTCAAATGTCGATCGTGGCGTTGCAGAATATGAATCGATAGATAAGAAACTCACAGAAAAGCATGGGAAAGAGATGATGGAAAAAGCGTGGGAAGCATACCATGATCCATACATTGATTACCAGCATGATGAAGAATACCAGAAACAGCATCCGAATATGTGCCAGATAATGTTTGAAATTGATCAGAGCATTGATAAGAAATACGAAATGGAATATACGATCGACATTGCGAGATACCGCTTGAACAAAACAATGGAAGCAATGATCGATGAGATGTATCCGCTCAGTAGGTACCGCAGGTGACGGGGTGCGTTACGCGTTGATGGTTTACTAAGAGTGTACTGCTTTGCATAATTGTCTGTGCTATTATTAAGCTGACAAAGATTAGAACACGGCCAGCGAGGGACTTCCTTGCTGGTTTTTATTTTGGAGGAAAGCAATGCCGAGAAGACCAGACACACCGTGCAAGCACCCGGGCTGCGCAAGGCTCGTTCCTTACGGCAGCAAGTACTGCGAGGAGCATGCTCCGCTGCACACCCGGGACGTTAAGACAACACAGGAGAAAGGGTACGGCACGCGTTGGCAGAAGGAGTCCCGGGCATTTCTTCGTGCGAATCCACTGTGCGTTCGGTGCCAGCAGGAAGGAAGGTACGTCAAGGCGACGGTTGTCGACCATATCGTACCGCACCGGGGAGATCCTGGACTCTTCTGGGATAGGAGCAACTGGCAGCCACTTTGCAAGAAATGCCATGACCATAAAACGATGACAGAAGATCGTTACCCCGTCTACGAGTATTAGAGACGGGGAGGGGCGGTCAGAATCTCTACGGGGATGGGGTGCACAGACCGCCGCCCCCTCAAACGTTCATTTTCGCAGAATTAAAGGGAGGGGATACCCCAGACTTGTGAAAATGTCATGAAAAAATCATAACAGACAGCGAAAAGTCAGCCTTTAAGGGAACTGCTCCCGGGGCTGGCTTTTGATATATTGTTTATTTTTCGGCCAGAAAAGATGCAGCAAAACGCATTATTTCCGGCCTTTTTTAATGCAACCACATAGCGAAAGAAGGTGAGGACATGACGCAGGATCAGGCCGACATGATTCGAGAGCTAAGAATCAAAGGCGAGGGATACCGCAGCATTGCCTCTCAAGTTGGCTTATCCCGTGACATTGTACGTAACTACTGCAAAGGGCACGGGCTGGATGGCTACGCCAATGTTCTCGCAATGAACATCCGGGAACAGATCCAGCTTGGAAGGGCATGCCTTTGGTGCGGTAAGGAATTGGAGCAGCCGTACACCGGAAGGAGACGGAAGTTCTGCTCAGAAAAATGCAGACGGGAATGGTGGAAGGCGCATCCGGAAAGGATCAACAGAAAAGAAACCGCTTACTACGAAAAGACCTGCGCGTACTGCGGCAGGACATTTAAGGCATACGGGAACAAGGATCGAAGATACTGCTCCCACGATTGTTACGTAAGAGATCGGTTCTTCCGGGAAGAGGAAGGCCGTGAACCATATATCAGTCCAAAGGAAAGCGAGGATAGGAATGAATAAAGCAATGGAATGGAAGGAGCTGGCCATAAACGATCTAAAGCCAGCCACATATAATCCGCGAAAGAAGCTGAAAGCCGGAGATAAAGAGTACGAAAAGATCAAGAATTCAATTCTGGAATTTGGTTACGTGGAACCTATTATTGTCAATTTCGATATGACAGTGATCGGCGGCCACCAGAGACTGACCGTTTTGAAAGATCTCGGCTATGATACCGTGCAGTGTGTCATGGTGCATATCGAAGATCCGGCAAAGGTGAAGGCTTTAAACGTTGCGCTCAATAAAATCACAGGCGCATGGGATGAACAGCTTCTGGCAGACCTCCTGGTCGACCTGCAGAAGGAGAATTTTAATACTGATCTGACGGGTTTTGAGCCTCCGGAGATCGAGCAGCTTTTTTCCAAGGTACATAACAAGGAAATTAAGGAGGACGACTTTGATGTAGACGAAGAACTGAAAAAGCCTACAAAGTCGAAGCTCGGTGATATATGGCTTCTTGGAGAGCATAGGGTTGTTTGTGGTGACTCCACGCTTCCAGAGACATTCAAAGTTTTGATGGATGGAAAGAAAGCAAACCTCTGTCTTACCGATCCTCCGTACAACGTGGACGTTGAGGAGACTGCCGGGAAGATCAAAAATGACAACATGGCAGATGAAGATTTCTATAAGTTCCTGTTCGCATCTCTTGTAAATATGGAGCAGAACATGGAAGCCGATGCGTCGATCTATCTGTTCCATGCAGATACGCAGGGGCTGACGGTGCGTAGGGCATTTACCGACGCAGGCTTTTATCTGTCCGGCTGCTGCATTTGGAAGAAGAATGCGCTGGTTCTTGGAAGAAGTCCATACCAATGGATTCATGAACCGTGTTTATTCGGGTGGAAGATCGGTGGTAAGCATCAGTGGTACTCCGACCGTAAGCAGACAACTGTCTGGGAATATAACAGACCGAAAGCCTCCCGTGAGCATCCGACCATGAAGCCTGTTGCGCTTATGGCATATCCAATCAAGAATTCCTCCATGAGCAACTGCATCGTCCTCGATCCGTTCCTTGGATCAGGCTCGACGCTGATTGCGGCGGAGGAAACCGGAAGGATCTGCTACGGGATTGAGCTTGATGAAAAGTTTGTAGATGTCATCGTCTGGAGGTACATGGAAGCGACCGGAAAAGACGATGTTTTTGTTATCAGGGATGGGAAGAAAATCCCGGTATCTGAGATAGAAGAATCTGTCTAAAATATGCACTATTCGCTTGACTTATCTGGCCTTCAGAGTGATGTATAGACTACCAAAAACCTATGATCACAAAGGAGGTAAGAAGATGCGAATTGAGACGATAGCGGAGAACAGAAAAGAAATGGCAAAAGCCATCGCGGAGTTTGCCGGAGTAGAAATGCAGTATGCAGGAGCACCGAGCTTTGCATACCTGATCGGCCACCTTGTAGTGAACCGGGACGGAAGCATAACATCCGAAAAGGATGAAGGTGAGGCAGAGCTTCGGGCATTTCTTGTTGAGCAGGGCTATGCCGAGGAGGTGCCAATGGAACTGAACGTGAAGATTCCGGCAGAGGATCTGACAGCGCAGGGCATACGAAACCTTGTAAACATGCTTTATAGCCGCCAGTACCTTTTAAATAAGGCTGCAGGCGGCGATTATTTTGCCGTAAGCGCGGCTGTTACGGAGGTTTTGAAGGACAATCCTACCGATTCAAAAGAGAAAGTAATCGAGCTGATTCAGGCTGCAGGTGGGATTGCAGGCCTTGGCATTACAGAAGATGCGGTCATTTTTACCTTCCCGATGGGGCAGGAACCGGAAGAAAACACTGCCTACACCGAGCTTGCAACGGCGATGCTTAAAAAAGTAAAGGAGTCCAAGCGGATCAGAGCACAGGAACACACCCCGGAAAATGAAAAATATTACTTCAGAGTCTGGCTTGTTTCCCTCGGTTTTGATGGGGCAGACCACAAAGAAACGAGAAAACAGCTTCTCAAGAACCTGAAAGGCCATACTGCGTTCCGAACGGATGAGGACGCCGAGAAGTTCAAAGCCAATATGAAAGAAAAGAGAAGGCTGGCTAAGGAAGGGAGGGAGCAGGCATGAGATTCCCTTCAAGAGAGATCGTAGAAAACCTTCGAAAGAAATATCCGGTTGGCTCTCGGGTTGAACTCCTGAAGATGGACGATCCGCAGGCACCTCCGATCGGGACACTTGGCACCGTAAGAGGCGTAGATGATATTGGAAGCATCATGGTGAACTGGGATAACGGATCTGGCCTCTCCGCAGCCTTTGGTGAGGACATCGTTCGCCGGGTCTGTCCGGAATGCGGAAAGCCGCTGACGGGCTATCCGGCACTTTCGAGGAGGGATAACAAAACGGAGATATGTTCTGACTGCGGAACCAGAGAAGCCCTCGCAGACTTCGGGATGGATGAAGCAGATCAGGAAGGCGTGATCGAAGCAATTCATCAGCTTTCAGATGAGAAAGTCTCGGAATAAATACTTGGAATACAGCGAAATATAACTTGCTATATAAGCCCTTTAGAGTGATATATGTACATACCCAAAGAGCACATACATAGCAAGGAGGAAGAAAAAATGCTGAACAAGACAAACGCACATTTCGACAAGCTGATGAAGATCGGAAGAGACTACGACGAGAAGAAAAGAGCCCTCGAGGACAAAAAGCAGGAGATCCTCGACACCTACGGCTGGGAAAGCGATGAGCTCAAGGCCTGGTATGAAGAAAAGAATCAGATGAGCTACCCGATCGCAGCCGGAGCCTGCAAAGCCTACAGAGCGTGGAGCCGCAGCCTCGAACTTGAAAACGAGGAGCTTGAACTTGACGATTTCCTTTGGGACAGGGAGGTTGCAGATTTCGTAGACTGCCTCAAGGCTGCCGGGATTAAAACCTTCATCTACACCAACCAGAGCACAGCGGTCATGGAAAACATTCATGCCTTTGAGTCAGAAGGCTGCAGGATGGACGGGCTTTGCACGATCAAGAGGATGGAGAGACGCTTCGGAGAAGACAGGGAAGAAACGATCCTCGGGATTCACTTCACGGTTTGCTAAAAGACACCCGGGCAGAGAGCCAACAGGCTCTTTTGCTCGTACAGATAGTATCGAAATAAATACTCGAAAATAGAGCAGAAATAACTTGCTATATCAGGCGTTCAGAGTGATATATATACATACCAAAAGAGAACCTACATACAAAGGAGGAGCACGATGAACGCATACACACTCAGAAACCACTTCGAACTGAAAGAGTACAACACAGCCATTACCAGAGAGGATTTTGAAGAAAACTTCAAAGCCACCAAAGAGAAGGTCACCTTCACCTTTAACGGCTGGGACGGGAAAAGCTATGACGGGGAAAGCCGCAGAGCAACGGTTTACAAAACTGAGATCGCAGGCTACGAAGATGTAAGATTCATCAAGGTCGGAAAGCACCTTTGCTACATCGCAGAGGATAGCCTGATCGAAGAAAAGGGAACCGGGGAGAGGCACCCTGAAGCAGAGTGGCTGGTCGAAGTTCAGAGAAGAGGCTAAGGAGGCAGAGCATGAAAGACTACGGATACAAAGCGATGGAACTTACCGAGATGATCGGAGCAAGGATGACGGATTTGGATGAAGCGATCGAAAGCATCCATTACGATCCAGACAAGGCAGCGGCTTCGGATATCGAGACGCTGAAGGAAATCCAGAAGCTGGTCGAGAAGGCAACAAGGCTGGCAGAAAAGACAGCGAAAAGGCTCGCGTAAGAACCGGGGAGAAAGAGTGAAATAAGCTCTTTTTCTCGTACATATTGTATCGATATAAAGTCTTTGAAATATCGAAAATATAACTTGCTATATCCTCTGGGTAGAGCGAATATACACATACCGAAAGGGAAAGCGCATAGCACGGAGGAACCAAAAAATGAAGAAGATCACAAAGAAAAACATTAAAGACCTTGAGAAGAGACTGGCAGAGGCGAAGGATCCTAAGAGAATTACATTTCTCAAGGCAACCATTAACAGCTACAGCAAGCAGCTTGGAATGAAGCCGCCTTACGAGTTTTAAGAAGGAGGATGTAGAGATGACGATCACCGAAGCAATGAAAACCTACAGGCTGCCAAACCCGACAACGCCGGAAGACCTCGAATGCAGATGGAGCAAGCTCCTGACCTACGGCGACAAGGTGCTGATTGCCGGATACTATTACAACGGCCAGAACAAGCCTTGCTACTTCGGAGCAGTTTACGAGCATTTGGACGATGACCTGAGCTGCGAAGGCACGATCGGGCTTGCAGAGGTAAGCGAAGTAGAGTTTGAAGATGACGGACATGCGATCGCTTGGGCGATGCAGAACGCATAAAGAAAGCAACAATTGAAAGATAGCAGAGGAGCCCGGACGGGGCTTTCTCTCGTACAGATAGATGAGACCTGAAGGGTCTTTTTTTAATGTGACAAAGGAGATGATTATCATGGCTACGAGGGGCAGAAAGCCGACGCCGACCGCAATCAAGATGCTGGAAGGCAATCCCGGCAAGCGTGCCTTAAACAATAACGAACCGAAGCCTGCTAAGAAAGCACCACGCTGCCCATCATGGCTTGAGGATGAAGCTAAGAAGGAGTGGAAGCGAATGGGTAAGATCTTAGAGCAGATGGGGCTTCTTACCGATATGGATATGGCAGCCTTTGCTGGATACTGTCAGGCATTTGCGAGATGGAAGGAAGCGGAGGAGTTTCTTACACAGCATGGGAGCATTGTCCGGACACCGAACGGGTATCTGCAGCAGGTGCCACAGGTTACGATTGCACAATCGAACTTAAAGATTGTACTGAAATTCTGCGAGCAGTTTGGCCTGACACCTTCTGCAAGGTCAAGGATCGCAGGGGACGGTGCGTCTACTGATCCGGAAGATGATATGGAGCTACTTCTTGGAGGTGACTAAGTATGGGATTTGAATACACACCGTCTTCCTTCATGCTCCCGACATCACATTACGATGAGGCAAAGGCAGACCGGGCGGTGCGTTTCATTCAAAACCTATGTCATACCAAAGGGAGGTGGGCAGGAAAGCCTTTTATACTTCTACCTTGGCAGGAACAGATCGTTCGGGATATCTTCGGTATCGTCCGGGCAGACGGGAAGAGGCAGTTTCTAACAGCATATGTCGAGATACCAAAGAAGCAGGGAAAGAGTGAGCTTGCAGCCGCTGTCGCGCTTTACCTTCTCTATGCAGATGGGGAGGCCAGCGCAGAGGTTTATGGCGCTGCATGCGATCGCTCGCAGGCATCGATTGTTTTTGATGTTGCTCGGCAGATGGTTGAGATGAGCCCGGCACTACGGAAGCGGTCGAAGATCATGGCAGCCGGAAAGAGAATCGTCAATTATAGGAACGCCGGATTCTACCAGGTGCTGTCCGCAGAGACCGGAACTAAGCATGGCCTTAATGTAAGCGGACTTGTCTTTGATGAGATCCATGCGCAGCCGAATCGGAAGCTATATGACGTTCTAACCAAGGGTTCCGGCGATGCCAGAGAACAGCCGCTTTTCTTTATTATCACGACAGCCGGAACCGACAGGAACAGTATCTGCTACGAGCTTCATAGTAAGGCAATGGATATAAAGGCCGGGAAGAAACATGATCCGACTTTCTATCCGGTCGTTTACGGGCTTACAGAAGATGAGGACTGGAACGATGAGGCGAACTGGTACAAAGCAAATCCGTCCCTCGGTCACACAATCGGAATCGACCGAGTGAGGGAGGCATATAAGGATGCGCTGGATAATCCGGCAGAGGAGAACGTGTTCAAACAGCTCAGGCTTAATATTTGGACTAATTCTGCTGTGGCTTGGATACCAGATCATATCTATAACCGTGGAAATGAGGACATTGATTTTGACCAGCTTATAGGCAGAGATTGCTATGCTGGTCTCGACCTATCAAGTACATCGGACATCACGGCTCTTGCCTTGGTATTTCCACCAAGGGATGCGCAGGAGAAATATATCGTTCTTCCGTTCTTCTGGCTTCCAGAAGATACGCTGGAATTACGTTGCAGGCGTGACCATGTTTTGTATGACGTCTGGAAGCGGCAAGGATACATCATGACGACTCCGGGAAATGTCGTTGACTACGGTTTTCTGGAGGCTTTCATTGAAGAACTCGGAAAGAAATACCACATTCTCGAGATTGCATACGACAGATGGAACGCAACAGCCACTGTCCAGCACCTCATGGATGAAGGATTTACTATGGTTCCATTCGGACAGGGCTTCAAAGATATGAGCCCTCCTTCGAAAGAGTTATATAAGCTCCTGATGGAAGGGAGCATCATTCACGGAGGCAATCCGGTTCTCCGCTGGATGGCAGGAAACGTCGTTATGCGGCAAGATCCTGCAGGGAACATCAAACCGGATAAGGAAAAATCAACAGAGAAAATCGACGGTATTGTCGCTCTCATCATGGGGCTTGATCGCTGCATCCGAAATGCCGGAAGCACAGCAAGCGTCTACGACGAGAGGGGCATTATTTCATTTTAGGAGGGATTTATTATGGGGATCTTTAGTGGACTCTTTAAATCAAGAGACAAGCCTGAGAACTATGTGCAGGGAAGCACCTATAGCTTTTTCTTTGGCAATACCACAAGTGGTAAAACCGTGAACGAGTATACGGCGATGCAGACAACGGCAGTGTACTCATGCGTGAGGGTTCTTTCGGAGGCACTTGCGAGTCTTCCGCTTCATGTGTATCGGTACCGAGAAGATGGTGGGAAAGAGCGAGTGCCAAGGCATCCTCTCTATCACATTCTTCATGATGAACCGAACAGCGAAATGACAAGTTATGTGTTCCGGGAGACTTTAATGAGCCATCTCCTCTTGTACGGTAACGCCTATGCACAGATCATCCGTGACGGAGCCGGAAGGGTTGTAGCCTTGTATCCGCTTCTTCCAAACAAGATGGAAGTCTGGCGAGATGCAAGGGGTGAGCTTTATTACACCTACACCAGATCAACCGATGAGAATCCGAACTTCGATAAGTACGGAACCGTGACATTGTCAAAGGAGGACGTACTTCACATTCCGGGTCTTGCGTACGACGGATTAGTAGGCATGAGTCCAATCGCAATGGCAAAGAATGCGGTCGGTATGTCAATCGCCTGTGAGGAGTATGGCGCGAGCTTCTTTGCAAATGGAGCACATCCGGGAGGGGTGCTTGAGCATCCTGGTGTTCTAAAAGATCCGGGAAAAGTCCGTGATAGTTGGCAGGCTGCCTATGGCGGCTCCAAGAATGCCGGAAAGGTTGCTGTGCTCGAAGAAGGCATGAAGTATCAACAGATCGGGATTCCTCCGGAAGAAGCACAGTTTCTGGAGACAAGGAAGTTTCAGATCAGTGAGATCGCAAGGCTCTACCGGGTACCGCTTCATCTGATCGGAGATTTGGAGCATTCGACATTCTCCAACATTGAGCAGCAGTCATTGGAATTTGTGAAATACACATTGCAGCCGTGGGTAGTTCGCTGGGAGCAGGCAATGACTAAGTCACTCCTTCTTCCGGCAGAAAAGCAGGACTACTTCATAAAGCTGAATGTCGACGGAATGCTCAGAGGTGACTACCAGAGCAGGATGAACGGATACGCTACAGCAAGGCAAAACGGGTGGCTTTCTGCCAATGATATCAGGGAAATGGAAGACCTGAATCCGATCCCGGAGGAGGAAGGCGGCAACCTCTACCTGATCAACGGAAATATGACGAAGTTAAAGGATGCAGGCCTCTTTGCTAACGGGTCTGCGAAGGAGCCAGAGGATAAAGGAGGAATCAAAAGTGAAACGAAAATTCTGGAACTGGATCAGAAATGAAGGTGAACCTGACATTCTGGTCTTAAGCGGTGAAATCTCCGACGAGACATGGTTTGGAGATGAGGTGACACCTAAGATGTTCAAAGCAGATTTGGATAAATGTAAGGGAGACATCACGGTTTGGATTAACAGTCCGGGCGGTGATGTTTTTGCTGCTGCCCAGATTTACAACATGCTGATGGACTACCCGGGTGGAGTGACGGTGAAGATCGATTCCCTTGCAGCATCGGCAGCTTCTGTTGTTGCGATGGCCGGGACAGAGGTTCAGATGTCACCTGTTGCCATGATGATGATTCACAATCCGATGACCGTAGCAATTGGTGACTCGGCAGAAATGAAGAGAGCCGTTGCCATGCTCGATGAGGTGAAGGAATCCATCATGAACGCCTATGAGATCAAGACCGGGTTATCCCGGACGAGACTCTCAAATCTTATGGACGCAGAGTCGTGGTTTAACGCATCGAAGGCGGTAGAGCTCGGCTTTGCAGATACGATTCTGTTTTCGGAGGGAGAAGAAAAGCAGCCGGAAGCTGTGATGTTCTCAAGAGCAGCGGTTACCAATTCACTGCTTTCTAAACTCGTCCCGGAAAAGAAGAAAACTGGTACACCAATTGATCAGCTTGAGAAGAGACTCAGCTTGATCGCACACTAAAGGAGGAAAATCATGAATAAGATTTTAGAACTGAGAGAAAAAAGAGCAAAGGCATGGGAAGCAGCTAAGAACTTCCTCGATAGCAAAAGAAAAGACGACGGCCTGCTTTCCGCAGAAGATACCGCCACCTATGACAAGATGGAAGCCGACGTTGTCGCGCTGGGAAAAGAGATCGATCGTCTGGAGAGACAGGCAGCAATCGACGCAGAACTTGCAAGGCCGACTTCCATGCCGATTATGAATCAGCCGGGCGAGGGCGGCAGGATGCCGGAAAAGAAAACCGGGCGTGCATCCGATGAATACCGCGAGGCGTTCTGGAACGTGATCCGTGATAAGGGCAATCCTTATGAGCTTAAGAATACGCTGACCATCGGTACCGATTCCGAGGGCGGATATCTGGTGCCGGACGAGTTTGAAAGAAAGCTCATCGATGCCCTGCAGGAAGAGAACTTCTTCAGAGGGCTGGCCACGGTTATCAAGACATCCTCTGGCGATCGTAAGATTCCGGTTGTCACAGGACATGGCGAGGCAGCATGGATGGATGAGAACGGCCTCTATCCGGAAAGCGACGAGACCTTCGGTATCAAATCCATCAGTGCATATAAGCTGGGTACTGCAATCAAGATCTCCGAGGAGCTCCTGAACGATTCTGTGTTCGATCTGGAAGGCTATATCGCCAGAGAGTTTGCAAGAAGAATCGGTACCAAGGAAGAAGAGGCTTTCTTTATCGGTGATGGAACCAGCAAGCCGACAGGTGTTCTTGTGGACGCCGAGGATGGCGTGACTGCTAATTCTGTGAATATTACTTTCGACGATATCATGGATCTTTATCATAGCCTCAGATCTCCGTACCGCAGCAAGGCCGTATGGATTCTGAACGACAGCACTGTTAAGGCTCTGAGAAAACTCAAAGATGGAAACCAGAACTATATCTGGCAGCCTTCGCTGCAGGTCGGTCAGCCGGATACGATCCTGAATCGTCCGTACTATACGACTACCTTTGCACCGGAGCTTAAGGCAGGAAACAAAGTTATCGCCTTTGGTGATTTCTCCTACTACTGGATCGCAGATCGTCAGGGCAGATCCTTCAAGCGTCTGAATGAGCTCTATGCTGCAAATGGTCAGATCGGGTTCCTTGCATCCCAGAGGGTGGATGGCAAGCTGATCCTGCCTGAAGCAGTAAAGACTCTGAAGATCAAAGGCTCTACAAGTTCTGGTTCCTGATTATAAGAAAGGGGTGCAGCGATGATTGTCACACTTGATGAAGCAAAGCTGTACCTTCGTATTGATTCCGACGACGAGGATAGCCTTGTAACAAATCTGATCGGCTCTGCCGAGGCTTTATGCAAGGATGTGGCAAGGCTATCTTCTGAGGAGCTTGCTGAGCAAAGCGCGACAACCAGGGTGGCAATCCTCTATGCCATTGCCTATATGTATGAGCACAGGGAGCAGGCCGATTATCATGATCTGATTATGATGCTTCGGTCGCTTCTTTTTGGCATTCGAAGGCAGGTGTTTTAGATGGATATCGGATCAATGCGGAGGCGGCTTGTCATACAAAAACATGAAACGGTGATCGATAAGATCGGAAACCACACTTCAGCTTGGACGGACTTTCATAGCTGCTTTTGCTATGCAAATCTCGCGTCCGGAAATGAGTATGGGGTGAGTCCTGAAACGATAGCAGAGGGAAGCATCACGTTTATCATCCGCTGGTGCAGTAAGATCGCTGATCTTAACTCCAAGGAATACAGGATTCGCTTTGCCGGGGAAAGCTATAACATCACGAGCATCGACGATGTCCAGTTTCGGCATGAGAAGTTTCAGATCATAGCGGAGAAAGTGCCAAGAGGTGATCGGTCATGAGCAAGAAGGTAAAGCCGGAGCAGCTATCCGATGAAATCATGAAAATGCTGGAAGAGTATAAGGATACGGCTGACCGAGATGTGGAAAGCTCTGTGCAGACCGTATCGAAAACCGCAAAGAAAATGATACAGGCATCATCCCCGAGAAGACATGGCGGATACAGCAAAGGGTGGTCGGTAAAACGCGAGACAAACTACCGAGGTAAGCACTCTGTTGTGATACATAACCGGAAGAAACCGGGACTTACGCATCTTCTGGAAAAAGGACATGCAAAGCGTGGTGGCGGCAGAGTGGAAGGCAAAGCACATATCGCTCCTGCAGAAAGCTATGCCATCAAGGAGATCGAAGCTGAAATCAGAAGGAGGCTAAGCATATGACATTTGAAGAAATCGTAGCGATGCTTACGGATACCGGGCTTCCTTTTGCGTATCATCATTTTGCGGAAGGGGAGTCACCCGATCCACCGTTTCTTATATATCTCTCGCCGGGCAGTCACAACTTCGGAGCGGACGGAGGCGTCTACTTCAAAGTGAACCTGCTCGACATAGAGTTATATACCGACATAAAAGATCCGGATGCGGAGGCACTTGTAGAAAACGTGCTCGATGCAGCCGGAATTTTTTATGACAAAACAGAAAGTTACATCGAAGAAGAAAACCTATATGAAGTTCTCTATGAAATGGAGGTTTAGTCATGGGAAATAAAGTCAAATACAACTTAAAGAATGTCCATGCTGCCGTTCTCACGGAGACGGTAGAAAACGGGGCAACCGTATACAGCTACGGGACACCAAAAGCGATCCCGGGCGCGGTTTCCATTGCGCTGGATGCAGAAGGCGAGTCCAGTCCGTTTTATGCAGATGGAATCGTCTATTTCAGATCGGTAACCAACAATGGATATTCCGGCGATCTTGAGATTGCACTCATCCCGGAATGGTTCAGAACAGAAATCCTGCAGGAAGAACTGGATAGCAAGGGCGTGCTGATCGAAAAGAGCAACAATGCAGAGAGCACCAAGTTTGCGCTGCTCTTCGAGTTTGACGGCGACGTCAATGCGATCAGACACGTGATGTATAAATGCACCGCTTCCCGTCCGTCGATTGAGTCCGAGACAAAGGAAGATACGATCGAGCCGGGCACAGAGAAATTGACGATCACAGCAGATCCGAGGGCAGATGGACTTGTAAAAGCACGTACTGGGGATGAGGTAGATCAGACCACATACCAGAACTGGTACCAGTCGGTTTATGTTTCTGCTGGCTCGCCTGCAGTGTAAAGGGAGGAGTAGGACATGATTGAAAAAGTAATTGATGTCGGTGGCCAGCAGGTGACATTCCGTTCATCTGCTACGGTACCGAGACTATATCGTATCAAGTTCAAACGTGACATCTTTAAGGATCTGGCCAAGCTGGAAAAAGCATATAGCAAGAAGACCGGAAAAGATGAGGACATGCAGATCGACGATCTTGAGATATTCGAGAACGTCGCCTACATCATGGCCTTCCATGCAGATCCCACGATTCCAAAAACGATCGACGAGTGGCTGGATCAGTTTGAGATGTTTAGTATCTACCAGGTGCTCCCGGAAATTCTCGAGCTCTGGGGCACGAACATGCTGACGGACATTGAATCAAAAAAAGGATTAGCAGAAGTGAGCGCGAAATGACCACGCCACTGTTCCTTCTGCGATGCATAGAAATAGGGATATCGGTATCAGACCTCGATCTTCTTACCGTAGGTCTGGTACTCGATATCTGGACAGAAAAAACAAACGATGGCGTGAAATATGCGAGGGTGGCCTCGCAGGAAGATTTCGATAAGTTCTAAGGAGGTGAAGGCCAGTGGCAAGCAGAATCAAGGGAATAACTGTCGAGATCGGCGGCGACACTACTGGTCTTGATAAGGCTCTAAAGGGTGTC
>Ga0129314_1000887_pt1 | contig 25825 bp, 18 predicted proteins | sample O1111metagenome_FD_94431 | JGI IMG/M metagenome (GOLD analysis project Ga0129314, IMG submission 94431) | Orangutan individual fecal microbial communities from fecal samples from Wisconsin, USA - O1111 metagenome | ecosystem: Host-associated > Mammals > Digestive system > Large intestine > Fecal... | reverse complement strand
TCTGCTGGTCGATTTGCAGCAGATCCAGCTTTTCAGCGGTGATGGCGTTTGCCAGATGGGTGGAGATGGCCAGCTGGACAATGCTGCGGAAGTAGCTCTTGATATGTCCCTCGCCGTCCTCCAGCAGCTCCTGCCGGGTCAGGCTGCCGGTGGTACCCACCAGCTTGAGCAGCAGCTTCCGGGAATCCGCCACCCGGAAGTTCAGCAAACCTCTTGCGCCAATGCCAAAAGGTGCGCCGGTCTGGGGCTCAATAAGACTGACCTTCTCCGAAGTTCCCCACTTCACCGCCATCTGGTGGATCCGGTTAAAGAAGTAGACCTCGCTGTGGAAGGTGCCCTCGGTGTCCGTGGGGAGCTTGTAGAGCTTTTCCAGAATAGGCAGCTGCTGGGTTTCCAGGGTATACCGACCCGGTCCAAACAGATCCAGCGCCTGACCGTCCCGGAAGAACACAGCCTCCTGACTTTCGTGGACAATGAGCTGAGAACCCAGGTTGAAGTCCTCAATGGGATGCTTCCACACCAGGGTGTCGCTGTCGCCCTCATACTTGATGATGCTGGCCAGGCCATCCTTTTTGATCTCCTCAGCCTTGACCCGCTCTGCCACATCGTTCACATGGTCGCAAACCGGGCATATATAGGTGCTGGCCTCTCTGGCTGTCCGCAGCCGCACCCCGCACTGGCCGCAGGAGAATTCTGCCATCTTGTCCCGCTCCGCCATGGTATTGATGGGCTCCCCACAGACGGGGCATTTGGCATCCTCCCCCTTGCTCTGGTCAAAGACCACCGCATTACCGCAGTGGGGGCAAGCGCGGCTTGCCAGCTTGTCCGTGCGGACATGGATGGTATAGCCGCAGGAGCAGTCAATTTTCTTTCGTGCAAAGAAGCCGGTTTTGGCTTCCGCATAGCGCCCACAGTTGGGGCATTCGATTACAAATTTGGACATAGTTTCAACTCCAACTTATCGTTATAGATCCCACATGACTTGGCCTAGCAGATGGCTGGGTTTGCCAAAGGATATCTTGCCGGAAAATACGGGGGAGCGGATTACATTGTCTTTCAGCAAGCGAATGGCACTTTTAGAAAGCTGGATTTTTATGGTCGAAGCGCTCCATACCCGTCTGGGTTTGACAATCAGACGACATTCCTTTTCATAACTCCAAGCGTAGTGCTTGGTGAATACATCCTCCCCATCCAAAAGGCCGACCGGGGCATGGACATGATCCTCACCACGGGAGAGGATCACTGTATCCTGATTGCCCACCAAAAAATCCGTGTAAACCACATCCGTCAAGCAAATCTCATAATCTTCCTTGTCCTTGCGAAGGGGCGAGCCGGATGGTACAAAGAACCCTGCCTCATCAAAGTTGCCAATTTCCAGTTCCTGACATTCCAGAAGTTCCAGCATTACCGACTTGGGAAATTGGATCATTGCTCCATTTTTGCCATGGTCTCCGCTGTAGAGCATCCACATGGCAATGTTTTCAATGGTAGAACAGGAGAAGCACAGACCATAGGCATTGTTTCCGTGCATTTGCTTCCGATCCGGCAGATCGTTCCAACTCTGACCATTGTTTATATACAGGCACCCATCCAACAGCAGACACATAGCCCGATTCATGGAAGTATACATATTGTAACATTTGTGCCGCTGACCATTTTCCCGCAGACCATCCTTCAGCGCCCTGTGGGAAGACAGCATATCCTTGAGCGCAATCATATTTCAATGCTCCTTACACTATTTTTGTATGTCCGACAGATCGGTTGTATCTGCCCAGATGCGATCAGTTCTGATGTTTCCCAGGCAAGCGAATGTTCTTCCATCCCCCAACATCGCACCGACCATCCCCGTTATAACCCACCGCCACAACGGTGCCGTCGGATTTTAGGCCTACGGTATGTAAGCCTCCTGCGCTGACTGCCACAATGTCCGTCCACTGGGAAACATCGCACTGACCATACTTGTTCGAGCCCACCGCCACAACGGTGCCGTCGGATTTTAGACCTACGGTATGCCATCCTGCATTGACTGCCACAATGTCCCTCCACTGGGAAACATCGCACTGACCATACCTGTTCGAGCCCACCGCCACAACGGTGCCGTCGGATTTTAGGCCTACGGTATGATTCCCTCCTGCACTGACTGCCACAATGTCCCTCCACTGGGAAACATAGTCCCGACCATCCTTTTTGCCCACCGCCACAACGGTGCCGTCGGATTTTAGGCCTACGGTATGATCCACTCCTGCACTGACTGCCACAATGTCCCTCCACTGGGAGACATCGCACTGATGATACTCGTTATTGCCCACCGCCACAACGGTGCCGTCGGATTTTAGGCCTACGGTATGATTCCCTCCTGCACTGACTGCCACAATATCCGTCCACTGGGAAACATCGCACCGACCATCCTCGTTCCAGTCCGCCGCCACAACGGTGCCGTCGGATTTTAGGCCTACGGTATGACAGTCTCCTGCACTGACTGCCACAATGTCCGTCCACTGGGAAACATCGCACTGATGATACTTGTTCGAGCCCACCGCCACAACGGTGCCGTCGGATTTTAGGCCTACGGTATGATCGTCTCCTGCACTGATGGTGTTTCTCACAGCGATGCCTTCCCACAGCTCCTCAGCACGCTCTTTCGCATCGCCGTAGTTCCCCGCTCTTCCGAAAAGCATTGCCGAATGTGTCGCATCGCCGATTTCGCACAAATACTGCGCCTCTTTGTAATGTACTTCCAAAACCCGCTCAGGACTATCCTTATAGTCCCCAAGGTTTTCAAATGCTGTAATTGCTTCCTGGTACTGTCCGCTGGCCAGCAGATCTTCCGCCTGTTTGTAGGCATTCCCCGGAAGAACGACCTTTGTTACCACCAGTACAGCGGCAACAACTGCCACCATGGCAATAATTCCGGTTTTCTTTCTCTTTGCTGCTGCCGCCCGGGCAAAGGCTTTCTTCTGCTCTATTTCCGCATCCCGTCTTGCCCATTCTTCCATTGCCTGCTTTCGGCAATTTTCTGCCAGAACTGCACTATCCCGGAAAACTCCTAGCTTTACAAAGCTTTCAGCCAGTGTTAGCAGCACATAAGGGTCACATTGTTTTTTGGATTCTCCCAGCCAAGTCTGATAGTCGGCTTCCCGTTTGGTCAGGTTATCGTTATAGCACTTCTCCGCTTCCCGGTCTGCCTCCTGGATCGCTGCGGTGTAGGCATTTTCCAGTTCCTTGGTATTCTCTGCATCCGCCTGCTGGGCTTTCTTCACCCGGTCTGCCAGGGCGGCAAACAGCATCTTTTTGGCAGCAGCCAGATTTTCTGCCACAGCCCCTGCGGCAAACTTTTCCGCCCGGGACAGCAGCTTGTGGTCTGCCCACCAAGCTTCCTCCTGGCGGTACTGGGCCTGTCTGCCGGAAACCTCCGAGGAATAATCCCGATCAAACTCGTAGAGTTTGCAAATCTCGTTCCCTCTTACATAGCCCGGAACTGCGTATTTTTCCGCCATTTGCACAATATGCGCTGTCCGTTCCGGGATGGAAAGGGTCTCCGGCTGCACCTGTTCACGCACGGCAAGCCGCTTGCGCACCAGTGCGTCCAGGGTGCGGCACCGCTCCTGGGCCAGGGTCTTTCCCAGATAGGCTTGGGCGTTTTTAGAATCGTTGTTCAGCACATCCTCAAAAAAGCTGTCCGCCTTGGCCCAGTCCCCGTCCTCCAGAGCCATATTGCCCCGATCCAGCAGGGAAGCAATTTTATTATCGCCACTGCCGCCGACAATGACCTTTTTCCGAACCACGGTCTCAGGCGCCGTCTTGGGCAGAATTTTTTCAATGCCCCGGAGAAGATCCTGCATAGCGCCTACCTTGCCCATATCCTGGGCCTGGAGCTTGGCAAATTCCTTGGGCATATCGTAGGCATCAATGCCCTTGTAGCAGGGGATCAGTTGCTTGGTCTTATCCTTCGCCATGAGCTTGAGATACCGGGACCACTCGTTCTTGACCCACACGGTGTTGTAGTATTCGTAATCCGTTCCGAAGGCCAGCATGACCTTGGCAGAATTCAGGGCAGCGAAGATGTAAGGCTCGTATTCCTGCCCCAGCTTGTCCTCCAGGGTGATCCGGGAGAAGAATACCCGGTAGCCCTTTGAAATCAAAGCATCGTACACATCCTGCGCAATAACACTGTCGATGGTACGGTCGCCATCCTCGGCAGTTTCCTTATAGCAGATGAAAATATCATAGGGCTGCTCCTTGCCGGAGACTTCGATAATGCCCTTACGCAGCTGTTCGATCTGCTTGGCTTCCTCCCGGTAGACCTTCCGGGCTACGGCATCGGCATTTTCCATTGCCTGCTCAAAATCGCTGTCCTCCAGCACGCTTTCAAAGGAGGAGCGGTGACAGGTGGGGATCTTCTTCCCGGTGCCAGGATCGTCTACATACTCAATGCCATATTTGCACAGCACCAGACCCCAGTAGGCTTCCGCCTCCTCAGGGAAGTCGGCTACAATGGATTCATAAATTCCCGCCGCCTTGTCAAACTCGCAGGAAGCCCGCAGGCGATTGGCCCGGGCAAACAACGTCAGCTTCTTTTCATTATCCTGATTGGGAATGGTTTGTTTACTGCCGCACCATTCACATTCCACAACGCTCTGACCTTCCACTACCGGCAGGTCACCGCCGCACATTTTACATTTGATCACGGCCATTGCTCTTTTCCTCTTTCTCCTTCATCACAATTTCCATGTGTTCCAAAGCAAATTCCAAACTCATGGTCAATATCTCGTTCCGGGTACGCCCGGTCACATTGGCCACTGCATCAATGTCCTTTAGCAGATCCTTCGCCATGCGCATGGACACAATGGTGGTCTCCCCAGAGTACCTTTTGGGTGAGATCCGCAGAATTGGTTTTTCCATAGAGATTCCTCCCAGCCCTGCTATTGTAATACATTCGTAATGCTATTGCAAGCACCCGAAAGGAATTCGGCAGAATGTATGTTTTTTATGGTAGTTTCTGTGTATTATCACAATCTCTCCAAAGGCAGCACCGCATAATTCGGCAAGAGACATCAGCGAGAGATTTTGCTCCAAGATAAAGTTTGGAAAACGCAGGAATACTTTTTGTACTCGCAAGGAGTATGCCGCACCCGTAAGCCAGCTTGCGTTGGCAACGGCTGCGCTATACCCGCAAGGAGTATGCCGCATCCGTAAGCCAGCTTGCGCTGGCAACGGCTGCGCTATATTTCAAATTTTTCAAACTGTAATATTGGGGCAAAAGATCCGCTGATATCCGCAGACGCAATTGTGCGGTGTTGCCCAAAGGAAATCAGCCCATGATTGCAGCCTTTCGGATCCTCCCATGGGCCGATTCCAGACTGTTCCGATAGTAAAAACACCGAACACCTTCCCCATGGGAAAGGCGCTCGGTGTTTCTGTCGCAGCGATTTTCCACGCATTGGAAGCCGCCGCCTATGTCCGGGAAAAACAGCACACCACCCTGCCGCTATTTCCCCACAGCAAATCCCATCATCCGGCTTCCGCCGGTTGTGGGGATACATCCAGCTCCGAGACTTCCTTGGGATATTCCCGCAGCTCCTGGGGATCGTGGAGAGGGTTCCAGACCTGGGCGAAGAAGGGATCCACCTTGGCCCGGCGGCCGTAGTTCCAGCTTTGGCGCTCACATACATCGCACCAGTGGCCGCCTTCCAGCACAAGCCGGGGGCTGGCTTTGAATTTGTGGCCGAAAGCACATTCAAATTCCAGGGGTGTTTTCCAGTCTCCGGTTTCCATTTCCGTGCTGAGCAGTCTGCCGCCGCGGAAGGCTGCGGCTCCGGCCATATCCCGCTGTGTCAGCTGGCTTTCCGGTTTGGTTTCGTCGTAGCCGTGGTCAATGGGGATTACCGTATCCCATTGGGTAAAATGGGTCATCTGGGACAGCTTTTCCGGCAAGGCTTCCCATTTTTCCCGGCCGCCCCAGTAGGCATCTATCTGGTCTTCCAGGTTTTCTTCAATAAAATGCACCGTGCCGTGTTCCGTTTTTGTCAGCTTGTCAAAGCGTTTGTGCAGAATGATGCCCATCAGCCGCTGACCGCCGGGAAGGCGGCACAGCACCCGGGATGCCTTGGCCAGCGCCCCCAGCTTGGCAAGATAACAATCGAAAAAATACGCCATGGAATCCTGTCGAAAGTGGAGATAATACTCCAGCTTGTCGCTGTCCAGATAGTACTGCCCATGAAAATTCCGTGTTGCAAACTTTTTGGGATGGAACACATAATCCAGCTTGGTCAGGCCGATGGCACCGAACATCCTCCGGAACAGGTCATAGGTGCTGATCCGGCAGCTTTCACCGCCGCCAATGTTGTAGATATGCCCCCAAAAGCCTTCGTCCAGGGTGCCAACCTGACAGAACGCACACAAATTTCTCATCGCCCGGGCAGAGTCCCGGTCAGAGCAGTATTCCAGCACATTGTCCAGGCAGTTGTGGAATATGATGGCATCCTCGACCGATGCCATGGCATTTCCCATCATGCCGGTCTGCCGCAGGGAAACCCAGTACTTTAGCCCGCTTTCAATGACCAGCCGCTCCGCCGCCACCTTGGACACCGCATAGTAGTCAAACACACTGGGCTTGATGGGATCCCCCACCCGCCCCCAGTGAATGGGAGGCATCCGGTCGCCGGTCTGCGCCACAGTGCCGATATACACCAGCCGGGTTCTGTTTTCCTGCCCCAGAGCGTAAATGGCATGAATCAGATTCCGGGTGGAGCCATAGTTAATCTGCATCGCCTGCCGGGGATAGTAATCCGCCGCCGGAGAAACAAAGGCAGCAATGTGCAGGATCAAATCACAGTCCCTGACGCATTGCAAAACCATATCATAGTCATTCAGATCCCCCCAGAGGATCTCCAGTCCGGATATATCCTGGTACGGGGCCAGGATCTTTCGGTTTTTCTCCGAATCCCGGGCAAGGGTCACAATATCCTGATTTTGGATATCCTTCAGCACTTCCTTCATGCTGGCAAGACCCATAGCACCGGTGGCGCCGGTCAGGAATACCTTTTGCTTCTTCATTTGCTTTTCCATGGTTGTGCTCCTGTTCTTGTGGGTTTCTCCCACGGGGATGGGACAGAGTCACGGTTTCACCGGCTCGGGATTTTCCCGCCGCCCTGCCCTTTTCTGTTTTACAAACATCCCGGAAGAAAGCCGGTGTACGTTGGTGATGCCGCCAGCATATTCCTTTTTCCTCCGAGTAGAGCAAATCTCCTAAAACTTCATAAATGCGTTTCAACGAAACACTGCCATTATCCGCAGAAAAGGCGAACCACATTTCTATAAAAATGAAATTATAAAGGATTCGCTGTGGGTTGCACCACCCCGTTTTTCCCATGGGAAAACAACCGGGCGGCTGATAGCCGTTGAATTATGGTGTGATCGCCCCCGGCGATCATTTTATTTTGATTCGCTGTGGGTTGCACCACCCTACATGGATGTACCGCATTGCACATGGTGCGTAATTTGCGGATGGCTTAAATTAATAAATTATAGCATTGATTGCATACATTGTCAATCAGTTTGGTTCATGGAACATTTTATTGTCTGCTGCTTTATATTTTTCTTGACAGGGCAGACGCATCTTGTTACAATTGAATTGTAAACCATACCCAAGGCGCAAAGAGGTGCTTTTGTCCGCAGATGCAATTGCCATGGGGTACCCGTGCATCGGAAGACACCCCGATGCAGCCCCCAACGGCCTGCCCGCCGGGTATGGGGCAGGGAAAGGAAGGAGACGACGTATTATGAAATTGAAACAGTTCCTATCAGGCATCCTCGCACTGCTGTTCGTGGTAAGCCTACCTGTGTCAGCGCTGGCGCTAGACTGGGACATCAGTGCTGGCGACATCACCGTCAACGCCGGAAGCGGCGGGCAGACGGTCACCCAGGGGTCGCAGGTTGAGGTTCCGGACACTGCCCCCGTCATTACGGGAACCTCTAAGGAAAACAACGTCACCATCAACGCGGATAGCGGTCAGACCGCAAATGTCACCCTCTCCGATGTGAACATCGACGTGCGCGGTGAGGGCAAGGCCGCCGTTACCACCACCGGCGAGGGCAATGTCAGCATCGAGCTGAACGGCGACAACACGCTCAAGAGCGGTAAGGGTCATGCCGGCCTTGAAAAGAAAAACGGCGGCAAGCTGACCATTGCGGACGAGGACAAAAACGGCAAGCTGACCGCCGAGGGCGGCAAATACGGCGCGGGCATAGGCGGCGGCGATCAGGGAGCTGGCAGCGGCATCACCATCACCGGCGGCGAGATCAAGGCCACCGGCGGCCAATACGGTGCCGGCATCGGCGGCGGCAAGGGAGATGGCAGCGACATCACCATCTCCGGCGGCGAAGTCAATGCCACCGGCGGAACAAGCGGCGCAGGCATCGGCGGCGGCTACAATGGAAATGGCAGCGACATCACCATCACCGACGGCGAGGTCAATGCCACCGGTGGCAAGTACGGCGCAGGCATCGGCGGCGGCGAATACGGCATCGGCAAGGACATTATCATCACCGGTGGCGAGGTCAATGCCACCGGCGGCAGATTCAGCGCAGGCATCGGCGGCGGATCTCGCGGCACTGGCAGCGACATCACCATCTCCGGCGGCGAGGTCAATGCCAGCGGCGGCGTAAACGGCGCAGGCATCGGCGGCGGTCTGCGGAGTAAAGGAAAAGACATCACCGTTTCCGGTGACACGAAGCTGAAGGTGCAGGGCGGCGATGAAGACCATTATGACGGAGCGGGAGCAGGCATCGGCGACGGCGGCAGCAATGCGTACGGAACCAAGATACTCGGCGCAGAGGCGGAGCCGGATACCTCCGGTCTAACTACGAAGGGAAGCATAGCGTATTACGCCCCTGGTGCGGACATGGAAAAGGATAAGCCGTCAAGCACCACGGTTGGCACCCTTCCCCCGCAGGAGAAGCCGGTCGCAGAGCGCAGCGCAGCCGCCCCCCGCTACCGCGTGACCGACAAGGACGGCAGGAACGTGGCCTACACGGCAGAGCAAAAGGACGGCGTGCTGACCGTCACGGTGAATGCCGACTTTGCCATCCTTACGGGCAGCCTCAGCGGTATCCGCACCCTCAAGGCTCAGGGGGTGGAGAAGATCGTCTTTGTCACCAAGGGGGCAGCGTCCGCATTTGCCCTTGCCGACCTGCTGGAAAGCGGCAGCACAGGCAAGACCTACCAGCTCACCCACGACGGCAAGACTGTCACCTTCACCCTTGGGGAAGACATGGCAGATGTAAGCGCCATTCTCACCCAGCCGTAAGGGGAATCCCAGAATCCATACAGGCGGGCAAGCACAGATCGTGCTTGCCCGCCTTCGGTTTGTCAAAGGGGATGTTTTTGATTTCGGCGCGGGCCGCACCACCCCTACGAACGCTACGAAATCACCCCGGCAGTAATTCGGTGGCACAGTCCATGTAGGGTGGTGCCACTGAATGACCGAGCGGATATTTCGTATAGGGCTCGCTGCGGATCCCTTGGAACGGTCAGCAGTTGTGCGAGTCGGTGGTTTGGAGTTTGGTCACGATCCACAATAGGATGCTTTGGGATTTCAGCGCAGCCTGCCAGAAGGAATCCTGTCCCACGGGCGCAGATACAGCGCACGGTTCAGCAGACATTCCTTCTCCGGTCTGGCCGGATTGCAGCTGATAGGGTGTTTCGGTCATCTGCTGTCACCTCTTTTCATAATGGTGCAAAAAACGTCACAGCTACGGAAAAACGCTCAGTCTCATACTGAACTCCAATTAAAATCTTTAAAAAAGATTTTAATTGCCTGAAGGGCATGGAGTTCATATGAGACTTGTTTTGTGATTTCTTTCCTTATAAATCACAAAACTGGCAGCACCTTCAGGCGATGCCTTCCTGATTAAAATCTTAATTTTAATCAGGAAATAGTATCAGGCGTTTCGCAGGGCCTGGATCTCCGCCAGACTGGGCATCACCCGCAGTGCGCCCTTTCTGGTGGTAACCAGAGCCGCTGCCGCATTGGCAAAGGTGAGCATTTCCTCCAGCTCCTGCCGGGTGTACTCCCGCAGGCCCCAGGCAAGGACATGGTGCAGGATGCCGCCGAAGAAGGTGTCTCCGGCTCCGGTGGTCTCAATGGCATTGACGGAAAAGCCCTTGACCTCCGCCATGGCATCGCCGCTGTAGCCCCGGCTGCCATCCTTGCCCATGGACAGCAGAAGCAGACGGATATTGGGAAATCTTTGCCGGATCCAACGAACCCCGGCATCAAAATCCTCCTGCTGGGTCAGCCACTGGATCTCATTGTCGGAAATCTTCAAAATGTCGCAGTGGGCCATGCCGTACAGCACCTGCTCCTTCGCTTCATCCAATGTCCGCCACAGAGGAGGCCGCAGGTTGGGGTCAAAGGAGCGCAGAACGCCATGGGCTTCCGCCTCGGCAATGGCAGCATAGGTAGCGCTGCGCACCGGCTCATCGGTCATGGACAATGTGCCAAAGTGGAAGATCCTAGCCTGGCGGATCAGCTCCCGGTTGATTTCCTGGGTGTGCAGACACATATCTGCGCCGGGATTGCGGTAGAAGCTGAAATCCCGGTCGCCCCCTGCCAGAGTATGCACCACCGCCAGGGTGGTATGCACCTGATCGTCCCGGAGAAGTCCGGCAGTGGAGATTCCGGTTTCCGTCAGGGCCTTTTCCAGCTGATCCCCAAAGCCGTCCCTGCCCACCTTGCCGATGAAAGCGGTGGAATGCCCCAGCTTGGTCAGCAGAGCCAGCACGTTGCAGGGAGCGCCTCCGGGATTTGCCTCCAGCAGAGGATTGCCCTGGCCGCTGTATCCGTTCTGGGTCAGGTCGATCAGCAGCTCGCCCAGGGCGACCACATCATATTTTTCCATAATTTTCACCTCATTACAGCTGTTTCAGCCAGAAAAACCCATAGGCAGGAAGGGGAATGCTTTCCATATCCACTTCCCTGCCGGTCAGAAGATCCCGGTATCTGCCGCCGGGCAGCCCCTTGGGGGTCTTGGGTTCTCCGGCAAAGTTGAATAATCCCACCAGGCGGGTATTGGCATAACTTCTGGCGATTCCCAGAATGGCCCGATCTCCGGTGTCCAGAGTCACCGCATCGGCATCGCAGGAGAAAGCCTCCTGCCCTGCACGGACATCCTCCAGCTGTTTCAGCCGGGTGAAGATCCGATTTTCACAGGTGCCTGGCTGATCTGCTTTTGCGGCGGCCTTCCAGTCCATTTTGCCCCGGTGCAGGTACCGGGAATCGGCAGCCTTGTTGGGATCCAGGTGGTAGCTGTCGTCGTTGAGCTGTCCGATCTCATCGCCGGAGTACAGCACCGGAATGCCGGACTGCATGAACATATAGGCGTGGAGCATCACGTCGGCATCCACAGCCTTCCGGATCTCCTCCTCCCGTCCGGAGGCCAGCGCCGCCTGCAAACCGCACAGGGAGGCGGTGGTTCCGCACAGCCGGGCATCCCCGGTGACAGGATCCTCGTTGTACAGCTCTCCCCGGCTGTTGCTGAGATTTTTAAGGCCCCGGAAATAGTCGTTCAGATAGGCCTTGTGGGGCCGCTCTGCCATGCCGAACCGACCCAGGGAGCCATAGTCCAGCCCCCAGCCGATGTCATCGTGGCACCGCAGATAGTTGAGGAACACATACTGATGGGGCAGGCAGAACACCTTGTCCAGCTGCTCCCGCAGCAGGGTAGTGTCCTTGGTAGCAACGGTATGCCAGGTGGTGGCCATGGTGGTCACATTGTAGAGCATGTGGCACTCCGGCTTTTCCTCTGTGCCAAAGTAGGGAACCACCTTGCTGGGCTCCATCACCACTTCCCCCAGCAGCAGGACACTGGGACAGACGATCTGACCGATCATCCGCATCATCCGCACGATGGTGTGAACCTGCTTTAAGTTCCGGCAGCTGGTGCCCAGCTCCTTCCAGATATAGGGTACCGCATCAATCCGGAGAATGTCAATACCCCGGTTGGCCAGATACAAAAAGTTTGCCATCATCTCATTGAACACCCGGGGATTGCGGTAGTTCAGATCCCACTGGTAAGGGTAGAAGGTGGTCATTACATAGTGGCCGCACTGGGGAAGCCAGGTGAAGTTCCCCGGGGCGGTGGTGGGAAAGACCTGGGGCACGGTTTTTTCATACTGGTCGGGGATTTCCCGGTTGTCAAAGAAGAAATACCGGCTCATGTATTCCCCTTCGCCCTGCCTTGCCCGCTGGGCCCACTGGTGATCCTCGCTGGTGTGGTTCATCACGAAATCCATGCACACCTGGATTCCCTTTTCGTGGCAGGCCTGGGTCAGGTTTTCCAGATCTGCCATGGTTCCCAGCTCCGGCTGCACCTTGCGGAAGTCCTTCACCGCATAGCCGCCGTCACTGCGTTCCGGCACGGTGTCCAGAAAGGGCATCAGGTGCAGATAGTTGATATTGCTCTTTTCCAGATAGGGCAGCTTTTCCTGAACCCCCCGGATGGTTCCGCCGAAATTGTCGATGTAGAGCATCATGCCCACCAGGTCATTGCGGCGGTACCAGTTGGGATCGGCTTCCCGCTTTCGGTCAATGGCTTTCAGGGTCTGGGAGCGTTCTGCATAGAATTTTTCCAGGTATTCCATGAGTTCAAAGAACATGGAGCCGTTGTTGTAAAGCTCCATATAGAGCCACCGCAGCTCATCATGGTGGGCTTGCAGCCGCCGCTGGAATTCTTGGTTTTCTGTCTTGTTCATGGATTTTCCTCCTGTGATTTCAGGTAGATCCGCGCCTCATAGGGGCGCAGTCTGCCCAAAAGGGGCTGATCCGGGTAGTTGCAGAGAATGGGGGGTTCCCCAATGGCCAGGGGATCTTCTATGTCTGCGCCCCGGAAATTACATACCACCAGCAGCTGGGCCGTGGCAGTGGTACGGGTATAGGCGAAAATGTCTTCGTTGTCGGCAAGCACCAGCCGGAAAGTTCCCTCCCGGAACACGGGATGCCCCTTTCTCAGCCGGATCAGCCTATGATAGTACGAAAACACGGAATCGGGATTGGAAAGCTGGTTGTCTGCGTTGATGGTTTTGTAGTTGGGGTTGACCTTCAGCCAGGGCGTTCCCGTGGTAAAGCCTGCGTTTTCTGCGCCGCTCCACTGCATGGGGGTGCGGGCATTGTCCCGGCTTCTGGCGTGGATGGATCGCAGGATTTTTTCCTCCGGCCAGCCCAACGCCTTGTATTTGCGGTACATTCCCAACGTTTCAATGTCCTGATATTCTTCCAGAGGGTAGTGGACATTGGTCATGCCCAGCTCCTGGCCCTGATAAATGTAGGGCGTTCCCTGCAAGCCGAACAACAGGCTTGCCAGCATTTTCGCCGATGGTTCCCGGTATTCCCCGTCATTACCCCAGCGGGAGACAATCCGGGGCAGATCGTGATTTTCCAGGAACAGACTGTTCCAGCCGGTTCCCGCCAGCTCCTGCTGCCAGCGGCAGATGACCTGCTTCAGCTGCCCCAGGGGCAGGGGTGCCAGATTCCATTTTCCCCCGCCGGGCTGCTGATCCAAAACCAGGTGCTCAAACTGGAACACCATAGAAAGCTCGCTGCCATCCGGGGCGCTGTATTGTCTGGCAATGGCCGGGGTGGCGCTCCATGCCTCCCCCACCGTCACCAGATCCGGGGCTGTAAATGCCTCCCGGCGCATTTCCCGGATGTATTCGTGGAGCTTCGGCCCGTTTTCCAGGATCTTTTGATCCGGGATCTTGCCAAACAGATCCACCACATCCAGCCGGAAGCCCCCAATGCCCCGGTCTGCCCACCAGCGGATCATGGCATACAGGGTTTGGCGCATTTTGGGGTTTTCCCAGTTGAGATCCGGCTGCTTTTTGGAGAATCGGTGGAAGTAGAACTGCTCCACCTCCGGCACCCATTCCCAGGCAGAGCCGCCAAAGGCCGATTCCAGGTCATTGGGCGGGTCACCCGGCTGTCCATCCCGCCAGATATAAAAATCATGCCATGGATTCTGACGGCTTTTTTTGGCTTCCCGGAACCAGAGGTGTTCATCGGATGAGTGGCTCAGCACCAGATCCATGATGATGCGGATCTTTCGCTTCTTTGCCTGGGCGATCAGTTCATCCATGTCGGACAGGGTGCCGAACATGGGGTCAATGTCCTGATAATCGGAAATGTCGTAGCCGTTATCATCCTGCGGGGAACGGAACACCGGGGAAAGCCAAATGGCATCCACCCCCAGCTGCTGCAAATAGTCCAATTTGGAAATGATACCGGGAATATCCCCAAGGCCGTCACCATTGCTGTCGCAAAAGCTCCGGGGATAGACCTGATAGATCACCGCATCCTTCCACCACTGGTTCATTTTGCCGCCCTCCAGTTATCCGGGATCTGCAAATCATATTTTTCCACAGACAGCTCCACCGGTGCATCTGCCCGGAAGGTGATGCCGTCGGCATTCTCCGGGGGATAGAGCACCATAGAAGCCGCCTGCTGACCATCCTCCACAAACAGCTCGGCGCTGTAGCGATCCAGCAGCAGCCGCAGCCGGAGCTTGCCTTCCCGGAAGGTCACGGGAAACTGGCGAATGTGGTTGACATCGTGGGGGAAGCCGCTGAGACTGCGATCCATGTAGATTGTTCCCTTTTTGGGCAGCAGGGTGATGGCGGTATGGAAGCCCTCACCCTTATTGATCTCCATGGTAAAGCTTTCGTAGCCTGCCGGGCCGGGGGCAATCTCCAAAGTCAGATCCATGACTCTGCCGCGGATCCCGGGCAGGGCCGTTTCCTTTTCAATGGTCACCTTCTGATAGGTGACCGGGTTGGTGCGGTAGGCTTCCAGTTCCCGGACAGGCCACTGACAGATCCGATCCTCCCGGATGGTCAGCTCTCTGGGAACGGTCATCATGCCCATGAAATCCATTCCGGGGAGTTTCTGCTTTGCTCCCTCCCATGCCTGCATCCAGCCGATCATAATCCGGCGGCCGTCCTGGGCCAGCAGGGTCTGGGGGGCATAGAAGTCAATGCCGTTTTCAATGGCGTGGGCAGTTTCCTCGTGGAAATGCTTGTTGGCATCCAGATAGCCGATGTGATACATTTTGCAGTTGCCGTTGTGATATTCCAGGGTCTTTGCCTGCATTTCCATAATGCTGTGAAGCAGAACGGCTTTACCGTCCAGGTAGAAAAAGTCGGGACATTCCCACATATTTCCGTAGCGGTGGCCGCAGGAATACAGAGTGCTTGCCAGCTGCCAGTGCAGGCCGTCCCGGCTTTCGTGGAGCAGGACATCGGCACTGCCATCCCGGCTCCGGTTCACCGTGACACTGTAGATCATTCCGTCCTCTATCCAGATTTTGGGATCCCGGAAGTCCCGGGTGTTGTTCCCCTGGGGGATCAGCTGGGCGGTAATCACCGGGTTGTGTTCATATTTTTCGTAGTTCACACCGTCTCCCAGGGCTACACACTGGGTCTGGAATTCTCCCTCCGGGGTGATTTCCACACCGGTGTAAAGCAGCAGATGCCGTCCATCGGGCAGCTCCACCCCGCCGCCGGAGAAGCAGCCGTTGCGGTCATACCGGGCATCCGGGGCCAGGGCCGCAGGCAGGTACTCCCAGCGGATAAAGTCCTTGGTTTTGGCATGACCCCAGTGCATGGGGCCCCACTGGGTATCGTAGGGATAGTATTGAAAAAACAGATGGTACTCCCCCTTGTAGGGGGCAAAGCCGTTGGGATCGTTCATCCAGCCCACACCGGCGGTCAGGTGGAACGCCGGCAGCTGGGGCATCACCTCAGGGCGGCGCCGGGCCTCATAGTCCCGGGCTTTCTGCAATACTTCAGTCATAAGTCATTTCCTCCCGTTGCCTTATACTTTTTGAAAAAGGATCTGCACCGCAGGATAGTCGCCAAAGAGAATGGGAAGGGTATAGCCGCCACGCATCAATGCCGTTCCGGTGAAGCTGCGGCTGCACCACGAAGAAGGCACTGCCTTGCTCTCGTGATAATCTGCCCAGGCGATGGCGTACCGGGCATCGGGATCCAGCCCCTTGAGCCGGATGTAGTTGGGCTTGGGATTGGAAGCAGGATCCACCAGGACGAAGCTCAGAAGGGCTTGCTGCCGGTCGCGGGAGACGATCTGCCAGGCAGAGCCATCGGTCAGGCGATAGTAGTCACCATTGCCAATCAGATCCTGCAAGGTATGGAACCGCCGGATCTGCTCCCGGACGGCTGCTTTTTCCGCCGGGGTCAGCGCTGCCGGGTCTAATTCATAGCCAAAGGTTCCTGCCATGGCCACGGTGGCCCGGGTGCCCATGGGGGTGCTTCTGCCGGTCTGGTGGTTGGGGGAAGCGGAAACGTGGGAACCCATACAGGCCACGGGATAGCCGAAGGAGGTTCCATACTGGATGCGCAGCCGGGCAATGGGGTCGGTGTTGTCGCTGCACCAGATCTGGGGGGTGTAGGCCAGGGCTGCGGCATCGAACCGTCCGCCGCCCCCTGCACAACCCTCGAAAAGCACATCCGGGAATTCCCTGGTCAGCCGTTCCATCAGGTCATAGTAGCCCAGCACGAAGCGGTGGCTCACCTCCCCCTGATGGGCCGGAGGAAGGGCGCAGCTGAATACATCCGCCAAATTACGATTCATGTCCCACTTGATATAGTCAATGGGATTGTCCCGCAGCAGGGCGGACAGGGTTTCATACAGCCAGTTCACCACGTCCTTCCGGCTCATATTCAGAACCAGCTGACTGCGGCTCATGGTGGGCTTCCGCCCCGGCACGGTCAAGGCCCAGTCGGGATGGGTGCGGTAAAGCTGGGAGTCCTCGTTGACCATCTCCGGCTCCACCCACAATCCTACCTTCAGTCCCAGACTGCGGATCTTTTCCAGGGTGGGCTTCAACCCCTGGGGCAGCTTCCGCCGGTTGGGGAACCAGTCTCCCAGACTGCGGAAATCGTCATCCCGCTGACCGAACCAGCCGTCATCAATGACAAACAGCTCCACCCCCAGTTCCTTTGCCCCCTGGGCAATGGATAGGAGCTTTTCCTCGGAGATATCCATGTAGGCCGCCTCCCAGCTGTTGAGCAGCACCGGGCGGTGCTCCAGGGCAAAGGGGCTGCGGCATATATTGTGCCGGATAAAGTGGTGATAGGTTTGGGAGAGGTGGGTCAGGCCCCGGTGGGTGTAGGTCATCAGCACCTCCGGGGTGTCAAAGACCTGACCGGGCTCCAGCATCCAGCAAAAACCGGCATCGTGGATACCCATCACCGCCCGGACGGATCCCGCCTGATCCAGTTCAATGTCCGTTTTGTGGTTGCCGGAGTAGACCAGCATCATGCCGTAGCACTCGCCATAGTCCTCGGTGGTTTCCGGCTGGCAGAGAATGACGAAGGGGTTATGCTGGTGACTGGTGGCACCCCGGGTGGAGGAAATGGTCTGAATGCCCTGGATCAAATCCCGGCGCTCCGGCATCCGCTCCATGGTGTGCCGTCCGTGGAAGTGGATCAACTGCCAGCTGCCAAAGGGAATATCCAGGCAGGCAGAGGCGGCCTGTTCCAGCATCACCACGCTGTCTCCGGCATTGATGATCCGGACGGCCCGGGTGATCACATTTTCTGCTTCAAAAACGCCGTACAGCAGCTCCACCTGCACCCCTGTGGCAGCATCCTTCAGGGTGATGGCCAGGCAGCAGGCACTGCCGGTTTTGTCAAAGGCAGAGGGCATTCCGGGGATCTGGTATTTTTCCTCCCGGATGGTATGGCTGACGTACCGCAGATCGGTGCCGCAGATCCCGGCATCGGTTTTTAGGCGCAGGGAGCTGACCCGGTAATCACCGGTGTGGGCACTGCTGTACTCCTGGGCCTTGGTATCCAGGGACCAGCCCCGGCCCTGCTGCCAGTCGTAGGGATTCGGTGAAAAGCCGCAGTCCCGATCCGGCTGCAAGTAGTCAAAGCAGCAGTCGGTTTTGGGGCCGTAGTACAGGTGCAGCAGATGCCCCACCGGGCCAATCTGCATCTGGTACATGGTATCTTGGGTGGTCAGGGTAAAGCTCTTGTTTTCAGGATCGCAGCAAATCGGCATAACGGTACCTCCGGAACATGATTTGTATGTTTGTATGTAGATACACAGCCGTTATGGTTGGCTGTGGGAATGGTCCAATTGAGAAAAGACGCTCTGCAACAGAAGCAGCGTCACATAGCAAGGAAGGGAAAGTCCGAACAAAAACAGAATCGGTGCGCCATAGCGCAGAAACTGTGCTGACAACAGCCACAGTGCCGCTGCAAACACTGCCATGGCCAGGGTTCTGGGGAAATATCCCACCGCCAGCAGGCAGGCATTTTTCAGGGTTTCCAAAAGGGTGTTTTCATACCGAGCAAGCAACGCAAAGGCGTACTGCCCCAGCATCAGCGTCAGAAGGGCCAGGGCGGCAAAGACAGGGCGCAAAACCGGCACCCACCGGGTCGCTGCCCAGAAATCCGCCAGCAGCACCAGGGCAGCCAGGGTAAACAGCATCCCCAACCCCACGCCCTTGGAGAAATTCTCCCGGAAGGATCGGAAATAGTCCCCTGTCACAGAGCGTTCCTCACCCCGGAGAATGCGGTTGGCGGTGGCGTTCAGCGCCGTCAGAGCTGCCCCCGCCGTCAGGACAGGCAGACTGCATACAATGGTCAGTAGATTCAGAACCATGAGATCCGCCAGGATTTCCAAAGCCTGCATCAAAGGATTGTCCATATCAAAAAGCCGTTTCATACACGTCTGTCCTTTCAGAATGGCGAACTGCCCCGTCCCCGACGGGACGGGGCAACCCGTTGCGGAAAAAGTATATAGGAGGAGGAAGGAAAACTATCCTTTTACTGCGCCGGAGGTCACACCCTCCACAATGTAGCGCTGTAAGAATACATAGAGGATGAGGATGGGCAGCATCGCCAGCAGCAGGGCTGCCATCACAAGACCGATATCTGTGGAATAGGTGCCATAGAAAGCCTGGGTGGCGATGGGAATGGTGTACAGATCCTTCTTGGTCAGCACCAGGCTGGGCAGAAGGTAGTCATTCCAGTAGGCCATGGCGTTGATAATGGCTACGGTGGCAATGGTGGGCTTCAGCAGGGGGAATACCACCTTCCAGTAGGTCTGCCAGCGGGAGCAGCCGTCAATGGTGGCCGCCTCCTCCAGCTCCATGGGGATATTGGTCTTAATGGCACCGTGGAACATGAACATGGCCATGGACACGGAGAAACCAACGTGGAGCAGGATCAGGGTCAGCCGGTGGTTGAGAACACCCAGGGTGCCGCCGTAGACGGATACCAGGGGAACCATCAGCACCTGGAACGGGATGACCATGGAGGCGATCATCAGAGAGAAGGTCAAAGAGCAGATCCGCCAGCGGGGGTTGCGCACCATAACAAAGGCCGTCATGGAGGACACCAGAATGGTCAGCACGGTGGCGCTGGTGGTGATAATGGCGGAGTTCAGAAACACCCGGCTGAAGTTCATCTTCTTCATGGCCTCAGGGAAATTTTTCAGCGTGAAGCCGTGGGCTCCGATGAGGGCCAGAGGATCCGAGGTGATATCTGCCTTTGTCTTAAAGACGTTGATGATGACAAGAACAAAGGGGAAGATGAAGCACAGGAACAGGGCCAGCAGGATCACCCACATAATGGCCCGGCAGATCCGCTTGTGCCGTGCGGCCTTTTCGTTATCCAGCATTACGCATCCACCTCTCCTTTCTTACCGACCATGACCTGGGTCACGCCCACAATGGCGCAGACCAGGAACAGGATCAGAGCTTCGGCCTGACCTACACCGTAATTCTTGTAGGTAAAGGCCTGGTTGTAAACATGCATGGCTGCCATGACGGAGGAATTGAAGGGTTCGCCCTTGGTCAGAGACAGGTTCACATCATACACCACGAAGCACCGGGTGATGCTCAAGAACAGGCACTGAACGAAGGAGGAACGCATGAGAGGAACTGTCACATTGCGCATGGTCTGTGCTGAATTGCAGCCGTCGATCATGGCGGCCTCCTGCACATCCTTGGACACGCTCATAAAGCCTGCCACATAGATGAGCATCATGTAGCCTGCATACTGCCACACCGATACCAGGATCAGGCAGAACATAGCCCCCTTGGGGGTGGCCAGCAGGCTGGGCACGGTGCCGCCGGCAATGGCGCTGCCCAGTGCCACAAAGGCACGGTTGAATACGAATTTCCACACATAGCCCAGGACAATGCCGCCGATCAGGTTGGGGACAAAGAAACCGGCCCGGAAGAAATTCTGTCCCTTCACGCCGCTGGTCACAAGATAGGCCAGGGCGAAGGCAATGATGTTGATGAGGATCACGGAGAAGCAGGAGTAGATCGCAGTGCGGCCCATAGCCTGCCAGTAGGCGGTGTCCTGAAACGCCGCTGCGAAATTGGCAAGACCTACAAAGGGCTTGACCTTGCTGATGCCGTCCCAGCTGGTCAGTGTCAGATACATGCCGTACAGGAAGGGAACGATCACAGCGCCGAAGAACAGCAGCGTTCCCGGACCGGCAAACATCAGGTATTGTTTGATTTTATACGAAGTGGTTTTATCCTTCATAATACATCGTTTCCATTCTGCCGCCTGTTTTGGTATGCCAGCCTCCGGCGGCGCAGGGCTGGTTTTATTGGGGCCGGAGCAGCCGAAGCTGCCCCAGACACCCTACTTAGAGGGGAACCTGTGATCTTAGTGTGCGCCCACCTGAGCCGTTGCCCAGTAGCTCGTCAGCTCCTGTGCAAAGCCTGCACGGTCGATCTGACCGGCCAGATACTTCTGGAAGGCAGCGCCGCAGACGGCGAAGTGGTCATCGGGCAGGTAGTTGTAGTTGTCCACCAGCATACCGGCATCGGTGTACTTTTTGACGGAAGCACCCAGGGGGTTGCTCACCGGCAGGTCGATGTTGGAGTAGGCAGGAACCAGTGCGCAGTCATTGACGACGAGAGACTGTCCGGCCTCGTCGTAAACCAGCCAGTTCAGGAAATCCTTGGCGGCCTGACGCTGGGCATCGGAGGTGTTGTCGGAGGAGTCGATGAAGAAGTACTTGGAGCCGCCGCCCACCAGCTTTTCGTTGGTGCCGTCGCCGGAGTCGTTGGGAACAGGCATCATGCCCATGTTCTCGGTGTAATCAAAGGCGTTGATCATGGTCCAGTCCCAGTTGCCGCCGAACATCATGGCGATCTCGCCCTCAGCCAGCTTCTGCTCAGAAACCTCACGCTCGGCAGAGATGGCAGCATCCTTGGCGTAGTTGTAGGCCTTCAGCACATCGAAGGTGTCCATCATTTCATTGAACTTGGGATCGGCAGCCAGGTCGATGGAACCATTCTGAATACCGGCAATGTAGGCATCGGGATCATCATGCTGCTCATAGATCTCTGCCAGGAAGTGTGCGCCCAGAGACCAGTCTTCCTTCATAATGCCGGTGGGTGCGGCCATACCGCCGGCAACCAGGGCATCCATCAGGTTTTTCAAGTCCTCAGTGGTCTTGATAGTGCTGGGGTCAAAGGGCTTTCCGGTGGCCTTCTCAATGGCATCGGCGTTGTAGATGATGCCCCGGGCTTCCACACACATGGGGAAACCGTAGACCTTGCCGTCAATGGAGATGGCCTGGGTGGTGTCCTTGACCCAGTCCTCGCCGCTCAGATCCACAGCGTGCTCGGCAGCCAAAGAGTAGATGTCTTTGGGGTCTACCATGGACAGGGTGTAGGGCTCATTGGAAGCGTAGCGGGTGGACAGGTGCGCGGAGACCGTGTCGTTGCTGTAGTAGACTTCAATGCCCACGCCCTTTTCCTCGGCGTACTTGGCAGCGGCCTCTTCCAGCTGACTCTGAATCTCCATTTTGGAGTTGAAGATGGTGATGGATACCTTGTCGCTTTTGGCATCGCTGCTGCCGCCGCAGGCGGTCAGAGTCAGAACCAATGCCAGGGTCAAAACCAGTGCAAATAATCTTCTTTTCATGTCTTGTTTCCTTTCTTGTGTGGTTTGTACAATTCCGAATAACGTTTCATGTGCATGATGACAAACAAACGAAATACCAGCTGTTTTATCCTGTGTTTCCGTGTTTTTTATGTCGTGAAACGTTACATCTAACTTATATATATCATGGGATTGGCCCGGTGTCAACCACCAATTTGCCCTCTGGCGGAACTTTGGCAATAGCGCATAATTGGGCCTGTCAAATTACAGCATAATCACGAAAACGCTTGGCACCTGCCTCCTTGCGGAACATTGGGACTTCCCTTTTTCTACTTTTGTGGTATAATAATCACAAAATAACGTTTCATCAAAGAGGGAATACCATGGCATCAGGAAATGCACCAACTATGAAAGACGTAGCCCGGGAGGCCGGTGTGGCGCTGGGCACCGTATCCAAGGTCATGAATGACCTGCCTGTGGGCGAGCAGTACCGCAAGAAGGTGGAAGCCGCCGCCAAAAAGCTAGGCTACCAGGTAAATAACTACGCCCGGGGGCTGAAAACCAACAAAACCTACTGTGTGGCGCTGGTAATGCCCTCCCTGCGGCATCCCTTTTTCGCCGCCCTCACCGACGAGCTCACCAGCTGCCTGCTCCGCAATGGCTACCGCAGTCTGCTGATGACCACCAACTATGATTCCGTGGCAGAAAAGAACTGCTTCCAGCTGGCCCAGCAGAACAAGATCGACGGCATCATCGCCCTGTCCTACAGCCCCGATCTGGAGGTGGACGAGTCCGTGCCCGTTGTGACCATCGACCGGCATTTTTCCGCCGCCATTCCCTGCGTATCCTCAGACAACTACCTGGGAGGCGAACTGGCGGCCCGGAAGCTGATGGAGCTTGGGTGCCGGAATCTCCTGTTTTTCCGCATCGGCCCGGATATTCACGGCGAGGCGGACAAGCGGGGCCCCGGCTTTGAAAGCGCCTGCCGTCAGGCACAGATCCCCTACCAGAGCCTGCTTCTCCGGGACGAAGACACCTCCGCCCCCTTCTATCAATTCCTGGACAATCACATCCAGGAAGGAAAGCTGGAATTTGACGGCATCTTCTGCAACTCCGACGGCCTGGCTGTCCGGATCTGCGAATTTTTGGTCAGTCGTGGAATCCGGATCCCGGAAGATGTGCAGGTCATCGGCTATGACGGCATCCTTGATTTTGCCACCGGGCGGTACGTCTGCTCCACCATCGTACAGCCCGTCGCAGACATGGCCGAAACCGCCGTCCACCTGCTTCTGCACGGAGATAACGCCCCCGCCAACGTCTCCCTGCCGGTGCAATACGCCTGGGGCGGCACAACAAAGGCATAAATTCTATCATTATAGAAAGCAAAAATCCGAACCCATTCCCCACGGGGAAGAAGTTCGGATTTTTCATATATGGCTACAAAATAAAATGAAAACGTAGTTTAGGAAGCTCTGATTAAATCGGCAAGAGCTGGGAGCGAGAGATTTTGCTTCCAGACAAGGTTCAGAAAATGAGGGAATACTGTATGTACTCGCAAGGAGTATGCCACATCCGTAAGCCAGCTTGCGCTGGCAACGGCTGCGCTATATTTCCCATTTTCCGAACCGCAGTATGGGGGCAAAAGATCCGCTCGCCAGCCGCCGACGATTTATTCAGAGTTTCCTTTATTTAGAGAATATAATCGGTGATACAATCGTACCAGTGAACATAGGTCGCACCGTTTATGGTAAGTCTGTCGTTCTCCGGCAGCTGCTCACTCCACGGCTTCTTATAGCGGTCAATCGCCCAATCATCACGGTTAAATCTGCGCCAAAGAATCGTCTTTCCATTCTTATCCAGGAACTGCTCGGATATAACACTGCATTCATAGGTTTCGATGTCCATAACACAGACAGTATCATAGGCCTTTCCGCCAATCGTAACGGTGTAACGTCCCACAATGTCCAACCGAAAATCCTTATTGGCACTTGTAACAACTATACCCATTCTCTGGATATCACCCTTGACTGCCAGATTCGTTTCATTGCCGCAGTTATCTTCGCCAAATCCCCAGTTAGGCAGAAATTCATCGCCATCCAGAAATGTAATATAATTGCGAACATCGCCGTCATTTCTGAGCGTTGCCAGATAGCGGCAGTGTGTATCTGTCAGTTGCGCTACAAAAGTACGATGGATCACATCGTTCTTATCTGAGTATGATGCTTCTCTTGCGGTGAGCTCCACGCCTTCGATACCGTGAACCTTTGCTTTGCCGGTAACTTGCATATCATAAACATGGCTGCACTTACGCGATGGGATATCGTACATACCCCAAGACATTTTTTCGCCGAGCTTCGGTACCAGGAACCATCCCATAAGTTCTTCCCATTTCACTGCAAAGGGGGCTTCGGTGCTTGCTTCGATTTTATATTCGGGAATCAATTCAGGCAGCTTTTTCATATAGCGTTCTCCTTTCGATACATTGCTGCGATATGGATACTTATTTTTGAAGTTTTGTTTTGCTGTATGCAGTCTGCTTTTTACAGTCCCAATAGGGATACTCAGTTGTTTTGCGATTTCTGATTGCGGCATCTCTTTCCAGAAGTAAAGGTAAAGGATCTGCTTATCCTTATCACCGAGCAAACTCATCGTTTCTCTTACGGTATCAACGACAGAAACACCATGCCTGCCGTCTGATAGATCCTTTTCTGTCAATGCATCAATTGGAATTTCGTACTGCATCGCCTTTTTTCTGAAATAATCATTGCATTTATTTCTTGCGATGCTGATGATCCATGCTTTGAATGCGTCCTTATTCTTCAGCTGAGGAAACTTCTGATACGCTGTAAGAAATATCTCCTGCAGCACATCGTCTGCATCCGCCTTAGAACGCATCCGAAATCTCACAAACCGTTCCACAGAAACATGTTCTGCTTCCAGCAATCTCTCAAACTCCTCCACATCATCACCTCCTTTTGTCTATGAGCGATTAAAACCGGTTTCACTTATATAGACGGGTGCTGGCATCAAAAGGTTCATTTTTAAGATAAACCTGTAATAAAAAGCAAAAATCCGAACTTCTTCCCCGTGTGGGGAATGGGTTCGGATTTTCATATATGGCGGAAGGACGATATAGGACTCGATGGCCGATTTGCCCCCGGGGCAAATCGTATGGTTGCCACCAGTTTTTGAACTGGTGGCTGCAATATGCCACTGGCATATTGCATTTAGATGGGTTCGAGTCCTATATCGGGCAAAAAGAAAATCACCACCAAATGGTGGTGATTTCTCTTTTTGGTGGACGATATAGGACTCGAACCTATGACCTTCCGCACGTCAAGCGGATGCTCTAGCCAGCTGAGCTAATCGTCCATTGGTGCGCTGAGCACTGGGTTAGTATACACTGTAGGTGCGATTTTGTCAAGTATTTTTTTCAAAATTTTACCCGGCGGCGGTATCCAGTTCTTTGGAGGGGGAAAAGCGGATCACCAGGCGGTTGGGCAGGCAGACGATTTGTGCACCGTGGCTGCACATACCCCGGTGCATACAGATGTGATCCGGGCAGCTGGCGGCAGTGACTCCGATCTTGCCGCCGGTGATAGTGATCTCGTTGCAGCCGCCTTGGGCAGTTTCCACCCACAGTACCTGATCCTGTCTCAGATCCACCCGTGCTACCTGTTTCCCATCGCTGAAAATTTCCGCATAGTTCCCCTGTTCCCTGGAAAACAGGAAAACACTCAGCCCCAGGCAGAGGGCAAAGATTCCCGAAAGGCACAGGATCCAGTATTTTGTCTTCATCGCCGGATCACCTCATAGTCGCAGCCGGAAAGGCTGACGCCCTGTGTTGCGTAGATTTTCCCATCCTCCGTCAGAAAAACCGCCTCGAAATCC
>Ga0129314_1000886_pt1 | contig 25829 bp, 22 predicted proteins | sample O1111metagenome_FD_94431 | JGI IMG/M metagenome (GOLD analysis project Ga0129314, IMG submission 94431) | Orangutan individual fecal microbial communities from fecal samples from Wisconsin, USA - O1111 metagenome | ecosystem: Host-associated > Mammals > Digestive system > Large intestine > Fecal... | reverse complement strand
GCACTCCAGGTGCGAGCGGATCTGCACACCTGAGAGTTGGTGGTTTCGCTACAGGGCGTTCTATTGGCACCTATGACTTCCAGGTGTGAAAACCTCCGCGCACCTGGAACCGCATCGGCTTGATAATGATTGAGTTGGTGCTCCAGGTGCGAACAGATTTACACACCTGAATGCGATGCTTTATACTTTTGGTTAAGTGGCTGATAATTAGTGTTTTAATTGGCGTAAAATGAGAAAATGAATTTCAAAGATGTAAAAAAACCGGTATTTGTGGAAATATTTTTCCGATATTTGTGGGAAAATAAAACCGACGTTTGTGGAAATAGCGCTTGGGGCGATGGAAAGCCGTAAAGAAGATGCCTCAAATAAACTTGTAATTTGATAATAACAAATGAGATCAATTTATGCTATTATATTGGCCATATTACTATTGGCCACTGGTTGTAGTGATTCATACTGCCCTTCGTTGGATAAGGTTGTCACAGTGGAGGAAAGGGATTTCTATGAGATTTCTCTTTCTGAACTCAATCTAAAGGAAATAGATCTTGGCTTGATGGGGATTATCGGAGCCCGTTATTGCGACTCTTTGTTGGTTGTCACGACTTTGGGGACGGACCGGTTGCTTCACTTGTACGATCGCCATTGTCTGGAGCGCAAAGGAGACTTTTTCACCAAGGGACGAGGACCGAAAGAATTGTTATTTCCATTATTCGGAAGTTCTCTGAGCCTGGATAACGAATCTGGCTCATATATGATGCGTTTTGTGGACCGGTATTCTGACCGTCTTGTAGAGGTGAATCTTTCAGAGTCCATTATGAATAAAGATCTTGTTTTAAAAGAACGTGAGTTTAAAAGCGGGGAGGAACTCTTCACGGCGCTGCCTTTGGACGGATCCCGTTGCTTTATGAAGCGAATGGTTCAGAATGGCACTTGTTTGGAACGTTATGTCCAGAATGTCGAAGGAACAGAAAGTATGAGCCAGCCAATGCTCAAGTTAAACTCCTGTCAGATAAGCAATAATGATGGCTATAATATTAATTTGTTTTCAGGAATAGTTGGTTATAACAGCTCTCGTCATCTTATTGTTGAGGCGATGTGTCTGTTGAATCTTGTTCAGGTATATCCTGTTGAGGGCGATGGTGGTTACACATTGTGCTATGGAAAGACTATGCCTGACATCCGAGTCCTTGAAAAGCAGTCGCCTCGATTGTGCACTTATCATACGAGTCTGTCATTGAATGACCGTTATTTCTCCGTTATGTACACTGACGAAAGAGCAAGCTGTGTAACAAAGGAAATCCACGGCTACTCCTGGGATGGCAGTCCATTGTTCCGAATACCATTGCCTTCGAATATTACCAAATATGACATCGACAGTAAGACCGGATCCTTATTGACGGTCGATGAGGAAGATCATATCCGGGAGTACAGTATTGAATATCTAAAGTCGTAAGGAGAGACCTGAGAGGATCTCATTTGATGTGGGTGAGGACTTGCGGTCGATCATAGGAGCGGCCTGCAATGGTGATTCTTTGCTGGATTTCCCTTAAGGGCGTGAATACTCTCAAGAGAAAAATGATTATTTTTGTGCGGTAATCGCTCATTAGGGGGCGTTTATCTGTGTCGTGAGACTATTCGGAATATTCATTAGACTGGTTGCATCGGCGGTCGCCGCGATGGTATTCTCCTCCTGCGGGAACAGGGAGGCAGGGCGGATTATGGACTCCGCCGAGGACGTTATGTGGACAAGGCCTGACAGCGCTTTGGCTGCGTTGGAATCGATTGATACGCTGAGTCTTAAGGTCAAGGCGCAGCGTGCAAGGTACTCGTTGCTGTACACTATGGCGTTGGACAGGAATTGGATTGACACAACGGACTTACGGATAATCCAGCCTGCTGTCAACTATTATGAACGTCACGGATCCAAGGATGACAAGATGAAGATGTACTATTATCTTGGGACCGTGCAACACATCGCTGGAGATTTGGAGGATGCGATTGCAAGCTATGTCAGCTTTTACAGGCTCAATAAGGATTTCCCTTCGGACCGAAGATTCCATAGCTTCTTGCTGGGGGCGGACTCGCATCCTGTCTTTGTCGGGAACCCGCTGCATGATGAAGAATTATCGAAAATATTTGAAAAAGTCTTGGATAGAAATTGTAAAACACTAAAACATTATTAAAATGAAAAAGAAACTAATTGTTATTGCGATTGTCATTTTAGGCATTATTTCAGGAATGATAGTTCTGAAAAATCTCGCGCCCAAAAGTTTATTTGTAATGAATATTGAAGCTTTGGCTAACGGAGAAGATTCTTATGGCGGAACGAATTGTTGGAATAGCGTTGGATATAAAAGAGGAACAGACACGAGAGTATGTTATTCTTGTGCGATAGAAAGGAATATGCAACCGTCTTTCCCTGACTATGTTCTTCAGTGCTATAAACCTAATTAGGTAAAAAATGGCTAGATGGATTGTTCCATTAGTGGCGCTAAGTGTGACTCTGTGTGGGTGTTCTTCAAGGAATATCTCCTTGGCGGTTTTCGAGAATGTGAAGTCTGTAAGGGAATTCCCCTGTTCTTCTACGCTTGAGAACGGTGAGGATTTGAACTTTGTCCCAGCAGGAGCCCTTGATATTGCTATAATTGGAGATACTATAATATTCTCGGTACCCTCTGAAAAATTTATATATGCTTATGACATAGCAGATGGAACTTGTCTAGGCTCATTTCTTCGTAAGGGAAACGGTCCTTATGAGTTTCTCAATCCGCCTTTTATGCAAGATTTGGTGATTTCTGATGGTATTGTCGGCATTTATGATCCTGAAGGATATTTCTATGATTTTGACCTTGAACAGTCAATTAATCAAAGTGTGCCGAAGGTCATAAAAGACATTGAAAAGTTACCTAGGGAATTGAAAAGTTGTTTCAGGATAGATGATTCCTCTTATTATTGTCGAAGACTTCGCTCAGATGAGAAAGGGCAACAGCGCTTTCTTTGGTCAAGAGGAAATGAGACCTATAATGGTTCTATCGAGGCATTGAATGAGATTCTTCTTGAAGGTAAAGGCGATGGATATCGCCATAATTTGCTGTCGTCCATAGCTGCCTATAATAAAGAGAAAGATATTGTTGTGGAGGCTGCTATATATCAGGATGTCATCAATATTTACTCTTTGCGCAAGGCGTTCGAGTTGTCCATAGTAACAGGAGAGAATATTAATACGATAGAAGAGTTGTCAACGTTACCGTATGGCGATTTCAAGGATGCGTATATGGATCTTCGCCTATACGATGACTGTTTTGCCTGCCTGAGAGCAGGGAATTGTTTGCAATTCTTTGATTGGTTTGGAGCTCCATTGATGCAAGTGCTGCTTCCTAAACCTGCTACGGCATTTGATATTGACTGTGACAACAGATTCTTATACACATACAATATTGAAACTGAGAGGTTATTAAGATACAATATTGGAAATGAGATAGAGTAATATGTAATACGTTATGCTAACATTTTCTTAGTTATGAAAGGAATATTTTTTAGTATATGGAGGCTGCCATCGGCAGCTTCCATATTGGCGTTAGTCTTGCTGTTGGGTTCGTGCTCCAATGTAGATAACGTTTATGATTCAATGCGTAGGATTGAAAGTGATGATGCTCCTGCTTACAACAGTGTGCGGCTGGAACAGCTTCAGTTGGATTCCGTCCGTTATTCCGGAGAGTCTTTCTCGTGGGCGCAGGAGGGCCAAGGAATATGCTGTCTGGACATATTCTATGGTTGGCTTTATAGGTTCGATGCGGAGGGGCATCTGATAAAGAGGACTCTTGGCAACGGCAGAGCATCGAATGAGTCAATAATCAAGCATTATATGATCGGCACGATGTCTGGTGATGGTGAACTTGCGATTGCGGGATCAAGTCTGGATTTCGAGTACTTCTCAAAAGATTTGACCGCTGTCAACAGGTTCCTTATCGTGAAAGACCAACAGAAGGAATATGCCCCGTCAGAATTCCTTGCCTACACAACTCCAGGGGACTGTATTGCCAGGTTCTATAAAGGTAAACTCTATGAAGGTCTAGTATCAGATATTCCGGATTTTATATTTGGTCCTGATTACGAGAAGAAGGTTTGCCACATAGGCGTTGTGGATATGACAGAGGGGAAAGCGTTAAAGTCAGAGATTCAAGGGCTGCCATCTATGTTCAGTGAAGACAAGGCAAAGTATAGAGGGATGGATTTTGTGATGTTTGACATTGACAACCAAGATAATATGTACATTGGCTTCGCCGCTGACTCCTTGGTTTATGTATTTGACCACAACCGCAAGCCGAAGTTTGCGTTCGGACGCTCAGGAGTTAATATGGACACAGACTATGAACGGTTCGGTTCTTTGGACGAGATGAATGCCTATAGGACAAACATAACGAAAAAAGGATACTATTACTGGATTGAGTATATTGACGAGACCGGAGTATGTTTCAGATCTTATAAGAAAGGAGCGGATTCAGAATACGATGGACTTCAGGTGTATAAGGATGGAAAACTGATGTCTGATAGTGAGATTCCGAAAGGGTTCAAGGTCGTCGGTTACATCGCTCCATACTATTATTCTCAAATCATTGGTGGCGAAGAGGATGGCTCTCTGATGGTATATCGGTTCAAGTTGGATTGATTCAAGCGGTAAATTAGTGTTGTGGTTTTTCTGGCTACAGTTCTCTTCTCATTGGCCTTGTTCGTCTGTCGGCGAGAGGTGGCTGAACGCATAGTCGTCTCTGCGCTGTCGCTATGGCTTGCCTACGAGTCGGTGCTTGGGATTATGCAGTTGCTTGGGATCGCTGTCTCTCATAACAGTATGTGCCCTATGACTGGAGGATTCGCTAACTCTGGTCCTTATGGCGGGTTCCTCGCGGTCTGCATAGCCGTGGTTTTTGCTGCCGCGTGGAAATGGCGTGACTCCGGAAACCTGTATGACAGAATACTATTCTGGCTATCATCTGTTTCCGGATGTCTGGGCATTGTCGTTCTGCCCGCATCAATGAGCAGGACCGGTTTTGTCGCGCTGCTCGTGTCTGCTGTTGCTTTCGCCTTGATCGATACGGAATCAAAGTCATATTTAAAATCACATAAATGGTTGATCCTGTCTGTTGTAGCTGTGGCCTTTGTTGTCGGTGCGGGAGCGTTTTGCCTCAAGAAGGACTCGGCGCTTGGCCGTTTCCTCATTTGAGAGATGGAACTGCGGGCCATAGCGGACAAACCGCTGACAGGGCACGGATTCGGGAAAGCTCTCGGGGCATACGGTGATGCGCAGGCGGAATATTTTGAGACAGAGGAGCGCGGTCAAGAGAGGGTAAGGATCGCCGGATGCCCCGAATATGCGTTCAATGAATATCTTCGTATGGGAATGGAGTTCGGGATCCTTGGCTTGTTGTTGTCGGTGGCTGTCATTGTTCTCGGAACGATGATGCTATGTCATTCAGATTCTTCCTTTCATCACAAAAGTAATTGTGCTTACACAACGATAATATTATTGTACGCTTCGCGGCGTAAATTAAATTGTATCACGTCGGCATTATGGCTCTACCATCCGAAAAACTGGCACAATCACTTGCTGTCTTGCGACAGGTTCAACAGACCAAGAAAAGCATCCGCATGATACTTGGTGGTTCAAAAGCCAGTGCCATCGTCGAGAAAGACTATCGTAGATGGTATCAGGAAATGTTCGCTCCATCTGTTATGGCAGGCATCATCAAAATTTCTGACATAGCTGAATACAGATCAAATCAAGTGTACATCAGAAACTCCAAGCACACGCCTCTTAGTCCCGAGGCCGTCAGGGATGCGATGCCTGTACTTTTTGATCTGCTTAAAAATGAGCCAGACGCTTGGACCCGTGCCGTTCTGGGACACTTCATTTTCACGTTCATACACCCATATATGGACGGAAACGGACGAATGGGGCGTTTCCTTATGAAAATGCTATGCTCGCCTCCGGTGGCTACCGCTGGACAATCATCTCCAAAGACATCATAGACGACTATATGGCAGCCATTGAGAAAGCCAGTGTCGATGGAGATATTCGTGAGTTTGCCACTCTCTTATCCGGCATCGTCCGGAACAACAAATGATAGACCCTAGTCAAGTGAGTCTGGTTCATCATCTTCTGTTGTAGTGTTTCAGGTCTATTATGAATCAAAAACTTGTTATAGAAGAACGTAAGCTTAAAAGTGGGGATGAGCTCTTCACGGTGTTGCCTCGGTGGAATACATCGTCGGAGTCGTTATTCAAAATGTGTGACTTAATCTTTGAGTGGTGGAAGAAAACAAGATTCTCGGATAATTCGATGCCTTGTCTGAATAATTGTTATCTTTATGGTGTAAACGGCCCCTTAATGGGCCGTTATCTGTGACATGAGATCATTAGAGATAGTCATTAGAACAATTGCGGTGGTCGCCATCATAGTATTTGTCTCTTCCTGTGCGAGCAAAGAGGCCAAGCGGATTATGGACACGGCGGATGCCGTTATGTGGACGAGACCTGACAGTGCGCTGGCTGTATTGGAATCGATTGACACGTTGAGCCTTAAGACCAAGGCGCAGCGTGCGAGGTACTCGCTGCTTTACACGATGGCGTTGGCCAGAAATCATAGAGATATCCCTGATCTGCGTATCATCAAACCTGCTGCGAGCTATTATGAGCGCCACGGTTCCAATGATGACAGGATGAAGATGTATTTCTATCTTGGGACGGCGCAGTATGACACTGGAGATCCTGAATCCGCGATAGCGAGTTATCTCCGTGCGAAGGAGTATTCCTTCCACTCGGACAATCTTGTATTCAAAGGAATCATCAGTTCCTCTATTTCTGATGTCTATTTGTGGAACAATAATAATTCTGAGAGCATTTTATATTGTAAGGAGGCTTGTGATTATTTTGCCCAGGCCAAGGACTCTTTCAGACTGTGGAATACTACTGGATTGTTGGCAAATCGCTATTCGAACATTCGGGGCTGGGCGAAGGCTGACAGTCTTTATTCTATTTTCTTCTCACAACCAATCCGTGACACCTCCATTTATGCGAGGCAACTATTGAACCTTGCGTGGAACAACATCTTCAAACCTGGTTCTGACCCTCACGAATCCATTGACTTGTTCAGGAAGGCTACAGGAGAATTTGGTGGAACGCCTTCCCTCAGCGACTATTGCGTCTATGCCTATGCTTCTGAAATTATTGGAGATTACGATACTGCAAATGATTTGATCCGACAGTTGGAGAATGTGGACAGCAGTTCGACCATTTTAAAGATCTGGAAGTATAGGATATCAAAGCATCGCGCAGACTACAAAACTGCTTTGACATATCTTGAACAGTCTCTAAATGATCAAAATTCAGAGGTCTTGGAAACGGTTGGCCAATCGGTGGCGTTGGCGCAGTCGGATTATTATGAGAACAAGTCCTTATTGCTGGATAAGGACAGAAGGCTCCAGCGTCAGGTGAAATGGATGATCTTCCTTATTGCCGTGATGATGGTGGCGTCTGGCTTGGGCATTTATTCAAAACGCAAGAAAATATGGCAGCGTCAGGTGGAGGAGATGTCATTCATTAATGACGAAGTGAGTCAAAGACTTAACGAGGCTCTACTAAGTGAGAAGGAGCATTTGCGCTCCATAGATTCGCTGGCCTCAGCTAATGAATTGGCTGAAAAGAATATACAGACCTTGTCGGAGAAACTTTCGAGCGCAGCCGAAAAGGAACAGGTGTTGATGGGATTGAGAGCGAAATATGTCCAGGCGAACAAACGGCGGTACGCCCAATTGAATGTCTTGTGTCGACAGTATCTGGAATCTCCCAATGCTTCCAGAAACGGAAAGGATAAGATTTATGCTGAAGTCAAAAAGATCCTTGCGATATTGGATGAGCCGAACCAAAAGGAGCTTGAGTCTATGCTTGATGACAATCTCGATGGCATAATGACAAAGCTAAGGGCGGCGATACCGGATACCACTGAGAAGGATTTTCGTTTTATCTCATTCTTGGTTCTTGGTTTCGACACCAAGACCATATCCAGAATGATGGACTACAATGTGAACACGGTTTACACAAAGCGTTACATCATTAAAGAAAAAATTTCAAAGCTGGACGGCGAAAACAAGGCTCTTTTCTCAGAATTTATATCGTGATTGATATAATTGCCTGATTGTTCGTGTCTTATTAATTTTGATGTGTTGTCTGCTTTTAATTAAGATATTGATATTTAGAAACTTAATCTGTGTAAAATGAGAAAGTAAATTTCAATTTATTTGTAACAGATTAAAAATTAGTGCGTTATATTTTGAGAGAGTGAAACTATTTTTCATTGTATAACCGATCTTTCTCCCGAACTTTGCAGTCGGAAATAAAACATTTTTTATATAATAGTCTTTATATGAGGTTGAACGTATTAAAGGTACTATCTGCGATTCTCTTTTTGACCGTTTTGCTACCATCCTGTAGGGAAGGCGGACAAAAGGCTGTGACTCCTGCTGAAATTGTAGTTAAAGTCGATGTCTCGGAATCAGATAAATATTTCGATGCCTGTCAAATTGCTGATCTCGAGAAAGTCATTCCCCTTGAGACTGTCGGCGACGCACTCGTTGGCGAGATTGACAAACTTGAGATGGACGACAACCACATAGTGATTCTGGACAAACGGATGCGCGCTGTCTGGCTGTTTGGGACTGATGGCAAGTTTATCCGCAGGATCGGGTGTCTGGGCAATGGACCAAAAGAATATGTCTCGCTTGATGATATGTGCTTTGACAAAGAAAACGGAACGGTCTGGATTTGGGATAGGGTCAAGCAGGTGATGCTTGAATATGACCTGACCGGCGAGCTCTTGAAAGAGGTTGCGACAGGTTTCAGCTCGAACGTCTTCGCAAGGACAAGGAATGGCTTCTGGCTTTATTACTCCTACCTTAAGAATCCGGACAATAACAGCCTTATTCTTGTCAATGAAGAAATGGATCACCTTGTGAAAGGCTTTTTCCCGACAAAGGAGCCTTTCCCGGTGTCTTTGACTTCAGGCTTCACCTCTTGGGCCGGGAAGGAATATTTCTACTTCCCTCTATCTAACGTCCTGTATTCATTGGAGGGAACGGAGGTGCGTCCTTACATTGAATTTGATTTCGGAGAGCGGACATTGCCATATTCAAAAATAATGAATATGTCCCGCGAGGAATATGAGACTTTAGTTGGTTCAGGCACTTATTTGGGAGGTTTGAATAATATCCGGCTGTCTGACAAGTATTGCTTTTTCCGGTTTTCGTCGACCGTCCAGGATAAATATGTCACCGCCTATTGTGGTGTTTTAGACCTTAAGACATCAGCGGTTGAGGTATTCTCTTACTTGAATGTTTCGGATTTGCTTGTGGATTTTTCGTCTCTCTTGTGTGTGACAGCCAACGAAGAATTGGTATATCCTATTTATCCAAGTAAGCACAACCCGATTTATTACGACGAATTGCGGACATTGGTTCCGGATGTGTCGGAAGAGTCGAATCCAATTTTGGCGTTGTACAAGCTGAAATAAATTGCAGCATAAGTATCGTGAACCGTTTGATGGGAGCCAGAATCTACAGAAACTATGACTTCTCAAGTACCAAATTGTCTTCTTTCAGGATGCCGGGACTTAGGAAATTGTCCGTAGGCGATATCGTGATATTCAATTATCCGTTCGTCTGCAGTAAAGATACGATTGGTTTTAAGATCAATTATGTCTATGCCAAGCGGTGTCTGGGAGCACCAGGTGATTCGGTAAGGATAGAGGACGGCTTTTACCGTGATGCGGAGTGGAGGATTGTCGGTGAGAGTGAGTACCAGTACAGGCTTCATAATCTTTCGGACAGTTCACTTATGAAGATTAAAGGGTGTTATTATGCGATGAATGGATGGAATATAAAGAATTTCGGTCCCGCATACGTTCCTGGGAAAGGCGATAAGGTTACGGTCAGGAGATCTGATTTTCTTTGGTACCGGAAGTTGATCAAATATGAAACCGGATTTATGCCGGCAATTGACAGTCTGGGACGAATTTATCTTGATGGCAAAATTCTGAGAGAATATGAATTCAAAGGTAACTGGTATTTCCTTGGCGGAGACAATGTCCTTGACTCGCGTGACAGTCGCTACTTCGGCCTTGTGCCGGAGGAGTACATTGTCGGAATCGTGATCCGGTGATCGAAATCTATAATCATAAAGGCGGATAACGGAAAATATTCAGTAAATTAGCAAGCACTAAAAAATGTTAGGCTACAATGAACCTTAACCATAGAATAACCACTGCCGCGGTCGGCATATTCATTTTTCTCTTTGGGGCCGGGCCTCTCGGGGCGCAGCGGCGGATGTCGCTTTCGGAGGCGATCGGAACGGCGCGGAGCCAGTCGGTGGCGGCGCTGGAGGCGAAGCACGCCTTTGTTTCGACCTATTGGGCGTACCGATCCTATCAGGCGAGCCGTCTGCCGTCGCTTGTGTTGTACGGCAACCTGATGAACTTCGACCGGTCGCTCACCTTGCTGCAAAGCTACGAGGATGGCTCCTTCCGCTACGCCAGCACCTACAACCTCCAGAACAGCCTCGGGCTTCAGATCGCCCAGAATGTCACCTTCACCGGCGGAAGGCTCTACGTCTATTCCGATCTCTCCCGCATCGACCAGTTCGGACTCAACAAGAAACTGACCTGGTACTCCCAGCCTGTCACGGTCCGCTACGTCCAGCCGCTTTTCTCCTACAACCAGTTCAAATGGGACAAACTCATTGAGCCTAAGGAATATGAACGTGGCCGTCGCCGCTACGTCGAGTCGATGGAGCAGGTCACGATCAATGCCGTGTCGGCATATTTCTCGCTCGTCCAGGCCCTTAAGAACCAGGAGGTCGTGAAGTCGAACTACGAGAACACCGGGAAGATGCGCTCCGTGGCGGCGGAAAGGATGAAACTCGGAAGCGTCACGAGGGCTGAATATCTCCAATTGGAACTCCGCGCGCTGAACGACAGCATCGCGATCGGCGAGAGCGTCGTCAACGTGCGTCAGGCGCAGATGTACCTTAACTCGATTCTGGGCTATGATGAGTCCGTGGAGGTGGAACCGGTGGTGGACGATGCCCTGCCGGACATTCTGATGGATTACGATCTGGTGATGGAGAAGGCGATGAGGAACTCGACGTTCAACCTTGACAATCAGATAAATGAATTGAACGCCGCCTCGAATGTGGCGAAGGCCAAGGCGGACAGGGGCATCTCGATGAGCCTTAATGCCCGCTTCGGCCTGTCCCAGACCGGCAATGGCCTGCCGGATGTCTATAAGGATCTTCTGAACCAGGAGGTTGTGGGTTTGACTTTCAGCGTGCCGATCTTCGACTGGGGGCTTGGCAAGGGAAAGGTGCAGAAGGCCAAGGCCGCCGAGGAGGTCGTCAAGGCGCAGAACCTCCAGAGCGAGAACGACTACCGCAGGAAGATCTTCACCGCCGTCGGCCAGTTCAACAACCAGCGTCAGCAGTGCATGGCTTCCCGCAAGGCGATGGAGATAGCCTCCGAAAGGTACGAGCTGATGATGGACAAGTTCAGGCGCGGCTCGGCCACGGTGACCGACCTCACCAACGCCCAGAACGACAACGAGTCAGCGATGGCCAAATACATCACCGACTACTCCAACTTCTGGACCTACTACTACACCCTCCGGAAGTACGCCCTCTACGATTTCATCACGGGAAAAGACATCGATGTCAGCGTCAAGGAAATGGTTGAATGATTCATAATCAATGAATATGAGAAAGAATATACTTGCGTCCCTTTTTGCCTTCGGCCTCGTCATGATGGCCGTGGCCTGCGAAGGAAACAAAAAGACGGAGGACGTGAAGGACGGGAAACTGACCTACACCCCTCAGATAAACGAAGTCACTGTCGTGAAATTGGAAAGGAAGGATTTCGCCCGTCAACTCTTGTCCAACGGAAAACTTGTCGCCAGTCGTAAAAGCGCGCTGCAGTTCAGGACAACCGGAAAAATCGCGGCGATAAACGTCCGGAATGGTGAATATGTCTCCTCAGGTGCCGTTATCGCCACCGTTGACCGTCCCGACTTGAAACTGTCGCAGGAATCCTCCCGGCTTTCGCTCCAGAAGGCCGAGCTGGATTTGTATGACTATCTTGTGGGACAGGGATATTCCGCCGGGGACACCACCTCGGTCCCCGCCGACCTTTTGGCCATGGCGAAGATGAAATCCGGCTATTCCGCCGCCAAGAACGATTTCGCGCGCTCGTCCTACGAGATCGCCGGAACGGTTCTCCATGCCCCGTTCTCCGGGCGTGTCGCTGACATCAAGCAGAAGCCGTTCGACCAGAGTCCGTCCGGTACTTTCTGCACGATTGTGGACGACAGTGTGCTGGAGGTGGATTTCTCGGTGATGGAGTCGGAATATTCATTCCTCTCGGTGGGGCTGCCGGCGAAGATACGCCCGTTCGCTGACGAGACTAAGGAATATTCCGGAAAAGTCACCGCCATCAATCCTCTCGTGGATGAGAAGGGGCAGATCTCCGTCACGGCGCAGGTCCGGAACGACGGCTCGCTGATCGATGGAATGAATGTCCGTGTGATCGTGGAGAGGATGATTCCGGGACAGCTTGTCGTGCCTCGCAGCGCGGTGGTGATCAGGGACAATCTGGACGTGCTGTTCACCTGCACGGATGACGGCAAGGCACATTGGACTTATGTCACGATACTTTATTCCAATGGTGAGTCCTACGTGGTCGAGGCCAACAAGGACAGGAACGCCGAGTTGAACGAAGGGGATAAAGTGATTGTCTCCGGCAATCTCAATCTGGCGGACAACTCTGATGTGCTGGTAAAAAGGTAGGCAATGCTGAAACATCTGATAGACAGACCGATAACCGTGACGATGATAACCCTTGTCATCGTTGTTCTGGGCATTGTCAGCATACGTCTGCTGCCAGTGTCGTTGGTTCCGGATGTGGACATCCCATACATAACCGTGCAGGCCACATCCTCGGAACTTTCGGCCAGAGAGATGGACGAGAGTGTGCTGAAGCCTCTGCGCCAGCAGCTTATCCAGATCAACGGGCTTGAGGACATCGTCAGTGAGGCGAAGGACGGCAGCGGGACGATCCGGCTTACGTTCAACCACGGTTCGGACATCGATTATCTTTTCATTGAGGTCAACGAGAAGATTGACCGGTCCATGTCCAGCCTTGGCGACATCGCCCGGCCTAAGGTCTTGAAGGCCAGCGCCACGGACATTCCGGCGTTTTTTGTGAATATTACTTCTTCGGTCGCTGAGCCTGTCGAACCACAAGCTCAGGGACCGCCTCAGCAGAATCGGTCGCTGAGCCCGTCGAAGCGCACCGAGCCTGAAACCCAATCGGACTTGTTCCCCGTAACCGAGTCCTTCTCCCAGATGAGCCGCTTCGCACGTGACGTGATCAGCAAACGCATCGAACAACTCTCCGAAGTCGCCATGGTCGATGTCAGCGGCCTTGTCAGTGACGAGATTCTCATAATTCCGGATGAGTCCAAGCTACTCCAGGCAGGGATGACAATGAATGAGTTCGAGAGTTGTGTCAAGAGTTCCAACATCCGCCTTGGCAGTCTCACAATCCGTGACGGAGAGTACCGCTACAATGTCAAATTCGATTCCCGGGCTTCCTCCAGTGAAGACATCGCCAACCTCTGGTTCAAGAAGGAAGGCCGCCTTCTTCAGATAAAGGACGTCGCCAAGGTCGTCGTCCACCCGGCAAAACGAACCGGCCTCGTCCGCTCGAACGGAGAGGATGCCGTGTGTCTTGCCGTCATCAAGCAGAGCGAGGCGAAGATGTCGGACCTGAAGTCGGCCATGAACGGTCTGATGGACAGTTTCCGGAACGACTACCCTCAGTTGAGCTTCGAGATCACGAGAGACCAGACCCAGCTTCTTGAATATACCATCAACAACCTGCTACAGAACATCGTGGTCGCCCTCCTTCTGGCGAGCGTCATCATATTCCTCTTCATGAGGGACTTCCGCTCTCCGGTGCTGGTGATCCTGACGATGCCGGTGGCGCTGATATTCTCGATGCTCTGCTTCTATGCCATCGGATTGACCCTGAATATTATATCCCTCTCCGGTCTGCTTCTCGGAGTCGGAATGATGACTGACAACACGGTCATCCTTGTCGATAATATAACCGGCCGCTGGCAACGTGAAGGGAACCTGCGCTCCGCTGTCCTTGAGGGCACGAAAGAGGTGAGGGGAGCGATGCTCAGCTCCGTGCTGACAACCTGCGCGGTGTTCATTCCGTTGATATTCATGAGCGGCATCGCCGGGGCGATGTTCTACGATCAGGCTATGTCGGTGGCCATCGTGCTGCTGACCTCCTACATCGTGACCATCCTTGTGATTCCGGTCTATTATTACTGGTGGTTCAAGGGTTCGGATGGTTTCCGTCCGAGTCCGCTTTTGGAGAAAATCAACTTTGACGAACCGATCCGCCGCTGGGACGACAAACTTATGGAATGGTTCATCCGGCACAGGCCGGTCGCCTGGAGCCTTCTTGCCGTCTCGACCGTCGGGCTGGTGTTCTGTTTCCTGGAGATGCCGAAATCCCGTCTGCCGGAGATGACCCAGACGGACGCGATAATGAAGATTGACTGGAACGAACACATTTCCATTGAACGTAACACGGAGCGGATCAGGGATTTAGAGAAAAAACTGACCGGAAGCGTGGAGCAGATGACGGCTCTTGTCGGTTCTCAGCAATTCATTCTGAGTCATAGTGGTGACCAAGGAATTTCCGAAGCGTCCATCTACGTCAATTGCAAAGATGCCGGCACATTGAAAAAGGTGCTGGGCGAATTGAAGGATGAGATGGAGAATGAATATCCGGAAGCGGTATATTCATTCGAAGCTTCAGGGAATATCTTCGATATGGTTTTCGCCCGGAACGAGGCTCCGCTCGTGGCGCGCCTTCGCCCAGTGAGGAACAGGGAGGTTGAGGTCGAACCGTTGAGGAATATGCTCTCCGAGGTCAGGGAAACGTTGCCTGGAGTGACCGTGGCGGATCCTCCGGTAAAGACTGACGCTCTGTTTGTCGCTGATCCTGACTTGCTTGCGCTTTATGATGTCGGTTATTCGGAACTTGTGTCGATTCTGAGGAACTCGCTCAATGAGAACCGTCTGTTCAACATTGTCCAGGGAACCAGCACTGTTCCGGTCGTGACAGGCTCCAACGCCGCCGGACTTTCGGAGATCCTGCATGGCACTTTCATCGAAAAGAAAGGCCTTGACGGGGAGACATCCCGGATTCCGGTTTCAAATCTTATGCGGCAAACCTTTGCCGAGGATTTGAAAACTTTGGTCGCAGGCCCGGAGGACAATTACTACCCTTTGGCTCTCGATGTTCCGTCGAAGGACGTGAAACATGTGATGGCCGCGGTGAGTGACGTCGTGCGAAAGAATGGTGACTTCGAGGTCGGCTATTCTGGTTCCTGGTTCTCCAACAGCAAGATGATCGATGAGATGATCATCATAATGCTGGTCGCCATAATCCTGCTCTATCTGATTCTGGCCTCCCAGTTCGAGTCTCTGGTCCAGCCGCTGATCATCCTTTCGGAGATTGTCGTGGATGTGTTTGTGGCGTTGCTTGTCCTGTGGATTTTCGGGGTCAGCATAAACTTGATGTCGATGATCGGCCTTATTGTCATCACCGGTATTGTCATCAATGACTCCATCCTGAAGATAGACACGATCAACCGGATGCGCAAGGCCGGCGAAAGTCTTGAGCGTGCTGTCATTGATGCGTCCTCGCTTAGGGTGAAGGCTATCATAATGACCTCATTGACAACCATTCTGGCCGTCTGCCCGTTCCTGTCAAGAGGAAGTATGGGAGCTGACCTTCAGTACCCGATGTCCCTGGTGATCATCGCTGGAATGATTGTCGGAACCCTTGTCAGCCTGTTCGTCGTGCCGGCGTTGTATTATTCGATCTACAATGGAAGAAAGAAAAAATAGACTTTCTCCATTCTCGGTCGTTCTGATTATGGTGGCGCTGTCCCTTGTCGGGCTGGCGGCGTTGCCGCGTCTGAACATCCAATACACACCGATGACGGAAGGCCGTACGGTCTATGTATCTTTTTATTATCACAACGCCTCTGCGGAAATCATTGAAAGCGAGGCGACATCCAAGATTGAAGGAGTCTTGGCGGGGATACGCGATGTCACAGACATTTCCTCTGTTTCACGTAAAGGTTCAGGCTCCGTCTCTGTCAAGTTCCGCAAAGGCTCGGACATGGACGCGGCGCGCTTCGAGGTCGCCTCGGCGATCAGGAACGTTTACCCAAGCCTTCCTGATGAGGTCTCCTATCCGGGAATATCCTTGTCCGGCGGCGGACGGGTCTCGCGGATATCCTATCTCGTCAAGGGCGGAATCCCTTCCCGTGAGATTTCAAAATATGTCAAAGAGCATGTTCTCAGCCATTTAGCCGCCATTCCGGGAGTCGATAAAGTCAACGTGGACGGCGGGGTGCCTTTCCAGTGGGTGATCACGTTCGACGCGGACAAGATCCAGTCCATAGGTGTCACCGCTGACGAGATCGCCGCGGCTTTCAATTCCTATTATCGTGAAGAGATTCTTGGAATGACAGAAAGCTCGGAAGGTTTGATGACAGTCCGTCTGAAGGAGGCCTCGGACAAGGACTTCGGATCGATTCCAGTAGGTAATTTCAAAGGCCGTGTGATTCACATCGGGGACGTTGCCCAGTGGCGCTATGAGGAAGCTGTGCCGTCAAGTTACTATCGTGTCAACGGTTTGAACACCATTACTTTGACGGTGGAGATAGCTTCTTCGGCCAACCTGTTGACTGTCGCTTCCGCCGTCAAGGAAAGGATGGCGGAGCTTCAGAAAGGCTTCCCTTCGGAAATCACCGCCGGCATCGCCTACGATTCCTCTGAGTATGTCAGCGAGGAACTCAGCAAAATCCATGTCCGTACCGCCCTCTGCATCTTGATTCTGTTGATGTTCGTGTTCTTGATTAACAGGTCGTGGCGGTATATGCTGATCATTGTCTTCACTTTGACGGTCAATGTGTTGACCGCCTTGATGATCTACAGTTTGGCAGGTCTTCAGATCCACATCTACACCCTTGCCGGAATCACGGTCTCTCTCGGAATAATCATCGACACCTCGATCGTGATGATCGACCATTATGCCCATTTCAAGGACCGGAAAGCCTTCCCGTCAATCCTTTCGGCTGCCGCCACGACCGTCGGGGCATTGATGATGGTACTTCTGCTTCCGGAAAAGGAGAAAGCCAACCTCGTGGACTTCATCTGGGTGATTGTCATTAACTTGGGACTGTCGCTGATCATCTCCTACCTATTCATCCCGTCGCTGATGGAATATATTCCTGTAAGAATGTCGGGTGGCAAGTCCAGGCGTTCTCCACGTAAGATCCGCCGGATCCTGCGTTGGAACAGGTTCTACGCTTCCTACATCAGCTGGGGAGTGCGGCATCGTTGGGTGTATGTCATCCTGTTCATCATGGCGTTCGGAATCCCGCTCTGTCTGCTCCCTACCCGTCTGTCTGATTATGACAAGGACAAGGCGGACAGGTTCGACAGATTTCTGGACAAGATTGTCACCTGGAAGCCTTACGACAGGAACCGTCAGTTGATAGACAAGATAGCCAGTTCCTCCTTCGGTCTGTTTTACAAATCCTTGAACCGCTCCAATTTCTACCGGGAGCCTGAAAAGAAACGTCTGATCATCAATGCCGGCATGCTGGAGGGCTGTACCGTGAACCAGTTGAATGATGTCGTGAGGGCGATGGAGAATTATCTGTCGAAATTCGACGAGATCTCAGTCTTCACAACGTCAATATATTCCTATGACAACGCCGAGATTTCGGTAGAGTTCAAGCCTGAGTTCGAGAACTCCGGTTTCCCTTCCATGCTCAAGTCCGAGGTCACGAGGATGGCGATCAATTTCGGCGGGGCGAACTGGAGGGTCTCCGGAATAGACGACAATAATTTCAACAACAACATCGTCTCGTCCTCCAAGAGCAACCGCATCTCGCTGAAGGGCTACAACTATCAGGAACTCAGCCGATATGCCGAGAAGCTGATGGCCTATCTCTCCACAAACCGCCGTGTCCAGGGCGCGGAGATCTGGTCGGGAGGTTGGAACGGCCGCCCTTCGATTGAGTTTGTGCTGGATTATGATTTTGGGCGGATGACGCTCGCCGACATCAATCCTTATGCCTACTACAATGCATTGGGTTCCTTGCTGTACGAACGGAAGATCGGAACTTCTGAATATGATGGTGGAGCCGTCGATGTTGTCCTCCGTTCCTCGGATCTGGACAGATACGATCTCTGGCACGTTCTTAACTCTCCGATAGATGTCGGTCAGAAGAAAATGACGCTTTCGAGTGTCGGGGGCATTGACAAGAGGCGTACCGGCGTGACGATCAAGAAGAACAACCAGTCCTACGAGCTGGTGGTCTGCTACGATTTCATAGGCAGTTGGGAGCTCAGCCGCTCCCTGTCCCAAAAGGCTGTGAAGTATATGAACGATGAGGTACTCCCGATCGGTTTCAAGGCGGAGGTCCCGGGTTGGGGATGGTTTGACACCGCCAAGCAGCAGTACGCCTGGCTGTTGTTCCTGATTCTCGCCGTGATGTACGTGATGCTTGCGATGACTTTCGAGTCGTTCCGCTACCCGCTCGCCGTGATCTTCATGGTGCCGGTCTCTTTCATCGGCCTCTTCCTTGCCTTCGGCCTATCGGACTTCTCCTTCGATCAGGGCGGTTTCGCCGCCTTCGTGATGCTCAGCGGCATAGTCGTCAACGCCGGCATCTACCTCATCACCACCTACCAGTCCCTCCTCGGTGCATCGGTCCCTGAGCCTGTCGAAGGGACCACCTCTGTGACTAAACAAACTCACCGACCAGCCGAAGCGGCCAACATCCGCCTCTACGTCAAAGCCTACTCCCGCAAGATCAACCCGATCACCCTCACCATAGTCTCCACCATCCTCGGCCTCCTCCCGTTCCTCACCGACGGCCCCGAGGAGGTTTTCTGGTTCGACTTTGCCGTCGGCACCATTTCTGGAATGCTATTCTCGATCCTTGCCGTTATATTCATCCTTCCGGTCTTATGCGTCAGCCGCAAATAATGATTGTGGATTCATGCAATGAAATGTTCCGGCAAATAACGTAGTGAACAGATTGGATTTTTGATCGTCTTGGGTTATCTTTGCATGAGTGTGTTATTTTATTGGAGGTGATTGGTCCTCCTCGGAGGTTATGGTATGAAAAAGTTCATAGTCGCTGGAATACTCATGGTTCTGTGCACGGGGCTTCAGGCTCAGTCGGTGGACACTACCTCTATTTATAAAGACAGGAAAGACAGTCTGAGCGCTACTGTTTTTGTCGGGCATCAGGAGAACAGCATTTCAAGAGGTAAGACATTGAGAACGGAGCTCATCTCCGCCTCAGGACTTCAAAAGATGGCCTGTTGCAATCTGGCGGAGAGTTTTGAGAACTCGGCCAGCGTGACTGTGGGCTATTCTGACGCTGTCACCGGGGCACGTCAGATAAGGCTTCTGGGGCTTTCCGGGACATACACACAGATGTTGGACGAGAACCGCCCGGTGATGAGGGGAATCACCGCTCCTTATGGATTGTCTTACGTTCCGGGGCCGTGGCTGGAGAGCATTCAGATCGCGAAGGGCTCTCCGTCCGTGATCAACGGCCTGGAGTCGATGACCGGGCAGATCAACCTTGAGCACAAGAAGCCGACCGAGGAGAAGCCTCTTTTCATCCAGGCTTCCATGATGAGCGACACGAAGGCGGATTTCAACGCGACATCAGCTTGGCAGCTCAGTCCGACAATATACACGATTCTTTTGGGGCATGTGAGCGGTAACTTCAAGACTTACGACATGAATCACGACGGTTTCCGGGACGATCCCAGGATGTTGCAGTTCAATGTGGCGAACAGGTGGCTTTACTACACGCCGGAACTTCAGGTGCGATGGGGCGTGAAGGCTGTCCGTGACCGGCGTCAGGGTGGAATGGACGGCTACGATAAAGACCGGTTACACTCATTGGTCACCGAGCCTGTCGAAGTGACCGCTCCGGCCCGCGGATCTGTGGTTCGACAGGACTCACCAACCGCCGAAGTGACCTCCATCAAGGAATCACTCTCCGGCGCCCCTTGGGGCACCGACATCACCAACAGTCTCCTGAACGCCTACCTGAAGGTCGGCAAGCCTCTTCGTGAGGACGGCTCATCCAGCATAGCCGCCATCGCTGATTGGTCGTGGCAGAAAAGCGACTCGTGGTTCGGCGCGTCATCCTACCTTGCGAACCAGCAATCAGGTTTTGTCAACCTCCTTTACAGGAATATGTTGAATGAGTCCCACGACTTCACTGTCGGCCTTTCCGGCACGTTCGACCACATCGACGAGGCAGTCGCAAAACTGGACTATGGCCTGTGGAATATGACAGACGGGAATATACTGCGTCCATATTCAGGGATAGCGGATCATTTCTTCGGAGGAGCTTACGGGGAATATACCTTCCACGCCGGGGACATATTCACATCAATTGTGGGAGTGAGCGCCGATTGGTACAAGGGAAACGGGCTCAAGGTGGCTCCGAGGGTGACTTTGAAATATTCACCGGCGGAGTGGCTCGTCGCGAGGGCGAACGGCGGCAGGGGATTGAGGTATGCCGATCCGGTCGCTGACAACATTGGTGTGATGTCCACTCATAGTTGGCTCAAAGGGGATTGCATGGAGCGGTTGCTGGAGGATTCGTGGACATTCGGAGGGAATGTGACTTTCTACTTGCCGTTCGGGGTGGATCCTTCCAAGACTTACATCAGTTTTGATTATTTCCGCACTCAGTTCGTGCGTCAGTTGATGGTGGATTATGAGGTGCCGGGGGTCGATGTGAACGGCGGACGTGAGATCTGGTTCTTTGATTCAGATGGAAGGCGCTCATATTCAGACAACTGGCAGGTGGATTTCAATGTCGAGCCGTTTGACCGTTTCACCGTGGCCTTGACCGGGCGCTATACTAACGCGCGTCAGGAGAATTATGGTGGCGAATTGGTGGAGAAGCCGATGCTCAGCCGCTTCAAAGGAGTGCTGAACCTCCAGTACAAGACCAATCTGAGCAGGTGGATATTCGATTTCACGGCTTCTGTTAACGGCTCGGCGAGGGTTTATGATTTTATGAAGGATTTGAGGGATGGGGATGGTTCATTGCTTTACGCTGACGGGCGCTCCCCGGTCTATCCTTTGCTTTACGCCCAGATTACCAGACGGTTCCGAGGATTTGACATCTATGCAGGAGTGGAGAATATCACGGATTTCACCCAGAAGCACGTGCTGGTGGGGGATAGGAATGCTGCCGGGGAGTGGTCTCCATGGACTCCGGGATTCGACGCCAGTTGTGTCTGGGGGCCGATTATGGGGCGTCGGATCAATCTTGGCGTGAGATTGACGCTCTGGAGGGCTACAAAGAACGATTAAATCATTATCTTTGCACGATGAACCTTGGCGTGAACTGGTGCGCTGTAATTTTAAGGGTTATGAAAAGAATATTGTTGATGGCGGTCGCGGCCATGATGCTGGCTGCGCCTTTTGCCGCGGCTGAGGCTGCACTTTTTGAGGGTTTTGTCACGGAGAAGCCCGCTGACAAGAATGTCGGTGAGGTGGTTTTCGCTACGAACATGCACTGTGACAAGTGTGTGAATAAACTCAATGAGAATCTGGCGTTCATCAAGGGTGTCAAGGACTTGAAGGTCTCTCTCAAGGATCAGACAATCAAGATCAAGTATGACAAGCGCAAGACCGATGAGAAGACACTTGCGGACGCCATCAAAAAACTTGGCTACAAGGCCGATAAAGTGGAGAAATAACGATTATGAGTCAGAAACCGTCTATCCCTAAGGGAACACGTGATTTCGGTCAGCGGAACATGGCTGAAAGAAATTATATCTTTGACACCATAAAGAAGGTCTTCAGGACTTTCGGTTATGCGCAGATAGAGACTCCGGCGATGGAGAATCTGTCAACCTTGCTCGGAAAGTATGGCGAGGAAGGCGACAAGCTTCTGTTCCGGGTTCTTAATTCAGGTGATTGCTTCTCCAAGGTCAACTTTGAGGATTACCGCGCGGAAGACGGGGAGGTGAACAGTGTCGCTCTTTCCAAGGAAGTTTGCGAGAAAGGTCTCCGTTACGACCTGACCGTACCTTTTGCCCGTTTCGTGGTTCAGCACCAGAACGAGATTTCCTTCCCGTTCAAGCGTTTCCAGATCCAGCCGGTCTGGAGGGCTGACAGGCCGCAGAAAGGACGCTACCGCGAGTTCTACCAGTGCGACGTGGATGTGATCGGAAGCAAGTCCCAGGTCAATGAACTTGAGCTTGTGCAGATTGTGGACAAGGTGTTCAGTCTTCTGGACGTGAATGTTTTGGTCAAGATCAACAACAGGAAGGTCCTGACCGGCTTCGCCGAGATCTGCGGATTCCCGGACAAGGTCGTGGACATCACGGTCGCGATCGACAAACTGGACAAGATCGGCCTTGAGAGCGTCGAGGAGGAGATGCGTGAGAAGGGTCTGACCGATGACGCGATCGCCGTTATAGAGCAGATCCTCAAACTGTCCGGCTCAACTTCCGGGAAACTGGCTTTGATGCGTTCCTTGATGGACGGTGGTTCCGCTTCCGGACTCGTCTCCGAGACCGGTCTCAAAGGTCTTGACGAACTTGAGGAACTGTTCGGCCTGATAGAGGCGGCCGGAGTGAAGTGTCCTGTTGAGATTGACCTTTCCCTGGCCCGTGGCCTGAATTACTATACGGGTGCGATCTTCGAGGTCAAAGCTCTTGATTTCCAGATCGGAAGCATCTGCGGAGGCGGTCGTTACGACAATCTTACCGGAATCTTCGGTCTTCCTGATATGTCAGGAGTCGGCATCAGCTTCGGCGCCGACAGGATCTACGATGTCCTCAAAGGCTTGGATAAGTTCCCTGAGTCATTGGCCTCCAGCACCACGCTTCTGTTTGCATGTATGGGTGCCGATGAGCTTCGCTATGTTCTCCCGGTCGCCGCCGCTCTGCGTTCCGAGGGCGTTTCCGTCGAGGTTTATCCGGAGCCGTCCAAGTTGAAGAAGCAATTCGACTACGCCGGGAAGAAGTCCATCCCGTTCCTCTCAATCAACGGCGGCAACGAGGTTGAGGCCGGCGCCATCCAGCTCAAGAACCTCACCACCGGCGAACAGAAGTCCTTCGCCAAGGCCGACATCTCAGGAATGATGGAGTTTATGAATATACAGGAAGAGGAACCGTAAAGCATTCATCAGCCGGAAGTCTCCTTCTGAAATTTTGCACGTTACCAAAATTTCAGAAGGAGACTTCCTGCTGACTATAGCAGATTAAAGGATGCCATAATCATAAATTCGGGGTTCTGCGAGGGGTGAGGGGATAAAAGAAACGGACACTGATTGCTCAGTGTCCGTGTTAGTAGAACGGCAAATCAATTTATCGAACCTATTTATCAAAAATTTTGCCAAGGTTGTAGAATTCGGGCAAAAGATGAAAATGCGAATTTGAATATATCTAAGAATATCCTTGTTAATCAGAAATATTTATTTATCTTTGCAATGTTGTGTGAATAAGAAAGGCAACAAGTAAAAGCAGGCATCTTTTCCCTAAAAAGGTATGCCTGTTTTTTTATTTCTCCCATACTACCGAGGGGGTACTACAACAAGGACGGCTCTGCTCTCTCGCCTTTCTATTAATTCACACAAAAATGAGAGCAAGCCAACATCTTGTGATAGTCGCCATTGAAGTGGAGATTATCAGACTTGTCAAAGTGCGAGCCTATAGGCGAGTACGTTTCGGCAAGGTCGAGAGAGTGCGCAGCCACTACAGACGTTATTAGGGTGATTTCTGTAGTCTGTCATCACTCTGAGCCGTAAGGCTCTCTGCTTCACCCCTCGGTTTTTAATTGTATCAATCCACAGACTGTATCAATATATCCTTTGAAAAGCCTCTTGGCACAGTAATATTTCATATCACCTTAATTATTTAGATTATATTGACACAAAACCTATGATGCGGAGGTGGATTAAGGATATCCAATTTTGGTAGGGGCATTCTACCAAAAGATGACGGTCTTTGACCATCGACTACGATAGGGGCTACAAAAAAGAACAAGCTTAGCTTCTGTAATCCGCCTATTATTCCAGACCGCCATTTGGGTACGATTCACGGAAAGAGGGGAAGAAACACATTATAACAATCAACGAGGAGGGGAAAATATTAAAAAAAGCCTTTGAATGGATAGTAGAGGAGCCGGAAATTTCGCAAGCAGAAATAATAAGACGACTGGAAGCACGAGGTCTTAAAATCAGCAAACAAAAACTATCTCAATGTCTGCACAACAGTTTCTATTGCGGGCTGCTGGAGCATCAATATCTAGATGGCGAAATCATCAAAGGGAAACAAGAAGCGATGATATCCGAAAATACATTCTATAAAGTTCAAGATATACTTGCAGGGAACAACAAGAACTATCAGCAAGCGGAAGAGACCCCGGAATTCCCTCTTAAAATGCACGTATTTTGCGCCAAGGACAACCACGCACTGAGTGGATACACGGTGAAGAAGAAAGGTCTGAAATATTACAAATGTGGGGTAAAAGGGTGCGGAACGAATGTGTCCGCAAAAGAACTGCATAGCAAGTACGCTGAAATCCTCAACAGTCTAACTGTTCCCGAAAGTCTATTGCCGATATACAAAAGGGTAATCGAAAGGAAATTCAAGGAAAAAGAAAATGATAACCTCACAAGCAAGAACGCTATTGAAAAGAACCTAAACACACTTAAAACAAAACCGAAAAAGGCAAAGATGAGATTCTTGACAGAGGACGGCATTGACAACGATGATTACAATGAAGTCAAATCTGATTTGGAGGCGAAAATCGCAGATTGCGAGAAAGAACTGAAAGATTGCTCACAAGACCTATCGAACCTTGCGGAATATACTGACGTGGCACTCAAAATCGCATCTACACTCGGTTCTACGTGGGATAAGATGGATTTCAAGGTCTGTCAGAAGATACAGAATCTTGCCTTTCCCAAGGGCATAAAATGGGATGGTGAAAAGCGTTGCTATCGAACCGATGGAATGAACGAATTCTTTAGGCAAATCGGGCTTCTACGGGGTTCTGCGAGGGGTGAGGGGATAAAAGAAACGGACACTGATTGCTCAGTGTCCGTGGTGGTAGCGGGGGGAGGACTCGAACCTCCGGCCTCCGGGTTATGAGCCCGACGAGCTACCAACTGCTCTACCCCGCGATATTGGACTACAAAGATATGAACATTTTTCTGAGATACAAAATTATTTTCGAAAAAAATGATCATCAGCCGCTTTTACAAAATGCTTTCATGGCAATATGAATGTTGGGCTGCTGTGCTGGTGATGTGGATGAAATACTGCGGAGGAATGAGCGGAGCAATTCATCGGATGATGTGGTAGAAGAACCTGTGATGGCTATTGGGCTGAAGGCATTTTGTGAAAATGTGGGAGAACTGAGCGATGAGGACACGCCATGGCTTGCGGTCGTTAACGAAAGTGACCTGAAAAGGTTGCTTGTGAATATGGAAGGCCTTGTGTTTACTTAAATATCCGGTGTTTGTCGTCTAATATTCCACTTTTGTGAGGAATAGGGCGTTGCCGGGGACGGATTCGCCGGCACAGGAGCGGGAGCCGCCTTGGGTGAGGATGGCGATCCAGGATTCGTC
>Ga0129314_1000885_pt1 | contig 25853 bp, 26 predicted proteins | sample O1111metagenome_FD_94431 | JGI IMG/M metagenome (GOLD analysis project Ga0129314, IMG submission 94431) | Orangutan individual fecal microbial communities from fecal samples from Wisconsin, USA - O1111 metagenome | ecosystem: Host-associated > Mammals > Digestive system > Large intestine > Fecal... | reverse complement strand
GCCCTGGGCCAGGCCTTCACCTCCGCCCTGGGCGACAAGCGGGGCATCGTCCGGTACGGCCAGTTCCTGCTGCCCATGGACGAGACGCTGGTGCTGTGCGCCGTGGATCTGTCCGGCCGGGACTATCTTGGGTGGGCGGTGGAGCTGCCCGCCCAGAAGGTGGGCGACTTCGACACGGAGCTGGCCAAGGAGTTCTGGCTGGGCTTCGTCCGAAACTGCCCCTGTTCCCTCCACTTCCGGCAGCTGGCGGGAGAGAACACCCACCACATTCTGGAGGCCGCCTTCAAGGGCGCGGGCCGTGCGCTGAAGATGGCCGTGGCCATGGACCCCAGGCATCTGAACGACATCCCCAGCACCAAAGGGACCCTGTAAAGGAGGAGCTGCTATGATCGCCATTGTGGATTACGGCGTGGGGAATCTGTTCTCCCTGTCCTCCAGTCTGAAGGCCCTGGGCCTGGAGGCGGAGATCACCCGGGCCCCTGCCCGGCTCCGGGCGGCGGACCGCATCATCCTCCCCGGCGTGGGCGCCTTCGGCGACGCCCGCCGGAAGCTGGACGACACGGGCCTTGTCCCCGTCATCCAGGAGGAGGCGCAGCGCAAGCCCCTGCTGGGCATCTGCCTGGGGATGCAGCTGCTGTTCGACCGCAGCTTCGAGTACGGCGAACACGCCGGCCTGGGCCTGATCCCCGGCGAGGTGGCGGACCTCCGCGACGATCTGACAGACAAGACCCTGAAGGTCCCCCACATGGGCTGGAACAGCCTGCAGATCGTCCGGGACGATCCCCTGTTTCAATATTTCAAGGACGGCGAGTACGTCTATTACGTCCACAGCTTCTACGCCCGGAACTGCGCCGACAGCATTCTGGGCACCTCTCAGTACGGCAATGTGGCCGTCACCGGTGCGGTGCGGAACGGGAACGTCTACGGCACCCAGTTCCACCCGGAGAAGTCCGGCGACGCGGGACTGCGGCTGCTGAAGGCGTTTTCGGAGCTGTGACGCATGAAAAGGAGAAGTCTGCTATGAGAAGAAAAGACCGGGAAGTGACGGACCCCCAGCGCATTGAGGAGATCATCTCCGCCTGCCACTGCTGCCGTCTGGGCTTCTGCGACGGCGGAAAGCCCTACATCGTCCCCCTGAACTTCGGCTTCGTCCGCCGGGAGGACGGCGGCTACACCTTCTATTTCCACAGCGCCCGGGAGGGCCGGAAGCTGGACCTGATCCGCCAGACCGGTTGGGCCGGATTCGAACTGGACACCGGCTATCAGATCCACGAGGGTGACACCGCCTGCGACTACTCCGCCGCCTTCCAGAGCGTCATCGGCGGCGGAAAAGTCTCCATCGTGGAGGACCCCACCGAGAAGGAGGCAGCCCTCCGGCTCCTGATGGCCCACATGGCCGGGGACCGGCCCTGGGCCTTCACCCCCCAGATGCTGGCCTCCGTGTGCGTCATCCGTCTGGACACGGAGGAGCTGTCCTGCAAGGTACACCTGTAACCATCATTCCGCCGTAAAGGAGCGAACATCATGCAGATTTTTCCCGCCATCGACCTGTCCGGCGGACAGGTGGTCCGCCTGTATCAGGGGGACTACGACCAGATGACCGTCTACGGCCAGGACCCCTGTGCCGCCGCCCGGACATTCCTGGAAGCCGGCGCCAAATACCTCCATCTGGTGGACCTGGACGGTGCCAGAGACGGCACCACCGCCAACTTTGACTCCATCGCCGCCATCGCCCGCCAGGGCGGACTGTACATCGAGGTGGGCGGCGGCATCCGCACCGAGGACCGCATCCGCCAGTATCTGGACCTGGGGGTGGGCCGGTGCATCCTGGGCACCATCGCCGTGAAGGACTTCGCCTTCACGGAGCGCATGGCCCAAAAGTACGGCGACCGGATCGCCGTGGGCGTGGACGCCCGGGACGGGTACGTGGCCGTCAACGGCTGGAAGGAGCTGTCCCGGGAGCGGGGCGTGGACTTCTGCCGCCGCCTGCGGGACGCCGGGGTCCGCACCGTCATCTACACCGACATCAGCCGGGACGGCGCCGAGCAGGGCACCAATCTGGAGGTCTACCGGGAGCTGGCGGAGATCAGCGGCCTGGACATCACCGCCTCCGGCGGCGTCAGCTCCCTGGATGAGCTGCGGACCCTGCGGGATATGGGCACCAGGGCCGCCATTCTGGGCAAGGCCCTGTACACCGGACGGCTGGACCTGAAGACGGTGCTGGCGGAATTTCAAGACTAAAAAGCGAGGCGAGGACAATGCTGGCAAAGCGCATCATCCCCTGTCTGGACGTACGGAACGGACGGGTGGTCAAGGGCGTCAACTTCGAGGGTCTGCGGGACATGGCGGACCCGGTGGAGATGGCCCATTTCTACAACACCTCCGGCGCCGACGAGCTGGTGTTCTACGACATCACCGCCTCCGCCGAGGGCCGCACCCTGTTCACCGACGTCCTCCGCCGGGTGGCCAGTGAGATCTTCATTCCCCTGACGGTGGGCGGCGGTATCAACACTGTGGACGATTTCGACCGGGTGCTGAAGTGCGGTGCCGACAAGGTCAGCGTCAACTCTGGTGCCATCCGGGACCCCTCCCTCATCGGCGTGGCGGCCCGGAAGTACGGCGACCAGTGCGTAGTCCTCAGCATGGACGTGAAGCGGGTGGACGGTCAGTTCCGCCTGTTCGCCAAGGGCGGCCGGGAGGACACCGGCATCGACGCCATGGACTGGGCGGTGAAGGGCGTGGCCAGCGGCGCAGGGGAGATCGTGCTGAACTCCATCGACACCGACGGCGTAAAGCAGGGCTTTGACCTGGAGATGCTGGACACCCTGGCATCCAAGGTCAGCGTCCCCATCATCGCCAGCGGCGGCGCGGGCAAGAAGGAGGACTTTGCGGAGCTGTTCCGCCATCCCGGCATCGACGCGGGACTGGCAGCCTCCATTTTCCACACGAAGCAGGTGGATATCCAGGATCTGAAGCGGTATCTCCGGGCCCAGGGTGTGGAGATGCGGGTATGACATACAAAAACCGGGGCGGGCTGTGTGTCCCGGAGATGAAAAAGGAGAGCAAGACCCATGGAACTGAAATTTGACGAAAAGGGACTGATCCCCGCCATCGTCCAGGACCACTACACCAAGGAGGTCCTGACCCTGGCCTATATGAACCGGGAGAGCCTGGCCATCACCATCGATGAGCGGCGGACCTGCTTCTGGAGCCGCAGCCGTCAGGAGCTGTGGCGCAAGGGCGACACCTCCGGCAACGTGCAGCACGTGGTGTCCATCACCGCGGACTGCGACGGCGACGCCCTGGTGGTGGAGGTGGTGAAGGACGGCCCCGCCTGCCACACCGGTGCGGAGAGCTGCTTCTTCAACCAGCTGTACCTGTCTGACGAGCTGAAGCAGTTCAGCTACGAGGGACTGTACCGGCTGATCCAGGGCCGGAAGACCACCCCCAAGGAGGGCAGCTACACCACCTACCTCTTTGACAAGGGCCTGGACAAGATCCTGAAAAAGGTGGGCGAGGAGTGTACCGAAGTCATCATCGCCGGACGCAAGGAGGACAAGGATGAGACCATCTTCGAGATTGCCGACCTGACCTACCACGTCATGGTGCTGATGGTGCAGATGGGCATTTCCGTGGAGGACATCACCCGGGAGCTGGAGAAGCGCCACGTGGTGGACCACAAGGTGAAGCAGGAGCGGATGCAATGACCCCCGCCTGCTGCTCCGTCCACACCCACTCCGTCCTCTGCGACGGCAAAAGCACCCTGGCGGAGATGGCGGAGGCGGCCTTTGCCGCCGGTGTGCGGTATTTCGGTGTCTCCAGTCACAGCCCCACGCCCATTCCCTACGACGCGGGCAACGTCCTGCCGGAGGACCTGACGGCGTACCGTCAGGCGGTGCTGAGCCTTCGGGAGACCTATGCCGGGCGGATGGAGGTGCTGCTGGGCATCGAGTGGGACAGTCAGTCCTTGGACGCTCCGCCGCCGTGGCTGGATTACTGGATTGGCTCCGTCCACAACCTCCGGGACCCCCGCACCGGGGGGTACCATGCCATGGACTGGGACGTGGAAAAGCTGCTGGCCTGCCGGGATGAGATGTTCGGCAGGGACCTGTGGGCCATGATTCGGGGGTACTACGCAGAAGTCGGCGCTATCGCCGCCCGGCGGCCCACGATTCTGGGTCATGTGGACCTGATCACCAAATTCAACGAGGGCGGTGCCCTGTTTGACGAGGACGATCCCCGTTACCGGTCCGCCGCGCTGGATGCCCTCCACCGGGCGGACCCCGATGCCACGGTGCTGGAGATCAACACCGGCGCCATGGCCCGGGGCTACCGGACGGTGCCCTATCCCGCCCTGTTTCTGCTGAAGGAATGGCGGGAGATGGGCGGGCGCGTCATCCTCACTGCTGACGCCCATACGGCGGACGGCATCGTCTATGGATACGATGCCGCCGGGACGCTGGCTCGGGAGGCGGGCTTCCGGGAGAGTGTCGTACTGACCCGACAGGGCTTTGTACCCTGTCCGCTTTGAATGAACATGCCGCCGGAGAGTGTCTCTCCGGCGGCAGTTTTCATGGGATTTCCAGGAAAATCAGGCTTTTTTGACAAGTCCGGCGGGGAAAACCGGCCCCCTTTTGTCCTGTCTGCCGCTTGTGGAACATTGTCCGGACTGATAAAATATCATCGGATTATGTGTAAGACCGCAGGATCTGCTGATACTATGTAAAGGGGTATGTTCATGTTTCAGACCGTGATTTTTGACCTGGACGGGACGCTGCTCAACACCATCGACGATCTGACCGCCGCCGGTAACTATGTCTGCCAGCGCAACGGCTGGCCCACCCACACGGTGGAGGAGTTCAAGCTGATGGTAGGCCACGGCATCCCCAATCTGGTGTCCCAGTTCTCTCCGGCGGAATTCCGCAGCCCGCTGCTGCTGATGTCCACGCTGTCCCAGTTCTCCGAGTATTACGGCAAGCACAATATGGACAGGACCGTCCCCTATGACGGCATTCCGGAGCTGCTGGCATCTCTGAAGGAACAGGGCGTCCGGATGGCCGTCTACTCCAACAAGGCCGACGAGTTCAGCCAGGTCATCGTGCGGCACTACTTCCCCGGCGTCTTCGATCTGGTGCTGGGCAAGGTGTCCGGCCTGCCGGTGAAGCCCGATCCCACCGGTGTGAAGCGCATTCTGGAAAAGCTGGGTGCCGACGCCGCCTCCACCCTGTACGTGGGCGACAGCGACGTGGATATGCAGACCGCCCACAACGCCGGTCTGACTGCCTGCGGCGTCACCTGGGGCTTCCGGTCCCGGGAGGAGCTGGCGGGCGAGCATCCCCGCTTCCTGGCGGACACCCCGGCGGAGCTGCTGGGCCATGCCCTGGGCGAGTAATCCCGATTATTGAAAAAACGGACGTATGCCGCAATGGCATGCGTCCGTTTTTTATATCCGTATTCACCGCAGCCAGCGGCGGCGGAGCCGGTTCCTCCAGAGGGCGCTGAGCCGGTGGAGCATGGCGTCCGTCAGCAGGAACACCAACTCCATCAGTACCACCGTGGCGGCCATCAGGGCAACGGAGGTGGTCCGGAACTCCTGCACCAGCGCTTCCATCTGAAAGAGGAAGATCAGCAGGGCGTAGAGCGCCGCCATGGAGGCCGTGCAAAGCCCCAGCTTCGCCCCGTACTGCAAGGCCCGGGGCCGGATGCGGTCCAGGGCGGGCTGGACCGCGGGATACCAGCCCCAGAACAGCCAGACCCCCGCCAGTTCCCGGTCCGCCGCCAGCAGCAGCCCCAGGATGGCGACAGCGGCGTAGGCGGTGAGGGCCAGTTTCATTCCGAACTCCTCCCGCACCGGCAGCAGCGCCGTCATGGCCAGGATGGGACAGCAGTACAGCGCCACCGGGATCACGCTCCCCAGCAGCAGAAACACCGCCGCCAGGGCGCACAGCATCCCGCACAGGGCCAGTTTTCTCGTCTTCTCCCGCAACTCAGCCCACGTCCTTGTACTTCATCTTGTAGTAGCTCCACCGGCGCATTTTGGCGATGAGGGCCTGCTGGTCCTCCGACAGCTCCGTCTGTTTGCACAGTGTGCCGTCGCCCTGCTGGCAGACCGTCTTGTGGAGGATGGGCAGCTCCCGGCGGGCCTCCGTCAGGTAAGAGAACCAGGGGCTGGACGCGCCCCGGCCCGTCAGCTCCAGCACCGTGGCGCCCAGATAGCAGGCGCTGATGGAACCGTCCTCCGGCAGGTCCAGAGCGGACACGGCGTTCTCCCAGTCCAGCTGCTCCGCCGCCGCGTCGTTGGCCCAGATCACATAGGGCGTCTCGTAGGTGGCGATGAACCGGGAGATGTCGCCGCCATCGGGCTGCATATCCATGCCCAGTTCGTTGTAGGCCAGACGGCCGTCCCCCAGATAGGGCAGGTGATCGCCGAAGTACACCAGGATCACCGGCTCCTCACGCTGGGCAAAGTAGTCCCGCAGGTCGCCCAGCATTTGGTCGGCGTCCCGGACGCCCTCGATATACACCTTCAGCAGCGTCTCCGCCTCCTCAGACAGTTCGGCGGAGGTCTCCACCGGCGGGAATTCATACCCCGCGCCGTACTTGTCGGCGGTATAGGACATGTGGTTCTGGATGGTGGTGGTGTAGTTGAAGTAAGGCGCGCCGTTGGCCGCAGCGGCCTCGAACTTCTCCTGAATGAGGCCGGTCAGATACTCGTCGGAGACCCAGGTGCCGGTGCCCTTGTACTCCACATTCTCCATCTGGTCGGCAAACAAAATCTCCTGGGTGCCGAACCAGCGGTAGACGTTCTCCCGGTTGTAGAACCAGGCGTAGCCCGGGTGCAGGAAGGACGTCTGATAGCCGTCACTCCCGAAGACCCGGAACAGGCTGTCCAGATTCCGGTTTACCGCCCGGAAGGGGGAGATGGTGCCGGGGGACAGGGTGGCTCCCTGGATGCCCGTCAGCACGTCAAATTCCGTGGCGGCAGTGCCGCCGGCGAAGCCGGGCACCACCACATGGCCGGAGAGACAGTTGGGGTCCGCCTGGATATCGTGGAGATTTTTCAGCGGGTCATTTTCCTCGCTGTAGGTAAAGGCATCGAAATCCGTAATGTCCGAGAAGGCCTCGTTCATCACCATGATGACATTGACGTCCTTCCCCAGACCCGCGACATCCCCGGTCTCCCAGCTCTCCGCCTCGGCACGGGAGTAGCCCTCCGGCTTGTCCACGCCGTACTTGGTGAAGTGGTGGCAGAAGCAGTAGGGGAAGCCCAGCTCGTTGAACATCACCGGGATGTACTCCCGGTTGCTGACGGAGAAGGAGTTGTACAGATCGTCGGAGGCGTAGACGGTGAGGATCAGCCCCGCCAGAATGGCGATGGGGGCAATAAAGCCCAGGAGCCGCGCCCAGACCGTCCGCAGCTTCTCCACCGGGAAGGGCTTGCAGCCAATGAACCGGGACAGCGCCAGCGTGGCCGCCGCCGTCAGGATGATCACCGCGATGACGCCCCAGGGCCACTGGATGCTGTAGTCCTTGGTGGCGGAGAAGACCTCCTTCAGCAGGGCGAAGTCCCGGGGGAACACCGGCTCATCCCGGACCACCAGCTTGATGCGGTTGGCCATGGACAGCACAGCGCAGCCGGTCCCCACCAGACAGGCGGAGGCGAACACGTTGCGGAACAGGAAGGTGAAGGCCAGCATCAGCGCCCCGATGGGCACACAGTTCAGGATGATCAGCAGCGGCTGGTGCAGGAAGATCCATCCCACCCGCATAAAGCTGTTGGGCTGGATCCACAGGCACAGCAGGGTATAGAAACCAGTAAGCAGCACCACCGCCGTCAGGGACAGGGCAAGCCCCATCTGATACTTCGGCGTATGTTTTTCTCGTCTCTGTCGTTTCAAACAATTCAGTCCTTTCTATGATCTCAGACGCTGGTCAGGCCTCCGGCGTCTTTTGGCAGGCCGCCAGCACATCGGCGGATGTCAGCCGCATCAGGTCCTCCCGGCCCACGGTCTCCATGGCCGCCAGGCGGTTGGCCTGGGCTGTCAGGATCTTTTCAAACAGATTCCGGACGCCCCGTGCGTTGCCGAAGGAGACGGCGTCGGCGCCGGCCTCCTCCAGCGCGTCCTTCACCGTCTCCCGGGCGTCCTCCGCCAGGGTGTAGCAGCCCTTTTCGCACTGTCTCTCGAAGATTTGGAGCAGCTCCTTCGGGGTGTAGTCGTCGAAGTGGAGGAAGCGGTTGAACCGGGACTCCAGACCGGGATTGGAGTGGATGAAGTCGTCCATCAGGCCGTCGTATCCGGCCACGATGACCACCAGATCGTCCCGGTGGTCCTCCATGGCCTTCAGAATGGTGTCGATGGCCTCCTGGCCGAAGTCGTTCTCCGACCGACCATTGAGGGCGTAGGCCTCGTCGATGAACAGCACGCCCCCCAAGGCGGAGTCGATGACCTTCCGGGTCTTGATGGCCGTCTGCCCCACGTAGCCCGCCACCAGGCCGGACCGGTCCACCTCCACCAGCTGTCCCTTGGACAGGATGCCCAGAGAGTGGTAGATCCGGGCCATCAGCCGGGCCACGGTGGTCTTGCCGGTGCCGGGATTGCCGGAGAACACCATATGGAGGCTCAGGTCCGTGGTAGGCAGGCCGTTCTCCTTCCGGAGACGGTACACCGTCACCAGATTGATAAGATTTCTGACCTCCTGCTTCACGGCGCCCAGGCCGATGTAGCCGTCCAGTTCCGCCTGGAGATCCTCAATCTTCTCCGGTGGGATCTCCGCCGCGGCTTCTCTGGCGGCATCGTCCGTCGGGACGGCGGACTGTTTCTCCGGCTTCTCCGGAGCCGGGGCTTTGTCCGGTGCCTTGGGGGCCATCGTCTCCGGTGACGGCGCGGCGGGCGTTCCCCAGAAGTCGCCGCCCATGTGGCTGAGATTGTTCTCCGTCATGGTGCGGATCACGTCCAGCTGCTGGGCGATGAGCTGGTCTTTTCTGTCGTCGTTTCTGCGCTTCATGTCTCCGCCTCCCACAGTTTTATTTCATCAGGCCGGTCTGTTCCAACGCCCGGAACAGCAGTCCCGCCAGATAGCCCGTCAGGGTCCCGGACAGCAGCGACACCGCCAGCAGCACCGGCAGATAGGCCAGCGGCGCGGCGTTGCCCAGCGTCACCATGGCCGCCGCCACCTGGCCGCAGTTGTGGGCGGCGGCGCCGCCCATGGACACGCCGTAAATGGATAGTCTCCGCAGCCGGGACAGACCGATCATCACCAGCATGGCGGATAGGCCCCCCATCAGGGAGAACAGCAGCGCGTTGAGATTTCCGGCGAACACCGCCCCCAGGGTACACCGGGCAATGAGGATCAGCATCGCCTGGGTGGGGCCCAGGGCGTACAGGGCGAAGATGGTCACGATGTTGGCCAGCCCCAGCTTGATGCCCGGCAGGGGAATCAGCAGGCCCAGGGGGATAAAGTTCTCCATGTAGCTGAGGCCCAGGGCCAGGGCCGTCAGCACGGCGCAGAGGGTCAGCTGCCGTGTGGTCAGTTTCATACGCGCCGCCCTCCTATCCGATGACCGCGTCCACGGCGGCGTCTTCCGCACCGCCGGTAAGCTGGATGGAGATGCGGGCGGGCAGGCAGACGATGCTCCGTCCGGCGTGATGGATCTCCCCGGTGTGGACGCAGTCCTGATTGGTGCAGTCCGACGACGCCACCCGGACGCCCTCCGCCGAGAACTCCACCGTCAGGGAATACCCGCTGCCGCTGTAGGTCCGGGTCTCCGGGGCGGACAGGGCCGTCAGATCCACCCGATCCAGCTCCCTGCCGTCGGCGGACACCACCGCCTGGAGTCTGTTCCCCGCGGAGAGGGTCCGGCTCCAGTACGCCCCGCCGGTAACGGCGGCCAGCAGCAATATCACCGCCGCCACGGCGGCGTCCCACCGGGTGGGGTGCAGTTTAACGGATGATCTCATAGATATACCCGGCGTCCTCGTTTCGTTCAAATTTCTTCTCGAGGCCATCAGTGACCAGCAGACGGCCGTCCGCCGTCACCAGCACCATGTCGAATTCGTACCCCGACCGGCGCCAGAAGTCGATGGCCCGCTCCTCTCCCATGACGAACAGCGCCGTGGAGAAGGCGTCGGCCATGGTGCCGCCGGTCAGACCGTCGCCGCCGTCCGGGCCCACCGCCGGAGCCACGATGGTGACGGACAGCAGCCCGCTGTCCGCCGGATATCCGGTGGCGGGATCGATGATATGGTGATAAGTTTGGCCATCCTGCTCAAAATAGCGCTGATAGCCGCCAGAGGTGATGGCATAGGCGTCCCGCAGACTGAGTACACCGGTGCAGGAATCCGTATCCTGCGGATCCTGGACCGCCACTCGCCAGGGAGCGCCGTCGGGCTTTTCGCCATGGGCGTAGACGTTGCCTCCCAAATACGCCAGGGCGGACGCCACCCCCTGCTCCCGGAAGATGGCCTCGATCCGCTCCGAGGCGTAGCCCTTGGCGATGCCGCCCAGGTCGATGGACTGCCCTTCCCCGATAGTCACCTGAGCCGTGTCTCCCCGGTCCTCCACGGCGATGGTCCCACTGTCCACCAGGGGCAACAGGCTATCCAGCGTCCCCCGGTCGGGGACGTGCTTTTCGTCGGTGGTGAAACCCCAGGCGTCCATCACCGGGGCAATTGTGATGTCAAAAGCGCCGCCGGTGTCCTCCGAGAAGGTCCGGGCGCTTTGGATCAGACGCCCTGTCTCCCCGCTGACCGTCACTGGCGCTCCGGCGCCGCTGTTGACGCGAGAGACCTCACTGTCTCCGTCTGTCCGGTCCAGCAGGGCCTCCAGACGCCGGACCTCCCGGTCCGCCGCGTCTGCCGCCGCCTGGCCGTTTTTGCCGTAGGCGGTGAACCGCATCACCGTGTCCATGGCGAAGGTCTCCGTCACGGCGGGCTCCTCCGCTCCGCAGCCGCTCAGTGCGCCGCACAGCAGCGCCGCAGCCAGCGCCAGTGCGGCCCGTTTCATTTTGCGTGTCATATGTCATCCTCTCACGGACATTTTTGTCTTCCGTCCCAGGCTGCATTCCTTGTCCTGCGGACAGTCCGGCACATTCAAACAGGCTTAGTATACCACACTTTTTTTCGGTTCTCAACCGGCAAGCCGCAGTTTTTGGGGTCATCCTCTTGCAAAACATGAAAAAGTCTGCTACAATAACACAATATGTCCCCTGTGTATTTCGCTCAGGGGGACACGCCTGTGAATTCACCTTGGAGGTTACGATAAATGGCTCAGAAACCCAATAAAAAAGGAAACGCCCGTGCGCAGAAGGCTGATTCTGTCAACAGCGCCGTCAAGTTTTTGCTGGCCGGCTGCCTGGCAGAGGCGTATCTTCTGGTGCTTCGCAAATACTTCATCAACGGAAAGCTGGAGCAGGTCGTTCAGTGGGACGGCTATCTCCAGATTATTGTCTACGCGGGGCTGATCATCGCCGCGGCGGGACTTGCCCTGGGACTGGTGTTCCGGAAAGAGAAGTCCTGGAAGCAGAGCGCCGGCTGGACTCTGCTGGGTGCCGGCGCATTTCTGGCCGTGGCCAGCTGGCTGGTGCGGAACTACGTCTACACGGCCATCACCCCGCTGTGCATCATCGTCCCTGTGGTGATGCTGCTGGGGATTCTTTGGAGCCTGTACGACCGGGAGTGCGTCTACTCCCTGTCCGTTCTGGGCGTCACGGTGCTGGTGCTGTGGCTCTGCCGCAAGGGCCTGGGCACTGTGGTCTGGAATACCAAGGTCCTGATCGCGGCGGTGCTCTATCTGGCCGTCATGGCTGTGGCGGGCGTTCTGTTCTGGAAGGCCGGAAAGGCCGACGGCATGCTGGGCAATGTCCGGATGCTGCCCAAGGGCTCGGACGCCATGCCCGTGTACGCCTCCTGCGTGCTGTCCCTGGCCGCGGTGGCCGTGGGGCTGGTCAGCACCACCGCCGCTTACTACGCCATCTGGGCCGTCTGCCTGGTGATCTTTGCGCTGGCGGTGTATTACACCGTCCGTCAGCTTTAAGCGGCTCCTCGTTGTTTCCATCCCGTATGCTCCACTCCCTGCCGTCTTCACGGCAGGGAGTTTTTCTGTTCCAGAGCCGTGCAGATCCTTTGTCCCGGAAAACGCAGAGCTCCCCCGCCGCCCTTTTGGGCGGCGGGGGAGCTGTCATTCAGCAGACAGTCAATCGCCGAAGAAGATGCCGATGTCCCGGGCCGTCTGGATCAGAGGATGGTCCGTGGGCAGGAACTTGGTCTGGCTGGCGGCATCCGCCAGGGGGACCGCCACGATCTCGCCCTTCTGGATGCCCACCATGTAGCCGTACTGCTTATCCCGGATCAGCTTGGCCGCGGCAGTGCCGAACTGGGTGGCCAGCACCCGGTCATAGGGGCAGGGAGGGCCGCCTCTCTGATAGTGGCCGGGAATGGTGACCCGGGCCTCCTGACCCAGGGCCTTCTCCAGCTCGCTGGCCAGCCGGTAGGAGATTGTGGAGTGCTTGCTGTTCTCCTTGGCCCGGCGGCGCTCCTCCTCGGAAAGCTGCTTGTCAGTGACGGACACGGCGCCCTCCGCCACGGCGATGATGGAGAAGTTCCGGCCTCTCTTGCGGCGGCTCTCCAGTCCCGCCACGATTTTGTTGAAGTCGTAGGGGATCTCCGGAATGAGGACGACGTCGGCACCGCTGCCGATGCCTGCGTGGAGGGTCAGCCAGCCGGCGTCCCGGCCCATCAGCTCCACCAGGAAGATCCGGCCGTGAGAGCTTGCAGTGGAGTGAATATAGTCAATGACGTTGGACGCGATGTCCACGGCGCTCTGGAAGCCGAAGGTGGTGTCGGTGCCGAAGATGTCGTTGTCGATGGTCTTGGGCAGGGTCACCACGTTCATACCGGCGTCCATCAACAGCTTGGCGCTCTTCTGGGTGCCGTTGCCGCCCATGACCACCAGACAGTCCAGGTTCAGCCGGTTGTAGGTGTCCAGCATGGCGGGCATCAGGTCGTTGCCCTCCTCGTCCACGATGGCCTTGCCGGGGATGTACCGCTGGCGGGAGGTGCCCAGAATGGTGCCGCCCTCCGTCAGGATGCCAGAGAAGTCCTTGGGCTCCATGAACTTGTAGTCGCCGTCGATGAGCCCCCGGTAACCGTCGTACATGCCGAAGATCTCCACATTGTCCACGTACTGCAGCAGCGCCTTGCCGACACCTCGGATGGCAGCGTTCAGGCCCTGGCAGTCGCCGCCGCTGGTGACGATGCCCACACGGGTAGTTCGCTTCATTGCAATTCTCCTTTCAGATGATTCTGAAAACCTTTGCCTCATCATATCAGGACATCTTCAGTCCGTCAAGCTGGATTTTCGCAGATTTTCTCGGTTTTTCGTCCGAAATCTGAATCAAAAGTTTGGGAAAATGTGCTGTATTGGCAGATTCAGCTCACTTTACGAAATCGTTTACGTGAATTTTTATCCGAATTTCAAAAACTCGCTGCCAGGGGGTCGCCCACTCCGACAGAACGAGGCCGTCCAGGCCGGTGCGCTCCCCGTCTGGAGAAGTGAGGAACTGTCCCTGGGACAGATTCTTCAGCACATCCGCCGTCTCCCGTTCCATCAGGGACGTCAGCTTCTCCAGCACCGCGGCGGTGTCCGTGCCGGAGGCGGCGAAGTTGTCTGGGTTGCCGCCCAGCTCCTCCCGCACATAGACGGTGAGCTGGTCCTTGGCCCGGTTCTTGTAGCAGATGTCCTTGAGGAGGGAGTCCGCCAGCGTCCGGATGAAGGCCTGGTTCTGAGCCGTGGAGCAGGTGCCCTGCTGGCGCAGGCACAGCCACCGGGCCAGTCCGTTGGACAGGGCGATGCCCGTGGCGTTGGCCAGATCGTAGAATCCAGCGTAGCCCAGCAGCATAGACAGTTCCGTCTTTTTCACCAGCTGCTGCTGAAAATCCGTGCCGTACTGGTTCCGGGCGGCGTCCATCAGCACCGTGGGGACGCCCTTCTTTTCGTTCTCCTCCAGAGCGGCGATGAGGTCCCGGATGGCCGTCTTCCGGAACTTGTCCGTGTCCTCCGCCGGGCGGGTCAGCACCAGCACCTGCACGTCCTCCCCGCCGTCCACGTGCTCCGCCCCCAGATAGTCCAGATGGGCGTCCACGATGTCCCGCAGAAGCTGGTGGTCATAGTCGCTGGAGGTGATGCTGCCGTCGCTGCCGAAGTAACGCACCCGGACCTTGGCCGCGGGACCGGTGTACTCCGTGTCCCCGTAGAGACGGCACACCGCCAGCATTCCGTCCTCGTCAGCACCGGACAGCACAGCCCCCCGGCCCTCCACCGCCTGCTTCAGCCAGGCGATCTCACTGGTCTGGATGCTGTCCGATGGGGCGGAGTCATCCACGCCGATGAGGAAATGGACGTTGTCCATTCCCGCCGACGCGGACAGGGCGTGGTCAATGAGCCGCAGCTTCCGCTCCCGGCAGCGATGGTATTGTGCCACCTGCTCCGCCGTCAGGCCGAAGTCCCCTGCGTTCAGGGGCGCGCCGTCCGGGCCACTGCCGTAATTGGCGGCGATGTTCTCCACCGTCAGGCTATCGCCAGTTAGAGCGGGGCGGGACGCCATGCCGTAGGCACGGAGGGTCTCGTAGCCCTCCAGATCCCAGCCGTTATAGCCAACGGTAGGGGCCAGACGCATAACAGTATCCATCAGGTACACCTGATTCTCCCCGTTCGACAGGGCGGACAGCAGGCCGTCGATGAGCTGGAACTCCGACAGCACCGTGCCGTCGGACAATGTCACGGCCTCCCCAGAGAAGCTGCGGGAATTCACCAGTCCGCCGGACAGCAGCTGGTCCAGGGACAGGATATACCGGCTGCACCCGGCCTTATTCTGGGCCAGCACCCACTCGTACAGCGCCGCCCGGTCTCCGTACTGGGTCCCGTTGGGGTTGGGGTCCTGTCCGTCCAGACAGGTGTGGTACAGGGATTCCTCCGGCATGACCACCTCATAGCCCAGCGACTCCGCCAGATAGACCACCCGGTCCGTGTTCACGGGCCGGTCGTCCAGGGGCACATAGGCGATGGTTCCGGTGCTCTCCCGCTCCGTCACCGGTGCCGGTGTCCGATCCGGGGCCGCGCCGCAGCCCGCCAGCAGCAACAGGCACAGCAGTTCGCTCAGCAACGGGATGCCCAGCTTCTTCATCATTCTGATCCTCCTGTAGAAAAGTCCCGAAAGGCGGAAAACGGCATTCCAAACCGCGTTTGGAATGCCGTCCCGTCGTTTTCATGCAATGTGCGCCCTTACAGGCCCAGGCCGCCCAGATTCAGACCGCTGGTCAGGCCCTCCATGCCCTTGTCCATGGCCTCGCCGGCCTGACGCAGAGCCTCGTTGACGGCAGAGACCACCAGATCCTGGAGCATCTCCACGTCGTCCGGGTCCACGGCCTCCGGCTTGATGGACAGGGACAGCACTTCTTTCTTGCCGTTGACCGTGGCGGTGACCACACCGCCGCCCACGGTGGCGCTGAACTCCTGAGCCTCCACAGCGGCCTGGGTCTCATTCATGGCCTGCTGCATCTCCGCGATCTTCTGCTGCATCTCCGCCTGACGCTGTGCGCCGGTGGGACGCTTGCTGCCGTTGGAAAAACCACGGCGTGCGCTGTAACTCATAGCTGTTTCTCCTTTGCTTATTTGATGTTATTTGATCTCAATGTTGTCGAACTGACTCCCAAATGCAATGAGGTTCTTTCGCAGGTCTGCCGGGGAGACCTTAGGTGGCTCTCCCACCACCAGATGCACCGTCACTGGTCCGCCGGTGAGGGATTCGCCGCTGTCCCGCAGTGCGTTCAGCACCCGGTCGTTGTCCAGACGGCCCTTCACCACGTCGTCCGGTGCGAACACCGTCACCACGCCGTTGTCCACCGTGCCCCGGCATGCGCCCAGGAAGGCCCGGTACATGGGCGGCAGAGCGCCCTTGCTGCTCTCCGCCAGCTCCCGCCAGATGGCGGCACCTCCGGCGGAGGGTTCTGTCACTGGTGCGGCGGACGGCTGGGGGATGGAGGGTCCGGCAGACCGCGGGGCCGGAGCAGGCTCCGTCCGCTCCCAGGGGGCGGGAGCCGGTTGACGGGGCTCCTCCCAGGGGACCGCAGGCTCCGCCGCCATAGGCGGCTCCTCCGGCAGAGGAGGCTCCTCGGGAAGGGGCGGTTCCTCCGGCAACGGCGGCTCTTCCGGCAGGGGCGGTTCCTCCCAGGGGACCCGCTCCTCCCGTACCGGCGGCTCCTCCGGCAGAGGAGGTTCCTCCCAAGGAGGGACGTCCGCCGCCTTGGGGGCTGGTTTTTTCGCCCTGGCCGCGGGCTTCGGCGCGGCAGGCTGTTGGACCACCAGGGCAGGCTCCGGCGCCTGCTGGGTCCGGATGGCCGCGGGCAGCACCGCCATCCGCTCCTCCAGCCGGGTCATCCGGGCGGCCAGGGCGGTGACGTCGCCGCAGAGGCTTTCATCGCACAGCCGCAGGAGGCACAGCTCCGCGTCGGTGCGGCGGTTGGCGCTGTAATAGAGATTGGCCGTGGTCTGCTGCAAGGTCATGGACAGGTAGATCAGGCGGCTGGCGGACAGGGCCTTGCCCAGCCGGTCCAGAGTGGCGGAATCGTATCCGCCGGACAGCAGCGCCGCGCCGCCCTGGGGGGCGGTCTTCCGCAGCAGCAGATCCCGGGTCAGGGTGGACAGCTCGCCCAGCACCGCACCCACGTCTTTTCCGCCGGCGTAGAGCTGGTCCAGCAGCAGCAGCGCCGCCTGGGCGTCCCGCTGCGCGATATCTTCCATCAGCTGGGCGGTCTGGAGATTGCCCGCCAGGCCCAGCACGTCCAGTACCGCCGCGGCGTCCACGGTGCCGCCCGCGGCGGCACACTGGTCCAGCAGGCTCAGGCCGTCCCGCAGGGCGCCGTCCGCCAGACGGCTCAGCAGCTCCGCGCCGTCGGCGGTCAGAGGGATGCCCTCCTGCCTCGCCACATAGCTGAGGCGCGCCGCCACGTCCTGGGGCGTGATGCGCTTGAAGGAGAACCGCTGGCACCGGGACAGGATCGTCGCCGGGACCTTGTGCAGCTCCGTGGTGGCCAGAATGAACATCAGATGCTCCGGCGGCTCCTCCAGGATCTTCAGCAGGGCGTTAAAGGCGGAGATGGACAGCATGTGCACCTCGTCGATGATGTACACCCGCTTCTTCACGTTGGCCGGGGCGTAGATGGCCTCGTCCCGCAATGCCCGGACCTGGTCCACGCCGTTGTTGGAGGCGGCGTCCAGCTCCAGCACGTCCAGAAAGCTGCCGTTCTCAATGCCCAGACAGGAGGCGCACCGGCAGCAGGGATTGCCGCCCACGGGGTCCTCGCAGTTGACGGCCTTGGCCAGAATTTTGGCGCAGGTGGTCTTGCCGGTGCCCCGGGTGCCGGTGAACAGATACGCGTGGGAGGTGCGGCCCTCGGCCACCTGCTTCTGCAATGTCTCGGTGATATGGGACTGACCGATGACGTCGGCGAACGTCTTGGGCCGCCATTTGCGGTACAGGGCCTGATACAACAGGGCCGCCTCCCTTCGTGAGAATCCAATTTGGGACGCAAAAACTCCTCCGCATCAAGCTGCGGAACCGGCGCCCTCGCGGCACATGGAACATCCCGCTTAATGCTGCTCGGTTCCCCGCCTGACATGATTCACGGGCATCCATTGCGCGAGACCGGCTCCGCAGCTTGATACGGAGGAATTCGATAGCTCTTATATTTTACTATAAAGATTCCAAATTATCAACTAAAAAATACAGGGATTTTAAAATCGTCTCCGCAAAACGGAAACAGAGGGTGAAAACGCCCTTGACAGCGTCCGCCGGAGGGGGCAAAATACATATAGAATAACTTGGTTTTCAGAGAGGAGCGGCGATCATGCGGGAATTTTTCCGGACCCTGGTCCACCATCTGGAGGACGGCCAGCCGGCCGTTCTGGTGACGGTGCTGTCCGCCAGCGGCTCCACGCCCCGGGGCGCGGGGGCCATGATGGCCGTGTTCCCCGGCGGGACGGCCGCCGGCACCATCGGCGGCGGCAACGTGGAATACGAGGCCCAGAAGCTGTCGGCCCGGCTGCTGGAGAGCAGCGAAAACGCTGTCCGGTCCTTCCGGTTCGTCCAGGGGGACGCCGCCAGTCTGGGCATGGTCTGCGGCGGAGACGTGACGGTCCACTTCCAGTACCTCCCCGCCGGGGACGATGCCGCCATCGCCGCCTTCCGGCGGCTGATGGAGCTGTCCGGCGGTTCCTCCGGTGCCTGGCTGGTCCGGCAGATCCGGGACGGACAGGTGACGGGGATGTGGGCGCTGTCGTCGGAGGACCCCATCACCCCGGAGCTGTCCCCTCTGATGAAGGACCGGCTGGCACAGACGGCGGAGGGGTGGTTCTCCATCCCCGTGGTGCGGCCCGGCAGGGTCTATATCTTCGGCGGCGGCCATGTGTCCCAGGCGCTGGTGCCGGTGCTGGCCCAGGTGGGCTTCCGTCCCGTGGTGTACGACGACCGTCCGGAATTCGCCTCCCCCGCCCTGTTTCCTCAGGCGGCGGAGACCTTCTGCGGCCCCTTTTCGGAGCTGGAGCAGCATCTGTCCATTACCGCCGACGACTATGTGGTGGTGATGACCCGGGGCCATCAGGCGGATTACGAGGTGCTGGCCCGGACGCTCCGCAGCGGCGCCCGGTATCTGGGCTGTATCGGCTCGAAAAAGAAGCTGTCCATCTGCCGGGACCGCCTGCTGGAGGCGGGCTTCACGACGGAGGAGTACAGTGTCCTCCACGCCCCCATCGGTCTGGCCATCGGTGCGGAGACCCCCGCGGAGATTGCCGTCTCCGTGGCGGCGGAGCTGATCGCCGTTCGGGCGGGGGTGCTGAAGTGAAGTCAGCCCTTCTTTTTGTTGGGGATCCGGCTGTTTTTCCCCTTGTCTGTTGCAACTTTCGGGGAAAACTGATATAATGCCGCCAAACGATACCGAATATCTCATTGAACGGGAGGAATCCACCCATGGGCCGCATCAGCAAGGAAAACTACTACCTGGACATCGCGGAGACCGTTCTGGAGCGGTCCACCTGCCTGCGCCGTCTGTACGGCGCCATCATCGTCAACAACGACGAGATCATCTCCACCGGCTACAACGGCGCCCCCAGAGGCCGGGCCAACTGCGCCGATCTGGGCTACTGCTCCCGGGAGGCTATGAAGATCCCCCGGGGCGAGCGGTACGAACTGTGCCGCAGCGTCCATGCCGAGGCCAATGCCATCATCTCCGCCTCCCGCCGGGACATGGTGGGCGGTACACTGTATCTGGTGGGCCGGGACGCCCGGACCAAGGCTCTGCTGCCGGACGCCACCTCCTGCTCCATGTGCCGCCGTCAGGTCATCAACGCCGGACTGGAAAAGGTTGTCATCCGCCGCTCCCCCACGGAGTTCGAAGTGGTGAACGTGGAGGACTGGGTTCGGGACGACGACTCCCTCCCCACCTTCTCCGATGAACTGAAGCCGTGAGAACGGAACAAATGGCGTGCAGCCCTACTGTACGCCATTTTTCATAAAGATGCGCTTCTTTTTGTGGAAGATATTATGCACAATAGGTCTTGCATAAAATTGTGCAGTTTGCTAGAATACTATCATCAACCAAACAGAGCGCTTTCAGCCGGGCTTTCGGACAATGTTGTCCGAGGGGTCGGCTTTTATTGATTTTTTTGCTGATTCTCCGGTGTTCTCTCTCCTTTCTCACCGGTGATGCCTTATAAGCGGAAAGGTCTGCCCCCTTCTCCGTACCAGCAAAAAAGTGTCCGGATCTGCCCTCCGGACACTTTTTTGCGGCCATTTTTCTCGAAGCACATATGAAAAGATCCCCGTCCAGCGGACGGGGATCTTCTTTTGATGATCAGTCGGTCACGTAGGGCAGCAGAGCGATCTGACGGGCACGCTTGATGGCCTCGGTCAGCTGACGCTGATGCATGGCGCAGGTGCCGGTGGTTCTGCGGGGCAGAATCTTGGAACGCTCGGACACGAAACGGCGCAGCTTGGCGGCGTCCTTGTAGTCGATCTGCTCGCACTTTTCCGCGCAGAACTGGCAGACCTTGCGGCGCTTACCACGGTTCATGGGGCGAGCGGGCCGGTTTTCACGATCCATAGGCATGGATGAGTTCCTCCTTCAAAGAATTTTTCAGAACGGCAGTTCGCCGTCCTCCTCGCCGATCTCGGCGAAGTCGGAGTGCCCGTCCGAGGGAGCCATCATAGGCGCCCGGCCGGCAGGGGCACTGTAGGCGGGAGCATAACCGCCGTCGGAGGCGGCGTCCCGTTTGGAATCACCAAAGTAGACGTTGTCGGCAACGACCTCGGCACTGCGGCGCTTGCCGCCCTCCCGATCCGTCCAGTCGCGGATCTGCAGACGGCCCTCCACCACGGCCATGCGGCCCTTGGTGAAGTACTTACTGACAAACTCCGCGGTGGAACGCCAGGCAACGATGTCGATGAAATCCGTCTCCTTGTCGCCGTTCTGGGACTTGAAATCCCGGTCCACGGCCAGGGAGAAAGACGTCACCGCCGTGCCGCTCTGGGTGCGGCGCAGCTCAGGGTCCCGGGTCAGACGACCCATCAGGATGATCCTATTCAGCATGGTGTGCTCCTTACTCGCCCTTGCAGACGATCAGGGAACGCATGATGCCGTCGGTGATCCGCAGGATACGGTCCAGCTCTCTGGGGAAAGCGGGCTCGCTGGTGAACGTCATCAGGACGTAGTAGCCCTCTTCTTTGAAGTTGATGGGATAGGCCAGCTTGCGGGTGCCCCACTCCTCGACCTCAACGGCAGAGCCGTTCTGCTCGGCCAGGGTCTTGAACTTCGCCACCAGAGCGGCGATGCCCTCCTCACCCTGTGCAGGGTCGATAATGTAGACGACCTCATAATTGGCGGAAACTTTAGCCATTTTTTGCACCTCCTTTTGGACGAATGGCCCTCATTCGAGATGAGAGCAAGGATGCCTGTTTTGTACAAGCCTTATTATTATACCGGAAACCAGACGAATGTCAAGGTGAATTTTTGAAAATCCACCGGTTTTTTCGTCCGGATGGTTCGGAAAACCGTTCTCCGTCCGGACGCGGCCTTTACGCCGCGCCGCCGGGCTGCTCCAGCTCCCTCATGGACCGCCTGAACTGCACGGCAAACATGGTGGCCGTGGTGCAGACCGCCAGAGTGTCCGCCACCGGCTCCGCCAGGAACACGGCGAAGACCTTGTCGGCAAAGAAGTTGGGCAGGATATAGATCAGCGGCACCAGCAGGATGATCTTCCGCAGCAGCGCCAGAAACAGCGACGCCTTGGCGTTGCCCAGGGCAATGAAGGTCTGCTGGCAGGCGATCTGGATGCCGAAAATGCCGGTGGCGGCCATGTAGATCCGCACCGCCCGGACGGCGTAGTCCACCAGGGCCGCGTCGTTGTTGAACAACCGGATGAACACCTGGGGGAACAGCTGCACCAGCGTCCACATGGTCATGGAGTACACCAAGCAGGACGTCAGCAGCGTCTTGAAGGCCGTCCGGACCCGTTCGGCGTTCCGGGCGCCGTAGTTGTAGCTGACGATGGGCTGGGCGCCCTGGGTCAGGCCCTGCAGGGGCATCAGGGCGAACTGCATCAGACTGGTGAGGATGGTCATTGTGCCCACCGCCAGATCGTCGCCGTATTTCAGCAGCGAGGAGTTGAAGCACACGGCGATGATGCTCTCGGTGCTCTGCATGATGAAGGGCGCGAGTCCCAGAGCCAGGCAGGGCAGCACCACCCTGGCGCTGGGACGCAGATTCTCCCTCCGGAGCTTCCACTTGGTTCGGGGGCCCGTCAGGAACCGCAGCACCCACGCGGCGCTGACTGCCTGGGAGATCACCGTGGCTGTAGCTGCGCCCCGGACACCCATGTGCAGTCCGAAGATGAAGATGGGGTCCAGGATGGTGTTCAGGATGGCGCCGATGAGCACTGTCCGCATGCTGATGGTGGTAAAGCCCTGTGCGGTGATGTAGGCGTTCATGCCCAGGGTCACCTGGACGAAAATGGTGCCCAGAGCGTAGATCCGCAGATAGTCCAGGGCGTAGCCGATGGTGTTGGCGCTGGCGCCGAAGGTCAGCAGCAGCGGCCGGGCAAATACCTGGATCAGCACCGTCAGCACGATGGACACCGTCACCAGCAGGGTGAAGCAGTTGCCCATGATGCGCTGGGACATCTCAGTGTTCCCCTGTCCCTCCTTGATGGAGGCCCTGGGGGCGCCGCCCATGGCCAGCAGCGCTGCGAAGGCGGAGATGATCAGGATCACCGGCAGGCACACACCCAGTCCGGTGAGAGCCATCCGTCCCACGGTGTCCGCCGGCGACATGTGGCCGATGTAGATGCGGTCCACCAGATTGTACAACATATTGACAATTTGTGACGTAATAGTGGGCAATGCCAGGGAAAACAATAGTTTCCGCACATTCCCCTTGCCCAGATCAACGGCTTTTCCAGCCATGCCATCGCCTCCATAACAGTTCTAAATTGAACATGAGATATCATAGCACTATTCCGGTGAAAGGTCAATCCATGTTTCCATTGACAAACGACAGAAAAGGTATATAATAAAAATAGTATTTGAAATCACATTTGGAGGAGCCGAATATGACTTACAATATCGTATGTGACAGCAGCTGTGATCTCAAGTCCACCGAGCTTCAGCCCGGATATCTCCATCTGGAGGTGGTCCCCATGCAGATCACCGTGGGCGACCGGGAGTACCTGGACAACGAGTCTCTGAACGTTCCCCTGCTGTTGGAGGATATGGCGACGGAGAAGTCCTCCGCCGGGACCGCCTGCCCCTCCCCTGCAGCCTTCGCCCGGGCCTTTGAGAAGGCGGACTGCTCCGTGTGCTTCACCATCTCCAGCAATCTGTCCGGCACCTACAACGCCGCCGTGCTGGCCCGGGATATGGTGCTGGAGGAGCATCCGGAGAAGAAGATCTGTGTCATCGACTCCCGCAGCACCGCCGGCACCATGGCGCTTCTGACCCGGAAGGCCCAGAGCCTTCTGGAGGTGGAGGATCCGGACTTCGACAAGGTCTGTGAGGAGCTGCGGATCTATCAGGCGTCCCTGCGGACGGTGTTCACTCTGGAGTGCTTCGACAATCTCATCAAAAACGGCCGGATGCGTCCGCTGGTGGGCAATCTGCTCCACACCCTGGGCATCCACGTCATTGCCGACGCCACGCCGCAGGGCACCATCCATGTGTCCGGCAAGGCCCGGGGCGAGGCCAAAACCTATCAGGCCATCGTGGATCTGATGCGGCAGAGCAAAGACTGCGACGGTGCCGAGGTGGTGTTGTCCCACTGCGAGAATCTGCCCGGTGCGCTGAAGCTGAAGGAGCTGATCCTCCGGGAGCTGCCGGTGAAGGACGTAACACTGGTGTCCTGTCGGGGCCTGACTACCTTCTACGCCATGGAAAAAGGCCTGATCGTAGGCTTCTGATCAGATATTGCATACGATGATGGACCGCCCGCCGCGGAATGACTTCCGCGGCGGGCGGTTTTGCGCTGTCCGGGGATCTGATTTGGTCACAAACTCCTATCCCATCCACACACCGATGAGCAGGAAGCCCACCGACAGCGCCAGAAACAGCAGGATCAGCTTCCACGCGTACCGGAACCATCGGTCATAGCCCACGTGGCCCAGGGCCAGGGCGCCCATCACCACCGCCGCGGTGGGGGTGATGAGGTTCACCAGTCCGGAGGCCGCCTGAAAGGCCGTCACCACCAGGTCGCCGCCCACTCCGGCGAACTTTCCCAGGGGCGCCAGAATGGGGACGGACAGCGTAGCCAGCCCCGAGGAGGAGGGAATCAGGATGGTCAGGGGCAGGTACAGCAGGAACACCAACAGCGTAAAGCCCGCCGCGCCGGTGCCGGACAGGGCCGTCTCGCCCCAGTGGAGGATGGTGTCTGTCACGTGGGCGCCGTTCATCACCACGGTGATGCCCCGGCTGATGCCGATGATAAACGCCACACCCAACAAATCCGCGCAGCCCGCCACGTAGCAGTCCGCCAGCTCCGCCTCCCCCATGCGGTCGATGAGGCCGATGACGATGCCGCCCACCAGGAACAGGGCCGACAGCTCCGGGAACCACCAGCCCAGCACCGGCAGGGACAGGCCCATCTCGTCGAAGGGGATGACGCCGTAGACCATGGTCAGGAAGGTCAGGCCGAACACCACCAGGATCCACTTCCGCCTGGTGGTGAGGGGCAGCTGCTCCTGTGCGCTGACGTGGAGCTTTCCCGCCCCCACGCCCACCACGGAGGCGGTGGGGTCCCGCTTGACCCTGGCGGCGTAGGCCATCACAAACCAGATGGCAGCCCCTTCAAAGGCCAGCCACATCAGCACCCGCAGCAGGATCCCCTCTCCCAGGGACACCCCAGCAAAGCCCGACGCGATGCCGGTGGCAAAGGGGTTGACGGTGGAGGCAATGACGCCAGTTCCCGCCCCCAGCAGGATGACGGAGATGCCCACCACGGCGTCGTAGCCCGCCGCCAGGAACACGGGGATCAGCAGCGGATAGAAGGCCATGGTCTCCTCCCACATGCCGTAGGTGGTGCCGCCCAGTCCGAAGAACACCATGAGGATGGGGATGAGCCACTTCTCCCGTCCTCCCAGGGAGCGGATGACGCCGGAGACGCCGGCATCGATGGCGCCGGTCTTCATCACCACGCCCAGGAAGCCACCCACCATCAGGATGAACAGGCATACGTCCACCGCGTCGTAAAAGCCCTCGAAGGAGGCTTTCAGCACGTCGCCCACTGTGGCGGGGTTTGCCGCCACCGCGTGATAGGTGCCGGACACCGGCACGCCGTCCACATAGTCATAGCTGCCCGCCGGGATGAACCAGGTGGCGATGGCCACCAGCACGATCAGCAGCAGCAGGATAGTGTACGCCGTGGGCATGTGAAATTTCAATCTGGCCACGGGCCTCCCTCCTTTTACTTGCCGATGGTGGCCACCAGAACGGCCTTGATGGAGTGCATCCGGTTCTCCGCCTCGTCGAACACCACGCTGTGCTTGCCCCGGAACACCTCGTCGCTGACCTCCCGGATATCCACGCCCTTGTCCTGCCACTCCTTGGCCAGCTTCGTCTCAAAGTCGTGGAAGGAGGGCAGACAGTGCATATACAGCACATTGGGGTTGCCGGTGGCCTTCAGGGTCTCCTCCGTCACCCGGTAGGGGGACAGCAGCTTGGCCCGCTCGGGGATCAGGGCCTCCTCGCCCATGGACGCCCAGATATCGCCGTAGATGACGTCCGCGTCCTTGATGTCGCCCATATTGTCGGTGATCTCAATGAGGCCGCCGTTCTCCCGGGCGGTGGCGAAGGTGGTTTTGATGATCTCCGGGTCCATCTCTTTGGCCAGTTTCTCCGGGCCGATGCCCACAAAGTGCATGCCCATCTTGGCGGCGCCGATCATCCAGGCGTAGCACATATTGTTCCGCACGTCGCCGGGGAATACCACCTTCACCTGGTTCAGGGGCTTGTGACAGTGCTCTTCAATGGTCATCATATCTGCCAGGATCTGGGTGGGATGATCCGCGTCCGTCAGACCGTTCCAAACGGGGACACCGGAGTATTTCGACAGATCCTCCACTACGGACTGCTCGAAGCCACGGTACTCGATGCCGTCAAAGAACCGGCCCAGCACCTTGGCGGAGTCTTCCAGGGACTCCTTTTTGCCCATCTGGGAGGAGCCTGCGTCCAGATAGGTGACGTGGGCGCCCTCCTGGGTGGCCGCCACCTCGAAGGAACAGCGGGTGCGGGTGGAGGTCTTCTCAAACAGCAGCACGAT
>Ga0129314_1000882_pt1 | contig 25890 bp, 20 predicted proteins | sample O1111metagenome_FD_94431 | JGI IMG/M metagenome (GOLD analysis project Ga0129314, IMG submission 94431) | Orangutan individual fecal microbial communities from fecal samples from Wisconsin, USA - O1111 metagenome | ecosystem: Host-associated > Mammals > Digestive system > Large intestine > Fecal... | reverse complement strand
GGAGTTCGGCGGCTACAACATCTACGACATGGACAAGTACTTCCTGCCCGAGAAAGCTTCCCGCGTAGAACTGGCTTAATTACTCCCGCAAGGTGCCGTGGCGATTGCCACGGCACCTTTTTTGTGCTTTTGGCAGGGTGCAACCCGCCCTCTCAGTCACGGCTTTCAGCCGTGCCAGCTCTCCCAAAGGGAGAGCCAAGGGGCGGCTGCGCCGCCCAATCTCGTCCGACACCCGCCATCGAACCGGGTGACCCCCAGCGGTGTGGGTTGACAGCCAGGGTGGCAGGCACGCCATTGCCAGCGGGTGCTACCCGCCCTCTCAGTCACGGCTTTCAGCCGTGCCAGCTCTCCCAAAGGGAGAGCCAAGGGGCGGGCTTCGCCCGCCCGGCGCACCGTAATAACCCCGGCGGTGATTTGGGGGATTTCCACAACAACAAAAACCCCTGCATCTTTCGACGCAGGGGTTTTTGTTTGAGGGGGAACTATGAGGAGATTACGAAAGACCTTTCATTCCCGGAAAACACTTACTTGTTGTTCTTCAGCCATTCGGTGGCGCAGTGGGCGTAGCAGCTGGCGCCGATGGGGCAGACGTCTTCGTTGAAAATGACCTTGGGGTTGTGGGCGGGGGCGGTGGCCCGGCCGTCAGCGAAACCGGCGGACAGGTACATGAAGGTAGCGGGGACCTTCTCGGCGATGGAGGCGAAGTCCTCAGAGGCGCTGGCGGAGACGTTGGGGTAAGGCATTGCGCCGGGGATGTTCATGGCCTGCATATAGCCCACAAACTCATTGGTCAGCTTGGGATCACAGACCAGGGGAGGCACGCCGGAAGGCATTTCCACAGTGGCGGTGGCGCCGAAGGACTCGGCAGTCTTGGCAGCGATTTCCTGCATACGGCGCACCAGCAGTTCCCGGCTGGCCTTGTCGTTGGAGCGGATGGTGCCCTCCAGGGTGGCGGTGTCGGGGATGATGTTGGGGGCGGTACCGGCGTTGAACTTACCGACGGTCAAAAGATTTGCCTTGGCGGGATCCACTTCCCGGGCGATGAGGGCTTCCAGCGCAATGTAGATGTGGGCAGCCACATTGATGGGGTCGATGGAGGCGTGGGGGTAGGCACCGTGGGCACCCTTGCCGTGAACGGTGATCTTAAAGCCGTCCACAGAGAACATCATGGTGCCGGTGGCGTTGTACATATACAGGCCAACAGGCATGTTGCCGGTGCTGACATGGTAGGCCAGGGCGGCATCGGGCTTGGGATTTTCCAGAATGCCGGCATCCAGCATATCCTTGGCGCCCTCGAAGGACTCCTCGCCGGGCTGGAACATGAACTTGACGGTGCCTTCCAGCTCTGCTTCATTTTCCTTGAGCATCTTGGCGGCGGTCAGCAGCATGGCCACATGGAAATCATGGCCGCAGCAGTGGGCCTCGGTGCCGGTGGGGCAGGCGAAGGGCAGGCCGCTTTCCTCAGGCATGGGCAGGGCATCCATATCCGCCCGGAGGAGCAGACACTTGCCGGGCTTGCCCAGGGTGGCGGATACGCCGTGGCCGCAGGGCTTCGCATCAATGCCCAGCTTCTTCAGCTCTGCCAGGACATAAGCCTGACCCTTGGGCATATTCAGACCCAGTTCGGCATTGGTGTGGAAATAACGGCGGTGGGCAATGGTCTCGTCCTTCAGTTCCAGGGCTCTTTCATAGTAGTTCATACAGTTACATCCTTTCAATCAAGGCGCAGGAAAAACCTGGGCTTTATGGAATATTTATGGAATACTATATTTATTATAGCAACGGATAAATGAATGTCAATAACCAAGAAAAAATTCTGCGTTTCGTAAAAAAAGAAGGGGCGCACTTTGTGGAATACTGACAAAAAGCCCCCGGCTTCCTTTGACCATAGTATGGAAGCCGGGGGATATTTTATACATGGGGGCGGGGGGCGGAAAAATCCAGGCGGTAGACCTGAATGGGGCGGCCACGGGTGTGGCGGGCCTGGGTATACACCGGGACGGCAACGCCGCCGCTGACCAGGGACAGGACGATCCGGTTGGCGTTCCGGGCGGTGGTGGACAGCTGCTGGGCCAGCTCCGGAATGGTGATTTTGTCCGAATCGCTGAGCTGGACGATGTTCATCAGCTTCTGAATGGTCATGGCAGACAGGGCGCACCGGGCGGCCAGCTCGCTGACATCGGTGCGGGCGTTGAGGGACAGCACCATCCGGGTCTGGGAGTTCAGGGGTCCGATGAGACTGCCGCTGCGATCCACCACATAGGAGCGGCCTGCCAGCTTTGCCTCCCGGAAGGCGATTTGGGCGTTGTTCATGGCGTGCAGGGGGGTGGCCCCGATGCCGTAGCCCACGGAAACCGGAAAGTCCAGATGATCTTCCAAAAAGGCGGAGAACAGGCAGGTGCGGAAGCTGTTGGTCAGCACCCGCAGAACGCCGGTGGTGGTGTGCAGGATGCAGCCGTCATCCGTATCCTCCTGGGTGCAGCTGACCAGATTGGCGGCAACGAAGGCGCTGATCTGCTGCCGCAGCTGCTCCAGCTGCTCCGGAGTGGCATCGCTCTGGTGCCGGGGGATGATCTGGATCACCGCCGGGCTGTTGTCATGGAGCCGGGTCAGCTCGATTTTCAGCATCATCTGCTCAATGAGAGCTTTCAGAGTGGCGTCGGACAGGAAGGGGCAGCGGTAGGGGATGCCCAGCTTTTCAAAGGCGGGGATCAGGGTGCTGTACTGGCAGATCACCATGTCGATGGCCTTGTCATTCCACATCCGGGTAATCTGCTCCAGAATGTAGCTTTCCACCCCTCCCTGGCCGCCGATGCCGTGCTGGCGCATCCAGCCCTGGGTCTGCTCGACGAAGCGGGTGTTGTCGTAGATGGAAAGATAGTCGTAGACCGTGCATCCATTGCCCCGGGGAATGAGGAAGTCGATGACGATCCGGCTGAAATCCGCCCCCTCTTTGGAAAGGGCCAGAGCCAGCAGATCCCGGTGCAGGGAGTCCGGGGACACCTGAAAGGCGGTCAGGGGCTTTGTGATATTGGGCACCGACAGCTCAATGGCGTATTTTGCGCACATACCGCTGACGAAGCAGCCATCAAATTGGTCGATGTGGTCTTGGTAAACCTGAGAAATCTGGTCAAAATCCTCGTATTCCAGAACCTGGGTCTCACAGGACAGATTCAGCCGGCCCAGGGCTTCCACGGTGAAGGGGTAAAAGTAATGACTGGTTATAAACAAAATGCGAACGGGCATGGTATCACCTCGCAGGGGACTATACCACAAACTATTCCATAAATCAAGAGGCTATTCCAAATAAAGGCAATATGCTGAGGGTCAGCGATCGGATTTTGTAATAAATGACAAAAAACATCAGGCGCAGGAAAAAATATGAATAATTCATTGACAAATAAGAAATTCTACTGTATTTTATAACCATGGATGTTCGATAAATGTTCCATAAATCGCCGGTGCAGTCCTGCCGGAGGGCAGCCGGTAAATTGAAGACATTCCCGGAGGGTAGATCCCCGAAAACGAAACGGTAGAAAGGAAAGAATTTATGGTTACGATCAAAGAAATCATCAATAGCCCCCTGCTGCTGGCTCTGGTCTGCGGCGGCCTGCTGTACATCACCGGCTTTGCCGTTGTGTACCTGCTGAAAGCAAGAAAGCGTGCCCTGGAGCTGGGCATCACCAATAAGGAGGTCAAGGATATCGTCAAGTCCTCCCTGGTGTTCTCTGTGGTTCCTTCTCTGTCCATCGTCATCGGTCTGGTGGCTCTGGCCGCCTCTCTGGGAACCGTTTGGGCATGGTGGAGACTGTCCGTTATCGGCTCTCTGTCCTTTGAGACCCAGATTGCATCCTCTCTGGCTGCAACCCTGAAGTTCGCCAGCACCGCAGATATGATGGAACACGCCACCGGCGAGCAGTTCGGCGTGGTGATGATCCTGATGTCCGTGGGTATGCTGGCCGGTTTCTGCGTGCTGCTGCCCTTCGGTAAGAAGCTGATGACCTCCGTGGACAAGACCAAGGGCGGCAACGGCTGGAGCAATGTCCTGTCCGGCTGCTTCATGCTGGTTCTGCTGGCTGTCTATGTTCCCGTTCTTCTGATCTGCGACACCATTCAGGCTCTGGTTATGATCACCGGTCTGGTGGTGGCTCTGGCACTGGGCGTTCTGGCAAAGAAGCCCGGCATGGCATGGCTGAATAACTTCATCATGGCAGGCTCCATGATCGTCGGCATGGTGTCCTCCCTGCTGTGGACCAAGATTTTCTAAGAGGAGGATACGATAATGCGCAAGAATAACAATCCCGTCACCCTGGATCCCTTCCAGAACTGGGCCCATCGCTGGGGCCGCATCGGCACCCTGATCGCCCTGATCTACATGATCGCCGTCCCCTTCATCGTGCTGAACTACTACAACTGCGTGCCCTCTCTGGGTGCCGTGTTTAACGTGGCCACCTTCGGCATCCTGGCCATTTACATCCCTGTGGGCATCTCCGAGGCCCTGAGCTACACCCCCCTGATGGGTACCTCCTCCTACCTGGGCTTCATCACCGGCAACATCATGAACCTGAAGCTGCCCTGCGCCGTCAACGCTCTGAAGATTGCCGGCAAGGAAGCCAACACCCCCGAAGGCGACGTGGTTGCCTCCATCGGCGTGGCTGCCAGCTCCATTATGACCGTGGTCATTCTGACCCTGGCCGCTGCCATGGTCAGTGTCATCAGCCCCATCTTTGAACTCCAGGCTGTCAAGACCATGTCCAGCTACCTGCTGCCCGCTCTGTTCGGCTCCATGACCCTGGGCCTGTTCGCCTCCAGCTCCGCCGGTTCCAAGGTGGTTGTGGGCGGCATCAAGGGCGTGATCCCGGTTCTGGTGATCATCTCCGCTGTCTGTATCTTCGCCCGCATCGCCGGTTTTGCGGGCATGATCCTGGGCCTGGTGGGCTTTATGATCCTGCTGATGCTGCCGGTTGCCATCATCACCTCCCGCATCCTGTGGAAGAAGGGCATCATTAAGGTCGTTGACAAGGAAGAAAAGTAATTTCTACTATATATAATATAGTAGAGCAAATCTCTTAAAACTTCATTAGCGCAACGAGATTTTTGCGCCGGTAATTCGGTGGCACTTGCCCGCCAACGTTGCACGCACCAAACGTAGGGGCGGCTATTAGCCGCCCGCCAACGTGGCAAGTTTTTGGGCAGAACCATATTGGCCGTACCGGAGTCCCAATGTTGCAAAATGTACCATGTTTCAACATGATACCGCCGAATTGCATTTGCAAATGTTTGGTATTGCATTGTCGGCGCTTTGCGCCGACGTTGTTTCCCCATGGGGGAAACAACCGGGCGGCTGATAGCCGTTATGTTATGGTGTGATCGCCCCCGGCGATCATCGGATTTTGATTCGCTGCGCGGAGCACCACCCCTACGCAGACGGTGCCACCGAATTACCTTATCCGCAGAAAAAGGCAAAATGCATTTCATCGAAAATGAAGTTTTAAAGGATACGCTCTAATCGTATATCGTCGCAAATCCCTCACGGGGCTGCAAAAAGCCTCGTGGGGGTTTTTGTGTGTATAGACCCCGGGAAACTGGGTATCCTGTTCAGCGAGCCCCGTTTGCTGAGCAGGTGTATTTTTTAAGGGTCTATCTGAAAACCGGAAATATGACCAACAGCGAGGGATTTTTCGCCTGATGAAGCCATTTTTTCGCAGGAATACTTTGTGTATTGCAAGGAAAAATGGCGCACAGCAGGCGGAAAAGCTCCGCTGTTTGGGCGTGTTGACGGTTTTCAGATAGACCCTAACAGAAGGGAAGTCTTTATGGAAAACAAACAATACGCAAAGGGCTTTGCCCCATACGGCGCTGCGGCGCTGCTGGTGGGTCTGGTGGGTGGCTTCGGCGCTGTGCTGAGCCCGGCCTTTGTCAAGGATCTGGGCCTTGCCTACAACAATACCACCTGGGCCGCCCTGGCCCTGGCCATGTCCACTGCCGCCTGCGCCCCCATTCTGGGCAAGGTGGCGGATGCCCTGGGCCGCCGGGTGACGCTGCTGCTGGGTGTGGCGGTGTACACCCTGGGTACGGTGCTGACGGCGCTGGCGGGGAATCTGCCTATGATGCTCCTGGCCCGGTTTATCCTGGGTGTGGGGGTTGCCGCCATTGCCCCGGTGGTCATGGCCTATATCCTCACCGAGTTCCCGCCCCAGAAAATCGCCCAGGGCTTTGCCATGTACATGCTGATCTCCAGCGGTTCGGTGGTCATCGGGCCGACGGTAGGGGCATGGATCATCAATCTCTGGGGCTGGCGGGCCATGATGTGGGTCTGCACCGGGTTCTGCGTGGCGGTGCTGGTGTACTGCCTGTCCTGCCGGGAGGAAAATGTATCCCGGAAGGGAGCTTTGCAGGGCTTTGACGGCTTTGGCGCGGCCATGATTCTGATCTTTTTCAGCCTGGCACTGTGCGTGCCCTCCTTCGGTCAGAACATGGGCTGGGACTCCGGGATCTTCCGGGGGGTGTTCCTGCTGGCTCTGGCGGCTCTGGCCGGACTGGTGATGGCGGAAAGAAAGGCGAAAAATCCCATTCTGCCGGTGGACTTTATGAAGCGGAAGGTCTTTCTGCTGTCCATTCTGGCCCTGTTCCTCACCCAGGGACTGATGCAGGCCAACATGACCAACACCATCGTGTTCGTCAACTACACCCAGCCGGAAAATACCGTGGTCTCCGGCTATGCCATTTCCGTCATGTATATCGGCATGGCCCTTGGCTCTGTGATTCTGGGACCCCAGGCCGACCGCCGGGAGCCCAGGAAGCTGCTGACCGGCTCTCTGACCCTGACGGGCCTGGGCTGCGCTTTGATGCTGCTGTTTTCGGAGCAGTCCCCGGCTTGGCTTTTGATGCTGTCTCTGGGAATTCTGGGATTTGGCCTGGGAGCCAATGGCACCATCTTTATGAAGGTGGTTCTGTCCGGTCTGCCCCAGAACGCTGCCGGTGCCGGTACGGGAACCTACGGCCTGTTCCGGGATCTGTCCGCCCCCTTCGGCGTGGCGGTGCTGGTGCCCCTGTTCACCAACGGTGTGACCGACGGCATGGGCCGGGGTCTGGAGGCCGCCGCTGCCGCCGTGCAGACCATCCACCTGCTGGCCATTGTGGAGGTACTGTGTGTCATGGGAGGCATTGCCGCCGTCTGGTTCCTGCCCGCTGCGGGGAACTCTGAAAAGGAATCGTAAAGGAAAAGAGGATGTGTCCCAACAGCGGATACATCCTCATTTTCCATATTATGCCGGAAAATTGGCTGTAATTTACAGTTTTTTCACAATTCAATCAATGTGCGCTTAAAATTAAGAAATCTTTAAAAGCCCCCGCCTTGATTTTTTCCGGTTTGTGCCGTAATATAAAAGAAACGAAAAGTTACATTCAGGAGGATGGATTATGAAAGGAAGAAAGATCTTCTGTCTGGCGCTGGTGCTGACACTGGCCCTGGCTGGCTGCGGCGGGAAGGATGCTAAGGTATACGTCCAGTCCGTGGCTTCTCTGGCGGGGATGGGGGGCATTGCTCCCGGTGACCGCTTCGGCGGCCTGGTGGTGTCGGAAAACGTGGCGGAGATCCAGAAGGACAGCGAAAAGACCGTGGCGGAGCTGCTGGTGAAGGAAGGCGACGATGTGAAGGAAGGACAGGCGCTGTTCTCCTACGACACCGAGGAATTGCAGCTGGCTCTGGAAAAGAAGGAGCTGGAGCGGGATCAGCTATCTGCTTCCATCGAAAATTACAAGCGCCAGATTCAGGATCTGGAGCGGGAGCAGAGCCGGGTGTGGGGCACCGACAAGCTGCAATACACCATTCAGATTCAGTCCACCCAGGTGGATCTGAAGGAAGCGGAACTGAACCTCAAGTCCAAGGAAGGGGAAGTTTCCCGGGCCAAGGACATTCTGGAGCATTCCACGGTGGTATCCCCGGTCAACGGACGGGTGCAGTCTGTGAAAGAAAGCGGCACGGACAACAACGGAAACCCCCTGCCCTATATCAGCATTCAGCAGGCAGGCTCCTATCGCATTAAGGGCACCCTGGGAGAATTGCAGCGGGGGGGCATCACCAAGGGCACCCGGATGAAGATCACCTCCCGCACCGATGCCAGCCAGACCTGGATGGGCACGGTGACCCTGGTGGACTATGAAAACCCCAGCCAGGGCAATAACAATAACAACGGCATGATGATGGGCGGCGGCTCCGATGAAATGAGCAATGCCAGCAGATATCCCTTCTATGTGGAGCTGGACAGCACCGATGGGCTGATTTTGGGTCAGCACATCTATCTGGAAATGGCCGACGAGGAGGAACTGTCCTCCGGACTTGCCATCAGCCAGACCTTCGTTGTTACAAGCGACGATGGCAGTGCCTACGTCTGGGCTGAAAACCGGGGCAAGCTGGAAAAGCGCAGCGTGACCCTGGGTACCGTGGACGATATGACGGGTACGGTGGAAATTTTGGATGGCCTGACCCTGGAGGACTACATTGCCTTCCCGGATGCGGAACTGTGCCATGTGGGCGCAGCCACCACCCATACCCAGCCTGTGACGGAACCCGAGGAAGGGGGAGACATGGCCCATGACGAGGGCATGATGGGCATGGATCCCATGGATGGGGGAGACATGGCCCATGACGGGGGCATGATGGATATGGATCCCATGGATGGGGGAGCCATGGACAATGCACCCATGGATGACAGCGCTATGGACATGCCTTCCCCGGACGCCGGGGACCTGGGAACGGAAGGCGAGGTGGGCTAATGCCGATCCTGAAATTGACCGATATCTGCAAGGACTACCAGCAGGGCCGGGAGCCGGTGCGGGTACTGAAAAACATCAACCTGACGGTGGAAAAAGGGGACTACCTGGCCATTATGGGCCCCTCCGGTTCCGGCAAGACCACCCTGATGAACATCATCGGCTGTCTGGATGTCCCCACCTCCGGAACCTATGAGCTGGACGGCCAGAATTTGCAGAACCTGACCGATGACCAGCTGGCGGAGATCCGCAACAAGCATCTGGGCTTTGTGTTCCAGAGCTTCTACCTGATGCCCAAGCTGGATGCCCGGGACAATGTGGCCCTGCCCCTACTGTATGCCGACGTGCCCCTGAAGGAGCGCCGGGAGCGGGCGGAGGAGGCCCTGAAGGCCGTGGGGCTGGAAGAACGGATGGACTTTTTCCCCAACCAGCTGTCCGGCGGTCAGTGCCAGCGCATTGCCATCGCCCGGGCCATGGTGACCAATCCCGACCTGCTGCTGGCAGACGAGCCCACCGGCGCGCTGGATACCAAGTCCGGCCATCAGATCATGGACATTTTCCGCAAACTCAGCGACAATGGCATGACCATTATTATGATCACCCACGAGCCTGCCATTGCCGCCTGCGCCAATAAGACCTACCACATCCTCGACGGCGAGCTGCGGGATCACGCCTATACCGGGAAGGAGGAAGCGGAGAATGATTGATATCAAGACCCTTTGGAAAACCCGGAAGAAGATGATCCTCAGTGTCACTGCCGGTGTGACGGCGGCGGCCATTGGCTGCGGCATCTGGTACCAGGTGGGGCACACCCGGTCGGATCCGGTGTATGTCTACCCCTTCTCCTTTGTGGGCATGACGGAATACTGGGGCGACTCCCAGGAAAGCGGCGGCTCTGTGACCACGGACAAAATTCAGACCGTGTTCGTCTCCGACACCCAGACCGTCACCAAAATTCTGGTCAAGGAAGGGGACCGGGTGCAAAAGGGCGATCTTCTCATGACCTTTGACACCACCCTGTCTGACTTGCAGGTGGAAAAAAAGCGGCTGGATGTGGAAAAGAAAAAGCTCCAGCTGGGAGATGCCAAGCGGCAGCTGGCAAACATCAACAGCATGAAGCCCATGGAGGTGCCCACTCCCGATGACTCCTCTTCCGGGGATACCAACCTGGGCTTCGTCCTGCGGGATCCCTACCGGATCTCGGAGCAGAAGTCCTATGACGGCAGCTCCGCCGAAACGGCGCTGATCTGCTGGATCCGCAGTGATACCGCCATTGGGGGCAGCCTGTTCAACGCCCTGCGGGATCGGGCCTCCTACTATCAGTTCCTGAATGCCGCCGAGGAGACGGAGCCTACCGAGCCTTCGGAGACGACGGAGCCTACGGAGACGGATCCCACAGAAACAGACCCGACAACAGCTCCAACGACAGAACCAACGACAGAACCAACGACAGAGCCGACGACAGAACCAACAACAGAGGCCCCGGATCCTGGGACGGGCGGTGAAGGCGGCGGCACCGAAGATGGCGAGGGCGGCGAGCAGTCCAGTGCATCGGCGGTTTCCTATCCCCAGGTGGGTGACTTCCATGTGGTGTTCCGGGTGACGGGAGAGAATATGTCCCTGGGAGAAAAGCTGATCTGGCAGGGCTTTTATGTGCTGTCCGACAATTCCTTCCAGCTGGAAAGTGCCGTGATCCCGGATCACATGGTGATGGATTTCGGCAATGACGACAGCGAGGATGTGGAAACGCCGGATATCGACTTCGGCAGCGGCTACACCGCCGCCCAGATCGCCCAGATGCGTTCGGATCAGCTCAAGAAGATCAAGGATCTGGAATTGCAGATCAAGCTGGCTGAGGCAGAATACAAGATCATGCAGGCAGAACTCAGCGACGGCCATATCTACGCCCAGGTGGACGGCAAGATCAGCACCCTGATCAGCGAGGAGGAGGCCAAGAAGACCAAGCAGCCCATCCTCAAGCTCTCCGGCGGCGGCGGCTACTATGTGGAAGCCACCATCAGCGAGCTGGACAGAGACAAGATACAGATCGGCCAGGAGGTCACCGTCAACGACTGGTCCAGCGGCATGATGTATGTGGGTACGGTGCAGTCCATTGGCGATTTCCCCAGCCAGGGTAACTATTATGGCGGCAACGGCAACCCCAATGCCACCCAGTATCCCTTCCGGATCTTTGTGGACGAGGATGCGGATCTGCGTTCAGGAAGCTACGTCAGCGTCAACTATTCCGCTGCGGAAAGCGAAAACGGCATCTATCTGGAAAATCCCTTCCTGCGCACGGAAAACGGCGTGAGCTTTGTCTATGTGCTGGGCAAGGACGGCAAGCTGGAGCGGCGGGATGTGCGCACCGGCAAGTCCCTGTGGGGCAGCTACACCGAGATCCGTTCCGGCCTGACGGCAGACGACCTGGTGGCCTTCCCCTACGGCAAGAATGTCCGCCCCGGCGTGGCCGCCCAGGAAGGCGACATCAGCAATCTTTACAACTATTAAGGAGGGGAGAATATGGTAGAAAATATCCGACTTGCCTTTCAGGGCATTTGGGGCCATAAGCTTCGCTCCATCCTGACGATGCTGGGTATCATCATCGGCATCGCCGCCATTATCACCATCGTTTCCACCATCAAGGGCACCAACGAGCAGATCAAGGAAAACCTCATCGGTGCAGGCAACAATGTGGTAACGGTGCAGCTGAACCAGTCCGGCAGTCCCTACGACATGAGCTGGAATGCCATCCCCCAGGGGGTGCGAACCATCACCGAGGAGACCCGCCAGGAGCTGGAGCAGATCAGCGGCGTGGAAAAGGCTTCCCTGTTCCTCAGCCGCAGCTATGCCGAGAATGTGTACTACCAGAACACCCAGTTCAACGGCAACGTGATGGGCATCGACCCCAACTACCTGAATGTCTATGGCCTTCAGGTGAAAACCGGCCGGGGCTTTACCGAAGATGATTTTTCCGGCTTCCGGAAGGTGGTGCTGGTGGACAGCAAGGCAGCCACCAACCTCTTTGGGGGGGACAGCCCGGTGGGAAAGACCATTGAGCTGAACAGCGCCGTCTTTACGGTGGTGGGTGAGGTGGCCCTGTCTGAGGAATTCGCCCCCTCCATCAACAATATGCAGGACTATTTTATGTACGCCGACCGTTCCTCCGGCACGTTGTATCTTCCCGATGCGGTGTGGCCTACGGTGTATCGGTTTGACGAGCCCCAGAATGTGGCCATCAAGGTCAAGAATACCGACGTGATGGCCACCGCCGGTAAGGAAGCGGCAGACCTGCTGACAGAGCGGCAGATTGTGGATAAGGACAAGAACCTGGATTACCGCAGCCAGGATATGCTGGAACAGGCCCAGCAGCTGCAAAAAATGTCCGAATCTACCAATGCCCAGCTGATCTGGATCGCAGGCATCTCCCTGCTGGTAGGCGGCATCGGCGTTATGAACATCATGCTGGTGAGCGTTACGGAGCGTACCGCTGAGATTGGTCTGAAAAAGGCCATCGGCGCCAAGAAGAAGCGGATCCTGATGCAGTTTTTGACGGAAGCAGCCGTGCTGACCAGCATGGGCGGCATCATCGGTGTCATCAGCGGCATCGGTCTTGCCCAGCTGATTTCCGCCATGATGCAGATCCCCGTGGCCATTGATGCCACCGCCATTTTGGTCAGTGTGGTATTCTCCACCCTCATCGGCGTGATCTTCGGCCTCCTGCCCGCCACCCAAGCCGCCAACCTCAACCCCATCCAGGCCCTGCGGCGGGATTAACATTTCCAAAAAAACCAACATCGGCACATTGCACGATGTTGGTTTTTTCATGGGCAAAGCCCCTGCGCCGGATGCCGTATGCGTTTCGGACGGCCATTGGCGGCGCAGCGAAATGACAATGTGCTTCCATCGGCGGCGCAGAGGGCAAGACGGTGCGCATCCGGCGGCGCAGCCGCCCTTGGCTCCCCCTATGGGGGAGCTGGCGAGCCAGCGGCGAGCCTGAGAGGGTGTATGCAGTAGCAAATATGGGAAAATGCGGAGATTGCAGCCGGGTACCCTCTCAGTCTTGGCACCAATGCGCAAACTTGCGGCTGCCTACGCCCTCTCAGTCACGGCTTTCAGCCGTGCCAGCTCTCCCAAAGGGAGAGCCAAGGGGCGTCTGCGCCGCCCGGTTGTTTCCCCATAGGGGAAACAACGTCGGCGCAATGCGCCGACAGTGCAATATCAACATTACCGGGCAGTACGACCGAAATCCCCATTGCGGATTCCCCATTGCAAAACCTGCGGCCTTGTGATACACTGGAGGAAAACTTAAGGAAATCAGGAGCTTATCAATGAATCGAATCGTTACCATGGTACTTCGCAATTTGTGGATCGTGCCGTATTTGTGGATCAAGCTGTGCCGGTATGCCAGAAACCCGGACAAATACCCGGAATTGGAGCGGTGGAAGCATTTGCAGCGGATCATGCGCCGGGCCATTATCGGCGGGCGGGTGGATCTTACCGTCACCGGTCAGGAGAATATTCCCACCGACCGCAGCTTTATGCTCTACAGCAACCACCAGGGAATGTTTGACGTGCTGGCTGTGGCGGCCACCTGTGATGTCCCTCTGGGGGCGGTGCTGAAAAAGGAGCTTTATAACATTCCCTTCGTCCATCAGGTGGCCCTGAGCACCAAGTCCTTCCCCATGGATCGGGAGGATGTGCGCCAGTCTTTGACGGTGATCCAGGCCGTGACGGAGGAAGTGAAAAAGGGCAGAAGCTATCTCATTTACCCGGAGGGCACCCGCAGCCGCAAGGGCAATGAAATGCTGGATTTCCACCCAGGCAGCTTCCGCTGTGCCACCAAGAGCCGGTGCACCGTGGTTCCCATCGCCCTCATTGACAGCTTTCGGGTGCTGGACGAGCCGGGGAGCAAGCCGGTGTCCATGCAGATCCACTACCTCAAGCCCATCGAGTATGAAGAATACGCCGGAATGAAGCCGGCAGAGCTTGCCCAGCTGGTCAAGTCCCGGATCGCAGAGAAGATCCAGGAATGTACGGAAGGTCGCCAGAACGAGTCGTGCTGATTCTCTATTCCATACTATATAATAAGCTATAAAAAGTCCCTGCTTCATTGGAAGAAGCAGGGGACTTTTTTCGCTTCCGGGGCCCTTGGGTGAGGGGAGGGATCACCGCTGGGATTTGGGTAAGCGGGTATAATCCTGCAAGGCACGAATGGCCCGGCCGGACATGGGGATCAGGGCTAGCATATTGAAAATGGTCATCAGGGCAATGCCAATGTCTCCCAGCTCCCACACAAAGGTGTAGGTGGAAAGACCGCCGCAAAACAGCATGGCAAGAGCCACCAGCTTGTACAGGGTCTGGGGGAACCACTTGTCCCCAAAGAGGTAGGCCACATTGGAGCGGGCGTAGAACAGGATGCCGATGAAGGTGGAAAAGCTGAACAGCCACAGGGCGGCGGCGGTGAAGTACACGCCCAGACTGCCGAAGTGGTGGGCCATGGCGCTTTGCAGCAGAGCCATGCCCTCCAGATCCGACTGGGGTGCCAGCAGGATCAAAAAGGCGGTGCAGGAGCAGATTACAATGGTGTCAATGAGCACGCCGAAGGACTGGAACAGACCGGCCTTGGCGCTGTGGCTCACATCCGCAGCGGCGGCGGCACAGGGGGCAGAGCCGGAACCGGCCTCGTTGGAAAAAAGTCCCCGCTTCACGCCGTTCATCAGCGCCGCACCAAAGCCCCCGGCGGCAGCCTGGCGCAGACCGAAGGCCTCCTGCCAGATCCGGGCAAAGACGGAGGGCAGTAGGGGGGCGTTTTTCACAATGACAAAAATGGCAAGGCCGAACCAGAAGAAGGCCATAATGGGAACGATCACATCCAGCACCTTCACCGTGGCGTTTTTCCGAAGAACGATGAGAGCGGCCAGGGATACCAAAATCGCCGTGGAGACAATGGGCGGGATCTGAAATGCGTTGTAAAATGCCTCGGATACGGAATTGCTGATAACCTGGCTGACACCGCACCAGCACAGAAGCCCCGAAAGGGCAAAGAGGACGGCAATCAGGCTGTACCGGCTGGCGGTACGGCTTTTGGCGAACAGACGATGGATGTAATAGGCCGGGCCCCCACGGAAGCCGCCGTAAAGGGGATCCGGCTCGTTGCAGATGTGGGCCAGGGTGGCTTCCACAAAGGCGGTGGAAGCGCCAATGAGAGCAGTGAGCCACATCCAGAACACCGCACCGGCACCACCGGCGGAAATGGCGGCCACCACACCCACCATATTGCCCATGCCCACCCGGGTGGCGGTGGATACAATGAGGGCCTGCATTCCGGAAAGGGCACTGGGGCTGTCACCCACCCGCTTTTCCAGAGACAGCCGGAACATCTCCGGCAGCATCCGAATGGGGACAAACCGGGTGCGGATGGTGAAAAACAGTCCCGCGGGAATCAAAATCGCCACCAGCAGGGAGATGCCCAGGGCTTCTCCTCCCGGCAGGGAAATGGAAAACAGATCGCCCCAGAAAAAGTCATAGATCCGGGAGACGATGGCAAAAAAGATTTTCATTGACTTACCTCTTGCATATATTTTTGCTTAGTATATAATACTTCTGAGCATTTGTCTAATGTATGGATTTGATTGTAAGGATAAAAATATTAAATGCTGAGGTGAAAACATGGATCTTCGCAGTTTGGAGACATTTTTGGAGGTGGCGGAGCGCAGCAGCTTCACCCGGGCGGGGGAGTACCTGGGCTATTCCCAGCCCACGGTGTCCTTTCAGATCCGGCAGCTGGAGCAGGAGCTGGGGGTGCCCCTGTTTGACCGCATCGGACATACCGTGACCCTGACGGATGCCGGGCGGGAGGCTTTGGATTATGCCCAGCGGATCTGCAACCTTTCCCGGGAAATGACCATGGGGGCCCGGCAGGATCAGACCATCCGGGGCAGCATCCGGCTGGGGATGGCGGACTCCCTGTGCGACCCCCTGATTGCCCGGAATTTTCACCGGTTCCGCCGGGACTACCCGGGGATCACCCTGCGGGTATTCAACGCAGGCACCGGGGAATTGGTTCGGATGCTGGATCACAACGAGGCGGACATGATCTGCTCCATGGACAGCCGGGTTTGCGATATGTCCTACGTCACCGTCCAGGAGGAGGCCATTGGGGTTCACTTCGTGGCCTCCGGGGAAAATCCCCTGGCAAAGCAGGCTCAGGTGGGGCTGAAAGAACTGCTGGAACAGCCCTTCCTGCTGACGGAAAAGGGCGTGAGCTATCGGCGGCTTATGGAGGAGCGGCTGGCGGAACAGTCCCTGGCGGTGCAGCCGGTGCTGGAAACCGCCCGGGCAGACCTGATCTGCGATCTGGTGGCTCAGAACATGGGCATTTCCTTCCTGCCGGACTATGTGACCCAGGCGGATGTGGATGCCGGACGGATGGTGCGCCTGCCGGTGGCGGAGGTTTCCGTGACCGTCTGGATGCAGATCCTCTACCGCCGGGACAAATGGCTGTCGCCTCAGATGAAGGCCCTGATCCGCTGCCTTGCCCCGGTGAGACTATCCAGGAAATAATAGATTCTTAATAATAAAAAGTTTGCAATACAGCGAAAAATATGGTATTATAAGACGAAAATGAGTACTAACAGGAGGCGTTATGCCATGCGTAAGGTTTTGATCGGGGCCATCGTGGTGCTGGCGGTGCTGCTAACCACGGTTCTGGGGTTTATCTGGTATCAGACGACCCATGAGTTTGTGGATGGGGATGCCTATCCCAAGAATGCCCAGATGCTGGACTTGACGGAAAAGGAAATTTCCGAAGAATATTTTCTGGAGCTGTCAGGCAAGCTGCCCAACTGCCAGATTCGCTGGAATGTGCCCTTCCAGGGAAGCACCCTTCCCAGCGACACCCAGCAGGTGACGGTAAAGACGCTGACGGAGGAGGATATCCGCATCCTCAAGGACTATCTGCCCCAGCTGAAGCGGGTGGATGCCGCCGGCTGCGATGACTATCCCATGGTGGAGACGCTGATTGCTCGGCTGCCCGGCTGCCAGGTGGACTACCAGGTGGATCTGGGAGGCACCAGGGCAGACCCCAAGACCACAGAGCTGACCCTGGAAAACGGCAGCTTTGATTTTGACACCCTGATGAAGAACCTTACCTATCTGCACAGCCTGCAAACCCTCCACCTTCCCAAGACGGAGCTGACACCGGAGCAGCAGACCCAGCTGGAAGACGCCTTCCCCGGTGTGCAGATTCTGCCCACGGTGGAGCTGCTGGGCCAGGAGTATGACACTGCCACCACGGTGCTGGATCTGTCCGCTATGACCTCTGACCAGGTGGCCCAGGCGGCGGAAAAGCTGTCCCGGCTGCCCCAGCTCAGCGAGATTCAGCTCACCGGCAGCAGCCTGACATTGCAGGATGTGAAGGCCATCAAGGAAGCTGCCCCGGAGGCGGTGATTCACTATTCCTGCAATTTCTACGGCATCAACGTCTCCACCACCGATACGGAGGTCATGCTCAAGTATGTCACCGTGGATGACGACAATTTTGCCGACAATCTGCGCACCCTGCTGTCGGTGATGGAAAACTGCCAGCGGGTGGTGCTGGAGGCCAGAGGCCCCTATGACAAGCTGTGGCAGAAAATCACCACCGAGGAGCTTTCCAAGATCCGGGAGGAGTACCGGGATCAGACCAAGCTGGTGTGGCGGGTCTACTTCGGTGCCAACGGCAGCACCCTGACGGATGCCCAGGTGCTCCGGGCGGTGTATGGCCTGACCGATGACAACAGCAAGGATCTGATCTACTGCGAAAACGTCCGCTACCTGGACGTGGGCCATGACGAATTCCTGGACTATATGCCCTTCCTGGCAGGCATGAAGGATCTGGAGGTGGCCATTCTCTCCGGCGCACCCCTGAAGGATCTTTCCCCCATTGCCGCCTGCACCAACCTCAAGTTCCTGGAAATCGCCAACTGCACCTATGTGACGGATATCCAGGCCCTGAAAAGCTGCACCCAGCTGGAAATGCTGAACCTGAGCTACACTGGCGTGACGGATATCTCCGTGCTGAACGATCTGAAGCTGACCCACCTGACCAGTGTCCGCAGCAAGATCGGCAAGGACGTTCTGGAAAAGTACGCCCAGGATCACCCCGACTGCTGGGTGGTCTACGAGGGCGATCAGCCCTACGGCACCGGCTGGCGATACGACAAAGAGGGCAAGTATCTGCCCTGGTACAGCAGCATGGTGGATGCCTTCCACTATCCCAACGCCTATAACAACATCGGTTGGTATCTGGACAAATAGGCAGCGGTAAGCATTTTGCAATAAAAACACAGCGTCCCGGCAGAGAAAATCCGCCGGGACGCTTGCATTGCCGCTGTGTTCGTGGTAACATGAAGATACCCAATTCCAAAACAAAGGAGAATGCCCTATGAATACCATCATCCACACCGAAAATGCCCCTGCTGCCATCGGCCCCTACTCTCAGGCGGTTCAGGCAGGGAATCTGCTGTTCATCTCCGGCCAGATCCCTGTGGATCCTGCCACCGGTGCCTTTGCCGGGGAGGATATCACCACCCAGACCCGCCAGTCCCTGACCAATGTCAGGAACATTCTGGAAGCCGCCGGTTATGCCCTGACCGATGTGGTCAAGACCACGGTGCTGCTGGCAGACATGGGCGACTTCGCCGCCTGCAATGCCGTCTATTCCCAGTTTTTCACCGAAAACTGCCCCGCCCGTGCCTGCTTTGCCGTAAAGGCTCTGCCCAAGGGCGCTCTGGTGGAGATCGAGGCCATCGCCGCCAAGTAATTGGGCGGAAAACCAACTGCATCTGTATCCGCCTGGAGGGTTTTCTCCGGGCGGAATTTTATGGAGATGAAAAAATATACGGTGACAGCTGTTGACAATTCAAAAACTTAGTGCTATATTAGGGCATAACCATTCCGCAAAGGGAAAACAAATGTCGTTGACATACAAACGAAGGAGAGAAAGAAAATGAAAAAGATCCTTGCAGCGATTCTTGCCGGCCTGATGGCTCTGTCCATGGCCGCCTGCGGTGCCGCCGGCTCCGGTACCGGGGACGGCTCTGACAAGGTGTACCGTGTGGGTATTATTCAGCTGGTGACCCATGATGCCCTGGATGCCGCAACCAAGGGATTCCAGGATGCCCTGACCGCCGAGCTGGGAGAGGGCAGCGTGAAGTTTGACCTGCAAAACGCTGCCGGTGACTCCAATACCTGCGCCACCATCGTCAATTCCTTTGTATCCAATCAGGTGGATCTGATCATGGCAAACGCCACCCCGGCCCTCCAGGCCGCCGCCGCTGCCACGGCAGACATTCCCATTCTGGGCACCTCCGTCACCGAGTACGGCGTTGCCATGGGCATGGATAACTTTACCGGAACCGTGGGGGGCAATGTCTCCGGCACCTCCGACCTGGCCCCTCTGGACAAGCAGGCCGAAATGGTGAAAACCTGGTTCCCCGATGCCAAGAAGGTGGGTCTGCTGTACTGCTCCGCCGAGCCCAATTCCCAGTATCAGGTCAATACCATTCAGGGCCTGCTGGAGGGCATGGGCTTTGCCTGCACCCAGTATTCCTTTGCCGATACCAATGACCTGAGCGCCGTGACCCAGGAGGCCGCCGCCGGTTCCGATGTGATCTATGTCCCCACGGACAACACCGTGGCCTCCGGCACCGAGATTATCGACGGCATCTGCCGCCCTGCCGGGGTGCCCATCATCGCCGGTGAGGAGGGCATCTGCTCCGGATGCGGCGTGGCTACCCTGTCCATCAGCTACTATGATCTGGGGGTTGCCACCGGAAAAATGGCCGCCAGGATCCTCAAGGGGGAGGCCGATGTGAGCACCATGCCCATCGCCTATGCCGAAACCTCCACCCCCAAGTACAATGCCGAGATTTGCGCCGATCTGGGGCTGACGCCGCCGGAGGGCTATACCGCCATCGGCTAAGGCGTATCCCATAATCCCCGGCAAACACAGCGGGCGAGGGGAAATTTCCCCCCGCCCACTTGGACTGAGAAGAGAACTGCAAACGAGAAGTGAGGAATTTTTATGTCGAGTTTCATCAACGCACTGCCCGGTGCCGCTGCCCAGGGAATGATCTGGGGCATCATGGCCATCGGACTGTACATCACCTACCAGCTGCTGGACATCGCCGATCTGACGGTGGACGGCTCCTTCTGCACCGGCGGCGCAGTCTGCGTCATGCTGATGCTCTCCGGCTGGAATGTGTGGCTTGCCATGCTGGGGGCGGTGCTGGCAGGAATGCTGGCAGGTCTGGTCACCGGATTTTTCCATACCAAATGCGGCATCCCGGCGATTTTGTCCGGTATTCTGACCCAGTTGGGACTGTGGTCACTGAACCTTGCCATTATGGGCATGAAGGCAAACCAGGCGTTGAATGTCAATAACTTCAAGCTGCTGGTGAACCTGCGGTATTTGCAGGAGGTGCAGAAGGGCAACCGCCCCATTTTCCAGTATCCTCTGGTGGTGGTGGGGCTGATGATTCTGGCCATTGTGGCGGTGCTGTACTGGTTCTTCGGCACCGAACTGGGTGCTTCCATCCGGGCCACCGGTGCCAACGGTCACATGGCCCGGGCCCAGGGCATCAACACCGGCTTTAACAAGGTGCTGGGCCTGGCTCTGTCCAACGGCCTGGTTGCCCTGTCCGGGGCACTGCTGAGCCAGTACCAGGGCTTTGCGGAGATCAACATGGGCAGAGGTGCCATTGTTATCGGTCTGGCTGCCATTATCATCGGTGAGGCGGCCTTCGGCAGCCTGTTCCGCAACTTCGGCCTGAAGCTGCTGGCGGTGGCGGTGGGCGCTGTGATCTATTACATGGTGCTGCAATTCGTGGTCAGTGTCCTGGCCATCAACACCAACTATCTCAAGCTGTTCTCCGCTCTCATCGTGGCCACCTTCCTGGCGGTTCCCTACTGGAAGCAGGAGTATTTCCACAAGAAAGTCAAGGAGGGCCGTCATGCTTAAAATCGAGAATGTGTGCAAAACCTTCAATGCCGGAACGGTCAACGAGAAGGTTGCCCTCAAGGGCCTGAATCTGGAGCTGCGGGAAGGGGACTTCGTCACCGTCATCGGCGGCAACGGCGCAGGCAAATCCACCATGCTCAACGCCATCACCGGCGTATTCGGCGTGGATGCCGGGAAGATCCTCATTGACGGCGTGGATGTGACCGGTCTGCCGGAGTACAAGCGGGCAAAATACATCGGCCGGGTGTTCCAGGACCCCATGATGGGCACTGCCGCCACCATGCAGATCGAAGAAAATCTGGCGCTGGCCGCCCGCCGGGGCAAAAAGCGCACCCTGCGTACCGGCATCACCCGGGCAGAGCGGGAGGATTACCGGGAGCGGCTGAAGATCCTGGATCTGGGCCTGGAGGATCGGATGACCGCCAAGGTGGGTCTGCTCTCCGGCGGTCAGCGTCAGGCCCTGACCCTGCTGATGGCAACCTTGCAGCGCCCCAAGCTGCTGCTGCTGGACGAGCACACCGCCGCCCTGGACCCCAAAACCGCCGCCAAGGTGCTGGATGCCACCCAGAAGATCGTGGAAAAGGATCACCTGACCACCCTGATGATCACCCACAATATGCGTGATGCCATCGCCTACGGCAACCGCCTGATTATGATGTACAACGGCCATGTGGTGGTGGATGTTTCCGGAGAGGAAAAGAAGAACCTCACCGTGGAGCAGCTTCTGAACCTGTTCAGCCAGGCCTCCGGCTCGGATGAAGTGGACGACAAGCTGGTTCTGTCCTGAGGATAACGAACGGGATGTGTATTTTCGGCACATCCTGTTTTTTGCTTGCAATCTGTCGTATTTTATGTTATGCTTTCTTTGGTGCTACCAGTACCCCGGTAGGCGGTTCCCCTCGAATTCTTTTCGGGGGTGATATTCTTCTTTTTGCCCCCGATCGTAAGAGAGAGGGGGTGACGGCTATGAACATTACATGGGATGAAATCTTTCATTTTTGTACGCTCATTGTCTCTGTCATTAACCTGGTTCTCCAGGCGAATAATAACAAAAAGAAGTAACTGCCTAAGCTTCCCGGCTCGCAGCTACTTCTTTTAGCTAAGTTGGGGAACCGACCTACTGGTAGCACCCCCTGCATCTATAGTATACCCCAGTCCGGCTTTTTTGTCAACGGATCTGAATGAAAAAATCAAAAAACGGGACGTGCATTTCTGCACGTCCCATCATTTTACCCTTAACGACTGATAAATATTATCCGTCGCTGTCCACGGTGGAATCGGTGACCGGGTCGGCACCCAGATATTCTTCCAGGCACAGGCCGGAATCCTTCATATCCATGGAGACTTCCGTGCCCACATAGCGGAAATGCCAGGGCTCATGGACAATGCCGGTGATGCTGCCCTTTTCCGGGGGATAGCGGAGGATGAAGCCGTATTCCCAGCAGTGCTGTCCCAGCCAGTCCAGGGCTTTTTTGTCCGCTTCCTTGTTGTTGAGGATGTCCATGGCAAGACCCATGTTGTGTTCGCTGGTGCCGGGCAGGGCCACGGTTTTCCGGGCCTCGGCGTAGGCTTCCTCCGGCTCCATACCGGCGTTGATATACTCCTGGGTGCGGGTGGAGAGAATGTCCTGCTGCACCTTGATGGTGCGGTAGGCGGAGTTGAACACATAGGGGTATCCGGCGGCGGTGCAGTCTGCCAGCATCTGCTTCAGGGGCTCCAGGGCAATGGCGGCCACATCGTGCCAGGGGATATAGTTGACGATCTCCGGCTTATAGTAGCTGGGAATGGGATTGTCCGCATTGACCAGCACCACCATGATGCCCTTGGGGGTGAAATAGTAGGTCTGGCCGTCAATGTCCCGGGGGCCCACGGCGGCAGAGCCGTCCTCCAGCAGATAGTAGCTGTATTCCCCCTCCTGATACCATCCCGTAAGGGTCAGGCCGTCCTCCTGGAAATAGTACCATTTTCCCTGAATCTGGCACCAGCCGGAGGCCATGGCACCGTCGGTGTCATAGTACCGCCGCCCCTGGTCGGTATCCTCCCAGCCGGTATACATAACACCACTGTCCTGAAGGTAGTAGTGCAGTCCCTCCAGAGTGACCCGGCCGGTGACCATGGTGCCGTCCTGGGCAAAATAATAAGTCTTGTCCTCCAGGGTCAGCCATCCGATGGCCATAACACCGTCAGAGCCAAAGCAGTAGGTGCTTCGCCCGATCTCGTGAAAGCCGGTGGCCATGGTGCCGTTGCCCAGCAGATAATACCGCTGGCCATTCAGGGTCAGCCACCCGGTCTGCATCACACCGTCGGTGCCAAAATAGTACCGGCTGCCGTCGATCTCCTGCCAGGCCAAAGCCATGGCACCGTCTTGGCCAAAGTAATACCGTTTCCCTTCCAGGGTCTGCCAGCCGGTGAGCAGATGGCAGTCATCGTCGAAGCAGTAACGGTTTCCCTCCAGCTCCAGCCAGCCGGAAACAGGCTTTCCGTGGAAATCCCGGTAGGAAACGAATCCGTCCTTTTCCACCCAGCCGCTGCGGTCCACGCACTGGTAAAAAACCGTCCACCCCAGCATCAGTGCCAGGATCACGCCCAGCACCCCGCAAAGAATGATCAGCGCTCTGCGCTGTTTGTCTTCCATATTCTTTCATCTCCCGATGGTGATCACAAGGGAAGCCCCGGCCCCGGATTGGCAGCACAGGACAAAACTACCCATATTATCCCCTAGTTTACCACGGGTATCCGGGAAATGCAACCCGCCCCATCCAAAAATCTGCCAAAAAGTTTCAAAGAGGCCGGGAAAGGCGGCTTTTGTGGAAATTAGACAGTTCTGCCGGAAGAATTTTTACGGCCCGGCGGCAGGTTTTATCGGCATTTGCATTGACATAGGGGTGATATATTTTATAAAATGATAATGGAGAAGATTCTTGGAAACGAAGGAAAATGGGGCAGCCCCCACGACATTGGGTCGTTGACCCAATCGCCCCCCACTTCTGCCCGTCGGGTGCAGGGCAGAACGAGGAAAGGAGACGAAACCCCATGAACACGAGAAAAATGATTGCGGTATGTTTGACCCTGGTGCTGGCCCTGGGCCTGCCCCTGACGGTCTTGGCCCAGGAATATGATCTTGCCAATGGCAGCATTGAAGTGACGGCCAGAGATGACGGCCAGTATGTCACGCAGACCAATGGCGTTAACAACGAAAAACAGACCTCTGAAACAGTGATCAAGCAAACCGGCGGCAGTACTGAAAATACAGTCACCATTAACGCAGCGGAAAATCAGACGGCAAATGTCACCCTTTCCGGTGTGAATATTGATACAAGCAACAGTGGCGGTGCGGCTGTCACCACCGGGGGTGAGGGCAATGTGACCATCGAACTGGATGGAACCAACACAGTCAAAAGCGGCCTTAAACACGCCGGTGTGGAAAAGAACAACGAAGGCAATCTGACCATTGCCGATGAGAACAAGAACGGCAGCCTGAACGCCACCGGCGGCGAGCATGGTGCAGGCATTGGCGGCGGTCGCCAGCGTGATGGCAGCAATATTACCGTCTCCGGCGGCGAGGTAACCGCCAAGGGCGGCGAAGGAGGTGCAGGCATCGGCGGCGGTTTCCAGGGTAATGGCAGCAGCATTACCATTGAGAATGGCAAAGTCAAGGCCACCGGCGGAGAGAGCGGTGCAGGCATTGGCGGCGGTTACCAGAGTGCTGGCAGCGGCATTACCGTTAAGAATGGCAAGGTAAATGCCACCGGCGGCACATACGGCGCAGGCATCGGCGGCGGTTACCAGCGTGCTGGCAGCAGCATTACCATTGAGAATGGCCAGGTAATCGCCATCGGCGGCGACAATGGTGCAGGCATTGGCGGCGGTCACCAGGGTGGTGGCACCAACATTACCGTTAAGAATGGCGAGGTAACGGCCACCGGCGGCGAAGGAGGTGCAGGCATTGGTGGCGGTTGCCAGGGTGATGGCAGCGGCATTACCGTTGAGAATGGCAAGGTAAATGCCACCGGCGGCAAATATAGCGCAGGCATCGGCGGCGGCAACCTGGGTGATGGCACCAACATTACCGTTAACAATGGCGGAGTAACCGCCACCGGCGGCGATGGCGGTGCAGGTATCGGCGGTGGTGCAGAGCGCAGCGGCAGCGAGATTGCCGTTTCCGGCGATGCACAGGTAACGGTGCAGGGCGGCAAAGCCGCCACTGGCGCCGGAACAGGTGCGGGGATCGGCAGTGGCGGCACACGGAAGCAAAACGGCGAGGAGCTTTCCATGGATCCCGACAAGCTAAACGAGGGAACCATCCGCTATTACGCCCCCGGTGCCAATATGCAAACCGATGCACCGACGCAGACCATCTATAATACCAAGGCCGAACACAACTGGGACGGCGGTAAGGTGACTACCCCCGCCACCTGTACTACCCCCGGCGTAAAAACCTACACCTGTCAAACACATTCCGTACACACCAAAACCCAGGAGATCCCGGCATTGGAGCATAAGTTTGAAACCTATGTCTACAACAACGATGCCACCTGTGAAGCGGACGGCACGGAAACCGCCCCCTGCGCCCATCCCGGCTGCAACGCAACGGACACCAGAACCGTTCCGGGGACACAGCTCCATCGGGATGTGCAGCCGGTTTTGTACCGGGTGACGGATGGCAGCGGCAAGGACATTCCCTGCCAGGCAGAGCAAAAGGGAACGGTTCTGACCATTACGGTGAAGGATGCAGCGTTTGCCATTCTCACAGGCTCGCTCAGGGGCATTGGGATTCTGAGACAGCAGGGCGTTGAAACCATCCGCTTTGTTACCAAAGATGCCGTCTCCACTTTCCGGCTGGATAAGCTGCTGGAACAGGGCGGCAATTCCGATACCTACACCCTGACCCATGACGGCAAAACCGTAACCTTCACCTGTAAGGACAGGGATATTCAAAAGATTCTGGAAGGATAAACCATGGTGGGCAGCCGCAGAAATGCGGCTGCCCATTCAGTCTGTCAAAGAACCCCTGCTTTCAGCAAGCGAAAGCAGGGGTTCTTCTGCAAGTCGTTGGGAAATGAACAAAAATGAGGGAGAAAATGGAGTCCTTCCAACTCCATTGGGCCAGTTTT
>Ga0129314_1000877_pt1 | contig 26038 bp, 18 predicted proteins | sample O1111metagenome_FD_94431 | JGI IMG/M metagenome (GOLD analysis project Ga0129314, IMG submission 94431) | Orangutan individual fecal microbial communities from fecal samples from Wisconsin, USA - O1111 metagenome | ecosystem: Host-associated > Mammals > Digestive system > Large intestine > Fecal... | reverse complement strand
GCCGTGCACCAGCACGTAATCGGCCTTCAGCTCGCGAAACGCTGCCGCCGCCTGCGGCAAGATCCGCGCCGCCAATTCCGGCAGAGTCTGCCGCTCGGTCATCACGTCCAGATTGCGCTCGTGCGGCACACCGAAGATCGAAAGCGCCTGTTCGAGCTGCGTCCTGTGCTGCCCGGTCAGCAAAATCACCGGCTCCAGCGCGCCGCTGCGCGCCAGCGCCAGATACACCGGCGCCATCTTGACCGCCTCCGGCCGCGTGCCGAACGCGAGAACGATCCTTTTTTTCATGGGCGAACACTCCCCTTCCCTGTTGCGTCAATTATACACAAAAAAGCGTGAAACTCCCGGCTTATCGCAAAGCCGGGAGTTTCACGCTTTCATTTTACAGCCCTACCAGCGGACGCGAAAAAGTCCACGTCACCTTACCGAGCACCGACGGCACCGCGCCACGCAGCTGCGCCGCGTCAAGCGACATGCCGGGGAATTTCTCCGACGCCGCCCGCAGTTCACAGCCCCCGTCCAGCTTCCAGTACAACCAGCGGATCACGTATCTCGGGCCGACTTTCACCAGCGCCGCGTCGCCGTCGAGGATTTCTTCCGCCGGATTGACGACCGCATACGAATCGCCGCAAATACGCGCTTTCGCCATGCTGTCGCCTTCGACCTGAACCACAAAAGGCTTCCTTTCGACACTCTCCGCCACTGCCCCGACAAACGTGCGCGGCAGCGCGAAACGATCGTCGCAGTCAAGCGTCGTCACCCGGTGCTGCAAGTTGACCAGACTCCGGAAGACCGGGAGGTTCAACCATTCTTCGTATATTTTTTCGCCAGAGCCTCTCAAGGCGATATCTTGAGCATCTATATTCCCTTTTTCTCTCGGCAAAACAGCCAGATCGCCTAGCAGCTCCGCGACAGGCACTTTCAAAAAATACGCTATCTCGCGCAGACGATCTTCGCGAATAGCGCGGTCGCCTTTTTCCCAACGCCATAAAGTCGACTGCGTAACCCCCATAAGCTCTGCAAGTTCTTTGCGCTGTATGCCGCGAGCTTTTCTAAGCGCTTTGATCCTCTCGCCCGTTTTCATGTTCATCACCTCTGCACTATCATTTCCAAAAATGCAAAATAAAAAGTGACAAACATAAATATATATCTACGAAAATTGCAATTTAATATTAATTTTTGCCAAATATAACCTATAATCAAACCGTGAATTTAATTTCAGCAATAATTCAAGTTCATTATTGCAACTCACACAATAAAGAAGGAGGAACTTTGTTATGAGAAAATTTTTTTGCCGTAACCTTTGTGCTTTGCTGATGGCATGCCTGTTTGTTACAGGTATGTTCAGCCCCGTTTCACGATTCTTGCCATCTACGATTCGGCAAGCGTTTGATCCCAAAGTAGCGTTTGCATGGACATTTGGATTAGATACTCTTATCAGTTTGCTAGCTGGACTCGGTGCCGTCGGCTTAGTAATCGTTGTCCTTACCGCTTTAGGAGGGATTGCTGCAGGAGGTACGATTTTATCCATACTTGCAACAATAGGTGGCCCATTCGGAGCTATCGGGGGAATAATCGGCATGGCTGGAATAGCCATCTTAGTTAAGGGACTAGCCGATGAAGGAATTGATTATATTTTGATTCGCATGGCACAGATTTGGAAAAGCGAAGGCAAAATTTTAAGCCAAATTGAACAGGAAATTGACGATTTGCCAGCGGTTCTTATTAACGACAGCCGTAAAGAAGAAGTCAAACGTTCAATTCGCCCTTACATGAAATAGCTTATAACATGAATAATCATCAAATAAAATAAGAGGGAAAAGAAAATGAAAAACCATTTATTCCTTGGGCTAACTATTTATCTGCTCCTATCTCTGACTAGCAATGCATTTGCATGGCAAATTCTAGAATCGCGAACTTGGAATGCAGGTAAAAAGGGAACTGGATGAACTGACAATTGATACGGAAGGGGCACTAAGCGGGTGGATTTCGATAAATTTTTTTGGTAAGAACAAAAAATTTCTTGCCAACACTAGAAACTTAATATTTTGTCCTGCTTATCTAGGGCCTGTAAAAGTAAAAGGCATAATTCCAAATAAACATATTAATCCTACGGAAGTCTCTGTCTCCTTCATAAAATGACTTTCGCAATTAGCACCTATATTATTGCATAGCAACACTCAATGGCAAGAACTCAAAAAAATGCTACGAAGAGAGAATATTCGAGCATATAACGTTCTCAGAATACTAAATACTCTGCTAGTGAATTTTAGTAAGAACTAGTATGAAGATCGCCTAAAAATGAATGTTTCACATATCTTCGTGGTGACAGAATACAAAAATGCCGCCTGCCGTTTTTGGTAGGTGGCATTTTTTCGTACTTGCTTTTGTTTTCGCCGTTCAGTGCTTGCTGACGATTTCCTTGACTTTCATCAGCTGGCTCGTGGTCGAGCGGGCCTGTTCGTCCAGCTTCATCGAGATGTATTTGATGGTCTCGGCGTAGTTGGGGATCATGACGTGCTCGAGGGCGTTGACGCGGCGGCGGGTACGCTCGATTTCGGTCGACATCAGGGCGACGGCCTTTTCGTCGGCGGCAAGCTGGAGCAGCCCGGGAATGACCTTGGAAAAGTCTTCGAGGGCCACGTCGAGGCTGGCCGGCGTGGTCGCCATGCCATAGTTGAAGGTGCTGCCCTCCTGATGGACTTCGTACTCGGGCACGATGACGCTCATGACGTTGCGCGTGGCGACGTCGAGGGTGCAGGTGCTGCCGGAGATCATCAGAGCCTGCTCGAGCATGGCCGGCAGGGTCTGGGCGCGGGCCATGAGGAAGCTGCGGTAACACGAGACAAGCTCGCTTTCCACTTTCTCGCGGGTGGCCTTGACCGCCCGGGCTTTTTCGAGGAAGGCTTTGATCAGGGCGTCCTGCTTGTCCTTGAGCAGCTTATGGCCGCGCTGGGCGACGGCGAGACGTTTCTTGAGCCGCGAAAGCTCCATTCGGTTGGGATTCACGTTCACGCGTGCCATTGCGATCCCCCTCCCTTACGCCTTTTCCTCTGAGTTTTCTTTTTCCTTCAGCGGCATCAGGTATTTCTGGATGTACTTGTCCTTGACGCGTTTCAGTTCCTTGACGGGAACCATGTTCAGGAGTTTCCAGCCCAGTTCGAGGGTCGTCTCGACGGCGCGGTTCTCGTATTCGCCCTGACGGACGTACTCGTCCTCGAAGCGCGAGGCGAACTTGGCGAACGCCTTGTCGTCGTCGCTCAGGGCGCCTTCGCCGAGGATGACGGCCAGTTCCTTGGCTTCCTTGCCGCGGGCGTAGGCGGCGAAGAGCTGGTTCATCAGGTCGGCGTGATCCTCGCGGGTTTTGCCTTCGCCGATGCCTTTGTCCTTCAGTCGCGACAGCGAGGGCATCACGTCCACGGGCGGATAGATGCCGGTGCGGTGCAGGTTGCGGCTGAGGATGATCTGCCCCTCGGTGATGTAGCCGGTGAGGTCGGGGATGGGGTGGGTCTTGTCGTCTTCGGGCATGGTGAGGATGGGCACCTGGGTGATGGAGCCGGTGCTGCCCTTGACGCGGCCGGCGCGCTCGTACATGGTGGCGAGGTCGGTATAGAGGTAGCCGGGATAGCCGCGGCGGCCGGGAACTTCCTTGCGGGCGGCGGAAATCTCGCGCAGGGCCTCGCAGTAGTTCGTCAAGTCGGTGAGAATGACGAGAACGTGCATGTTCTTCTCGAACGCCAGATACTCGGCGGCGGTCAGCGCCAGCTTGGGCGTGTAGATGCGCTCGACGGCGGGGTCGTTGGCGAGGTTGATGTACATGACGGTGCGGTCGAGGGCGCCGGTCTTGCGGAAGTCTTCCATGAAGAAAGCGGCTTCCTCGAAGGTAATGCCCATGGCGGCGAAAACAACGGCGAACTTTTCGCTGCCGCCGCCGATGACGTTGGCCTGGCGGGCCAGCTGGGCGGCCATGCGGTTGTGCGGCAGTCCGGAAGCGGAGAAAATGGGCAGCTTCTGGCCGCGGACCATGGGGTTCATGCCGTCGATGGTGCTGATGCCGGTCTGGATGAACTCGTCGGGATAGTCGCGCGAGTAGGGATTCATGGCCAGTCCGTTCACGTCGATGTTTTTCTCGGCGATAATGGGCGCGCCGCCGTCGATGGGATCGCCGCGGCCGTTGAAGACGCGGCCGAGCATGTCTTCGGAGACGGGCAGTTCCAGCGATTTGCCGAGGAAGGTGACGGAAGCCGTGTCGACGTCGAGGCCGTCGGTGCCCTCGAAAACCTGCACGACGGCGCGGCCGGAATCGGTCTCCAGCACTTTGCCGCGGCGGCGGGAGCCGTCGGGCAGCGCGACTTCGACCAAAGAATCGTAGGGAACTTCCTTGACGCTCTCGACGACCAGAAGGGGGCCCGCAAGGCTGCTTACGGTTCTGTATTCAACTGGCAGGTTCATTTATTTTTCGCCTCCTGACGCGAGAAGCTGAGCAATCTCGTCTCTCATTTCGCCTTCGAGCGCGTCGATCTTCTCGAGTTCCTGCTCGCCGACCAGCCCCATGCGGGCGATCTTCTCGCGCACGGGCAGATTGAAGAGCTTGTTCATCTCGGCGCCGCTCTGCAGGGCTTCCAGCCCGGCGTGATGGAATTTGAGGATCGTCGAAAGCATTTTGAACTGTTTTTCCATGGACGTGTACGTGTCCACGTCGTTGAAGGCGTTCTGGTGCAGAAAGTCTTCGCGCAGCGACTTGGCCGTTTCCATGGTCATGCGCTCGTTGCGCGAAAGGGCGTCCATGCCGACCAGCTGCACAATTTCCTTCAGCGAGGATTCCTCTTCGAGCAGCGTCATGGCTTCGACGCGCGCGGGCGTCCATTCGGCGTCGAACTTGGCGTCCCAGTACTCGTCGAGCTTGTTGGTGTACAGCGAATAGCTGTTCAGCCAGTTGATGGCCGGAAAGTGGCGCTGGTAGGCCAGATTGGCGTCCAGGCCCCAGAAGACCTTGGTCACGCGCAACGTGTTCTGCGTGACCGGCTCGGAAAGGTCGCCGCCGGGAGGCGAAACGGCCCCGATGACGGAAACCGATCCCTCGCGGCCGTCGCCGCCCAGGCAGATCGCGCGGCCGGCGCGCTCGTAGAACGAAGCCAGACGAGTGCCCAGATAGGCGGGATAGCCTTCTTCGCCGGGCATTTCTTCCAGACGGCCGGACATTTCGCGCAGGGCTTCGGCCCAGCGGCTGGTGGAGTCGGCCATCAGCGCCACGGAATAGCCCATGTCGCGGTAGTACTCGGCGATGGAAATCCCCGTGTAAACGCTGGCTTCGCGGGCCGCGACGGGCATGTTGGACGTGTTCGCGATCAGCACGGTGCGCTTCATCAGCGGCTGTCCGGAACGGGGATCCTTCAACTCGGGGAACTCGCGAAGAACGTCGGTCATCTCGTTGCCGCGCTCGCCGCAGCCGATGTAAACGACGATCTGAGCTTCGGCCCACTTGGCGAGCTGGTGCTGAATGACCGTCTTGCCCGAGCCGAATGGGCCGGGAACGCAGGCCGTGCCGCCCATGGCGATGGGGAAGAACGTATCGACGACGCGCTGGCCCGTCGTCAGCGGCGTGACGGGCGGCAGCTTCTTGGCGACGGGGCGGCCGCGGCGCACGGGCCAGCGGCGCAGCATGGAAACGCCGTGCGTCTCCTTGCCGTCGTCGATCACGGCGATCACGGCGTCGACGTTGAACTCGCCGGACTCGACGGAGACGACCTTGCCGCTGACCCCGTTGGGGACCATGATGCGGTGCTCCACAAGAACGGTTTCCTGCACGACGCCGAGGACGTCGCCCTCGCTCACTTCGTCGCCGACGGAAACTTTCGGCTCGAACTGCCAGAGTTTCTCGTGATCGAGAGCGGAAACGCTGATGCCTCTGGCGATGAAGACGCTCTTCGACGCTTCTTCGATCGCTTTCAGAGGACGCTGAATGCCGTCATAAAACTGTTCGATAAGACCAGGGCCCAGTTCGACGCTCAGGGGTTCGCCGGTGCCCACGACGGGCTCGCCGGGACGGAGACCGGAAGTCTCCTCGTAGACCTGGATCGAGGCAAGATCACCGTTGAGTTCGATGATTTCCCCGACCAGGCCGATGTCGCCGACGCGCGCCACTTCGTACATGCTCGCGCCGGTCATCCCCTTCGCGACGACCAAAGGTCCGGATATACGTTCGATCGTGCCCTTTACATTTTTATCCGTGGCCAAAACAATCGCCTCCAGGTGAATTCACTATTTCTCTGCGAAAATATCCATGCCGACCGCTCGTTCGACGCTGCTGCGCACCGCGCTCAGCCCCACGCCGATGGATCCGCGGATCCCGGGGATGGGAATGATGCTGGCCGCGTACTCCTGAACGAGCCGGTCGATCAGAGAAGCCTGAGCGACGAACTGCCGCTCTTCGACGAAGATCGCGCCGTAGTCTTCGCGGGCCAGACGGCTCACGATCTCGGCAATCTCTTCGTCGCTCTCGACGGGAAAGGGACGAACGCCGACAGCCTGAAAAGGAAGCACGGTGTCGTAGCTTCCTACGGCCGCCATTTTCTTTCTTCCGGCATCAGCGGACATCGCGCAGCAACCCCCTTATGGCGTCTTTCTCGACTCCGTTGGCGACGGAAACGAGCACCACCCGCAAGTTTTTGGCTTCGATTTCCTTGGTCCAGAGGTAACGGACCACGTTGCCCGGCTCGAACGCGCCGAAACGGCTCTTGGCGATCGCGCCGGTGATGAAGTTGTCCAGATCCTTCTCGTACTGCACGAGAAGGCTGTTGAAGTTTTCTCCTTCCGAGAAAGGAGCCAACAGCGCGCCGATGTCGACGAAAGCCAACAGGCGTCCCCAGTTCTCCACCGGTTCGGTCACGAGCGGCGTCAGCCGGTTGACGGGAAGCAGGCCGCCTTCGTGAAGGAAAGACGCGGCCGTCCCATGATCCATGTCGATGCGCGAAAGGCGCAGGAGCGTTTTCAGGTTTTCGCCGTCGATGCGGGCGCGAACCCATTTTTCCACCTGCTCCATGCCGAGCTTTGCGGCAACTTCCCGCAGCGCTTTGAAATACACGCCGTCGAGGATCTTCTCCACCGCAAGAGCGTTGTGCGTCTGCTCCCATGCCGCAAGGGCTTCGGGGACCGCCTGGTTGAATCCGTACGGAAGCTCCCAGTACTCCTCTCCTTCGACGGCCAAGATCAGCTTATCCGTGTCGATGGTGCCGAGAGAGGTGAGCAGGTCGAGACGGCGTTTTTCTCCCCGAACCGTCAGGAACTGGCTTTTCAGCAGCGTCTTGACGTTGTGCACGTCGTAGACCAGACGCAGCAGACTGACCAGCTCACGGTCGGGAACGAACGCCTCGATTTCCGCATAGCTGTGGCGAAGTTCCGCCTCGATCGCCCGATCGAATTCCAGCGGCGATTTCAGCTCCATCAGCCAGGCCGAATAGGGAGTTTCCCCGAGAACTTTTACAGCCCCCTCCAGCGTGTCGCAGTCGATCATCCTCTGGAGGATCGACTCGTCAAGCAGACGGTTCTCAAGCGCCCTCAGACGCGCTACAGCGTAACCATACCGCTCCTTCGGGGCCATGATCACACCACCTTACTCCGCGTCAAACAGCCGTTTGACGACGTCGGACTCCAGTTCGTCCTTGAGCCAGTGGATCAGGGTTTCCAAGGAGCAGTTCGTGCTGATCCTGCCCTTGCGAAGGACAAAGCCGCCATTGATGTCCGCTTTTTCGGCGGAAAGCGTCAGCTTTTTGCCCCGGGAGGCGTTGTATTTGTCGAGCCAGGCCTGATCGATGCGCTTCTCGCCGGCAGCCACGAGCAGTTCCTCGTCGCCGCTGCTGACCGCCTGGTCGAGAAGCTTTTCCATGAACGCAAGATATTTGTCGCCGGCCAATTTGCAGAGGCGCGTCAGCGCGCCGTCGAAACTGCGTCCGATCAGCTCCTGCTTGGCGCCGAGACGGAGTTTTTTCACGTCCAGATTCGCGATGATCTGGGCGCGGCGGCGTACTTCGGGAGCTTCGGCAGCGTACAGGCCGTCGTAATATTTCTTGCTTTTGGAAATTTCGGCGTCGGCGTCCGCGTTCAGGACGCCGGCCTGCTTTCGGGCCTCGTCGAGCAGTTTCGCGGCCTCGCCGGCCGCGTCCTGTTCGATTTTCTTCCTGATGTCAGCGAGTGCCATGGTCCGGACCAGGCTTACAGGCTGATGCCGTTCATAAGAAGAATGCTGACGAGGAGGGCAAGCACCGCATACGTCTCGACCATAGCCGGCAGGATAACGGCCTTGCCGGCTTCGCCGGGCTGCTTGGCGATCATCTGGATGCAGGCGGCCGAAGTTTTTCCCTGCGAAATGGCCGAGATCCATCCGCCCAGGGCGATGGGCAGGCAGGCGAACATGACGGCCAGACCGTGCACCCAATCGCAGGGAACAGCCGAACCGCCGACCAGACCGACCTTCAGCATGGCGAAGAACGCGATCAGCAGGCCGTAAATGCCCTGAGTTCCGGGCAGCGCCTGCAGCATCAGCACAAGGCCGAACTTGCCGGGATCTTCCGTCATTACGCCGGCGCCGACTTCACCGGCGATACCGACGCCAATAGCCGAACCGATGCCCGCCATACCGGCTGCCAGAGCCGCGCCAAGCACAACAAAAGCGATACCAAGATAATCCATAAAACGACACTCCCCTCAAAGGTTTGGGTAATTTTCAACCAACGCAGGGACTAAGCGTCCTTGCGGCCAGTCACGTTGACATAGTGCGATCTGTAGCAGAAAGGCTCGAACGCCGTTCCGCCGCTGCTGTAAAACTTGCCGAAAAATTCCACGTACTGCAGTCGCAGCGGGTGGACGAACGCCCCCAGGATGTTGATCACCATGCTGAAAACATGGCCGCCGAAGAAGATCAGCAGCGCCAGGATCCAGCCCACGTAAGCGGTGCCGCCGCAGAGCTTGGACATCAGGTTGATGATCATCGCCACGGCGCCGCCGACCAGCCCCAGGGCGAGCAGGCGGCTGTAGCTGAGCACGTCGCCCAGATAGCTGGTGACGTTATACAGGCTCAGCACGCCGGAAACGAACTTGCCGACAATGCCTTTCTTTTCGCGTCCCTGCGTCAAAATCAGGATCAAAGCGCCGGCAATCGCCATATTTTTCCCCAACGGCTCGACCCGGGGCGCCGCAAAGGCGCCGACGCCGAAGATCAGCAGCCCCGTCAGGAGCACCAGCCAGCCCCCCTGATCGGCGCAGGCGGCGAACCAGCGGCGTTCCCTGACATTGGCGTAAGCGGCAAGCAAAATGCCGTAGTAGATGTGGACGATGCCCAACGCCAGCGAAATCCCCAACAGCAACATAGGATCCTTCATGGGTTCGAGCAGCGTCACCAGATTCTTCGCCGGACGCAGGAAACCCAGGAAGGGGAAGGCGTCGATCATGTCGCCCATCCAGCTGCCTGTAACGGCGCCATAGATGACTGTGGCAATACCGCAATATTTCACGAGGGTCAGGGCCCGCTTGATGCCGTCGGGCATTTTCCGATACTTTTTGAGGAAGTACACGGCGATGGCCGTGATCACAATGCCGTAGCCGGCGTCGGCGTAGCACATGCCGAAGAATAGCAAGAAAAACGGCATCATCGGGAACGACGGATCGACCGAACCGTACACGGGCGCGCCGTACAGCATGGTCAGCATCTCGAACGGTTTCGCGCAGTTCCTGTTCTCCAGCACGATCGGCGGATCGTCGTCCTCCGCCGGATCCGAAAGCCGCAGATCCACATCCTTTTCGTGCGGAGCGAGGATCTGTTTCAGTTCCGCGACTTTGCTGTCGGGGACCCAGCCGCGAACCAGGACGACCTGCTCGGTGCGCTCGCTCTCGTCCTCGGCGTCCTGGCGCGTCTTCATGATCGTCAGGTAATCGCCCAGGCGGCGGATCTCGTCCATATGCGCGTCGGCAAAGGACTGAAGCCAGTTGACAAAATACTTCTCTTCCTGCCCAAGAGCGGCCAGCTGGTCCGAAAGTTTTTTCTGTTCTTCGGCGACGGTTCCCGTCAGCGAAGAAGGCAGATCGATCTTCGCGACGCTGTGTTTCAGGCAAAGCTCCGCAAGCCTGTCTTCGAGGGCGCGCAGATAAAACACGCTGCCCCAGGCGGGATCGCGGCTTCCCTTGGGAGGAACCGAGACAAGGCACTCCGCGTCGGCGCCGAAAGCTTCCTCCACCGCGTCTTTCCATTCCAGCAGGTTCTCGGCGCGCCCGGCGCCCAAAAATCCGGCGACCAGCCGCGTGCCTTCCGTCACCATGGACAGAGGCGGCTTAAAGCTTTTCACCGTCGCCAAGGTCTGCTGCAAACTTTTGACCTGCTGTACGTCGGACCGAAGCTCCGTCAGGCGGCGTTCGCGCTTGCGGACTTCCGTCGCCAGATTGCCGGCGTCGACTTTTTCGGCCAATGCGGCCAGCTTTTCCACGCTGACGTCGTCGCGTTCGCCCAGTATCCGCCCCAGCGTCCCGACGGGATCTTTATAGTAAGGCGCAAGATAACGGACGAGGTAATTCACGTCGTTCAGGGCGGCCGCGTAATCCCCGCCGCTTCGCGCCGGACGGGCGGAAGGCTCTTCGGCAGCGTTCCTTTCAGCAGCGGCGATCTCAGTGATCCCACGCTCCTGAAGCACCGACAGCACTTCTTCGACGGCCGTGCGGTGCACGTACAGTTCGATTTTTTTAACGCGAGCAACGGCCATACTGAGACACCACCTCTTCGGCTAACCATTGAGCCGTTTTCTTTACCGCATCTTCGTGAGCCTCGACAAACTGCCGAGCCTCGGTCTTGCCCTGTTCCACCGTCCGAGCGGCGGTTTCGGCCGCTTCCGCTTCTACCTGAGCAAGGCGGGAGCGGTACTCGCGGAAATGGGCCTGTTTGGCCTCTTTAACACGAAGGGCCGCTGAGTTGCGAGTCTTGATAACCAGATCCTGAGCTTCCACTTTGGCGCCGGCCACTTTTTGAGCCGCCGCCGCTTCGACGCTCCTGATTTCGTCGGTCAGATTGGTAGACATGCGTTCACCTCCTTCGTTCCTTCAGTCACAAAATACTGCCAAACATCGCAGTTATTGCTGAATTTAATTTACCGTCCTGTCCCGGCAAAGCGCCAGGCCTGCCGCGAAAAACAGCGCCGCAGCCGCGCTTTTGCAGGACTCAGGCCAGGACTCAGCAAGATACAGGGGCCGCGCCGTACATTCACGCAGCCCAAGTACTTATAATTCTAGTTTTTCATGCATGATGTGTCAATAATCCAAATTTAGAACAAGAACGTTTTACTATTCAGATTCCATCGGGAAATGCGTCGTTTTATAACCTTTGAGCGACAAGGAACGATTTTCCCAATGACTTTATCTAGCAATAACATAAAACACAAAATTGTTGATCATCATTTAGAATGAATTCAAGTGTTATTGCACTGCCATCATTCATTCTCATGACTGCCGTGAATAACAGGAACGTCCAGAGGTGCAGCCAGCGAGTCACGCAGACTGCCGAGGCGTCTCAAGCAGCGGAAATTTCTCGAAACAGACGTTCATCGTAAGACGTCTGATAAAAAAACGGCGGCGGCTTTCGGACACCGTCCTTTTCCCTGACGCGCTGCCTCATTTTTTCAAGACGCGCGCACTTTTTCAGCAGACGTGACGCTTTTGCCCGCCAGACAGAAAAACGGAAAAGAGACTGCCTCAAAAACAAAATCAAGGTAATTTTTCACGACAGAACGTCAGCCTCGATTCCCTGTTTGCGGGATCAACGCTGACGTTCTATCGTTTTTCTAAAATGATATTCAAATCAAGTAGCGAGTTTTGAGACGGGCTCTTCGTCCAGCTGCTCCTGTAAAAAAATTGGAGCGGTGAGCTGGCATGAGTATCGTGTCAACGCGCCTTGCGGCGCCGGTTCAAGAGGGGGAGAAGCCCATTGCCGCGCCTGACGATCAGACAGCGGGCACGCTCCGCAGGATCATCTTCAAAAAACAGCGGCCTCCGTAAACCGACAGCAGCAGAGCCGCCTCTGCGCACAGCCGCATCGATGGCACGCCTGCGAGCAAGCGCTCCAGAGGCCCGACCGCCTCGCGGAATGGCAGCGCCGCACCGCATAAGGGCTGTTCCACCATGGCGCTGCACCGTCTGCAAACTGCCGTCACATCACCGCGTCAATTTTCCATTTGCTGAAAATCTGCGCCGTTTCTTCCGGCGTCATGCGCTCGCGCGAGATCGAGGTGGAGCGGCAAAGGCGATACTGCTGGAATCTGCGGCGCAGGTCGAAATCCGATTTGCGGTCATAGGGCTTGTAAATGTCCAGTCCCCGTCCCAGAGAGATCCGCCAGCCGTTGTCCATATAGATAAAGCGGTCGTGCTCAAAACCGGCGTTTTCAATGCTGAACCTGAACGTTATCTTCGTCAGCTCCGGCTCCATGGCGTTTTTGAGCCCTTCGAGCATCCGCTGCTGTTCGAGCCTCGACGAAAAATCATCGGCGCTGGTAAACAGATACACCTGCACCTGATCGGCCGGATCCTTGAAATTCAGGATCGTGTCCAGCAGCTCAGAGAGCTCCTTGACCTGATAAAACTGCCTGATGTACGGGTCAATAATCGCAATCTTCTTTGCGCCTTGCAGACAGCAGCCGAAGAGCTCGTCATAGGTTACGTCTTTTTGATCTTCCTTAATATAGATGCGACCGATAAAGTCGTTTTCAAAGCCAAAAGCATCTTTTCCCTTTGCGCCAGCCCGCGCCGTCCCTTTCTGCACGTCTGAAGCAGCCCTGGCGGCCGCGCTTTCCCCCTTCTGCGGCTCCGCTTCCGAAGGCGACGATTCAGCGGCGTTCTGCGGCTGCGCCTTTTCGCCGCCGCTTCCACGGAAGAACTGCGAGTACTGCCCCTCCTCCCGAGTGACGGCCGGAACGAACCGGTCGTTTTCGTCGTAATAGCCAAAGCTGACCGGATCGTATGTCGGGTCGATCCGCATCAACTGCCCCTTGACGCGCGCGCGCCCTTCAAGAGCAAAGCGCAGAACCTTTTCAACCTCTTCTTTCGCCGCAGCGCCGGCAGGAAACAGCAGCTTCATCAGTCCTGAAAAAGTCTTATGCACGCCGTCTCTGTCACGCGTCGAGAGGTCCTCAGACAGTCTGAACCAATGCGCATAATCGCGCGAACGGTCGAAATTCCTCATGCCGCGCAGGACCTCGGCAAGATAATCCACAACAAAGCCATAACTGCGCGAAAACATATCGGTGCGGATATTTGAAAACTCCCAACCCGGCAAGTAGCAGTGCAGACGGTCAAGAAAGGCTGAATCGCAGAACTTCTCCGGCAGATCAACAAACAAGTTCGACTGACGCAGCATCTGCTCCGCCGTCCCGCTCGTATTGCCCACAAACACCATCGAAGCCTCAGCGCTCAACGTCTCGATTCCACGTGAAAAAGACTTATTCGCCATGTAATTCTTCATGATGTCAACGAGAGCTTTGTCAGTCTTCTTCTGCTTTCCGGCAAATTCGTCAAACGCCACGACGTCCCAGTACCCGACAAGGCCGATCCTGCCGTTGGAGTTATTGACGAACAGCTTGGCAACCGTCACCTCTCCGCCGGAGATCAGGATCCCATGCGGCGAAAACTCCGAATAGATATGCGACTTTCCAGTTCCCTTTGGACCGAGCTCAATCAGGTTATAGTTCCGTTCGCAAAACGGCACAAGGCGCACCAGATGGAGCATTTTACCCCGTTCATCAAACTGTGCGGGATCGAAGCCAAGACTGTGCACGAGCAGATCCAGCCATTGAGCGGTCGTAAAGTGCCGACGGGCATTTTTAAAACTGTCCATATCGAACGACGACATCTGAATCGGCTTCAGACGCGTAATCTGCCACGGACTGACGCGTTTATCCTCCAACGGGTGATATTCAAGCGCCGCGATACACCAGATCCCGCCCACCAGCAGTTTCTGGTTGGCCTTGACCGTGTCGGCGTCCAGAGGCACCTTCGTCAGGCCCAGATTCAGGAACGAGGCTTCATAAAAGTCTTCCTTGTCATTCAGCGCGACAGAGATCTTATCAATAACCTGATGGCGTCCCTGCTCGCGGATCCTGGAACGGATCAGTTCAGCGTCGCTTCGCTGCACGTAATGCCTGGAAAGAATCCCGTTGACAGATTCAATTCCCGCATCGATCGTTGCATCGTCCGCCGTCGCGCAGTACTGCGCCAGCAGATATTCAAGCACGTAGGTCGGGACGACGGCCCCGTTCTTGATACGCCGTACCAGATCTTTGCGGACGGCCAGCCCCGGAAAATGCTCGCAGGCAAGGGCATCGAGCTCCTTCATCATCGCGCTTCACCTCTTTTCACCCAAGATCGTCGAAGTCGCCGCCGAAGCTGCGCTTGAGCCGGAACCTCTGCGTGATGTAGTCCGTCACCGCTTTGTCGTCGATGATCCTCAGCACCACATCGCAGTCGTTGTATTTTTCCGCCAGCGAGGAGAAATGCAGCGTCACCGACTGCTCACGATCCTGCACGCAGTCTGAGGACGAATTGAATTCAACCATGACGGCATCGGTCAGCAGCGTTCCATCTTCAGCATAAATGCCGCAGGTCAGTTTTCTCGGCAGCACCTCTGCTCCAACGGCTTCATTCTGATACAGCCTGAACTTTTTCACGTTCGTCGAGATGTACTTATCGCCGCCGCCGCTCATGAGCGTCACAGAAACAGGGCTCACCGTGTCTGCACGCTTTTTCCTAACGAACACGACAGGTATGGCGATCTCCTGAATGGACAGCCCTCCATGGACAAAACGAGTCCCTTTTTTCGGAGGGATACGGCTCAGGCCGCGGGCAAAAAGGAAAGTCTCATCGCCTTCGAGCCCAAGTTCCGTCTTATCAAATGCACGGATGCCGTCCAGCTCTTTAAGCCCCTGAGCGGCCCCGAAACGGTGCTTCTTCAGGCTCCAGGAATCGGTGTCAATGTTAAGCACGAGGCTGGGATCCAGTTCGTCCTCCTGATAGATGAAACCGTGGTCAGCCGTGACGAGCATCGTGGTGACGTTTGCATTGCTCAGCCTGCGGATCAGCATCATCAGGTCATCGACCGCGTCCTCTACGGCTTTTGGCAGTTTCAGCTCGCTGACGGAATCGTCGCCCAGCTTATCAATCACATTGTGGTAGATGTAGACCACATCGCAGCCCTTGATCTTCTGTCTGGCGTCTTCCCTGTCAAAATGGCTGAACTCATCGGCCGTGAAGGCGCAACAGGACAAGCCTGAAGCTTTCAGGATATTGGCGCGGTTTTCGATGCCAGCGCAGTTCATCCCGTCGGCAGCCACCTGCAGGGACTGATTCCTGACGGACACCCGCAGTTCTTTGTGGGGAAGCAGCGCCGCCATGCCGACGGCGGTCACAGTGGGAGCCTGAGCGGCCATGAATGAGCACTTGGCCTCATAGCGGTTCTGGCTTTTCAGCCTCTCTGCCAGCTCTGCGCCCGCTTCATAACGGAGCGCATCCGAGATGATGACGCAGACTTTTTTCTTGCCGCCGGCCAGGGGGCGGACATGCCGCTCAAAGAATTTCCTCTGATCGTCGTTTCCAAAGGAATAAACGCCTTTCCTGTCCATCAGCGGCTGCCAGAGCTGTGTCAGCGGATCCATGAACTTGCTGCGGTACGCTGCTTCGACGGCATGTTTCAGCGGCTCAAGAGCGGAAAGAACAGTCTGACCGGCCGCCGCTAAGAAATTCCGGTACAACTGATCGACCATGTACCACTGGGCTCCCGTACAATACCGCTCCAGAACTTCTTCGGCAGTCTCTGCCTTGAACGCGATCCCTTCGATCGCCTCAAAAAACTTTGCGGCAAACGACAGGGCATCGTAATCATTGCAGTACTCTCCGCCGTTCATCACCCACAGGGACTGCCTGCGCCGCTGGATGTAGTCCGATGCCTGCGAATCGCTGATTTCCCTATGCCCGATCTGCTGCGCAAGGTGTTCGATCACGCAGCGATCCACGGCTTTGAAATACACCTCAGGGACCAGCGTCTCCAGATCTTTGCCGCCAGCGTCGCCGGGGATGTCCAGCAGGGATTCGTTCTCTTCTGAAAACGACCTCAGTCCGTCGGGATCATTGAGCTTCCATTTCCCCAAAAAAACCTTGGCATCCTGCGTCAGCGTTCCGCCCTCGCCGACCGTCTCGCGATATTCGTTGATGAGCAGGGCCCTCATGAACGATTCCACTGACGGTTCATCTTCGCGGTACCCGTAGATCGCCTGAGCCTGCCCCCATAAAAACGGCTCCAGACCAAACAGTTTTGGCAGCTCTTTGCCCTCGGTCTGACGAGTGACGAGCTTCAAAAACAGGTCATCGGCACTGAACCGAACCGGAGCTGCGCTTTCAGGATTCTTGCCCAGCCGGGAGGCGATCATCCGGTACTGCAAGCCCTTTTCTGTCAGACGCACTTTCCCGATCCACGTTTTGAGCGCATCAACACGGTCGCCGGCGTTGAAGAAATCCGCGTACTTTTGAATGAGCGGGCGGAAGGAATCGTCCAGTTCAAGCTCCTGCGCGGCGAGCGCGGCTTTGTTCGCCTCAAACGTAAAGTTTTGCAGACGCAGGCCGAGCAGCCAGTCCTCGTCAAGCTGCGGGCGTGCCGCCGGGCAATACACCAGAAACTGATCGTTCGGCGATTCTTCCGTCAGCTGATACATCAAGGTGAATTCGTTCTTTTCGGGCTCGATCTCGCACAGACGGACACCGGGCAGGTCAAGACGCTCACGGCAGAATTCCTGCCATTGCCCTCCGTCGTCGTACCAGAAGACCAGACGATGCTGTTCAAAAGCGCGTTCCAATCCCTTGGCGACAGCTTCTTCCAACAGATTCATGGGCATTCTCCTTATAGCTCATTCAAAAGGACAAAATCGCGAAAACGAACGTGCCGCACGGTACTCGTGCTGTAATCGAGCTCGTCATTGCTGACGACGATTTTCTGGCAGGAGTTGTCGAGCCTGTTGAACGCGCCGAACTCGCGTTCATACGTCTTTTCATCGGCAACGGAGAACGCCGCCTGAATAAAGTAGCGCTTGTTTCCCTTCCAGGCGACGAAATCGATCTCGTGAGCGCCGTCGTTGTAGACCTGAACGCTGTACCCCATGAAGATAAGTTCGTTGTAAACGACGTTTTCAAAGTTGTGAGTCAGGTCGAAACGGTTATCTGAAATGCGGATCGAGTTCAATGCCACGTCCTCGTCGTAAACCTTCAGATAATATTCAAGCTCGCGTTTCGACTTGGCAGAGTATTTTTTGACCGTCGCGATCGCGTAAGCCTCTTCCAGATAGCCGATGTATTTCGTGATCGTTGTGAGCGAACACGGCAGTCCCGCACCTCTCATGTACTTTTCGACGGAACGGGCGGAAAGGATGCGGCCGTTGGACAGGAAAACGAAATTTGCCAGCCGCTTGAACACTTCGGTCTTGCGGATCCCGTAACGGTTGACGATGTCGTTGAGGATGATCGTTTCGTTCAGTTCGTTCAGATAGACGCGCTGTCCGCTTTCGGCGCTGTATTCAAGCCGCTTGGGAAATCCGCCCCAGACAATGTAGTCAAGGAGCGAGACTTCTTTTCCAAGCTGCCTGCCGTATTCCTGAAGCTCTTTGAACACAAAGGGGCGCACGCGGAACGAGACATACCGCCCCGAGAGCTCCTTTGTGAATTCCCGTGACAGCAGTTTTGAATTGGAACCGCTGATGAAGACGGAGCAATTCCGAAGCCGCAGCGTACGGCACGCGCCCGCCCATCCCTCGACCCGCTGGGCTTCGTCAAGGAACACGTAACATAACCCCTCTTTGCGATGGCTGCCGACATACTCCAGCAGAGCCGTTTCGTCGGGAACCGCCGACAAAACGGCCGTGTCCTCAAAATCCAGATAAAGGATGTTGTCGGATATTGCTTCGATCTCTTGCGAGATCTCTTTCAGGATCACGGATTTTCCGCAGCGCCGGATGCCCGTGATGATCTTGACCAGGTCGCTGTCGTAAAACTCGCGGATCGGAGCGATGTATTTTTCCCGTTTGATCAATGTCCGTACCCTGCCTTTCTCGCGTGAACAGATTTCTACTGGACATTATAGCGGCATAATGAAAAATCGTCCATTAGCAATGGACGATTTTTTTCATTCTCGGCTCAAGACATCACTAGCGTCCAGAGGATCGCATAAGAATTCTTATTCCTGCGCGTCCAGCCCCTTGATCGCTTCAACCAGGGGATAGAGTTTGGGATAGTTCACGCGCACGCCATCGTCAAGATCCAGCTCCAGAGGATCCGAGGCGCGCTTGAACAGTTCGATTTCGTAGGCGCGCAGCTCGGGCAGGACCTTGGCCTTCAGACGTTCGATCTCGCGCTGCTCGCTGGCGCGCAGAGAATCCCAGATTTTTTCGGACGCTTCGATCTGCTCCTGAATGGCGCGCATGTGCGCGCGCAGAAGGTCGAGCACTTCGCTGACCGTGTTTTTGCTGTAGCGGTGGAGGTAGATCAGCGCCTTGAACGATCCCTGCGGCGACGTGAACAGCCAGTAGATCGGGCGCTTTTTGTAGCGCTGCACGTGGTCCTTGTAGAACTGTTTGTTGAGATACCCGGCAAGGCCGCCTGATTTGACCAGCATCGCGTCGAGCCAGCACAGATTTTCCTGACAGTTTTCTTCGCCGAAAGCCGCTTTGAATAAGCGCTTGACCAGAGCCACGGCGTCCTCTTCAAGACCCGGCACGCCCGTCATCGAGATGGCGTTACGGGCCACCGGCATAAATGCAGCATCAGGGACTTTCTTTTTGAAATCTTCAAGCGTCGAACCCTGATTCGCCAGGATCAGGCCGTCTTTGGACAGGCTGTAGCGGCCGAACGCGCAGCCAATGGCATATGAGACGAGCTCCTTCAGCGTGTCGGTGCACAGCCGCAGTTCAAGACCGGCATCAGCGTCATCGGGCAGCATAGAGATGAGTCGCTTTTGGTCGTCGTTTTTGACGGGGATGTTCTCAGATGTTTTGGCCCCTGAGTAACGGTATGCCGGATTGCCGAACAGCGTGATCTGCTCAAGGGGCACGTCGGGCGTCATCTCGTCGGCCAGATCGTACTCCTTGATGAACAGAGCGTTGTTGCGCTCCTCAAAAGATTTCATGCGAGCCGTGCGGTTAGCCCACAGGCTGCGCAGGGCGTGCCAGCTTTCTTCCAGCGAGGGGCAGGACGTAAGCGGCGTGGAACGCACATATGGAATCACCAGCGGATGGCGGGCGAAATCCCACGACGTTTCATGATCGTCCCAGTCGGCGCGGGCGAGTTCAATGCAGCGCTCGGCGATTGAGACGGTTTCGTCGTTCCAGTGCTTGCGGGCGTAGGGAAGTTTATTAAAGTAACCAATGTGGAAGTGTATCGTTGGATTGAGGATTCTTGTCATTGCACTGACAAATTTAAGATTTACGTAGGATAGGAGCGATTTTTTCCAAGCGATTGTTCCTCCATAAGCTGCTTGACCTACTTCGTTGTTTATAAATCCCTGTGGAAAAAAACGGAAGGAATCGACGCTACTTGAAATATCGCTCCAGCTCACTGACTCACGGAAATAATAATCCATGTTTTGCGGACGGGAACGTAATTTTCCTTTGTCATTACGGAAATTGCGGATTTCCTCGCCGTCGTTCTGCCAATTAACAACATATTCCTGATTTCCCCACCATTTGCGTGACTCGCCACCTTTGTTGCAGGGGAACCAACGTAATCCACCGTTTTGGGCCTCTTCACGGTTTTTCATTCCAAAACCGATATGATCTAGAGGCACCTCATACCACAATTTAAGAAACCGCTTATCATCACGAGTTCCCAATCCATCAACCGCATCCGCGCAAGAACCCAAAGGCTTTTCATCCGCAAAGATCTTCCTCGCTTTATCACTCACCCAATACGCCACGGGCGAGCCGGGAATGGCGGCGAAATCTTCTGCTGCCGCGCTGTACGTTCCGCTGCGGAAAAACAATTCCTGCTTGGCTTGCTCGCTGGCGCCATCGACCAGACGCTTGTAGCTGCCGTGATAGTTCGGTTCATGTCCGCGCTCGATCACGAACGCCGCCGTCGAGACCACCTCGCCGCCGATCGCGTCGAAGCCGCGCGCGCCGATGTGCGCCATCGAAACAAGGGTATGCTCTTTCAGCAGTTTTTGGCGCAGCTTCTCAAAACTGGACAAAAACATCCAGCTTTGCATCGTCACCATGCCGCACAGGCCGCCGCGTTCGGTCAGTTCAAGACAGCGTTCGATAAAGGCCGCGAACAGGTCGCTTTTACTGTCTGCGTAATTCTTTTTCAAAAAATCAACGCAGACAGCGCACAAAGAGCTGCTCCCCTGATAGGGCGGGTTCGTCACCACGACGGCGCTCTGTTCCGTCAGCGCCCGCGCCGCGGTCAGGCAGTCGATGATCTGCATGTGGACGTCGCTGTACAACAAATTGCCGACGGCGGGCGAGTTGAGCAGCTCTTCCAGCGCTTCGTCGATCTCCGCGGCCGTCAGGCAGGGGCGGACCAGCGAACCGAGGACGGCGGCGTCTCGCATCTGCTCCAGCAGCGCACAGACGTTCGGCGCCAGCGGGAACGTCTTCTGGTACTCGCGCAGGCGGGCGGGAGCGGGAACGATCACGCTGACGCGGGGCTCGATGGGGCGGCGCAGGAAGCGGCGATCGTACTGGCAGGCTTTCAGCGTCAGGCTGAGGCGCGTGATCTGCGCGGCGCGGGGGTCGATCTCCAGGGCGCGGATGTTGCTGCGCAGGATCAGGCGCACGGCTTCTTGTGCCGTGTAGCCGCTTTCTTCGTAGATCTTCATCAGCAGGTCGAAGGCGTACACGCACATGTGTCCGCTGCCGGCGCACGGGTCGGCAAAGGTCAGCTCTTCGGGGGAACTGACCGTGCAGAAATCGTTCAGCTGGTCCGCGGGCTCGATGTAATACTCAAGGCTCCGCTTCAGCCGGGAATCGGGATGGTTCAGCAGCCACAGCCGCCCCAGCGAGTTATCGACCAGATAGCGGACGATCCACTCGGGCGTAAACAGCTGCGTGGCCGCGGGCAGCGTTTCGGCGGTGACTTTTTTGCCCTTTTTCTTGTCTTGATCGACCTGTTCTTTCAGCTCGCTGTTGTAGTATTGGTACAGCCAGCCCAGCGTCTCGACGGTCGTGCAGTCTTCATCTGTCAGGCTCGCGCGCAGCTGTTGGAGGAGCGATCCTTCGGCCAGCAGGCTGTCGGGCAGGAGCAGGCTGCTGTAGCTTTCCATCTTCTCGAACAGCCACGGCAGTTTTTTGTGCAGGTGATCGCACGCGCACAGGAGCAGCGATTTGTAGGCTTTTTCCTGGGTGTTTTCCCCCGGCGCGAAGCGGTTCAGCAGGCTCTGAATGTAGGCGGCAAGGTTCTCCCCGATCGAGGGGATGACATGGGCCAGATTGTCAGCGCTGCGGGCGTCTTCCAAAATCTGGGGCTGGATGTGCCCCGCAACGGGTGTGACGACGCCTTTGAGGTCGGTGGCTCCGTTCACGTCAAAGAATCTGAACGCGCAGAAACGATTGAACCATGTGTAGGCGATCCGTTCCGCGAACTGCTCGTATTCAGGGCCGGTGCGGGACGGCAGCGCCTTTTCGAGATCGAAGACGAGGTACGGGGTCTCGCGCCGTTCAATGCTGTCTTCCGCCAGCACCGCCTGGATTCGGTTCTTTACGCTCTGGATCAGCTGGACGCGGGCGGACGGCGCGAAGCTCTGGAGTTTTTTTGTGTCCATGGCGCGCGCCTTATTTCGCCTTGACGCGGATGCAGATTCCCTTGCTCAAATTACGGCTGAGGACGCTGCGCACGTTCGCCAGATAGGCGTCGAGCTCCGCTTCGTTCGTGATGGTCGGTCTGCTGTTGTGGACTGTTGACAGCAACTCTTCGACTTTCATGTAGACGATCTGTTTCTCGGGCGGATTCGGGGCATCTTTGCCTTGCGGAGCGGCCGGATCTGGCGTGGGGCGCGCCATGCGGTCCAACTCGGCCCACAGGTTGTCCATTCCCGCGCCGACAAACTGTTTTGCGACCGTGCGGATATTCTGCACGCTGGCGTTGTTCTCGAGCGAAACCATCAGCTCCCGCGGCTTCGACAGCAGCTTTTCTTGGTCCGTTTTAGAGAGCTTATCAAAGCGGTCATCGGACGTGAGCTGTTTCATTTCGGACTCGACCTCGGCGGCGGCTTTTCCGCGCTCTTCTTCCACAAAGGCGGCAACCTTTTCTTGCAGCTGTTTGAGGGCGGCTTCCAGTTTCTTCACGTTGCCGCTCTTGTAGAGATCCGGCGAGTTCAGCAGATCGGTGACTTCGCCGTTGGTCCCCTCGGGCATCTGGTTCAGGTTGACGTCTTTGAGGAACATGTCGGCTGTGCTGCAAATGCGCGTATTCGCGGAGTTGTTGATGAAGTTGCCGATCGGATCGAACAGCTCCTCTTTATCCTCGAGGATGCGGTCGCGCAGTTCGTCGGTCAGAATATCGACGCAGGCCGACGGAGACTTGCCGACGACCTCTTCGATAGCGGCTGAAAGAGGCTCCAGCTTGCGTATAAAACTGTAACGGTCGCTGTCCCGCAGCATGGAGGCAATATTCTTTTTGATGTCCTTGAGGCGGTCGTGGATGGCTTTGAAAAGCTCGCGCTCGCTTTCAAAGGTTCTGGCATCCCCAAGGTCGTCCAGAAAATCCTTCAGTTTCCCGATGCTCTGTGCAGAGTAGACAGGCGCCGGCGAGAAAACCAGCGACTCTCTGGCGTTCGGCGATGACAGCACTTTTTTGCCCTCTTCCCGGTCCAGCGCATCGCCGTGCAGCGACATGTCGATCTTGCCGCGGCAATGCAGCGAGGCCAGCATCGTGAAAAGGGCCTCATAGCTCCATCCGTAGGGGGACTGCTCGTAGATGTCTTTCAGCTTTTTCGTGTTGCAGACGCTCGTTGACGCAATCGCGCGGATGCTGTTCAGCACTTCAAGCTCGGCCTGCTCCAGCTGAAACGCTTCCGGGATGATCGTGTCATACACCGCGGCGATGTCGTCGGCGCTGAAGTTCTTGCCCTCGGGAAGCATCCGCAGGTTGGGATAATAGGAGTCGATGACTTTCTGGAAGCCCTGGAGGATGCGCTCGCCCGCCGACTTTCCCTTAAGCTCGACCGGCAAGCCGGCATGATAGACTTCCGCGTCGTTCAGCAGGCGCGCCAGTCCTTCGAGGCAGGTCTTGCGGCGGTCGAGGTTCTTTGAACTCCACAGGTCCAGGGTCGCCGTCTGCTCGACGTTCAGTGAAGATCTTTTTTCTTTCGAGAAAATACGGATTTTTTCGTACTCTATGAATTCTCCTTTGACCGCGGCGTCCTCGGAAAGCATCACAAACAGCGCGCCTCGGCTTTCGGGCGCCATGCTGGCTTTGCGCAGGTCGTCTTCTGTCGTGATGTTCGCGTTCAAAGGCGTAATGATGTTGACGCTCAGCGGATATTCTTTGCCAAAGGTCTGGCCGTCGATCTTCTGCGAGCAGGGATAGTCCGCCCCGTTGTACGTGCAGCGCAGTCTCGTTTTCTGCTGGAGGATGTCCTCGAACAGGAAGGACTTCATCTCTTTGCTCAGCTCCGAAGCCGAAGGCGCCGTCATGTCGATCAGGTCCCTCAGTTCGCGCTCCTCATCGCTCATGAACTCGTAGTTGGGGCCTTCTTTTCGGGCGAACTTGTGGCGTACGAGAGCTTCAAGTGCGTCACGGGTGAGCTGCTGGAGTTCGCCGAGATTCTGGCCCAGCCTGTCCATGAGCAGGATGCTCACGTTGTGCTCGCTGCTGCTGAAGACGTCGTTGATGTAACGGGTCAGGAACAGGACTTTCAGCACGCGAAGCTCGAAAGGATCCTGCAGGTTCCGCTCCGCTGTGTCGATGGCGACCATCAGCTGACCGTTCAGTTCCGGGCGGAGCTGGTCAAATATCTGATCCAGCGAGATCAGGGTGTTGACGTCCCGGCCGGCAACCTGACGGAGCGCGTCGCTGAAGATCTTCAGCTGGGTCCGCTCACCGGCGGTCTTGAATTTTCCCGAGAAGACATTGCGGGAGACGAATTTGCTCAGCACTTCGCGGATCATGTCAAACTGATACGGCATCAGGGGCCAGTTGTCGGCAAATTCTTCCGTGTCGCGCGGCAGTTTCGTGTAATGGCCGCCGTCGAAGGTGAAATAGGTGCCGAAGTTCGCGCTGTTCTCCGCGCAGAGCGCTGCAAGTTCGTTCTTGCCTTCGTCATTCTTCGCCAGCAGGCGGCGGCGGATGACTTCGTTCGCGTCGGAGCTTTGCAGACGGATCTTCACGTTGAAGCGTCCCTGGATCTTGGAAAAGCCGTCGTTGGCGGTGTCGGCAAATTTGCCCGAAAGGGTCTGAACGTCTTCCTGCGACGTGACAAACAGCCAGGCACGGCCGTCGCATTTGGTCGCGAGTTCGACCGCGATGGACTGGAGGGTCAAAAGGCGTTCGCTGTAATTGGCGACGAACTGCCCCACTTCATCAACAAAAAAGTTGACGCGGAAATTTTTGTCCTTGGCGGCAAGATAGGATCTCACCATCTCGACAAAATCTTTCACGGCGAAGGAGTCGTAATTGCGCGTATATTCGTTGACGATATTGCCGGTGCTGGTGTCTCCCGTAGCTCTTTCATAGGCCTGCTGGGCCTCGTTTTTATACAGCAGGATCGCCGCGCGTCCTTCGTTCCACTCCTTGCCGGTGATCTCCAAAAAGGCGTCCTGAAATGCCTGGAGCTGGCCTTTGTCGTTGAGCTGGCGCTCCAACTGGGCAATGCCGGGATTGTGTCCATCGTAGCCGAGGTGCTCGTTGAACACGCGGATGAAGGACTGGAGCACAGGATCTCCCTTTTTGCCGTCTTTGGCGACCATGCCAAGGTCGAACAAGATGCTTTCGCCCGGGTGGTCATGGACAGCCTTGCGGATCGCGCCCTGCAAGAGTTTGTCTTCATCGCACTTCGACAGGAAGAGGTCAAGGGCGCTCTTCCCCGCCGAGGTCCGGCGGTTCTCAAGCAGGATCGAGAGCATCTTCAGCAGATGCGATTTGCCGCTGCCGAAGTTGCCGCTGATCCAGACGCCGGTATTCTGGAGCTGGGTCCCGTTGTACGCCTCGCCGTCGAAAAGAAGGTTCAGGTTCTTGTTCACTTCTCCGGTGATGACGTATTCTTCAAGCTCTTCCTCCCAGTGGTCCATGGAGCCGGACGAGATCACGGGGTTGATGGCGCGTTCTATGTCTTTCGCGAAAATGCTCCTCAACGCAGTCATTGAGATTGCTCCTCCCTTAGCGGTATTGTTCAAGGTCAGAAATGCGGTAGTAGTTCCCGTTCGGGATCCGTCCGAAGAGTTTCAGGCAGCTGCGGTCGTCCCCGTCTCCGTACTCGCCGGGATAAAACATGACGATCGGGACCTGTCGGCTGACGTCCTGCAGCGCGTTTAAAACGCTGTGGCCCCGGATATAGGGATAGACCCGCGCCACGTCGGACAGGAAGATGATGCTGATGGGCTGTTCGTTCTTCATCCTGCCGCGGCGAAGGATCTCCGGGACAAGGTCTTTTTCCGGGCTGAGCAGGTTTTGAAGCGTTTCCAGCAGCTCTTCTTTGCTGAGCTTTGCCTCCAGATCAAAGATCCGCTGAAGGTAGCCCTTCTCTTGCAGAATATCCAGCGCCAGGCGATAGAGGCTGATGTCGTGGATGTTGATCCCTTGGGGATAAAGGTTCTTGATGAGCGTTTCCCGCACTTTCATGATCGCGGCTTCCTGCTCGACAGGGTATGAATAAAGGTAGATCGGCACGGTAACGTCGATGCCGCTGTGTTTATTCAGAAAATCGGGGCTGCTGAAGATGTTGAAGAGTTTGTCGTAACGCTGTTCGCTTGTTTGCATATTCATGACAGCATCTCCTTGAGATAATTCTCGTTCACGGGGATGCTGTGAAGGTCATCCCGGT
>Ga0129314_1000876_pt1 | contig 26071 bp, 13 predicted proteins | sample O1111metagenome_FD_94431 | JGI IMG/M metagenome (GOLD analysis project Ga0129314, IMG submission 94431) | Orangutan individual fecal microbial communities from fecal samples from Wisconsin, USA - O1111 metagenome | ecosystem: Host-associated > Mammals > Digestive system > Large intestine > Fecal... | reverse complement strand
GGAAAATACCTCTCGGGAGAGGAGCTTGAAGCGGACGGAGACGTGACCTACACAGTAGTCTACATGGGCGGGGAGGGAGAAATATGCCAAAGCAGCCGGACCTCGGCGTACACGGGGCATATTCCGCTCAAAACCGAGGAGGGAGACCGATTCACTCCGGGGGATATAGTGCTCTCGTGCGCGGCTGAGGGTGTGAACTGCCGTGTAACGTCCCCGCGAAGGATAACGCTGTCTTCAAGAGTAAAGCTCTGCGCGCTGTCATGCCGTGGAGACGAATTCGATTTAAAAAGCACGGCTCGGCAGAAGAAGAAAGCAGTGAAAACCGCCCGTGTCTGCGAGGTTAGGCATGAGGGAGACGTGTCGGGCGAGATACGCGAGAGGGAAGGGTCAACACCTGTGACGGCTCTCGGCGAGATATGCGTGTCCGACGCGAGAATTTCATCGGGAGAAATAAAGGTCAAGGGAGAGGCGTACCTTACCATGCTTATGCGGGGAGAGGACGGAGTTTACTTTACCTCCCGTTCGCGCGCTCCCATCGACGACGAGGTGAGACTGCCCGACACATTCGCCGATAAAAAGGACGGGGAGAGGACGTCGTGCGCGGTGTTTGCCTCCGTTACCATGACCGAAGTGAAGGCGGGAGAGGGCGAGATATCGTGGAACATGGAGTACACAATAGACGCCGACGTGATGCGCGAGAGTGAGAGCGAGATAACGGACGACGCGTACCTGCCTGAGATGACGGCTGAGGAAAAAAAGACCTGCGATATCGGAGCGGTGTGTGCTGTCGGTGCGGCAAGCGGCAGACTGACCTTCGGCGGAAAGATAAAAACGGACGAGGGAGCGCGTCACGTTATGTCATGGGGAAGCGGAGAAGTGACGAAGGTAACGTCAAAAGACGGAAAGCTCGGCGCGGAGGGAGAAGTAAAGCTGTGCGCCATCGTAGAAAAGGACGGCGAATACAGCCTTTGCGAGGGAACATTCCCCCTGAAATACGAGTGTGACGGCGGAATGGCTGACGGAAGCGGTGCGGACATGAAGAGATGCGCGGTGAGAGTGTGCGACGTGACGGCAAGGGAGGAAGGAGACGGACTGAATCTCACGGCGGAGCTGTCGGTGTCGGTCTTTGCTTTAAGCGAGCTGCACGAAACCGCGGTAACGGAAGTAACCCCCGCGGGAGAAAAAACTGCGCAGGACGGCAGTATGATACGAGTATACGTCCCCGACAGCGATGAGAGCAACTGGGACGTAGAGAAAAAATTCCGACTCGGGTACGCGCCGAAAGCTGAAACCATAAGCGGACGGGAGATGTATATTATCTAACGAAAAAGCGGCTCAGGAGAGAGATAAAACCCCACTCCGAGCCGTTTTTCTTTACCTTAGACGACTTGCGCCTTCTAAGAGACTTCCCTTAATGAAGATTCACTTAGGTTTTAAGTGAGAAAATAGAAGAAAAGACTTACGTCTTTTCGATTTCATTGTTCCACTCCGCGTGGGGCGCTCCTTTCGGAGGGAACGCAGAGAGGTTCAGACGCCACCCCTCTGCGAGTACCGGCTTCACGGTGGAGTATGGCTGATATGATTAGCTCTTGTCTCCGCACACTTTAACCGATTAGTCGCGCGGCAAAGCGTAAAGCGTAGTAGTGGAGCATAAAATGTGCGCGCGGTGAGTTTTGGGGCGCGACAACGCATAAGCCTTAGTAGTGGCATTAGAATGACCGCGTCTGTTCGTTGGGCTGAAATTTGATAAGACGTTCGTCAGCTTTTCTACGGAAGCAAAACTAAATCACAAGTTCGCTTCATGTGGGCGCACAGACTAACGCCAATCCGCGGTTAGCCTAATCCATTTACTTTGATTAGGTATTCTCGACTATGCGCGACAAAGTACAACCGAATTCAACCAAACTCACCGCGTCAAACTCTCCCGCGCGAACATTCTAATGCCACTACTAAAGCTTATGCTAAACCGCGCGACTGAGCTGTTCACGGGGGCGACACCAAAAGAATATGGTGTAAAGCGAACTCCACCGCAAGCCGGTACTCGCAGAGGGATGGCGTCTGAATCCCTCTGTGCGCCCTCCGCGTAGGAGCGACCCCTCACCGCAGTGAGATATAATTAAATCGAAAAGACGCAAGTCTTTTCTACAAAATAACAGCCGGATTGGCAAGAGGTGAAATATAACCCTCATACCAAATCCGGCTGAAATTTTAGTTTACGTTAAACCGCGTCGGTGCAGTCCTCACTGTCCAAGCACAGCAGCTCCGATTATGCCCGCATCATTGCCGAGCTTTGCAATGAGAATCTGCGTCTGAGGCGTGCCCTCGCGGGAGTATGTCTCCTCCCATACCTTCTCAAGCAGAGGCTTCGTCAGATATTCACCCTCGTTGCATACGCCGCCGCCTATGGAGAGTACGTTCGGCTGGAATATGTTGATAACGTTCGCAACACCGCACGCAAGATAGCTGATGTATTCGTCAACAACCTCTGCCGCAACCTCGTCACCTGCCTTCATAGCAGTGAAAGCCGTGCGAGCGGATACCTTCGAGAGATCTCCGCCGATCATTTCTTCCATGGATGTCTTGCGTCCCGACTTGCGAGCTTCCGTGATGTGGTCCTTCGTGATGTTTACAAGACCTGTAGCGGAGCTGTACGCCTCCCAGCAGCCGTGTCTACCGCATGTGCAGGGACGACCGCCCTTTTCGATAACGGTGTGACCAAGCTCAGCGCCCGCGAAGTTGAATCCGGAGTAAACCTTGCCGTCAATGATGATGCCGCCGCCCAGACCCGTGCCGAGCGTGATCATGACGGAATACTTAGCTCCCTTAGCAACGCCCGCGAAAGCCTCAGCCTTAGCAGCAGCGTTAGCGTCGTTTTCGATATACACCTTCTTGCCGTCGAGGAGAGCGGAGAGCTTAGCGGCGATGGGGTAGTTTCTGAAGGGGATGTTGTTGGAGTATTCGACGATACCAGTGTCGCTGTTAGCCGTACCGGGAGTAGCGATTCCGGCATAGGCGATATCGTCGAGGGTAAGACCGCATTCGGAGACGAGCTTTCTGCAAAGAGCGCCCATGTCTTCGATGATGGGGTCGCAGCCTCTTTCGGGTTTAGTGGGGGTACTGCCTTTTTTTACGATTTCGTAATTTTCGTTTACGATACCTACAGCGATATTAGTGCCGCCGAGGTCCACGCCGATATAGTACATAATATTTCCTCCGGGAATATGTATTTAAGTTAAGTATATTATACTTAATGCGATTAAGAATGTCAATAGAAAGAGCGAAGCTAATTTCTTTACCTTAGACTACTGGCGTATTCTAAGAGACTTCCCTGAGGGGAGATTCACTTAGGTTTTAAGTGAGAAGGAAGAAGAAAGACTTACGTCTTTTCGATTTCATTATTCCACTCCGCGTGGGGCGCCCTTTTCAGGGAGAACGCAGAGAGGTTCAAACGCCACCCCTCTGCGAGTTCCGGCTTCCGGTGGAGTTTGGTTTAGCAATAAACTTCCGTCTCCGCACATTTCAACCGATTAGTCGCGCGGTTATGCATAAAGCGTAGTAGTGGAGCCTAAAATGTGCGCGCGGTGAGTTTTGGGGCGCGATAACGCATAAAATTTAGTAGTGGAGCGTAACATGTCCGCGTCTGTTTATTGGGCTTAGATTTATAAAACGTTAGTCAGTTTCTCTACGGAAGCTAAACGAAATTGGATGTTCGCTCCACGTCAACGCACAAATTAGCGACAATCCGCGGTTAGCCTAATCCATTTCACTTTGATTTGGTATTCTCGACCTTGCGCGAAAGTGAAAGCTGTGATTTAGATACACAACCCGCGTCTCACTCCCCCGCGCGAACATTTTAAGCTCCACCCTTACACTTTATGCGTAGCCGCGCGACTGGTCTGTTAATGGGGGCGAAGACGGCAGTGTATCATATCAACCAAACTCCACCGCGAGCCGGTACTCGCAGAGGGGTGGCGTTTGAACCTCTCTGCGTGCCCTCCGCACAGGAGCGTTCTCCCCTCACTCGAAGTGAGAAATCCGAAAAATTCTGTAAATTATTCCCTAATTTACCTACAAATTGGTCGCAAGGTTCGATTTTTGTGCATTGTGTATAAGTGTAGAAAAATGAACCCCATTTTTGTGCAAGGTGCATACTTTTCCCGCCGGCGCATTCACTCTGCCGTCACTTGCCTCTTTCTAAGGCTACACTTGTAACGGTAAATTATACTTACAATATAATTTCTCCTTAATATTCGCGTCATATCAGAGACGAAATATTAACCTTAAATGCACTATAAACAACGCTTAATCAACATTAGCGGTAAATGTTAATTACCACGCCCGCCGCTTTTCATTGCCGTCACATAAATACCCCAAAGAATCGCGCCGTGACATAAATTCAATATTATTGTAAGATACTGTTTTTTGCCCGCGAACGGTCGTAAAAGGTGCATTATGCCCGCGGGGGAACGCTTGACATTTTTGTGCGCTTATGCTATTATAATGACATATAATTATCGGGATAAGTGTGATTATGCACTCCCGGAAGCGCTTTTTTTACCTCAGCTGCCGTTTGAGGCGAGAAAAACCCTTCATTATAATTCACCGCTTCGTCAACTGTGGATAAAGCGGCGTCGGAGCGGCTTCGGCGGTCATCGAAGTCTCTCAAAAATTTGCAGGAGGAAGGTTCTATGAGAAAAACCACAAGCAAAAAGCTGCTCAGCCTGGCTCTGTCGTTTCTTATGACCGCGTCCGCCCTCGTTTCTCCCGTCTTCGCCGATGGGGAAAGTGCGGATACGGATACCAAAACGACTCTCCAGGAGATCAGCGAAACCTTTAAATCGATCTCATACGAAGAATACGTCAAAAGACATGAGGGCGCTGTTCGCGGAAACAGTTCCGTAACTGTTAAAGCCACCGATTATCTGGCTTCCGAAACAACGGCCGACGTATCCGTAGTGAGCGATTATGAAGGCAAAAGCGGTCAGTCACTCCAGATCGAAGATAACGGCAAGGTGACATGGACCGTTAATATACCTAAAGCGGGACTTTATGCGGTAAAGCTCTCGTATTGCTCAGTAACTGATAAGACTAACTCGATCGAACGTGTGCTTTACATCAACGGTGAAGTTCCGTTCAGCGAGGCGCGTTACCTTCTTATGAAGAAAACGTGGAAAAACAACTACACTGACGGAAGATTTGAAAAGGACGCTAACGGAAACGAGCTACGCCCCACATCTTACGTTCAGAAGGAATGGAAGGATTACACCTTCATCGACTCAAACGGATATTACGCTAACCCCTTCGAGTTCTACTTTGAAGAGGGCGAAAACACTCTCTCCCTTGAGGGCGTGCGCGAATCCGTCGTTATAAACGAGATCACCGTCTTCCCCTACGAAGATAAGGTTTCCTATGACGAATATATCAGCGGTAAGCAGGAAGCTGCGACCTCCGACGTCATCCACATCGACGCGGAAACTCCCTACGCTACCTCCGACTACACTGTTTATCCGATTTATGACCGTAAATCCTCGATAACAGAACCGCAGGATCCCGCAAGAATCATGCTGAATACCATCGGAAGCGAAAAATGGCAGACGGTAGGTCAGTGGGTCGAATACGAATTTGAAGTTCAGACCGCAGGACTTTACGAAATCGTATTGCGTTACAGACAGAACGAACAGACCGGTATGTATACCTCACGTAAGGTTTACATCGACGGCGAGGTTCCGTTTGAAGAAGCAAACTACGCTAAATTCAATTACAGCACGAACTGGCAGGTTGAACCTCTCGGTAACGGCGCCGATACGTTCCAGTTCTACCTTGAACCCGGCAAGCACATTTTGAAGCTCGAGGTTACTCTCGGCGAAATGGGCGTCGTAGTCCGTCAGGTTGCACAAATCGTTGACTCCATCAACAAGGACTACCTCGAAATCCTGAAGCTCACAGGCCCGTCTCCCGATAAATACCGCGACTACGGCTTCGGCAGAGTTCTCCCCGATGTTGTTGAAGACCTCGTTCTCCAGTCAATGGCTCTCACAAACGTTGTTGACTACATCGAAGGCATGGCAAACATTAAGTCTCAGAACTCCTCCACTCTTGAAACAGCAGCTCGTTACTGCCGTCTCATGGGTACAAACGAGGACGAGATCGCGAAAAACCTCTCCAACCTTAAAAACCAGGTAAGTACTCTCGGTAACTGGGTCTCCACAGCTAAGAACCAGCCTCTCGAGATAGACTACATAAACATTCAGCCCGCGTCTGCTGACCTCCCGAAGAGCGACGGTAACTTCTTCCAGTCTCTCTGGTATGAGCTCAGACAGTTCGCAGCGTCCTTCTACACCGACTATAACTCACTCGGCGGCTCTACTTCCGAACAGGCTTCCGATAAGTCCATTGAAGTATGGGTTACAACCGGTCGTGACCAGGCGCAGATCATCCGTAACCTCATGGATAACGACTTCGGTCCTTCCTCCGGTATCGACGCTACTCTTAAGCTCGTTGCCGGCGGTACGCTCCTTCCCTCAGTTCTCGCAGGCGTTGGTCCTGACGTAGCTCTTCCGGGAACAGGCGTCGACCCGATCCAGTACGCTATCCGTTCCGCGGTTATCGCCATCAACCCCGAAGCTTACGTTGACGCCGAAGGAGATGACGAAAAAACTCTCGAAAACAACGCGAAGATGCGCGAGATATTCGCCGACTACCACGACGTCGAAGGCAGATTCACGGAAGCCGCTATGATTCCCCTTGAGCTTTACGGTAAGGTTTACGCCCTCCCGGATACTCAGTCATGGGAAATGATGTTCTACCGCACGGATATCCTCTCCGAGCTCGGCGTTGACGTTCCGAAGACTTGGGATGACCTCCTTGCCCTCATTCCGATACTCCAGTTCAACAACATGGAAATCGGTATGACACAGAACTATCAGATATTCATGTACCAGATGGGTGAAGAGCTTTGGGCTGACGACGGTATGAGAATCAACCTCGACTCCAATAAGTCCCTTGAAGCGTTCCAGACGATGTCCAATATGTTTACTCAGTATTCACTCTCCGTAGACTATGACTTCGCCAACCGTTTCAGAACAGGTGAAATGCCGATAGCTATTCGTAACTACACCGAATACAACAACGTCGTTATCTTCGCTACCGAAATCGCAGGTCTTTGGGAATTCGGTCCCGTACCCGGAATGGTTCAGGAAGACGGTTCTATAAAGAATACCTCGATGTCCGGTACATCCGCTCTCGTTATCATGTCCGGCGCTAAGGACGTTGAATCCGCTTGGGAATTCATGAAGTGGTACACCGATACAAAGTTCCAGGTTGACTACTCCAACGAACTCGTAGCAATCCTCGGTCCCGCAGCTAAGAACGCAACCGCTAACATGGAAGCGCTCGAAGAACTTCCCTGGACCTCCAGAGAATACAGCCAGCTTATGAAGCAGATGGATCAGACCGCGGCTATCACAAACTACCCCGGATCTTACATCCTCGCACGTTATACAAGCTTCGCATTCCTCAACGCGTATAACAATAAGGCAGACCCCGTTGATTCACTCCTCGGTTACATCAATACAATCAACAAAGAAGTCACCAGAAAGAGAACTGAGTTCGGCCTTGAGACTCTCGAAATCGGTCAGACTCTCGCTTCAAAACGTCTCGGTCAGGCAGCAGAGCTTATCGACGGTCTTGACGACGCACAGAAGACATCGCTCGAAAATGTAACAGCCGCTATAAACGACCAAAGCATTGAAGAGCTGAGAAGCGCGGCGTCCGGACTTAATACCTCCGATGAGACGATGGCAAAGCTCTCGTCCTACCTCACCGACGCAGCAAACGCTCTCGAAAGCTACCTTGACGAATAAGTATCACGCTTATATATAATAGGTAGAAAAAATCTGACTGAAACCAAAAAAATTCTGACAAAGGAGAGAGTTCATGTCAAACAACACTGAAAAACAAGTCAAGACCCGTACGGAAATGACTAAGGCAGAGTGGACATGGTTCCTCGTGAGGAGAAACAAAACAGCGTACTTCATGATTGCGCCGTTTATGATACTCTTCTTCATCTTCACGATCATCCCGGTCGCGCTCTCCCTCGTACTCAGCTTAACATCATTCAATATGCTTGAGTTCCCGAAATTCGTTTTCATGGATAACTACATCACACTGTTCCTTGACGACGACCTTTTCGTAACGGCACTCAAGAACACCCTCATCTTCGCAGCAGTAACAGGCCCCGCGTCCTATATCATCTCCTTCATCGTGGCATGGTTCATCAACGAGCTTAACCCGAAGGTAAGAGCTATAGTAACGCTCGTCTTCTACGCACCGTCTATTGCAGGTAACGTATACCTCATCTGGACATACCTCTTCTCCAGTGACCAGTACGGTATCGCAAACGGTCTTCTCCTCGATATGGGCGTCATTGATTCGCCTATCAAGTTCTTCCAGAACACGAAGTACATCATGCCGCTCTGTATAATCGTAGCGCTCTGGACCTCCCTCGGTACATCCTTCCTTTCGTTTATCGCGGGTCTTCAGGGTATCAACGTCAGCCTCTTTGAAGCCGGCTCCATCGACGGTATTAAGAACAGATGGCAGGAGCTTTGGTACATCACTCTTCCTTCAATGAAGCCTCAGCTGATGTTCGGCGCTATCCTCGCTATCACAGGCTCATTCGGATTCGGCGGTATCGTTACAGCGCTCGCCGGAAACCCGCCTACCGAATACGTCGGTTATACGCTTACTCACCATCTTGAGGAATATCAGAACAACCGTTGGGAAGTCGGCTACGCATCGGCTATCTCCTTCATCCTCTTCCTCATGATGATCGGCGCTAACGTACTTGTTACGAAACTTATTTCAAAGGTGGGTCAGTCATGAAAAGATTAAGAACAAGAAATCATAAGGTCGTTCTTAACAGATCTGTCGGCGGCGACGTCGGTATTACCGTCGTTCTTGCAATATTCGGAGTTTTCATGTTCCTGCCGATGTACTACACCATCATTCAGGCGCTCAAACCTCTGAACGAGCTGTTCTACTTCCCGCCGAGATTCTATGTTGTAAACCCGACCCTCACAAACTTCTCGGACCTCTTCAACCTCATGGGCGACTCGTGGGTTCCGTTCTCCCGTTACATCTTCAATACCGTCCTCATCTCCGTCGGCGGTACGTTCGGTAACCTCGTTCTCGCGTCTCTCTGCGCATACGCCCTTGCTAAGATCGACTTCCCCGGAGCAAAAGGCTTCTTCTGGCTCATCCAGAAATCCCTTATGTTTACCGCAACCGTTACAGGTATCGTAAACTTCATCACGCTCTCCATGATCGGCTGGATCGATACATATCTCGCCATCATCGTACCGGCATGGTGCTCCACTCTCGGTCTTTACCTCATGAAGCAGTTCATGGAATCAAACATCTCCACCGAAGTTCTTGAATCCGCAAGACTTGACGGCGCGTCCGAACTCAGAACCTTCTGGTCGATAGCAATGCCTATGGTTAAACCCGGTTGGCTGACGCTTATCGTTTACTCCTTCCAGGGTCTGTGGAACTCCGGTCAGTCCTCGTTCATCTACTCCGAACAGCTTAAAACTCTTAACTACGCAATCAGCCAGATCACAGCCGGCGGCGTTGCCCGTGCAGGCGCGACAGCTGCTTCAACCGTTGTAATGATGATAGTTCCGATTCTGGTATTCGTTATCTCCCAGTCGAACATCATTGAAACAATGGGTTCAAGCGGCATGAAGGACTAAGGAGGAAAAAATGAAGAAATTTATAAGCGTACTCCTTATAGCTCTGTGTGTCGTAATGGTGCTGCCTACCGCCATCTCAGCGGCTACCCCCTACGCTACATATACATATTCGGCGTCCGGTATGGTTCTTACCTCTCCCGCCGCGTATGTGCCTGACCGCGTAGTAGACTCCACCTACATGGGTCTTAAGACAGCGATAGACGACCCCAGAGATATGTTCGTCGGTCCCGATGAAAAGGTATATATCGTAAGCGCCGCTACAAACTCCGTAGTAGTTCTTGACAGATATTACAAATTCCTCTTCGAGATTACAAAGTTCACAAACGAACACGGCGTACCCGATACATTCGCTAATCCCTCCGGTGTATTCGTAACGGAAGATTACATCTATGTCTGCGATACCGACAACAACCGTATCGTAAAGTTCGACACAGAAGGTAATTATATTAAAATCGTTCCGAAGCCGGAATCAAACCTCTTTGAAGAAGGCTCCATCTATAAGCCGGTTGCCTGCGCGGTTGACGATTACGGTCGAATCTTCGTCGTATCCTCCACTACCTACCAGGGTATCATCGTGCTGAACGACAACGGCGACTTCTTCGGATTCATCGGCGCACAGAAGGTAACAATCAGCGCTCTTGAAATTCTCTGGAGACAGATTCAGACGGATGAACAGAGAGCATACTCAGAAGAATACGTCTCGACCGAGTTTAACAACATCACGATCGACGACAAGAACTTCATTTATGTTACCACTTCATCCATCAAAGAATCCGACCAGCAGAACGCTATCAACTCAAAGTCCAAATCCTCCGACTTCGCCCCGGTTAAGAAGCTCAACGCATCCGGCTCCGACGTCATGAAGCGTAACGGCTTCTATCCTCCGTCAGGTGAAGTCAGAATCACAAACCTCTCCACAGCAACCATCACAGGCGCGTCCAAAATCATCGACGTAGCGTGCGGACCTGAAGGAACATGGTCGATAATCGACGAAAAGCGTTCCAAGGTCTTCACTTACAACGATAACGGCGACCTCCTCTTCACATTCGGCGATAAAGGTAACCAGACCGGTAACATAGACTCGGTTGAAGCTATAGCATACCAGGGCTCAAAGATACTCGTCCTCGACAAGACTAACGATAACATCGTGGTTTACAGAAGAACAGAGTACGGCGACCTCCTCCTCTCCGCTATCGAGCATAACAACGACCGTCTCTACGATATGACTATCGACGACTGGACAGAAATCCTCAAGAGAAACAACAACTTCGACGCGGCTTATATCCAGATTGGTAAAGCACTTTACCGTCAGGGTAAGTACGAAGAGTCCATGAACTACTTCAAGTCCGCGTATGAAACAGAAAACTATTCTCTCTCCTACAAGGAAGTTCGTAAACAGTGGGCTAACAAGTACTTCTGGATGATTCCGATAGTAATCGTTGTCGTCTGCATCCTCCTTGCTAAGTTCTTCGGCTTCGCGGCTAAGGTCAATAAGCGTACCGCGCTCAAGCTCGGAAGAAAGAGCCTCAAGGAAGAGCTGCTATATGCGTTCCATGTTATCCTCCATCCGTTCGACGGATTCTGGGATTTGAAGCATGAAAAGCGCGGCTCCGCAAGAAGTGCATTCGTTATCCTCATCGTTACCATCCTTGCATATTACTACAACACCATCGGTCAGGGTTACATCTTCAGCCCCCGTCCGTCCACTGCATTCAACATCATGAGCTCGGTTTCCGCCGTACTTGCACCTCTGCTCCTTTGGGTAGTTGCAAACTGGTGCCTTACGACTCTGTTTGAAGGCGAAGGAAGCATGAAGGATATCTTTGTTGCATCCTGCTACGCTCTCACACCTCTCCCGCTCATCATGATCCCCGTAACAATCGCCACAAACTTCCTCACAAAGTCAGAAGCCGGCGTTGTTACAATGCTCGTTACGTTCGCGTACATCTGGCTCGGACTGCTCGTATTCTTCGGAATGATGGTAACTCACGACTACTCCGCAGGTAAGAACATCCTCACCTGCATCGCTACAATAGTTGGTATGGCATTCATCATGTTCATCGGCATACTCTTCTCCAGCCTTATGGCAAAGATAGTAAGCTTCGTTACCAACATCGTAGAAGAAATCACATACCGGTTGTAAACAGAGAGAAGGAGATTAGATATGAAATTTAAAAGAATTATATCAGCGTTCTTGACTCTGGTTATGCTTCTCGGTTCAATGGTGGTTTCAGTTGACGCCGCATGGTCCGATAAGGTTGACGAAAAGGGCGACCCGATCATCAACTACCTCCAGCAGGTTTACGCAACACCCGAGGAAAAGCTCGCTGACATGATACTTGTCAAAGAAGCGTATGGATTCCAGCTTTACTACGAGGAATTCACAGGCGAATTTGCACTTGTAAAGACCAGCACAGGAGAAGTTCTTTTCTCCAACCCCTACGATATCAACTCCGGATATCAGACAATTTCCGACCCCGTAAAGCAGGAGCTTCTCTCCCAGCTGACAATATCATATCTCGAGAATGACGTTCAGAAGGATATGAACAGCTACGCGGAAGCAGCTCTCAGAGGTCAGATTACAAAGAAGAACATCAAAGGCGGTATCCGCTGCGAATACATCCTCGGTGAAGAGCAGACCACACGTCTTGTACCGAGAATGATCAAGGTTGAGCGTTTTGAAGACCTCATCCTCTCCCAGATCGACGACGACTGGTACTTCCAGAAGCTCACATCGTTCTATACCAAGAAGGATAAGGACGACCCGAGCCTTACAGAACGAGGCGTTGCCGAAATGCAGGCTAAGTTCCCGATTACTCTTGAAATGGCAGTTTATGTATGCGACCCTGACATCAAAGCCAGAGAGCTTAGAGAGCTTGAAACCATCATCAAGAGCTTCTGCCCGAACTACACATACGAAGAACTCGACTACGACCACGAACTCACCAACTATACCGGTGCAGACGCAGCTCCGCCGAGATTCCGTATGAGCCTTGAATATACCCTTAACGAGAACGGTCTTGAAGTAAGACTTCCCGCGAACGGTATCGACTTCGATGAATCCACATATCAGTTCCAGACCGTTAACATTCTCCCCTACTTCGGTGCGGGCAGCAATGAATACAACGGCTACACTGTAATCCCCGACGGCTCCGGCTCCATCATCAGATTTGAAGACTTCAAGGGCAAGGCAGTCAACATCGCCGGCAATATGTACGGTTCCGACTACGCTTACCATGAAATCGACGGTCAGCACTCCGAAGCTATGAGAATGCCTTACTACGGTGTCATTACCGAGTACAGTAAGGAAATGTCCCTCAATAAGGCGGCAGACGCGAAGGCAGCGGCAGAAGCGGCAGCTGAAGCACAGGTTGCTATCGACCAGGCTGCAATCGACGCGGCTAAGGCTGAAGCTGAGGCTAAGGGTGAAACCTATGTCGGCGCTACTACAGCTACAAAGAAGGAAGTTGTCGTTGAACCCGATACAACGGTGACAACAAACTCCGGCTTCCTCGCAGTAATCACGGAAGGTGACTCCCTCGCTAAGCTCATGGCAGTCTGCGGCGGTTCGCTCCATCCGTACAATACAGTTTACGCAATGTTCACACCTCGTCCGTCCGATGAATACAACCTCGCGGATTCCATCTCCGTCAGCGGCAACGCTACATGGACTGTTACATCCAAGAGAAAGTACACCGGAAGCTACCGTATCCAGTACACCTTCCTCACAGACACAAGACTTGCTGAGGACTACGGCGTAAAGGATTACTATAAGGCTGACTGGACAGGTATGGCTACAGCTTACCGTGACTACATCACCGAAAAGGGAGACATCACAAAGCTTACAGCCGATCAGGTTAAGGCAGATATCCCGCTTTACGTTGAAACTTTCGGCTCAATCGAAACAACCGAAAGAGTCTTCTCCTTCCCCGTACTTGTCGATACTCCTCTTACCACATTCGAGGACATCAAGACAATGTACTCCGAACTTAAGGAACTCGGCGTAGGAAACGTAAACTTCAAGCTCACCGGTTACGCAAACGGCGGTATGGAGCCTACATATCCTCACAGACTTAAGTGGACTAAGGAAATCGGCGGCAAGGACGGATTCACCGATCTCGTTGCCTTCGCTAAGGAAAACGGATTCAACGTATATCCCGACTTCGACTTCGTTTATATGCAGATGAGCGGCTTCGGCGACGGTATCAGCCTGAGAAAGCACGCTATCCGCACCATCGACGACCGTTACACCACCAGACGTGCATATGACGCAGCTACACAGTCCTTCGACCGCAGCTTCTCACTTGCACTGTCTCCCGCATACTTCGAGGGTCTTTACGAAGCATTCGCTCCCAAGTACCTCGCATACGGCAACGACGCAATTTCAGTCTCCACACTCGGTACGGACCTCAACTCCGACTTTGACGAGGATGAGCCTTACCACCGCGAGGACGACAAGGAGTTCACTGTCGATACTCTCAAGGCTATCGACGAAGACTACTCCAGCGTTATGATCGAAGGCGGCAACGCTTACGCTATCAAGTACGCTGACGTAATCCTTGAAGCATCCCTTACATCCTCCGGAAACTCCAAGTCATCTCAGTCCATTCCTTTCCTCGGTATGGTTTACCACGGATCTAAGGTATTCACCGGCTCCGCTACAAACATGGAAGGCGACATCAATGAGTCCATCCTCAACGCTATCGAAAACGGCGCTTCGATGTACTTCATCCTCTCCTACCAGAACAATAACGAGCTTAAGGAAGACTTCACACTTTCCAAGTACTACTCCGTTGCATACGACATTTGGAAAGACGACGTAGCTAAATACTACACAATCCTCAACGACGCAACAAAGGATCTCCAGACCTCTTACATCGTTGACCACGAATTCATGGACGCTGAACGTGTTCCCGACGCTGACGAAGCAGAAGCAGACCGCCTCGCAGAAGAAGAAGCACTCGCAGCCGCAGCAGAGGAAGAAGCACTCGCAGCTGAAAAGGCTGAAAGAGCTGAAAGACTTGCCGCAAGACTCGCTGCTGAATCCGGCGAAGCTGTTCCCGAAACATCTGTTGATGAAACAACCGTTGATGAAACAACAGCAACCGATGCAGCCGACGCAACCGACGACAGCGCAACAGGCAACGTAAACGAATTCGGCGAAGAAATCGAAGCTGAAGAAGAAGAAGAAACAGTAGTACCCGATAAGTATAAGACAACGATCGGCTCAGTCGTTCGTGTTGAATACGAAGGCGGCGTAAGCTTCATCCTCAACTACAACTCATTCGCAATCACAGTTGAATACGAAGGTCAGACCTACACAATCGACGGTCTTAACTTCGTAAGAATAGACTAAAGAAAGGGGAGTGCATAAATGAACTTAAATATTGACGCCGGAAAAGGCGGAAAGAAGCAGAAGATTCAGGTCGATGCTCCCGGCAAAAAAAGAAAGCGCGGCGCGTCACTTGACGTTAAGCAGGCGAGAGCGGGCTGGCTCTTCATTCTCCCCTTCGTTCTCGGATTTGTTCTCATCTACCTTCCTATAATCTTTAAATCGATTCAGTACTCGTTCAACGAGATCGACATTCTGGTCGGCGGCGGTTATAAGCTCACCTTCGTAGGCTGGAAAAACTACTCCGACGCATTGTTCGTTGATACGACATACGTCACGACACTTGTCAGCGGCTTGAAGCAGCTCGTACTTGACATCCCGTCTATAGTGCTCTTCTCCCTGTTCGTTGCTATTATTCTTAACCAGAAGATAGCAGGACGCGCCGCATTCCGTGCGATATTCTTCATTCCGGTTATCCTTACCACCGGTCTTATCGCGGACATCGACAAGGCGAACACACTCTCCTCTTACATGGAATCCTCAAGCGGTATCGACGACGGTTCAGGTCAGACCTCTACCGCCACCGAAATCGTATCGGTTCTCGACGTTGAAAGACTCTTCGACAACATGATGGTCGGTACTGAAGTTGTGGAATACGTTGTTCAGATGGTTAACAACATCTTCAACATAGTAAACCGCTGCGGTGTACAGATGCTTATCTTCCTCTCCGCGCTTCAGTCCATCTCCCCCGCGATTTACGAGTCCTGCTCCATTGACGGTGCTTCCGGCTGGGAAACCTTCTGGAAGATCACCCTCCCGATGGTAAGCCCTCAGATCCTTGTAAATACGATCTACACCATCATCGACGCGTTCACATCGTCCGATAACCAGGTAATGACGTACATTTCACAGGTTTATGAACAGGCTGACGGTAACGTTCTTTCCTCCGCAATGTCATGGATGTACTTCCTCATAGTAATCCTCTTCATCGCGGCAGTATCCGGTATTCTCAGCGCGTTCGTATTCTACCAGAAGAGAGACTAAGAAAGGAGGATATGATTTATGAACAACGCACAGACAGCACCTAAAGTTACAAAGGAAACAAAAAACAAGATCAGAGTTGATTTTGAGCGCACACCTTTCTGGGATAGAGTTAAAGCTAAGCTCGTCAATCTCTATACTCTGAAGAAGGTAGTTTGGTATCTGTTCAGATTCCTTCTCCTCCTGGGTATTTCCTACGTAATCCTCTTCCCGTTCTTCTCGAAGATTTCCTCCTCCTTCATGGGTCGTGAAGACTTCGTTGACGTAACGGTAAGACTTATCCCGAAGCACCCGACGCTTGACACCTATAGAGCTATAATAAAGGACAACAACTACCTTACCGCTCTCCTTAATACCTTTATCCTTTCGCTCACCTGCGGACTTATCCAGACGTTCATCTGCTGCTTCATCGCATACGGTTTCGCGAGATTCAAGTTCAAGGGCAACAAGCTCCTGTTCCTCTGCGTAATCTTCACGATGGTAGTTCCGCACACCACGCTCCAGCTTTCACTCTTCATGAAGTTCAGATACTTCGACATTCTCAACATCATGAAGTTCCTCGGCGGCGGTGTGATTGACGCGATAAACATCACAGGCGGCGAAACCTCGATCAACATGATCAACACTCACTGGCCGCTCTACATCCTCTCGTTCACAGGACTTGCGTACAAGAACGGACTGTTCATCTTCATGCTCCGTCAGTTCTTCCGCAACCTCCCCGCAGAGCTTGAAGAGTCCGCTTGCCTTGACGGTGCGGGTGTTATGAAGACCTTCGTAAGCATCATCCTTCCTCTGTCCGTAACAATGATGGTAACAGTATTCATGTTCTCCTTCTGCTGGCAGTGGACCGATAAGTTCTACACGAGCCTCTTCTTCACGACCGCCGGTGAACCGCTCCTTCCCAAAATAATCAAGATTCCCAAATCTCTTGATACACAATATGCAGGTCAGTCGCTGTACACCGCGGCAATAAACAACACTTCGGGTATACTGATTATAGCTCCGCTGATTGTACTCTACCTCTTCGGACAGAAGTACATTGTACAGGGTATTGAATCCTCCGGCTTGACAGCACAGTAATGAGGAAGTTTGGACTTTTGAAAAAGTTCCAGTGAAAACTTAATGAAAAATCCCCTCGTAGAGTTTCTCTTGAAAGAGAGATTCCTCTTTGAGGGGATTTTTTTGTTGAGGAAGTAGAAAGACTCCGTCTTTCAGATTGATTGTATCGACTGCGGTCGAAGGCTGCTCCTACGCGGAGGGCGCACAAGGAGACTCAGACGCCGTCTCCTTGTGAATCTACGCTCGCGGTGGAGTTTGGTTTAGCAATAAACTTCCGTCTCCGCACACTGTTTCCGATTAGTCGCGCGGTTTCGCGTAATCTGTAGTAGTGGAGCATAAAATGTGCGCGCGGTGAGTTTTGGGGCGCGATTAAGCATAAAATTTAGTAGTGGAGCGTAACATGTCCGCGTCTGTTTATTTGGCTTAGATTTGATAAGCCGTTTCTGCACTCGCTGACGGAAGCTAAACGAAATTGGACGTTCGCTACATTTCAACGCACAGATTAGCGACAATCCGCGGTTAGCCTACTCCAATTCAGTTATGATTTGGTATTCAACCCTCCGCGCGACAACAAAACGAATAAATTCAGTGCATTTACCGCGTCTACCTCTCCCGCGCGAACATTCTAATGCCACTACTAAGGCTTATGCTAAACCGCGCGACTGGTCTGTTCACGGGGCGACACCAAAAGATTATGGTGTAAAGCGAACTCCACCGCGAGCGTAGATTCACAAGGAGACGGCGTCTGAGTCTCCTTGTGCGCCCTCCGCGTAGGAGCAGCCCCCACCCGCAGGTGGATAAAATAAAATAGAAAGAGCTGCCAAGCTCTTTCCACTTTAAATATTCACTTAAAGCCAAAGTGAGACTTCATTCATTGAAGTAAAACTTCATTTCAAGGAAGCCTTCGCCAGAATAAACTCAAGCATCACTGCATCTGCTCTATGTATTCCTCGAGACAAAGACCGCTGTCGTGAATCTTCTGCGCGTGGTAGCGTCCTACGTAGCGGTAGTGCCACGGCTCAAACTGTATCGTCGTCACGTCAACCTTGTCCTTCGGGAAGCGGAGAATGAATCCGAACTTCCATGCGTTTTCCTGAAGCCATGCGTATTCCGGCTCGTATTCAAAGTCCGTCGTGAACGTGCCGAGCGTGTCCATGTCAACTGCAAGTCCGGTCTGGTGCTCGCTTGTTCCCGGGCGGGTAGAGTACGTCAATACCTTAGCCTGCGCCTGCTCAAGGGTCAGCGAGGGGTCAGCCGCCATCTCGTTCGCTGTGTATGTCTCAAATAGCGTCTTCTGATAGGTGTAGGTGCGGAATCCGCTGTAGACCGCCATGTTGTAGTATCCCGCGGCGTGCATTTCCTGGTACATCGCTTCAAGGGCTTTGCAGGCGTATTCGCGGAGCTGCTGTGTCTTTCGCGCAGTGCTTGTGTATTTTACATCCATCAAATCCGTCGGAACGTCCGCTTCCGTCAGAGTGTGCTCTGTGTTGACGAGGGTCAGGAACGCGTCCCGTAAGTCTCCCGTCGGCGCCATGTACTTCTCGTAGTCCGTGAGGTCGGTCGCAAAGTCAAGCGATACTGCGTTGTCCTCAGTGTTGTCTTCACCCGTCGGAACAAAGGTTATGTCGCCGATCAGCGGATCTTCTTCAATGGGCGCGATTTCCTCAGACCACTTCAGCTTGAACGAAACGGGGAGATATACCGTCGTCCTGTCGTCGGAGTTTTCCTCGTCCTTCACACGCGCTATCGTCACCGTAGACTTCTTCGGGTTGTAGACTGCGGAAATGTTCTCCATGTAGTCCGTGATGAACTTCATCGACACCCAAACGCGGTCGCCAGAGAGCTTGTTCGGCACGTCGAGCGTCACATCTTGCCCGTTTATCGTCACTTTCCATGCGTCCGTGTAGAAAACTATGATCTCTTCCGTGCCGTCTCCTGCCGCAGTGGAGCTTGCTTCTACGGAGTTTGATAAAATGAACTTCATCTCACCCGCGCCGCCGCTCTCGTAGAACCCGAGGTAGTCCGCGAGGTCGTTGAAGCAGAAGTAAACCTTGTCGTCCGATATCGCTTCACTGACATCCGTGGAACGCACCTTCGCTCCTCCGTAGTAGTAGTCGATTTTGCCGCTTGTCTCGGGAGCGTCCGGGGAAGAGCGGAAGAAAATCAGGAAGATAAGCCCGCCGACAGCTAAGATGATAAGCAGCACTATCAGGAACACAAACAGCCGCCCGCCGAGGACTTTCATATTGCGACGGAATTCCTCCTGCCTGCGGCGTTTTTCGCGCCTTTTTGCCATCTCACGCCGCCGCCGTTCTTCTTCCTGCCGACGACGCATTTCTTCCGGTGAGGGTCGCCGCCTCGGTGGGTTTCCGCGCGGATTTGTGCCGTATTGACCGTTCATTTCATCACCTCCGATACATTTCTTATTGTCAACTTTATTTCGTTTCGATTATCGTGAAAAACGGGCTTTCGGGCGAGTTCACCATGCGAATCTGCGCGATGCTGTACTTGAAGCGGGAGACAGTCGAGAAATATTCCGTCAGCTCCTTGCCCTCAAGCGCACCCTCGGGATGTCCGGGATAAACCGCCACACAGAGAATCGCGTCCTCGCCGAGCATTTCCATCGCGTTTTTCACTGCGGGAAGGGTAGTTGTGCGCTTTGTGGTGAGCTGCTTGTGTCCGCTTCCGGGGAGATAGCCGAGGTTGAACATTCCGGCTTTGATCTTTCCGCCGACAAACTCGGGCGCTCTGTCGTGGGATGCGCAGATGAGATGCCAGTTGTCGGGGCAGCTGTTTTCTTTGAGATTGTGCTCCGTTGAGATGAGCGCGGACTCCTGTATGTCGAATGCGTATACTTTTCCGCCCTCCCCTACGGTTTTCGAGAGGAATACAGTGTCGTAGCCGTTTCCCATCGTGAAATCCACCGCGGTGTCGCCCTCGTGAAGATGCGGCAGAATGAATTTCTTTTGCAGTGATAATAAATCTACCACAGCTTAACCTCTTGCACCGCTCGCGTATTCGTATGCCAAATCAAACGCCTTCATGTTGACCTCCAGTGCCTTCGCGGGGACACAGGCGGCTACAGCGGCGCGGAGAATGTCGTGGTCAAAGCCGAGCACACTTGACGCAAGTCCGATGAGAGCTACGTTGGACGCACGCACGTTTCCGGCTTCCTCGGCAATGGACTGTGCGTCGAATGCGCGAACGTCAACTCCGAGCAGCTTCATGTCGGGTATTATTTCGGTAGGATACTGTGCAGCGCCCGTGATGACCGGCATGGGGTTAATCTGCTGAGTTGAGGTAACAATAACTCCGCCTGTTTTGAGGTTCGGGAGCCAACGCGCCGCCTCGAGAATCTCAAAGCTCAAAATTACATCCGCGTCTCCTTTGCATATCACGGGGGAGTAAACCTCGTCGCCGTAACGGACGTATGTGACTACCGAGCCGCCGCGCTGAGACATACCGTGTACCTCGGAAACCTTAACGTCAAGCCCCGACTCCATGGCAGCGCGGCCGAGTATTTTTGAGGCGAGAAGCGTACCCTGACCGCCGACGCCCACTATCATTATGTTCTTGTTCATATGTATCACCTGTTTTACTATATAATCAGAGCGCGCCGAATTTGCACATCTGTGAGCAGAGTCCGCAGCCTACGCACATCGTCTTGTCGATCTTCGCCTTCTTGTTTTCAACGGAAATGCACGGGCAGCCTATCTTCATGCAGGACTTGCAGCCTACGCACTTTGTCTCGTCGACCGTGAACGGAGGATTTTTTACGGCAGTCTTCAGAAGAGCGCAGGGACGGCGTGCAATGATAACGGACGCGCAGTCGGCTGAAACTTCTTCCTTGATAACTCTCTCAAGCTCGGCGAGGTTTGCGGGATCTACAACACGAATGTGTTCGCGGGAGATACCGAGGGACGCGCAGATATCCTCAAGGCAGAGGTTCGGAGCCTTCTCACCCATGAGAGTTTTGCCGGTGAGCGGGTTGTCCTGGTGTCCCGTCATGCCCGTGATGCTGTTGTCGAGGATTATGTTAGTCGTCTTGCCGCCGTTGTATACCACGTTCACAAGCCCTGTCAGACCGCTGTGCATGAAGGTGGAGTCTCCGATAACCGACACATACTTGTCCTCTTCTCCGCGAACCTTAGCCGTGCCGTGGAGGGATGAGATGGACGCGCCCATGCAGTAAACGGAGTCGATAGCGGAAAGGGGGGCAACCGCGCCGAGAGTGTAGCAGCCGATGTCGCCGGATACGCGCAGCTTCAGCTTAGATAAGGTGTAGAAAACTCCGCGGTGGGGACATCCGGGGCAGAGAACGGGCGGACGGGGCGGTATGGGAGAGCCAAGCTCCACGTAATCCGTTTCCTCGCCGAGCAGTCTTTCACGCAGGAGCTGTTCGCTGTACTCGTCGCAGAGGGGAAGGAGGTCCTTGCCGATTACGTTCACGCCGAGAGCCTTGCAGTGGTTTTCGATAACGGGGTCAAGCTCCTCGATGACGTAAACGGTGTCGTGCGCGGCGGCAAAATCACGGATGAGCTTTTCGGGCAGGGGATTTATAAGACCGAGCTTTAAGTAATCCGCGCGCTTGCCGAACGCTTCCTTAGCGTAGTTGTAGCAGTTTCCGGCAGTGATGATACCAATGGACGCGCCGTTTTGCTCCACACGGTTGAGGGAAGTAGTCTCGGCAAACTCACGGAGAGCGGCGAGGTGTTCCTCAACTACGATGTGGCGTTTTTTCGCGTTGCCGGGCATCATGACGTGCTTTGCGGCGTTCTTCTCGTAGGGGAGAATGGGAAGCTCGACTCTCTCTCCCTCTTCTACGGGAGAACGAGAGTGGCTGACGCGTGTGGTGAGGCGGAAGATGAAGGGCGTGTCGAACTTTTCGGAGAGGTCGAACGCCTGCATGACGAATTCGCGGCACTCGGCGGAGTTTGCGGGCTCTACCATAGGCAGCTTAGCGGCAATGGCGTAATGGCGGCTGTCCTGCTCGTTCTGTGAGGAATGCATACCGGGGTCGTCTGCAACACCGATAACGAAGCCTGCGCCCACGCCTGTGTAAGCGGTGACGAACATAGGGTCAGCCGCGACGTTAAGACCGACGTGCTTCATGCCGCAGAAAGCTCTGCCTCCGCCGACAGACGCACCGAGAGCTGCTTCAAAAGCGACCTTTTCGTTAGGCGCCCACTCGCTGTACATATCCTTATAGAGGGCGGTATTTTCGGTAATCTCCGTACTGGGAGTTCCGGGATAACTGGAAACAAAGCGCACGCCGGCCTCGTAGATACCGCGAGCGGTGGCTTCATTTCCCAACATAAGTTTTTTCATGGGGTATACTCCTTGTAAAGCTGCAATAATACTATTGTATTATATCACGAAAGCGCGTAATTTGCAAGATTGAATGGAATTTAATCCTTGCTACCTTAGACAACGTGCGCTTTCTGGGAGACTTCATGTCTTTCGGAAAGACGAAGGTAGAAAAGACTACGTCTTTTGATTCATTAAATCACCTGCGGGTGAAGGTCGCTCCTACGCGGAGGGCGCACAAGGAGACTCAGACGCCGTCTCCTTGTGAATCTACGCTCGCGGTGGAGTTTGGTTTACACCATATTCTACTGGTGTCGCCCCCATTTACAGACCAGTCGCGCGGCATCGCATAAGCCTTAGTAGTGGCATTAGCATGTTCGCGCGGGAGAGGTAGACGCGGGTAGATTCTTTTAAATCGGTTATACTTTGTCGCGCGGGGGCGAGAATACCAAATCAAACTGAAATGGATTAGGCTAACCGCGGATTGGCGTTAATTTGTGCGTTGAAATGGAGCGAACGTCCAATTTCGTTTTGCTTCCGTAGAAGAACCAACGAACGGCTTATCAAATTTAAGCCAAACGAACAGACGCGGACATGTTAAGCTCCACTACTAAATTTTATGCTTAATCGCGCCCCAAAACTCACCGCGCGCACATTTTATGCTCCACTACTACGGATTACGCAAAACCGCGCGACTAATCGGAATCAGTGTGCGGAGACAGAAGCTAACCATATCAGCCATACTCCACCGGAAGCCGGTACTCACAGAGGGGCGGCGTCTGAGCCTCTCTGTGCGCCCTCCGCGTAGGAGCGTCCCCTCACCGCAGTGAGATATAATAAATCTGAAAGGGCGAAGCTCTTTCTACTTTCTTCTCACTTAAATCTTAAGTGAATCTTCACTGGGGGAAGTTTCTTAGAATACGCTCGTAGTCTAAGGAAAAGAAATTAGCTGCGCTCTTTCTTGCGCCTTTCTTTTCCCTTTGCGCGCAAAAAAAAGAGAACCTATAAAGATTCTCTTTCTTGTTCACGCAAAGGGAGAGATTCGAACTCTCGGTCGGTTATTAGCCGAACACACGATTTCCAGTCGTGCGCCTTAGACCAGCTCAGCCACCTTTGCATATGACATACCCGCCTATGGGTTATTCTTTTTCCGTCAACGAAAAGCTTCCTCTCCGCTGAACGCCTTAGAATTATACCATATCCCCGCGGGTTTGTCAATAGCTATTTTAAATTTTTATACGATTTTTTCACGCTTTTTCCGAAAAACCGTTCACTGCACTTCTTTGCCGTCATGTCTCAGCGCGGCTTCCACCAGACCCACAAACAGCGGGTGCGGCTTGTTCGGACGGCTCTTGAACTCCGGATGGAACTGTACGCCTACAAAATAGTCGTTCTCGGGTATCTCTACCGTCTCAACTATCCTGCCGTCCGGGGAGGTTCCGCTCAGCTTGAGTCCTGCGCCCGCCAGAACCTCGCGGTAGTCGTTGTTGAACTCGTAGCGGTGGCGGTGTCTCTCGCTGATGTTCTCCTTGCCGTAGCATTCGCGGATTACAGTGCCCTCGGCAAGGCTGCACGGATATGCGCCCAGACGAAGCGTTCCGCCCTTGCTGATGCTGCTCGACTGGTCGGGGAGAAAGTCTATGACCTTATTCCTGCAAATCTCGTTGAACTCGCCGGAGTCTGCGTCCGCTATGCCAGCCTTGTCGCGCGCGAACTCGATTACGGCGATCTGCATACCGAGGCATATTCCGAGATAGGGAAAATTATGCTCGCGGCAGTATTTTGCGGTGGTTATCATGCCGTCGATGCCCCTGTGACCGAATCCGCCGGGAACGATAACGCCGCCGCAGTCGGAGAGTATGTCCGCAATGTTGTCTTCCGTCACGGTTTCGGAGTCTATCCACTTAATCTCGACCTTCGCGCTGTGAGCAAAGCCTGCGTGTCTGAGAGCTTCGGCAACGGAGAGATACGCGTCGTGGAGCTGGGTGTACTTGCCGACGAGGGCGATTTTCACGGGCGTGGTGCTGCCATGGACTCTCTCGAGCATTTCCATCCACTCGGACATATCGGGCTCGGGAGTTTTCAGACCAAGCTCGGCGCAGACAGTCTCGGAGAATCCGCTCTTTTCAAGCATAACGGGAGCTTCGTAAAGGACGGGGATGGTGCTGTTTTCGATGACGCAGTTCGGCTTGACGTTGCAGAACATGGCGATTTTCTTGATAATGGAGTCCTCGAGAGGCTCGTCGCAGCGGAGAACGATGATGCCGGGGTTGATTCCCATGCCCTGCAGCTCTTTTACGGAGTGCTGAGTGGGTTTTGTCTTGTGCTCGTTGGAGCCGCTGAGGTAGGGAACGAGCGTTACATGGATGAAGAGTGAGTTTTCACGCCCGATTTCGAGTGAGACCTGACGGATGGCTTCAAGGAACGGCTGAGACTCGATATCTCCCGTAGTGCCGCCGATTTCGGTGATAACAACGTCAGCGTCGGTTTTCTTTGCGACGGAGTAGATAAAGGATTTTATTTCGTTAGTGATGTGGGGGATGACCTGCACGGTTTCGCCGAGGTATTCGCCGCGTCTTTCCTTATTGAGAACGTTCCAGTAGACTTTGCCGGAGGTTAGGTTAGAGAATTTGTTGAGATCCTCGTCGATGAATCTTTCGTAGTGACCGAGGTCGAGGTCGGTTTCCGCGCCGTCCTCTGTGACATAAACCTCGCCGTGCTGATAGGGACTCATGGTGCCTGGGTCGACGTTGATGTACGGGTCGAGCTTCTGAGCGGCGACTTTAAGACCTCTTGCTTTAAGAAGGCGGCCGAGGGAAGCGGCGGTGATACCCTTACCGAGCCCCGAAACGACGCCGCCCGTGACGAAAATATACTTGGTTTGTTTCATAAAATCCTCACTAAAAAATACAATTTTTCTCAAAAAAAGGAAAAGGATATTCGCGGACGGGAAGAGCTACATCCGCGTCGGCAAACATCCTTGTTTACAACAATACTTTGATATTATAATACTCCTGCGGGAGTTTGTCAAGGGGTTTTTGAAAGGAGAAACTCCCACGGAGTTTAAAGTCCATTTCTACCTTAGACGACTATAGCCCTCTAAGAGACTTCCCCTAGGGGAGATTCACTTAAGATTCAAGTGAAGAAGAAAGAAGAAAAGACTAACGTCTTTTCGATTTATTAGTCCACTCCGCGTGGGGCGCCCTTTTCAGGGGGAACACAGAGAGGCTCAGGCGCCGCCCCTCTGTGAGTACCGGCTTCACGGTGGAGTATGGCTTAGCAATGAACTGCCGTCCCCGCACACTTCAACCGATTAGTCGCGCGGCAAAGCATAATCCGTAAGGGTGGAGCTTAAAATGTGCGCGCGGTGAGTTTTGGGGCGCGATAACGCATAAAGCGTAGTAGTGGAGCGTAACATGTCCGCGTCTGTTTATTTGGTCGAAATTTGATAAGCCATTCATCAGCTTTTCTACGGAAGCAAAACGAAATTGGACGTTCGCTCTACGTCAACGCACAAACTAACGACAATCCGCGGTTAGCCTAATCCAATTCACTTATGATTTGGTATTCTCACCCCCGC
>Ga0129314_1000875_pt1 | contig 26079 bp, 20 predicted proteins | sample O1111metagenome_FD_94431 | JGI IMG/M metagenome (GOLD analysis project Ga0129314, IMG submission 94431) | Orangutan individual fecal microbial communities from fecal samples from Wisconsin, USA - O1111 metagenome | ecosystem: Host-associated > Mammals > Digestive system > Large intestine > Fecal... | reverse complement strand
GTGATGTCGGTGCCGTCCAGGTGGTAGTCGCCATAGGTGGGGATGTCCAGGCAGCCCAGGATGTTCATCAGGGTGGACTTGCCTGAGCCGGACTGGCCGATGATGGAGACGAACTCCCCCCGGTCAATTTGGAGGGATACCCCGTCCAGGGCCCGGACCTCGCTCTCCTTGCCCTCGTTGTAGATCTTGTAGATGTTCTTGATGTCAATGAGCATGGCCGTTCCCCTTAGCCCCAGGCCTGCTCGACATAGTAGTTGACAAAGACTTCCTCATCCCCGGTGAGGCCCTCTTTGATTTCCACGTTGTAGTTGTCGGACAGGCCGGTGGTGACGGGCACGGGGTAGAAACCTTCGGACTCGCTGGGATAGAGGGGCGTAGCGCCAGGCTCCGTGGGGGGAATATCGATGGCGACGGTATTTTCAGGCTTGCTGTCCGCCTTGATAAAGACCACGGAGGCGGTCTCGCCGTTCTCGTCGCTGACGTACTTCACGCTCTGCATGGGCACCACGATGCAGTCGTCGGACTGGCTGGCCACGAAGGAGTAGTCCAGCCACACGCCCTCCAGCAGGGAGCCGTCGTAGTTGTCCACGGTGAGGGTGACCGGGAAGCTGGTCATACCCTGTCCGGCCTCAGCGCTGCCGGTGTTGATGGAGGACACGGTGCCCGTGAACACGTTGCCGTTCCAGTCGGTCAGGTCCACCGTCATGCCGGGCTTGACGAAGGAGATGTTCCGGTCGTCCACGGTGATGTTGACCAGCATGGTGGTGGTGTTGGAGATGATGATAACGGTGTCGCCGCTCTTGACCTCGGCGCCCTCGGCGAGGGTGCAGGTGGTGACGGTGCCGTCGATGGGAGCCACGGCGTTAAAGTTGTTCAGGGCCTTCTGAGCCTCGGTCAGCTTCTCCATGGCGTCGTCGATCTCCTTCTGCTTGGCCCGGATGTCGGAGTCGATGGTGTCGGAGCCCATGCTCAGCAGCACCTGACCGGCGGACACGTTGGAGTAGCACAGCAGGTTGGCGGAGAGCAGGGGGCCGCCGGCCTCAGTGACAATCTTGCGGGTCTCGTAATACTTGGTGGCGCCGTTTTCGTAGGGGTAGATGGGGGTGCCGTTGGCGGCGGTGAGGGCGGCGGAGGCGGTCATGCCCTCGGTGAGGGTGCCGGGGTTGTCAAAGGCCACCACCACTTCAAAGTGGTCGGCCCCCTCGGGGGTTATGTAGTGGACCTTGTTGACCTGTTCCACCGAGCCGGTAAAGCTGTCCATAACGGCCGGGATGGAGACCGAGACGCTCTGGCCCACATAGATATCGTTTTCATAGGCATAGCTGAAGTAGAGGGACAGCTTGAGCTTCTTGTCGTTGACCAGGGTGGCCACGGAGGCGCCGGAGGAGACGGTGCTGCCCGTCTCGAACTCGCTGACCTCGATGAGCTTGCCCGCAAAGGGCGCCCGAACCGTCAGGTTATTCAGGGCCTTGTGGAGGTCGGCCATATCCTTTTGCAGGTTGGAGACCTTCTCCTGTGCAGCCGTCACCTCGTCCTCGGCGGCCTGACTGCGAATGGTGTAAAGGGGCTGCCCTTCCGTGACGGTGTCGCCCGCGGTGACAAAGACCTCCTGCACGGTGCCGCCCTGGGTCAGGGTGATGGCGGCGGTATCCTTGGCCTTGGCGTTGCCGCTGCCCTGGACCATGCTCTGGATGGAGGAGATCTGGGCGGGCTGGGTCTGGATCTGGCTGTTCACGGCTTCCTTTGCCGTAAGAAAGCGGTACAGGAAAAAGCCGCCCACCGCCAGGACCGCCAGGACGACCAGAGCGATGATGGTGTTCCGTACCTTTTTCCGCTGCTTTTTTTTCTGGTTGGACGTGCCGCTGGGATGGGCGGGGGGAGCCGCCGGAGCGGGGGCTTCCGTGACCGGCGCGTTCTGCTGTGTCATTTCTGCCATGTTTGGATTCCTCCTAAGTTTCCTGTGGACGTTACATGTCATCCATTGTATCACGCGGTTTGCGGGGCGCAACAACAAACAGATGACAATTTCTTAAGATAAGCTTAAGAAATTGTTTCAGGGAGCACCATATATCCTTTAGACGATGCAGACCGGCAAAAAGTTACAGGCCCCGGTAAAAAGTTTACCGTCTGGGTGCGGACGGCAAAAAGGGCCGGGACGCAAAAGCGCGCCTCCGGCCTATACCTTATATAATAGACAACAGAAAAAAGCGGGAATCGGGAACCTTTTTGCGGCGGCCGCGTCTAAACTATCATAGCCTCACGGCAGGGCTGCGGCGTATTTTTACGGTTGTGTTACAAAACCGGCAAAGGGGTTGACGGTGGACACAAGACGCGGTATAGTCTTGCCAGAGGTAAGGGGAACTATGCGTCTCCAGACTCAAAATTTTGAAGGAGGAATTCCAAATGAGAAACCTCAAGCGGGTTCTCAGCCTGGCTCTGGCTTCCGTTATGCTGATCGGCATGATGGTCGTTGGCGCTTCCGCTGTGAACTACGACGACTTCTCCGACAAGGACAAGATCGTCAACAAAGAGGCCGTCTCCACCCTGGTTGAGCTGGGCGTTATCGCCGGCAAGGACGACGGCACTTATGATCCTACGGGCATCGTGACCCGTGCCGAGATGGCTAAGATGATCTGCACCGTCCTGAACGGCGGCAACGATCCTCAGCTCGGCGCTACCCCCGTTGTTACCTACACCGATACCCTGGGCCACTGGGCTGCTCCCTACATCGAGTACTGCTCCAACCTGGGCATCGTGGCTGGTAGAGGCGACGGCACCTTTGGGCCCAACGAGACCGTGACTGGCTCTCAGGCCGCCAAGATGCTGCTGGTTGCCGCTGGCTACCAGTCCGCTATCGAGGGCTTCACCGGCGCCAACTGGGAGATCGCTACCAATGTGCGCGCCAACCAGGTTGGCCTGTATGAGGACCTGGAGACTGTGAATCCCTCCGACGGCCTGACCCGCGACAATGCCGCTCAGATGGTTTACAACGCTCTGAACGTCACCGAGGTTAGCTACAAGTACACCCTGGTCGCCAACGGCGACGGCACCTTCAACTCTGTTACCGAGCTGGTGAAGGGCGACGAGACTGTCCTCGAGGACAAGTTTGGCGCTCTGAAGGTCGAGGGCGTTGTGATTGCCAACGAGTACGCCGAGCTTGATAGCTATGGTAAATCCGCTCTGGACGAGGGCGAGACCCGCATCAAGATCACCAATGAGGACGAGGTTGGTGACTTTACCGGCAACTTCAAAGTCAGCACCGGCGCCGACTATCTGGGCCGCGCTGTCACCCTGTATGTGAAGCCTTCCGCCACTGCCAAGACCAATGCCGCCAAGGCCAACGTCATCGGCAGCGTGATCCTGGACGACACCAACAACACCGTGGTGGTTGACACCTCCAAGGATAAGCTGGCCGACGTGCTGGACGACAACAAGCTGAAGACCGACAAGGACACCGTGACCGTTGCTAACGTGGCTGCCACCGACGCTACCCGCGGCATCGAGCGCATCCTCATTGACAACGATGATGACGGCAAGGTCGAGTACATCATCTACAACACCTATTACTTTGGTGAGGTCACCAAGTACTCCACCAAGGACGACGGCTCCATCACCGTGAAGACCACCGCTGGCAACCTGAAGAAGGACGACAAGGCCGACGTGGTGGGCTTTGACGACGTGGCCAAGGACGACTATGTCATGGCTACCGAGATCGGCGGCAAGCTGTACGTCGCTAAGGCTGAGAAGGTCGTTGGCGAGCTGACCGCTTACAAGACCAATGAATCCCTGACCGTGGACGGCAAGAAGTACTCCACCGGCATCTCCGGCGCTGGCATTGACACCGACGAGTTTAAGGCTCCTGGCACCTACGGTGCCAACTCCACTCTGGACAAGGAAGCCACCTTCTACCTGGATAAGTTTGGCTACGTCGTGGCCGTGGGCTCCGTTGAGGGCGCTTCCGATGACTTCGCCTTCCTGTGGGGCGTGGAGCCGCTCAACTTCAACGGCGGCTATGAGGCCAAGGTCACCCTGTCCGACGGCACCACTGGTGTCTATACCCTGACCGACAAGTCCGGCTCTCTTGGAGCAGAGAATGATAATACCATTGAAGCTGCTGGGGGTAAGCTCTTTACCTACAGCATCAACAGCAGCAAGGAAATCACCCTGACTGCCATCACCGGCGAGAAGTACAAGGGTAGCATGAATGATGAGACCACCTTCTCCTTCAAGAAGGGCAAGATGGCTATCAGCGGCGCTTCCGAGCTGAGCGGCAACAGCGACACCGTGTTCTTCAATGTTACCTACAAGAATGGTAATATCATTAAGGACGTGGATGTCTATGTGGGCATCTCTGCGGCTCCGTCCATTACCGCTAACAGCTCCAACAAGATTGGCAACATCATGGTCGCCACCACCAACAGCAGCAGCACCGCCGCTGCGGTCGTGACCTTCGGCGCAACCACCTCCGCCAATGGTGACTACCTGTACCTGTACGGCTATCAGGGCACCAACTCCGACGGTGCTTACTACCGCGCCATCGTGGACGGCGTTCTGATGAACGACAAGGACGGCAAGGCTTTTGTCTACACCGACGGCAGCGCTACCGGCTTGAGCGGTGTGTATGAGTACACCCTGACCTCCGATGGCCTGTATCAGATTAAGGATCGTCCCGCCAACATGGTGACCGGCTTCATCACTGCCAAGTCCGGCAACGGCATCATCGTGAACGGCGTAGAGTACACCCTGAGCGACAGCACCGTCATTGCTACCATTGACGGCGGCGACACCTCCGTGGGCGACTCCCTGTCCAAGAACGACTATGTCACCCTGGTCTTCGACGTGTCCGGCGATGACAAGAACGTCACCGGCGCCTTCATCCTGGAGACTGCTGATGATACCAACGCCAATATCCTGGCCTGCACCCTGGAGAAGAGCGACGCCGACAAGGTGGACTACGATGCCGATGCAGGCATCAGCCTGGCCAACCTGAAGAAGGCTTTCACTGTCTCCAAGGATGCTACCATCTATGTGGTGGCTGCTGACGTAGACGTGGATGCTGATGCCATCGAGGCCGGCCTGACCGAGGTCGAGAGCATTGCGAATGGCACCAATTACCAGGTCGTGGTCGTCTCCGCTGACGAGAGCGATTTTACCACTGTCGTGGTCGCCGTTGCTGCTGAGTAAGCTATCGGCAATCCACTGACGTAAAAACCCAGATTTGGTTTTCACCCCCGGGCTTCGGCCCGGGGGTGTTTTTTTACTTAAAAACGCAAAAAATTGAAAAAAACCACAAAAAATCACGGATTTTTTTGAATAAAAACCCGTGATTCTTTGCATATAAATACGTAAATGCCGTAGTGTGGCCTGCCGTCATGCACCGTTTTCCTGAGGGGCAAAGTTGCTGAAGAAGGGTACGTCGGTAAAGGTCTTGTAGCGGGTGATGTAGTTTCGGGGGGTAACGCCGGTGTACTGGCGAAAGGTATGGATAAAATGGGAGTTGTTCAGAAATCCCACCCGGGAGCTGATGTCCGAGATGGCCTTTTCCTGACGCAGCAGGGTGCAGGCCATGCGAATCCGGCTGCTGTTGATGTACTCCACAATGGTGAAGCCGGTTTCCCTTTTGAACTGTCGGCATAGGTTGTACTTGCTGACGAAAAAGGTGTTGGCCAGCCGGTCCAGAGTCAGGCGCTCCGACAGGTGCTGGTTGATGTAGCGGATCAGCTCAGAGACCAGGGGAGAGATATTGGAGTGGGCGTTGTTGCCTCCGTGGCCGGCGGAGAGAAGGGGATAAAATTTTAAAAGAATGTCCAGAAAATGTAGATTTTGCCGCAAATCGCTGCCAAAAGAATCATCCGGCACGGTGAGGCAGCGTTCGAACAGGGCAATGGCTTCTCCAATGTCCTTCTCCGGCAGTTGGATGCACATGGCCTGGGTGCCGTAGAGCTGGGTCAGATCGGTGTGGGGAGTAGAGTATGCCTCCAAAAGCGCCAGGGGGTAGTGCAGTGTGTAGGTGTCCACCGTGACGTTGGAGGGATTGATTTTGCGGTGGATGGTGCCCTCTGGGATAAGAACCAGCACGCCCCGGCGGATGTCATAGATCTGATCGTCCAGAAAAAACGAGCAGCCGTCGTTCAGAGAAAACAGGATTTCGTTGATGTCGTGAAAGTGCAGCGTGCGCTGATAGCTGTTTTGCTCGGCGCGGTGCTGTGCAATATAAGTTTGCTGGATCAGGGTGACCGCCCCCTTAAAAGCCTTTATATTGCTCTAATATAGCGCATCTTTTGGCAAGTTGCAAGGGAAAATTGTGCTGGAGAACGGAGAAAAAAGAGAGAGAGTGGATTTTTATCTGTGGATAATGCCTAAAAAACGCGGTTGATTTGGTAGCACCTATTTGCGCGGGTTCAATTTGATAAAACAAGATAGCCAAAGCAAAGGGGAATAATAATTATGGAATCTTGCTGAAGTGATGGGGGAAATTGCCCGAAGAAACAAAAACTATTGAATCTCAAATTGAGAATTGGTACAACTAGTACAGCTCCGTAAGACCCCCAAAAACGACTTTCTCCGACTGGCGCGCGAAGGCGGGGAAAGGCAAACGGAAACTGAATATGGAGGACAAAAAATGAAAAAGTTAGCCGCACTGCTGATTTCACTTGCAATGATCCTGGCAATGGCCGTGACCGGATGCAGTTCCTCCGGCAGCGGACAAACCGCTTCTCCTCAGCCCAGCCAACCCGCCGGGTCCCAGACCCCCGCCGCCGGCGGCGATTACCCCAAGAGCAGCATCCAGGTCGTCGTTCCCTTCTCCGCCGGCGGCGGCACCGACCTGTTTGCCCGTATTGTAGTGGATAAGATGTCCCAAATCGTTGGCGTGCCCATCGAGGTGGTCAACGTGCCCGGCGGCTCGGCCACCATCGGCACCACCCAGGTGGCCAACGCCAACACCGACGGCTACACCATCGGTTTCAGCATCAGCACTCCGCTGTGTGTGACTCCCCTGCTGGGCGAGACCAGCTACACGCTGGAGGACATGCAGCCCATCTGCAACGCCTACACCGTGCTGCACGGCATCTATGTGGCCGCGGACTCCCCCATCCAGGACGTGGATGACCTGATCGCCTTCATCAACGAGAAGGGCGGCACCCTGAGCTACGCCGGTTCTGGCACGGGCAACATGCAGCACATGTGCCTGGAAGAGTGGGCCTCTCAGGCTGACCCCGAGGGCACATGGAATCTGACCAACGTCCCCTACGACGGCGACCCCGAAGAGATTGTGGCCCTGATGTCCGGCGAGCTGCCCTTCGCCACTCTGCAGGTCCATGGTGCCAAGTCCGCCGTGGAGGCGGGCAACGTCCGTTGCATCATGATCTTCGGCGACACCACCCCCCAGTGGATGACCGACGGCGGCTACTTTGGCCCCAACTCCGTGGAGCTGGGCTATGAGTGCCGGGTAAAGGGGCTGGTAGGCTTCTACGGCCCTGCCGGCATGAGCGCAGATGCGGTCAAGGTCCTGTCGGATGCGTTCCACCAGGCGGTACAGGACGAGGGCGTTTTGGAATCCATCGCCAACATCGGCCTGGAGCCCGACTACCGCGACACCGAAGCGTACACCGCCGGCCTGGAAGAGCTGGTGCCTGTGGCAGATGAACTGCTGCATCAGCTCGGTTTCATCGCCGGGTAATTCCCTCCCATCTGTGGTCCGGCTGGGGCGCGGTGACTGCCGCCGGTCCCAGCCGGCCGCACTTCCATCCTGAGGAGTCTGATTCAGACCCGGACATAGGAGAAAACTATGAACATCAAAGACTATCTGAAACGAAATGGAATGACGCTGATCCTCCTGGTGGGGATGATCATCCTTTACCTCTGCATCCCCAGCCAGATCGCGGAGAACATGGTGGCTAAGGCCACCATCAGCCCCCGGTTCTTCCCCACGTTTTCCGTTCTGGGCGTAATTGTCTGCTGCGCTCTTCTGCTGGTGTTTGACGCCAAGGAGCATATCTTCTCCCACAAGACCGCCGAGGCCGCCGCTACCCAGGAGAAGAAGGAAGAAGTCAGCTATGTCCGCGTGGTACTGGTGGCCCTGCTTCTGCTGGCCTGGTACATCCTGATGCCCCGCATCGGCTTTATCATCTCTACCATTGTCATCATGTGCATCATGAGCTACCTGCTGGGCTGCCGCAACAAGATCGTCCTGGTGGCCTTCCCGGTGATCTTTACCCTGGCCGTGTATTTTACCTTTGTTGAGCTGCTCCACGTGAGCCTGCCCGAGATTCTATTTTAAGGAGGTGGCTGAATATGCTTGGACTGCTTGGAAACGCACTGGTTAACATGTTGGACCTTTCCACTATCCTGGGTATGGTGGCCGGCCTGGCCGTCGGTCTCTCCTTCGGCGCCATGCCCGGTCTGAACGCCACCATCGGCATCACCCTGCTATTGCCTGTCACCTTCGGCATGAGCCCGGCGGCCGCCATGCTCATGCTGATCGGCGTCTACTGCGGCGCAACATTTGCCGGGTCCATCTCCGCAATTCTCATCAAGACCCCCGGTACGGCAGCCGCCTCGGCCACCGTTCTGGAGGGCTACCCCATGACCCTCAAGGGCAAGGCCAGCACGGCCCTCAGCATTGCCCTGCGCGGCTCAGTGGTGGGCGGACTGTTCAGCGGCGTCTGCCTGCTGTTCTTTGCCCCTCAGCTCGCCAACCTGGCCCTGAAATTCGGCGCGCCCGACTACTTCATGCTGACGGTATTCGGCCTGACCATCATTGCCAGCGTCAGCGGCAAAAGCATCCTTAAGGGTGTGACCATGGCCGCCCTGGGCCTGCTGGTCACCACCATCGGTATCGATCCCCAGCAGGGCGTTTACCGCCTGACCTTCGGCTCTGATATCCTGGTCCGCGGCGTGGACCTGGTGCCCGCGCTCATCGGCCTGTTCGCCATCAGCGAGCTGTTTAGCCAGGCCGAAAAGAAGATCCTGCGCCTGAGTCAGCCGCCCCAGGTCAAGATGGACAAGGCCCACGGCTGGAAGGATATGCTCAAATTCAAGTGGCTCATGCTCAAGTCCTCCATCATCGGTGTCATCGTAGGCGCCTGCCCCGGCACCGGCGCCGCCATTGCCGCCTTCCTGTCCTACGGCGAGGCCAAACGCGGCTCCAAGCATCCGGAGGAGTTCGGCAACGGCTCGGAAGAGGGCCTGTGCGCTTCTGAAACTGCCAACAACGCCGTCACCGGCGCTACGCTCATCCCCATGCTCACCCTGGGCATCCCCGGCGACTCGGTTACAGCCGTGCTCATGGGCGCCCTGACCATCCAGGGTCTGACCCCCGGTACAGAGCTGTTTGTCAAGCACGCCGACATGACCTATGTGGTGCTGGTAGGCTTTATCATTATCCAAGTCCTCATGCTCTATATGGGCAGACTGGCTATCCGCGGCTTCTCCCAGATCACCAAAATCCCCTACTATATCCTGCTCCCCGTGGTCATGGCCTTCTGCATGGTGGGCTCCTACTCCTGCAGCAATAACATGACCGACATCCTCATCGCCATCCTATTCGGCCTCATCGGTTACATCATGCCCAAGTTCGGCTTCCCCACCACCCCCATGCTCATCGGTATCGTGCTGGGCTCCCTGGCGGAAAAGAACCTGGTGCGGACCATGGCCGTGTATGCGGGTGACGTGTCCGTCTTCTTCACCCGGCCCATCTCTCTGCTGTTCCTCGCTCTGAGCGTGGTCTCCGTGGCCTTTGCTCTGCTCCAGAAGCATAGAGACAAGAAGAAGGCCTGAGACAGTTCAACCACGAAAGGCAGAGATCAGTGTGAATCAAAAAGAAATCGAGACCTTCGGCCACCGGCTGGCGGAGTGCAGCCGGACCAAACAGCAGATTGACCAGCCCAGCGTGACCTATCCCGACATCACCTATGACGAGGCATATGCCATCCAGGAGGTCATGGTGCAGGATCTGGTTCGGAGCGGCTGGACGATTTCGGGCAAAAAGGTGGGCCTGACCAGCGAGGCCATGCGGAAGGCCGCAAATATCTACGAGCCGGACTACGGTTACGCCTTTCATCAGCGCTGCTTCGACAATGGTGTGACCCTAGCCATGGACGACTTTCTGGCGCCCCGCATCGAATGCGAGCTGGCCTTCCGGCTCAAAAACGATTTGGACGGGGAACATATCAGCCGGGAGCAGGTCCTGGATGCCACGGAGTACGTGGTGGCCTGCATGGAGGTGGTGGACTTCCGCATCTTCCGGGACAAGGTCCAGCGCCTGGTGCAGGACAGTATCGCGGACAACGCCGCCTTCGGCGCCTATATTCTGGGCGATGTGCCCCTCAAGCCCGGCCAGGTGGACCTGACCCTGGTGCCCTACATCTTTGAGATCAACCACCGGCAGCAGGAGGTCTCCTGCGGTGCGGCGGTGTATAACGACCCGGCCAAGTCCGTGGCGTGGCTGGCAGAGCGCTTCACCCAGCTCGGGAACCCCCTGAAGGCCGGGGAGATCATCCTCTCTGGATCGGCGGTCTCCTCGGTGGCGGTCCAGGCGGGGGATTACCTGCGCTGTACCTTCGGCCCCTTTGGGGAAGTAAGCTGCAGCTTTGTGTAGTAGACAGAGAAAGTGACGTGAAAACATGGCCTTATCCAAAAAAATCATCGCCCAACTGGTGGAGCTCTCCCTGGACGGCGAATACCACCACCACTCCATCGACCAGTTTTGCAAGACCTACCCGGAGCTGACCGAGGCTGAAGCCTATGAGGGCCAGGCCTTGCGGGTCCAGAGGATGGAGGAGATGGGGCACCGGGTGGTAGGCTACAAGCTGGGCGGGACCAGCCTGGCCAAGCAGAAGCAGATGGCCAGCACCATCTATGACAAGGGCGGCCTGACGGTCAAGCCCACCGGGATCACCTACGGCCGCCTGATGGACTACATGCTTCTGGCGCCCGACGAGGACCTGTCCCTGAGCCAGCTCCTTCACCCCAAGGTGGAGCCGGAGATGGCCTTGATCATGGGCCAGGACCTGTCCGGCCCTTATGTCACGGCCCCGGACGTTATGAACGCCGCGGAGTGGGTGGCACCGGCCTTTGAGATCATCGACAGCCGGTTCCACAACTTCAAGATCGGCAGCCGCTATGACGCTGTGGTGGACAACACCTCTTCCGCCCGCTTCAAGCTGGGGGAGGGGCGCAAGTGTCCCAGGGAGCTGAACCTGGCCGACGTGGGGATGTGCCTGCAGGTAAATGGGAAGAACACCGGCTTTGGCGCGGGGGCCTCGGTGATGGGGCACCCGGCCCGGGCGGTGGCTGAGTTGGTCCGGGGCCTGTGGAAAGAGGGCGGCAAGGGCCTTAAAAAGGGGGACATCATCCTCTCTGGCGCCATCACTCCCTCCACCCCAGTCCAGGTGGGCGACGCCCTGCGCGCCGACTTCGGCGGTCTGGGATATGTCGAGATTCAAATTAAGGAATAGAAAAGAGGAGCATCCATTATGGCGTTTATCGTGCATTGTTATGACCTGCTGATCAAAAACGGTACCGTGGTGGACCCGGTGCTGGGCCTGAATAAGAAGATGGACGTGGGCATCTACGCCTCCCGTATTGCCGACGTGTTCGAGCCGGGCAGCCTTCCCGGCAAGATCTGCGGCCATAAGGTCATCGACGCCTCCGGCATGTATGTGGTCCCAGGCCTGGTGGACGGTCACGTCCATGTACTGCCTGGCCTGCGCTTCACCTACCCCATTGACGAGCTGTGGAAGCGAGGCATCACCGCCTGCATTGATATGGGCAGCCAGACCTCCGCTTCCTTCCACCGGGAGCGCCATCTCATCGACGAGGCACCCTGCATGGTCAACGCCTGCTTGGGCCTGTCCAACATGGCGGAGACCCAGGGCGAGATCCCCCGTTACGTCCTGCTGGACCAGGAGGTCAATCTGGAGAAGATTCAGGAGCTCTTCGAGGTCCACGGAGACGTACTGGTGGGCATCAAGGTGTTCATTGGTCACGCCGACTCCCCCGGTGCCGAGCTTACCCACGCCGTGATGAAAAAGGCTCGCCAGGTCTGCGACGCGGTGGGCTGCCGCATGTTCGTCCATGTGGCCAACCCCGACGTGCCCCTGCCGGAGCTGATCGACTACTTCTATCCCGGTGACAACTTCACCCATACCTATAATAAAGGAAACATCCTGGATCAGGACGGACACGTCTACAAGGAGGCGTGGGAGGCCAAGAAGCGTGGTGTCATCTTCGATTCGGCCCGCGGCTCCCGCAACTGGAGCTCCGAGGTAGCTAAGGCCGCCTTTGCCGAGGGCTTTTTCCCCGACGTGATCACCGATGACCTAACCGCCCTGAGCAATGATCCCCAGACCAGCCGCCTCACCGTCCATATGGGCGAGTGCATGGCCCTCGGTATGAGCTTTGAGGATGTGCTTCTGCGTACCACCAGCGTCCCCGCCTCCTTTATGAAGGGCGTTGAAGTGGGCGTAAAGCGGGGCCTGCCCGCCAGCCTGACCATCCTGGACCTGCAGCAGGGGCCCCACGATTTTACCGACGCCTTTGGCGAGCACTACGAGGGACAGACCAACATCATCCCCAAAGCCACCATCATCAAAGGTAAGATCATGTACAACACCATCGTGACCGACTATTAATGGCCTGCGCGGCCCTTAGGAGAGATTGATCATGCCCTTTATTACGCTGTACCTGCCCCGCGGCTGTGACGACGGGGCGCTGGAAACTTCTATGCGGGAGATCACGGCGGCCGGTGCCGAGCTGCTGGAGAACACTCTGCAGCGGATGATCCGGGTGACCGTACTGGAGGCCGACCCCGAGCGGGTCTACCAGGGCGGGGCTCAGGCGGAAAAGCTGGCCCCCACCGTCCTGTTCCGGGTGGGCCCCGGCCGGAGCGCCGGCGCCAAGGACGCCTTCATGGATCAGATTGCCTCCATCCTCAGCCGGAACCTGGGCTGCGCCAAGGAGGACGTACGGGCCTATGTCCTGGACAACGAGGAGGGCCACCACTTCTGCATTGGCGGCAAGCACAAAGACTTTTCAAAGAAGGTGAAATAAATGCCCATCATGTGTACGGTTCAACTGCCCGCCGGCAAGGCCCCCGAGCAGATTGAGGCCACGCTGAAGGATATCTCCGAGGTACTCATGCGCAATTTTGAGGCCCAGCCTACCCAGGTGCGGGTGACCATTGATGAACTCCCCCGCCTGCGCTACATGGCAGGCGGCGTACTCGCCCGGGACATGCCGGATTTCAACGGTGAGGCGGAATGAGACAGAACGACTTGCGGGAGCGCATGGAGCGGGGCGAGACGGTATACGGCATGTTTCTCAACTCAGGCAGCTCCGTTCTGACGGAGGTCATCGGCCTGGCCGGATTTGACTTTGTCCTTATCGACAGCGAGCACGGCCCCACCGGCGTACTGGACAACCGGGAACTGGTCCAGGCGGCGGAGTACCGCGGGACGGTCCCCATCGTCCGGGTCCCCAACAGCAGCAGCGATACCATCCTCAAGATGCTGGACATCGGAGCCCACGGCATCCTGGTGCCCCGGGTCAACACCGCCGAGGAGGCCAGCCGGGTGGCCAGAGCCGCCCGCTACTATCCCCAGGGCAGCCGGGGTGTGGCCAGCACCCGGGCCTCTGATTACGGCTTTACTCCGCTGACGGATTACTTCGCCCTGGCCAACCGGCGCAACCTGGTGGCCGTCCAGTGCGAGGACGTGGCCTGCCTGCCCAACCTGGACGCCATCGCCGCCACGGAGGGCATCGACCTGCTCTTTGTGGGGCCCTATGACCTGTCCTCCTCCATGGGAGCGCCGGGCCAGGTGGGTTATGAGTCCATCCGGGACACGGTGGATGCCGTGCTGGATGCGGCCCGGCGACACGGAAAGCTGGCCGGCATCTTCACGAAAGACCCCGGTGAGGCGGCGTTCTATGCCGAGCTGGGGATGCACCTGGTAATCGTGGGGACGGACATCCAGAGCTTTGCCGGGGTCTGCCGCAACCTGGTGGCCACGCTGAAGCCGGACCGGAAGCCCGCCCCGCTGACCGGCTATTGAGCTACGGAGGACACAATGAAGCAAGACCTACAGATTTTATTCACACCAGCCCAAATCGGGGCGTGCATGCTGAAGAACCGCTTTGTCATGGCCCCCATGGGCCCGGCGGGTCTGGCGGATGCCCAGGGGGCCTTTACCCAGACCGGCATCGACTTCTATGTGGAGCGGGCCAAGGGGGGAGTGGGCCTCATCATCGCGGGCATGTGCTACTCGGAAAATACCGTGGAGCGCCATGGACCGGGCACCATGCCCTGCCCCACCCTGAATCCGGTGCTCTTCAAACGCACCGCCAAACAGCTCACTGAGCGGGTGCACGCCTATGACGCCAAGATCTTTCTGCAGATCTCGGCGGGCTTTGGCCGGGTGACCAACCGCATCCCGCCCGGAGACCTGCCCATTGGCCCCTCGCCCATCCCCTATCGCTGGGACCCTGCCATCACCTGCAGGGCTATTTCCACCGAGGAGGTGCAGGAGATTGTCCGGGCTATGGGCCGGGCTGCGGCCATCGCTAAGGAGTGCGGCTTCGACGGCGTGGAGATCCACGCCATGCACGAGGGATACCTGCTGGACCAGTTTGCCATGGAGTGCTGTAACTGGCGCACCGACCAGTACGGCGGCAGCCTGGAAAATCGCATCCGTATGGCCGTGGAGATCGTGCAGGAAATCAAAGCTGCCTGCGGCTCCCAGTTTCCGGTGGTCATGCGCTACAGCACCAAGAGCTTTATGAAGGACTTTGGACGTGGGGCCCTGCCCGACGAGGATTTTCGGGAGATGGGCCGGGATATGGCCGAGGGGCTTCAGATTGCCGGGCTGTTGGAGCAGGCGGGCTACGACGCTCTAGACGCCGATGTGGGGTGCTATGATTCCTGGTATTGGAATCATCCCCCCATGTACTTTGAAAAGGGTATGTATCTGACCTACAATGAGGAGCTCAAACGGCATGTCTCCATTCCCGTGCTGACCGCCGGGCGGATGGACGATCCGGAGCAGGCCGCCGCCGCGGTAGCGGAGGGCAGGACCGACCTGGTGTCCATGGCCCGGCCCCTGCTGGCCGACCCCGCACTCATCCGGAAGCTGTACCGCGGCCGGAGGGAGGATGTGCGCCCCTGTATCTCCTGCCAAGAGGGGTGCATGGGCCGGCTCAAAAAGTATCTGCACATCAGCTGCGCAGTCAATCCAGCGGCGGCCCGGGAGCGGGAAATGGCTCTGACGCCCGCCGTCACCCCCAAGCGGGTGGCGGTACTGGGCGGCGGCGTTGCAGGGTGCGAGGCGGCCCGGGTCCTGGCCCTGCGGGGGCATAGGCCGGAGATCTTTGAGCGCACCCAGCGGCTGGGGGGAAATCTGCACCCGGCCAGCGCTCCGGACTTCAAGGAGGACGAGCGCAAGCTCATCGCCTGGTATGAAAAACAGATATCTGACCGGAAGGTACCGGTCCACTTCGGGACCGACCTCACCGCCGAGACGCTGCCACAAGGCTTCGACGCCTATCTGGTGGCCACCGGTTCCCGGCCGGTGACCTTCCCTCTGGGGGACGGAGTGCCGGTCTTCACTGCCGCCCAAATCCTGCAGAACGAGGTGACTTCCCAGGGGCCCTATGTAGTGGTGGGCGGCGGCCTGGTGGGCTGCGAGACCGCCCTGATGCTGGCCCTGCGGGGCGAGCAGGTCTCCATCGTGGAGGGGCTGCCCGCCATCCTGGGGCAGAACGGGCCGCTGTGCTACGCCAACACCCAGATGCTCCAGGACCTGATTGCCTTCCACCACATTTCGGTCCACACGGGTAGCCTGGCCGACCACGTAGACGGACAGGGCCTGGTAGTCGCCAGCGGCGGAGAAAAGCACCATATCCCGGCGGGCGCCGTCGTCCTTAGCGTGGGCTACCGCTCGGAGTCCGTCCTGTATGGTGCGCTCCAGGCCGCGGGCGAGGAGGCTTACCTGCTGGGCGACGCCCGGCGGGTGTCCAACATTATGTATGCGATTTGGGACGCCTATGAGGTGGCCCGCAGTCTTTAAGCGATGGAAAGGAAGCACAGAGCATGGATACCAAGGAATACATTCAGGGCCTGATCGACCGGGCCCGGACAGCCCAGCAGGAATTTGAGACCTACTCCCAGAAGCAGGTGGACAAGGCCGTACGGGCCATTGGAAAGATCATCTATGACAACGGCGAGATGCTGGCCAGAATGGCCGTGGACGAGACCCGTATGGGCAAATACGAGGACAAGATCGTCAAGAACAAGGCCAAGGCCAAGATCGTCTGGTATAAGCTCAAGGGTGTGAAGTCCCGGGGTATCATCCGCTATCTGGACGACATCGGCATCGTGGAGGTGGCCAAGCCCATCGGCGTCATCGGCTGTGTAGCCCCCACCACCAACCCCACCATGACCCCCAATCACAACGCCATGATCGCCCTAAAGGGCGGTAACGCCATCATCGTTTGCCCCCATCCCCGTGCCAAGGAGACCGGCATCAAGACGGTGGAGCTCATGCGGCGGGCGCTGCGGGAAATTGGCTATCCCGAGGACCTGATTCAGGTGGTGCCCGAACCCACCATGGAGGCCTCCGGCCTCATCATGCAGCTTTGCGACGCCTGCGTCTCCACCGGCGGCCCCGGCATGGTCAAGGCGGCCTACTCCAGCGGCAAGCCCGCCTTCGGCGTAGGCGCCGGCAACGTGCAGTCCCTGGTGGATACCGATGTGGACCTGGAGCAGGCAGCAGAAAAGATTGCCAGGAGCCGCACCTATGATAACGGCGTGCTGTGTACGTGTGAGCAGTGTGTCCATATCCCCTCCGCCAAGTTTGACGCGATGGTGGCCCTGCTTCAGGCGCAGGGCGGCGCCTACATTGGCAGCGATGCGGACGTGGCGGCCCTGCGCAAGGCTATGTTCCCCAACGGAAGCATCAACAAGGACGTGGTGGGTTCCACGCCCCAGGCCATTGCGGCTCTGGCCGGACTCACCGTGCCGGAGGAGGCCCGCTTCCTGCTGGTGCGGGTGACCAAGGGCGGCCGGGACGAAGACCTGACCAAGGAGAAGCTCTGCCCGGTGCTGGCCATCTGCCCCTATGACTCCTGGGAGGGAGCGGTGGATCTGGCGGTCCGGAACCTGAAGAATGAGGGCGCCGGCCACAGCACCATCCTTCACTCCAACAACAAGGCCCATGTGGAGTACGCCGCGGTGCGCCTGCCTGTATCCCGCATCGGCGTCAATCTGGTGGGCTCCAGCGGCTTGGGCGGAGGCTTTGACTGCGGCCTGAACCCCACCGCCACCCTGGGCTGCGGCACTTGGGGAAACAACAGCATCAGCGAGAACCTGTGGTGGCATCACCTGGTGAACATCAGCCGCATCGCCTATCAGATGCCCAACAACCCGGTCCCCACCGACGAGGAGATCTGGGCGGAATAATCGAACCAAAGATGAGCCGCCCCCAGGTGCGGGGCGGCTCGTACTATTGAGAGGAGGAATCCACTTGAACGCTCCATCCAAAGTTATGACCGCCGAGCAGGCCGTCTCCCGCTTTGTACAGGACGGGGACTGTCTGGCTTTGGGCGGTTTTGTGACCAATCGGCGGCCCTATGCCCTGGTACGGGAGATCATCCGTCAGCGCAAGCGGAAGCTCTATCTGGAGGGGGGGCCCTCCGGCGGCGATATGGATATGCTCATCGGCGCGGGCTGCGTGGAGATTATGATGGTGTCCTATATCGCCAACTCCGGTTATACCATGGTGTGCCGCCGTTTTCGGGATGCCGTTGAAAATGGCCGCATCCTGTTTGATGACTACTCCCTGGACGTGCAGACCATCGCCTACCACGGCGCGGCCCTGGGCCTGAGTTACGTCCCGGTAAAAAACATGCTGGGCTCCGATCTGGCCGACGTGTGGGGCATCTCGGCTGAGGAGCGAAAGAAGCACCCCAAACTGCCCAACCAGAAGTTCGTCATCCGGGAGGACCCCTTCCACCCTGGCAGCCAGGTTTGCTGTGTGCCCACTCCGCAGATCGACGTGGCCTGCATCCACGTACAGGAGGCCAGCCCTGACGGCACCTGCTGCATCGAGGGGGCCCAGTTCCAGGACCTGGACATTGCCATGGCGGCCCGGCACACCATTGTCTCCTGCGAACGGCTGGTATCCGACGAGGAAATGCACCGCCACCCCGAGCGCAATACCCTGACCGGACTGTGCGTGGACGCGGTGGTGCCTGCGGCCTACGGCGCCCATCCCTCCCAGTGCTTTGGCTGCTACGACTATGACAGCACGTTCTACCTGTGCTATGATAAGGTCAGCCGTACCCAGGAGGACTTTGACGCCTTCATCCGGGAATACGTGGACGAGTGCCCCACCCACGGGGATTATCTGAACAAGATCGGGGCGGAACATCTGACAAGCCTGTGCGTCCAGCCGGGGTATGGTTACCGGCCCGGCCTGAAGCGCCGCTGAGGGAGGGGAGAAGCATGGAATATACCGCAAAGCAGATGATGGCCGTGGCCCTGTCACGGCAGATCGAAGACGGAAAGACCTACATCATCGGCACGGGCCTGCCCCTCATCGGCGGCACCCTGGCCAAGAACACCCACGCGCCCAATGCCCATCTGATCTTTGAGACCGCCCTGTTCGAGGGCAACCCCCAGGAGGTGCCCACCAGCGTCTCCGACCTGCGCATTAACTACCAGGCCTCGGTGCTCTGGCCCCAGTACCGCTATTTCGGCTTCCAGGCCCTGGCGGCCCGCACCGGCGCCATCGACGCTGGGTTCCTGGGTGGGGCCCAGATTGACCCCTACGGAAATCTGAACTCTACCTGCATCGGGGATTATTTCCATCCCAAGACCCGCTTTTCCGGTTCCGGAGGGGCCAACGGCATTGCCACCTACTGCGATACCGTCATCATCATGAAGCATGAACCCCGGCGGTTTGTAGAGCACATCGACTACATCACCAGCCCCGGCTGGATTGACGGACCGGACGGCCGGGCCCGGCGGGGGCTCAACGACAAGGGCCCGCGGGCCGTCATCACAGAGCTGGGTGTGATGCGCTTCGGCGCGGACAAGCGCATGTATCTGGCGGAATGCTTCCCGGGCGTGAGCCTGGACACCATCCGGGAGCGGACGGGCTTCGACATGGACCTGTCCCGGGCGGTGGAGGCGGAGCCGCCGGAGGAGGCTGTCCTGGAGGTCCTGCTGCAAAAGGTGGACCCCATGCGCATCATGGTTTAAAAGGAGGAGACACAATGGCAGCACTGAACTATCTGGGCGTGGTCCTGGTCCTGCTGGTCATCATCGGGGTGGGCGTCGCGTCCGGACGTCGGGTGAAGTCGGCTGCCGACTTTGCCACGGGCGGCGGCCGATCGGGCCCCTGGCTCATCTGCGGTACCATCATGGGGGCGCTGGTCTCCAGCCAGGCCAGCATCGGCACGGCCCAACTGGCTTTCAGCTACGGTATCTCTGCGTGGTGGTTCACCTTGGGCTCCGGCATCGGGTGCCTCATCCTGGCCCTGGGATATGTCCGCCCGCTGCGTCGGAGCGGCTGCACCACCCTGATGGGGGTTATCGACCGGGAGTATGGACACAAGGTGGAGTACGCCGGCTCTGTTCTGAGCTCCATCGGCATCTTCATCTCCGTCCTGGCCCAGGTAGTGGCCTGCACAGGCCTGATTACCGTGATCTTCCCGGTGTCCACCACAGTGGCAGCGGTGCTGTCGGTGCTGCTGATGACCGTCTATGTGGTGTTCGGCGGCGCTTGGGGAGCTGGTATGGGTGGAATCGTCAAGCTGGTGCTGCTCTATGTCTCCTGTATCGCCGGTCTGGCGGCAGTGCTGCTGCTCACCGGGGGGCTGGGCGGACTGGGGGAAAGCCTCCGGACAGCTCTGGTGGGCACAACGCCGGGGGCCATGGCCGGGATCGAGAGCGCGGCAGACCTGTCCGCCCGGTACGGTAGCCTGATCGCCCGGGGCGCGGCCAAGGACATCGGCTCCGGTATCTCTCTGTTGCTGGGTGTCCTCTCCACCCAGACTTACGCCCAGGCGGTCTGGTCGGGGGGCAGCGATCGGGACGCCCGGCGGGGCGCACTGCTGGCGGCGGGACTCATTCCCCCCATCGGCATTGCCGGAATCGCTGTGGGGCTGTTCATGCGTGGCCACTACATCACCCAGGCGGAGGCGGACGCCCTGCTGGCCGCCGGCCAGGCCCTGCCAGAGGGGGTGGGGGTACTGGCCTCCACCATCCAGGTGTTCCCCACCTTTGTTGTCCACCATCTGCCAGTGCTCTTTGCCGGCGTGGTGTTGGGTACACTGCTGATCGCCGTGGTAGGCGGTGGGGCCGGGCTCTCTCTGGGCGTGGCCACCATCCTGGTCAATGACATCTATAAGAAGGTTTCCAGTCGCTTTGACTCTGCGGCGGCGGCCCTGGTGGCCACCCGCGGGACCATTCTGGCCGTGCTGGCGGCCTCGGCCGTCATCGCCTGCGTGGTGCCTTCGGCCACCATCAACGACTTCGGCTTCTTGTCCATGGGGCTCCGGGGGGCGGTGGTCTTTATCCCGCTGACTTGCGCCCTCTTCCTCCCGGGTCGGATGGACCGGCGGTTTGCCCTGTTGTGCACGCTGGGTGGCCCGCTGGGAGTCCTGCTGGGAAAGTTTTTGGGAAGCCCCGTGGACCCGCTCTTCATCGGCATGGGTATCGCCCTGCTGATCGCTTGCCTGGGCTGCGCGGCAGGCGGCGCCCGGCCCGCGCCGGAGCGGCACAAGCGGGCTTGAATCTGGATTACTGCACAGCAGCAGACAGGCGGAGGGGATACTCAGGTATCCCCTCCGCCTGTCTGCTGCTGAAGCAGCCGCTGATAGAGCAGGTCGATGGCAAAGGCCCCCAGAGGGGCGGTGATAAGAATAGACAGCACGGCCACGGTGAGTACTAGGTTGCCGCAGGCCAGGCCCATGCTCAGGGGGATGGAGCCGATCGCCGCCTGCACCGTCGCTTTGGGGCAGTAGGCCACCATACAGAACAGCCGTTCCCGGCGGTCCAGCGCGGTCCCCAGCAGGCAGACCCAAACGCCCAGCATCCGGAACAGCAGCACCAGGAAAAGAAGCAGTACGGCGGCCGGGCCAAAGTCCAGCGCGCAGCGGATATTCACGGTGGCGCCTACCAGCACGAAGAGCAGCGGCTCCGCCGCCACCCACAGCTTGGCGTATCTGGCAGACAGCCGAGCCGCGGTCTCCCCCTGCCGCATTTGCAGGGCAACCCCGGCAGCCATAACGGCAAGAAGGTTGGAAAAGCCAACCCGACCGGACAGACGGTCCTCCAGGGCTGCCAGCAGAAAAGAGAGGCTTAGAAGCAGCACGACCTTGGCGGTGTCCCGGATGGGCACCCGATGGTAGAGAACGGCCAGAAGGCTGCCGCAGAGGAGCCCCGCCGCAATGCCCAACAGAATCGAGACGGGGATGCGGGCCAGATCCGAAAAGGCCAGACTCTCACCAGCCGCCAGACCGGTGAGAGAGGTAAACAGGATGATGACGAACACATCGTCCACCGAAGCCCCCGCCATGATCATCTGGGGGATACGACGTGCACCGCCCCAGCCGTCCTCTATGAGCCGGAGCATTTTGGGGACGATCACCGCGGGGGAGACGGCGGCCACCACACTGCCCAGAAGAGCCGCCTCCAGAGGACGGACGCCGAGCAGCTTGGGAGCCAGCAGCACCATCCCCACCAGCTCGAAGCAGGCGGGAAGAAAGCACATCAGTAAGGCCGGCCGGCCGACTCGCCTCAGATCCTCCAGGCGGAGGTTCAAGCCCGCACGGGTCAGGATGATGAGCAGGGCGATCCGGCGCAGGTCGGAGGAAAGGAGGAGAATGCGCTCATCCAGGAGACCCAGGACATGCGGACCGAGCAAAATGCCGGCGAGCAGCATGCCCAGCAGGGGGGCAGCCGGAGCTGGGAGGACAGCCTCCCCAGCGCCATGCCGCCCAGAAAGATCAGTGCCAGACCTTGTAACATACTCGAGCTCCCTTCTCGCAGGATATAAAAAAAGCCAATAACCCTGCGACGTGAATCATCGCAGAAGTCATCAGCTTAAAAAGCGGTTTAGGATCGAATTCCAGGGGAGAACCTCATTCCCTGCGGTGTATTATAGCCTAGAATGGAGTCGGTGTCAACCCGCTGCCTCTTGGGTACCGGCGCGCGGAATCTCAAAACGCACAAAAGGTTACAATTGACTTTAATAAGCTAATTGATATAAAATAAAAGTGACCATTAAATGGGCCGACCCGCCATTGACGGCAGACGGAAAAGAGGTGAGCAAAACGGCAAGAAGGAGAAAGCGGAGCTGGGAGGCCGTGCTGATGCTGGCCATCCTGCTGGCAATGGGGCTCTCGTTGGGCAAGAGTGCCAGACAGAGGATACGGACCCCGCTGGAGGGTGTACGGCAGCTCTCGGAGGGCTGGTACCGCCTGGAGGCCGGCCGTCGGGTGGAGGTCCAGATACCGGGTACCGTCACGCTGGACAGCGGGGAAGCCCTGACCCTCTATTACGACGGCCTGAATCCGACGGACGTGGGCCTGGTGCTGACCACACGGGGGGCGGTCTACCGGCTGCGGGTGGACCTGGGGGAGGAGTCGCTCTACGCCTATGACGATTCCACCTTCCGGCGCAATGAACAGATGCGGGCCAAGCTGGATTGCGACGTCGTTCTGCCCGAGGAGACGGGGGGGCAACCCCTGATTCTGACCTATGAGAATGCGGGGGACGGGCGCTTCGCGCTGCCCGCAGTCTATCTGGGCAGCAGCAGCGCGGTCTTTCGCCAGCACTGCCTGGGTGACGCCTTTACTCTGCTTCTGGTGTTCACCATGGCTATTATAAGCGTAGTGGCCATCGGCATTGCAAGCTATCTAGACAAGGTCCGGATGCAGGACCGCCGCTTCGCCGCCGTCGCCTGCTTCCTGCTGCTGTGCGGCGCCTGGTGCACGCTGGACTCATCCCTGATGCAGCAGATAAGCGGTCAATCACCGCTGGTCTGTTACCTGTCCTTTTATGCATTCATGACGCTGGCCATCCCCATGCTGCACTTCGTTCGCAATACGGGAGAGATGTGCCGGTTCCGCAGCCTGGACGTCCTCATCGGTGCGTTCTACGTCAACGCTGTTGGGCAGAGCCTGTTGAATTTCTTCTGGGGGTTCGATTTCATCGACATGCTGTTCGTGACCCACCTGCTGCTGGCAGCGGGGATTTGCCTGATGGGTGTGCTGATGCTGCGGGAATACCGCAGGACTGGAAACCGAGAGATGCAGGCGGTGCTGCGGGCCTTTGCCATGCTGGCGGCAGGGGGCGCCCTGGCGCTGTTGCTGTACTGGCTGTTGGAAACGCCCTGGTATGGGACCATCTTCGAGTGCGGTATCCTGGTGTTCATTATCTGCCTGCTGAGTTCTCTGATCACCACTATGGCAGCCAATCTGCGCTTCAAGACCGAGGTGCAGGTCTATAAGCGCCTGTCGCGGGAGGATCGGTTGACGGGGCTGGAGAACCGGCGTGCCTTCGAAGAGTTCCTTGCCCGGCTGGAGCAGGAAACGGGGAGCTACGGAAATGTGGCCCTGATCTTCCTGGATCTCGATGGGCTCAAATACACCAATGACCATTTCGGACACAGCGCCGGCGATGAGCTCCTCATCGGCGCAGCTCGTTGCATAGAGCAGGCGTTTTGTAGGCAGGGGAGCTGTTACCGCATCGGCGGAGACGAGTTTGCCGTGATCCTGCCAGACCCGGCGGGGGATGAGCGGGCCTGGAACGAGCAGTTGGACCAAGCCATCCGCCAATACAACCAGGACAGCCGCTTCTGGCTGTCCATTGCCCGGGGGTCTAGCTACTTGCGGGACGAGGCCGGCGACATCAAGCGGATGAGTGACTGGAAGTATGAAGCGGATCAGGCCATGTATCGCCACAAAAAACAGCAGCGTTCCCGTCGGCAGGGCAGCGCTAGGGCCGCTGTGGCGGGGCGGGAGCGGGATTCAGCCGGGGGTTTCCTCGGATAAGGCTGGGGTGGAGGCCGGGGACCCAAACGCATCCTTCTCCCTGGCCGAGCTGGCAAATTCGGCGGCGGGCGGGGCCTTCTCCGGCTTCGTGTTGGGCGGCCTGGGTACGGCGGCCAACCGCTTCCAGTCACTTCCCATGTTCGACCAGCGCCAGGTGGAGACCTTCCCGGAGGTGCAGAAACCCGCGGTAGAGCCCCTGCCCGATGTGAGCACCCCCGTCGTCCCCAGCGCGGCCCAGGACGGGGCGAACGTGCAGAGCGGGACTGTGGATACCCCTGCGCCCCAGCAGACACGAAAAAACGCCTCCACGGGGGAGGCGGCGGCTTATCGCGCGGTGAAGCCTGAGAACGTGGAGCTGCCGACTGTACCGATTATCAATCTGTCCATGCAGACCGTAGCGGATAGGAACGGCGGAGTGCTGCCTGAGACTGGGAACGCACTCCGCAAGGACGCCATCGCCAGGGCCCGGACACGGCTTGGCTTAGATCAGAAGAGTGCGGCCTATATCCCAGCCAGCAATGTAATGCGCAATGGCGAGGAATACGTGTTGAAGATCACAAGGGCTTCGCTGAATAAGATGCTGTCGCCGGCAGATGGGAACAGAGTTCCAACGGAGAGTATAGCCGTTCTTGATAACCTCGAACGAATTGCAAACAATGGAGTTTGGTTTGACAGCCAGGGCGACCGGAAGAATAGGACTCAGATCAACGGAATCGACCACCTGAAAACGACAGTCTATATTGACGGTTCCCCTTACGAAATAGATATGCGCGTCCGTCTGGTTCAGGAAAATGCACGCAGCGCACAGGACAACGTTTTGTATTATTTCACCCCTGAGGAAGTTGTGTCCATAAAGAAAGTAGGCACTGCTCCTCCTACAGGTGAACGGCGTGCGCTCACCGGGGCCTCGGAGGGAGTGCCTACTTCTTCTGCCCCCATTATAGCAGATTCCTCCGCCGGTGGCAATACCCAGTCTGCCCAGTCCGGCCCGGAATCATCCACCGGAGGCTTCGGGCCCAACACGGTTGGCTCGGCGGAGAATCCGTTTAAATCCGCCCCCAAGATATCCAAGGTGGAAACGAACACCTTTGAGAACGGCGGCATCTATAACGAGGTAAACAAGCAGATGGCCGGCGTCAAGCCGGAGGACCACCCTTAGACTGATGGAGAGCCTGGTGGGCGCGAGGAGCTACCAGCGCGCGTCCGACCAGGAGAAGGCGGAAATGCTGGCCGACGCGGTATCCTTCGGAGAGGACGTCGCCAAGCGGGAGATGCTGACGGCCCGAGGCGTGGAGTACAAAAGCAGCGCGTGGGAAAAGGCGTACGCCATCACTCGGAATGGGATTGATTTCGGGGTCTATCTGGAGTACAAGGACCTGTTGGCGGAGCGGAAGGCGGCGGGGAAAGCCTCCGCGGCCAACGCCGCCGTGCGGAAGGCCCTCTTCTCGGATGGACGGCTGACCCAGAACCAAAAGGAATTTCTGGACCAGACCCTGCTTTCGGACAACATTGTGATTCCAAGGAATCTGGACGTGAAATACGCAGACGAAGAGACCTTCGCTATTTCGCAGATGTCCGACGGGGCCCGGAAGCGGTGGCCTGGGGTAAAGAAGAGATTCCCGGATATCACACCGGAGCAGTACGCGCAAGCATGGAGCATCTACAACAAGGACAGCAAGGATATGTCCGCCGCCGACAAAAAGGCCGCCCTACGGGAGCTCGTCGGCGAGCAGGGGAACGCGCTGTACAGCCAGCTCGGGAAAGATTGAAAAAAGCCCCCGCCGTTCAAGAGAGCGGCGGGGGTGGTTTTTATATCGAAAGCCTTGGGTTCGCCCGTTAATTTCATGTGCAAATTCGTGTGCATTTTTTGAGATTTTTACACACGACACCATACTCTTTGGTCAGGTAGAATAAGTTTCGCAAAAAGACAAAGAGACATGGTTTGCAGATGTCTGGTAGAATGAAGTTGCGACACCACCATTCGAAAGGAGACAGCAAACCATGTCCGAAAAGATTGTACAG
>Ga0129314_1000874_pt1 | contig 26083 bp, 44 predicted proteins | sample O1111metagenome_FD_94431 | JGI IMG/M metagenome (GOLD analysis project Ga0129314, IMG submission 94431) | Orangutan individual fecal microbial communities from fecal samples from Wisconsin, USA - O1111 metagenome | ecosystem: Host-associated > Mammals > Digestive system > Large intestine > Fecal... | reverse complement strand
CGATTCGACCGACTGCGTGACGAGAACCCGAAAGCATGGGACTTTTGGATGCATCACGTGATGCAGGACGAGACCGGCCAATGGTACGGATGGGGCCGCGTTTTGGATTACATCGGCGTAAGCGGGGACAGCGCACCGGGGAAAATCCCCGGTCAGTTGAGCCTTTTTGACAAGGAGGCGGCTAACCATGAAGTGTGACATGGATTGTGCGCACTGCAAGCGGCCCGCGAGGAAGTGCCATGGTGGTAACTTCCACACGCCATACGCAGACCGTGGAAGCCTGCCCACGAAGAAGCCCCCACAGGGGCCTACCCCTGAATATCTCCCCGCCGTGAACCGTTGCGGAAAACGAGTAACCAACAAGTAAAGGAGAAGAACAATGGAAAACAACAACAACGTTTTTAATCCTCTGGTGGACATCGACTGCACCGGCGTTATTTGGTTCGGCTACAACAGCATGTATATCGACGGCCTTTACCTGAACAAGGTGCTGAGCGAGAAACTCCCGAACTGCAAGAACTTCGCTGGCCGAGTGCGCCTGATTGTCGAGAACTACACGCAGAGCGCAGGAATCCCCGAGTTGGAAGAGAAAAAGGAGGAAACCGAAAATGAATCTGTATGAAATCGACAATGCCATTCTGGCTTGCATCGACCCCGAGACCGGCGAGCTGCTGGACGAGGACGCGCTCACAAACCTGCAAATGGAGCGCACCCAGAAGATCAAGAACGTGGCACTGTGGCTGAAGAACCTGAATGCCTCTGTGACAGCTTACAAGGCCGAGAGAGACGCTTTTGACGAGCGGATGAAGCAAGCCCAAAAGAAGGCCGAGAGCCTGAAACGGTACCTTGCCGATGCGCTGGGCGGCGAGAAGTTTGTGACGGACGAATGCGCCGTGAGTTTCCGCAAGTCTACCGCGGTCAACGTGCTGGACGAGGCCGCGATCCCCGCTGCGTACATGACTGAGAAGGTCACGTGCATCCCCGACAAGACCGCGATCAAGGCAGCCATTAAGGGCGGCGAGGTCGTTCCCGGCGTGGCGCTGGTGGAGAACCTGAGTGTACAGATCAAGTAAGGAGGCGCACCATGGACAACTTGAGATATTACAACATGCTGCGGGAGTGCCCGAAGGAAGCGCAGAAGCCCATCCAGGCGGGCCGGTTGAAGGGCAAGAGCGACATCAACCCTATGTGGCGCATTAAGGCCCTGACCGGCGCGTTCGGCCCATGCGGAATCGGCTGGTGGTATACCATCGACAAACAGTGGCTGGAAGCAGGCAACGGGCCTGAAATTGCCGCGTTCTGCAACATCACCCTGTATTACAAGGACGAAAACGGCGAGGAGAGTCACGGCATTCCCGCCACCGGCGGAAGCGGCTTTGTGCAGAAGGAGAGCAAAGGCGTGTACACTTCGGACGAGTGCTTCAAAATGGCCCTGACGGACGCGATCAGCGTTGCCGCAAAGGCACTGGGCGTTGCCGCTGACGTGTACTGGGCACAAGACCACACCAAGTACGAACCCGCACCGCAGGAGCATCCGAAGGAAGCGCCCATTCTGTGTGAGGTGTGCGGGAAGCCCGTGCAGGGCGCAAAGAAGCAGGACGGCTCGATCATGACCCCGGCACAGGTGGCTGGCTGGACGAAGCACAAGCGAGGCAAGGTGATGTGCATTACCTGCGAGAAGGCCGCACGAGCGCAGGATGACCAGCAGCCCGCGAGGATCGAGGGATGAAGCTCTGCATCAAGGCAAGCCAGTTCCCAGACCACATCGGGAACCTGCTGCATGTGTGCCAGGGCTTTGAGCCCGAGCAGCTAATCGACATCCAGATTGACAAGCACCGGCAGCGGCGAAGCCTTGACGCAAACGCCTACTGCTGGGTGCTGCTGGACAAGCTGGCCGCCGCCTTGCACAAGCCGAAGGGAGAGATTTACCGAGAACTAATCCGGGAAGTCGGAGGCAACAGCGAGACGGTGTGCTGCGTGGAAAAGGCCGTTGACAAGCTGGTGCAGCTTTGGGGCAAAAACGGCTTGGGCTGGGCCGCCGATGTGGTGGACAGCAAAATTGACGGCTGCAAGAACGTGGTTCTGTATCAGGGGTCCAGCACATACGACACCCGCCAGATGTCGCGCTTGATCGACCTGGTGGTGCAGGAATGCCGGGCACAGGGCATTGAAACGGCAACCCCGGCGGAACTGGACAGATTGAAGGAGGCGTGGCATTGACAAACGAGTACGGCGCAAGTCTTGACCGGAACGGGTACGCCCCTAGCATTGTGCAGGAATACATGGACGAATGTTTCATTTGCAGAGCGAACGGATACCGTGACAAGCTAGACCGACACGAGATTTTTTACGGGCCGTATAGAGACAAATCAAAACGGCTGGGGCTGTGGGTGAGCCTTTGTCACCACGCCCACCACATTGACGGGATTTCGGCAGTGCACAACAACGCGACCGCCGACCACGCGCTTAAATGGTTCGCGCAGCAGTGCGCGATGGAGCAGTATGGATGGAGCGAGGATGATTTCCGCTCCATATTTGGTAAAAGTTACCGGGAGGATTGAGTATGAATCAGCTTATTATCATGGGCCGCCTGACCGCCGACGTAGAAATGCGCCAGACGCAGGCCGGAGACGCAGTAGGTTCTTTTTCCGTGGCCGTGGACGGCCCCAAGGGCCGGAACGGCGAGAAGCACACTGACTTCTTCCGGGTAACGGCGTGGCGCAAGACGGCCGAGTTCATCTCCGGATGGTTTCACAAGGGGGATATGATCGCCCTCAGCGGCTCCATGCACTGCCGGGAGTACACCGACAACAGCGGCAATCGCCGCACGACGTGGGAGATGACCGCTGACAGGGCTTTCTTCTGCGGCGGGAAGAATGACGGTGTCACCCAGAAACAGGGCGCAGCGGGCGAATTTGCCCAGCCAGCGGCGACGGATGACTTTGCGGTCATTGACGACAACGACGATTTGCCCTTTTAAGCGGAGGCGGAAGGTTGAAAGACAACAATTACGTCGTGATTCAGGGATGGATGGTGTCTCAGCTGCATCTTACAGGTAACGCTTTGATGGTTTATGCGTGCATCTTTGGGTTTTCCCAAGGCGGCGAGTGGTACACCGGCACGGCCGGGTACCTTGCAGAGTGGTGCGGCTGTCAAAAAAAGTACATGCTTACCCTGCTCAAAAAAATGACGGACGAAGGGCTGCTACGCAAGCGAACCAGAGACGAGAACGGCGTGACCTTTTGCTCTTACCAAGCAGTGACCCCAGAGGAAGGCACTGAGCAGCAGCCAAAGGCACAAAATCAGGAGTACCAAAGTGCCCCCCCGGTTCAAAAAGTGAACCACCCTGGTGCAAAAAGTGAACCCAGTAATAATATAAATATAATATATACTCGAGTATCTAAAGATACTCTCGTATGCGCAAACAACGGTGGGTTTGAAGCGTTTTGGACTGCCTACCCCAAGAAGAAGAGCAAGGGGCAAGCATTATCGGCATGGAAGAAACTTAAACCTGATAGCTCTTTACAGGCTTTGATCCTGAAAGCGGTCGAAGCTCAGAAACGTAGCCCTGATTGGCAAAAGGATAAAGGGCAATACATCCCCTACCCCGCAACTTGGCTGAATGCAATGGCATGGGAGGACGAAGTGCCCACCGAACAGAAGCGAAGGGAGGTGCAATATTTGCCGTGAGTGAAGCAGAAAAGGCCGTCATCGGCTGTTTGCTTGTCAACCAGCAGGCACAGCCGTACATTCTGGACGCCATCACCGGCGAGGATTTCAGCGACCCGGAATTGGGTGAGGTGTACGACAAGCTGGCCAGCCTGTGGGCACGACACCGGAAGCTGGACACGGTGAGCGCGGCCTCTGTGATGGGAAATGAGCTGCTTGCAGAGTGCGCGGAAGCCCCCATTGCTTATAGCAACTACCCGGCGTATATTGCCGCCGTGAAAGACCATACGCTGGTGCAGCGAGCGCAGGCGGTGGGCCTGAAGCTGGCAAGCAGCGGATGCTCCAAAGATGATGTGGAGGGCGCGGCGCAGGAGCTGGCGCATATGCTGGCAGGCAAGCAGAGCACCGGGCGCTTCAACGCCATGGATTGTGCCACATGGTTCATGCGGGCCATGGCTGGCGGGCGGCCGCCCTACTTCGCCACCGGGTTTGGGCGGCTTGACCGTTACACCGGATGGGGGCCGGGTGACTTTGTGGTGATCGGCGGACGGCCCAGCAGCGGCAAGACGGCATTCACCTTGCAGGTGGCCCGCCAGATTGCGCAGAACGGAAAGCGCGTTGGTTATTACAGCTATGAGACGAGTAAAGAACGTCTCAGCATGAGAATTTGCACCAACATCATGCGGCTGCAATACGACAGTGTGCGCCGTTATGCGGTGCAGATGGACAACGCAAACGAGATTCAGCTGCGGGCACTCGACCACTTTGCCACTTGCCCGCTTGAAATCGTGGAAGCCAACGGGCGCGGTGTACAGTGGCTGAAAATGGACGCTCAAGCGCAGAAGTTTGATGTGGTTTTCATCGACTACTTGGGCCTTATCCCCTCCAGGGGTAAGGACAGCTACGAGCGGGCCACCATGGTGTCGAAAGATTTGCACGACTTTGCCCAGCAAACCAAAATCTGCGTTGTGGCGTTGTGCCAGCTGAACCGCGCCGGGGCCGGAGACCTGCCAACGATGGAAAACTTGCGCGACAGCGGCCAGATTGAGCAGGATGCGGACAACATCATTCTGCTGCACAACGACAAGGAGACGGGCAAATACACCGTTCGCATTGCAAAAAACAAAGACGGTATTACCGGCGATTTGCCGTTCAATTTCGTTGGAAGCCAGCAGCGATTTGAGGAGGTAGCGGTACATGAGCACGATTAACCTGCCGTTTCGGTTCCCCGGCGCAAACGAGTACATTGCAGCGTGTCGGAGGAATCGCTTTGCCGGCGCGAAAATTAAAGCGGACTACACGCAGGCGGTGGCCCTCTACTTTCGGGGGCTGCCACCTGTAACCGAGCCGGTAAAAGTCCGCTTTACGTGGCACGAGAGGACGCGACGAAGGGACAAAGACAACGTGGCCTTTGGCAAAAAATTTGTGCTTGATGGGATGCAAGCGGCGGGCTTCTTGCCCAACGATAACAATCGTTGGGTCGTCGGTTTTGAAGATTGTTTCGCCTACGATGGGCGGGACGGAGTGACAGTGGAGGTGAGCGACGTTGAATGAGGGGATGTACTCAAGCAAATCCGATCTGTGGAGCACACCACAAGACTTTTACGACGAGTTAAACCGTGAATTCAAGTTTGTGCTGGATGCGTGCGCTTTGCCATGCAACGCCAAATGCGAGTTGTTTTTTACCCCCGCACAAGACGGTTTGCGGCAGGACTGGGCAAGCTCAACATGGTGCAACCCGCCGTATGGGCGGGAAATTGGCAAGTGGGTGCGCAAGGCCCGCCTCGAAGCTGAACGCGGCAACACGGTCGTGTGCCTTTTGCCAGCGAGAACTGACACGCGATGGTTCCATGACTATGTTCTGGGCCGTGCCGAAATCAGGTTCGTGCGCGGGAGACTGAAGTTCGGCGGGAGCAAAAACAGCGCGCCCTTTCCGAGCATGGTGGCGGTGTTTAGGCCGCGCAATAACACGGAGGAGCTAAAAAATGGATGACCTCATGTGCGAAAAGTGCAAATACAAAGATGAATCTGCGTTCGGCCCACCTTGCATTGTATGCAAGTACTCGTACCCGAGGGACACTACTTCCTTCGTCTTTGCTAATAGCCAATTCACCCCGGCAGATAGCCAATTCACCCCGGCGGATGACGCTGCGGAGATTGACCACCCTGCCCACTATGCGGGCAAGTTTGAGTGCATCGACGCGATGCTTGAGACGATGGGACGGGATGACGTGCGGGCGTTTTGCCTGTGCAACGCATTTAAGTACCTTTGGCGGTGCAAAAAGAAGCACGAGACACCCACGGAGGACGTGAAAAAAGCCGCCTGGTATTTGGGAAATTACCTTGAGCTGGGAGGTGACTTATGAAGCCGGGCTTTTGGGTGAGCTGGTGGCACCTGGGCAGCCTCAAAAAGGCCCGTTTTGACACGGCCGAAGAGAGAGCCGCCTTTGTGCGCACGTGGCTCAGAGACGGCAAACCGACGCCGTGGGATGCTAACTCGCGCGGGCAGAGGATTATCAGGAGGGCAACAAGTGGCAGAGTACATTGACAGAGATAAGGCCATCGACGGCGCGTGCGAAGCGCTGAGGGGCGCGATTAGGTGCGGGAAGGCACAGTTTGCAGCCGCACGGTGGGTTGTGGATGAGCTGGAGATCATCCCGGCTGCGGATGTGGTGCCGGTCGTGCGCGGACATTGGCACGTGATTAAAACAAACTGCGCGGGAATGATTGTGACGAGCTACCAGTGCACCGTGTGCGGCAAAACGTGCGCCACGCAGATGCGGATTTTCCACGACGACGATGTGCCGATGTGTTGCTGCTGGTGTGGCGCACGGATGGATGAGGAGGCACCCAATGGCAAAGTACATTGACTTGGAAGCACTTGTCAATTGGTTGAAGCACATCCCGTTAAAAGACTTATCCGATGGACAGGGGCTGTGCCGGGTTATCATGGAGGATGACTTCAAAATGGCGATTAGTTCACTGCCGGAAAGTACGTTCGTGGACATGGGTGCGGTGGTGCACTGCAAGGATTGCGTGTATAGCCGCCCAGCTGGAAAAAACTGCGAAGACATGGTGGTTTGCCCAATTCTGAGTAAAGACTGTTTGTATATGATGAAGAGCGATTTTTGCAGCTATGGCATATTTAAGGAGGCCGCCATTGGTAGCGATACTGATTAAAGCCCTGACGGCGCTCGTGGTGCTCATTGCGGTGCCTATTGCACTGGCGGAATTATGCATTATTGTTGTAGGCTTGTGGACGCTGTTCCACTGGCCGAAGGGAGGCTGGAAAGATGATTAAAATCGAAAACACCGAAGTTGTGGGTTGGGAGCACGCCATTCGTGGTATGCGTAATCCGATGAACTCTTGGAAGAAGAGCGATAGCGAATATAAATATTATTTTGATGAATGCGAAGGGGCGGACAAGGGCATATATAGATATACTCTCGGCACCAACGATCTTGACCTAATGACCCGTCTTCGCAACGCCGGTACAGATCATCGTAAATTTATGCGGATGATTACCGTGTATCTTGATGTGACGGCCCCGCTGTATTGGTGGAAGGAGTACGACACTTACAAGGTTGGAACAGTTGCGAACTCTTGTAGCACGATGCATAAGATTGCAGATAAGGAATTTACGCTGAAGGATTTTAGTTATGAACATTTGGATGATGAGTTTGAGTGTGTAAAAAGTTCCGCTGCCGATCCTTATGACGGCGATTTTAAGACCTCCATTGGAATTCTTCTCGACACCATAGAAGGGCTAAATTGGTGGCGTAATCAATACCTTCATCAAAAAGAAATCAATGCGGGGACTGAAAGACTCAGATGGTGCTGGTGGCAGCTCATCCAGCTGCTGCCGAGCAGCTACAACCAGCGGCGCACGCTCATGCTGAACTACGAGGTGCTTGCAAACATCTACAAGCAGCGCAAAAACCACAAACTTGACGAGTGGACGGAATTTTGTAAATGGATTGAGGACTTGCCGTACAGCGTGTTGATCACCGGCAAGAGGTGCGAGGTATGAACGATGCGCACGATTGATGCTGATGCGTTGATGAATGAGCTGATACGCCTTGGGTATGCGTATAGCAACGAAGAACAGCGGGCCGTGGTTGCGGATTGTATCGAATGCGTGGAGGAAGCGCCCACTGTTAAGGCTATGGAAGCGGCACGGTGCAGGGATTGCGTCAATTGCCAAAATTCTTTGCCTAATTGGTGGTATTGCAAAATGACTGGCCTGACTGTAAGCCCTGATGGATTTTGCAGCTCGGGAGAAAGGAAAGAAGAAAATGGATGAGCTGAAGAAATGCCCGTTTTGCGGCGGAAAAGCTGCCGTGTTTGTGCACAACGGCGTGAAGGTTTTGTGCCTCACCTGTGGCGTGCAGACCGATTCCCACATTGATTTTATGATGCGGCCCGGCCATAGCTCTAACGCCGTGCAGCAGGTCGTGGACGCATGGAACCGGAGGGTGAAAGACGATGACTGACTACATCACTTTTGCCCAGCTTGCGGACGCTCTGCGGCGCTGCGGGAAGGCCCGCACGGTGGACGACTGCAAGGGGTGCGCTTACTATCGGGGGCCAAACCCTGAGCTGTGCATCCCCAATATGACCGAGCGGGCCGCGCAAGTGATTGAGCTTTTCGCGGCGGAACCGCTGGAGGAGGCGGAAAAGAATGACGTATGAAGAGCGTAAAGCCTGGCTGAGGCGTTACCAGGACGCGCTGAACGATTACCGCATGGCAACCGCCAGGCTGGAAGAAGCCAATGCGCAGGCGACGAAGTGCACGGCCAGCGTGTCCTCTACTCTGGGGCGCGGAGGCACAAGCGACCACATCCCGGCGGCCGTGGAGCGGATCGAAGCCATACGCGAGGATGCAAACCAGGCCATGGAAGAAGCAGAGGCCGCGCTGATCGAGATCTCGGCCGCGCTGAAAAAGCTGGAAAGCAGGACAGAGCGGACAGTGCTTGCAGTGCGGTACGTGGACGGCTGCACATGGCAGCAGGTCGCGGAGAAGTGCGGCTACAGCATCGACTGGGTATATGCTTTGCATCGGTCCGCTGTAAAAAATCTGGACAAATAACAAAAGAGGTCGCAGCCGAAAGGTTGTGACCTCTTTTGTTATGCCTGATCTTAAATGTTATTCTTCCTCGGCTGCAAGCAATCGGGCTTCGTACTCGTCCTCGCTTTCGCCCGGGTCTTGCTTTAAGTCTGGGGCTTTGCATGTGATCTCCATGTAACGCCCGTCATCGGTGATTGCGTTGCGAGAGCATTCGCCGCCCCGCACATCGCCCGGTTCACGAATGAAGTACAACTTCACGTCTCGGTTTGGAACGTGCATCACGATGCCGTGGTCACACACTGCATCGGATACCATCGTATCCCCGCAAAACTGGGTGTCTCCGTAAATTTTTACGGAGTCCAGGATAAACGCGGTGCCGAAAATGCGGGCGTTGTCGGTGACTTCTGCGCCACCTGTTACAATGGATTCGTCAAACACTTGCGCATGACCGGAAACACACGCTTCTTCGGACACACACGCTTTTTCAAAGACCATAGCCTCGTCAGCAACCCATGCGGTATAGTTTTGGTCGAGGTTCTTTTCGCTTTCAATCCACCCGCCCAGGTCGCCCACCTTTACATGGCAAAATTCGGTGTCAAAATCCCGCACTGCGCGGATGCGGTGCAGGGTGTGCCCGGAAAACTCTTTCGTTTCACCGGTGAATTCGTATTTTCTTTGGACCTTCGGCATGGGTACACCTCCTTTTTGACAAGAGGCGCGGGACAACCACGCGCCTCACTTTAGATCAGCCCGAAATGCTCCGCCAACAAAAAGCGGATATAATCCGGGCAATTTCGCTGTGACCCACACCAGTTTTGCATGGTGCGCAGAGGGATGCAAGCAGCCCGGGCAAAGGCAGATTGGCTCATTCCGGTGGCTTCTGCGAGTTCCCGCACATTCATGTGCGCAACGTCCCAAAAGCGGGACAAGCGTTCGGCTTCTGCGTCGAGATCAACACAGCCCGGCGCGTTGTCCGGGATGCTCAGGGTTACATTGCTTTTAAAGATTTCCTTCGGCTGCTCTTGGGCCATTGCAAAAAGTTCTGCTTTGTTCCACATTCTTGATTTCCTCCTGTTGATATCTTGTTTCAATCCACGTCCCCCGCACAGGGGACGACACATCACCAGATGGGCGATACTGCCTCGATGGTAAACGGGATGTTTTCCCGCTTGCCTGACTTTGTAGGCGCGGACACAACAATTGTTTTGATCGCTGCGTCTATTGCGGCCTCAACGTTTCCACACACGCGGATGGCGTCACAAGTGATTATGACACGATCGCCGAACCCGTCGCCCGTGCGGTATGCGGAATGTAATTCCAATTTCCACACGTCGTCCTCGGAAATGAAGTCCGGCAGAGAGATTGTCACTCTCTTATTGTGCGGCGCGTCGCCCTGGAAGCCACCGTCCTGTTGCCAGCCAGCAGGAACGGGAAGTGTGTTGCGCGGAAAGCCGAACACTTCTGTGAAATATGCGCACTCGTCCGGTTCGCGGTTGGATGAACGCTTGATAGCGCCAAAAAGGGATACAACGATCTCGGTTTTCATGTTCTTTCCTCCTTCTTTTCTTTTGGGTTACCCATGAGCGCCCACCCTTTCGGGTGGCCGGGCTTGCACCGGCGGCGCTTTCGCGTCGGCCTTGCGGGTCAGTTTTTGCGGAAGGTGGTGGTTACATCGGGCTCGGGGAGTTCGTCCGGCGTTACGCCATCGATCCACAGCTCTGTGGTCTTGGGCTCGTCGGTCTCAGGGTCGTACCCCACGAGCCCATCAGAGCCGCGCGCCGTGATGCTCAACACACCGCCGCCCTTTCCGCCGAAGATTTCCTTGCGGTATTCAAGGACAACCTTGATGAGGCTGTAACCAGCCACATTCCCGATTCGGGCGCGCTTGGCGATGCGCTCGAAATTCTCTTCCACCGCTTTGATGACGGTTTCACCGGAAATCAAGGAATCGGCTCCATAGTCCCAAAAATGTACACCGTATTCTTTCATCGCCTGTTCTCCTCCCTTTTTACATGAGCACCCAGGCGCCGCCCCGGAATGCCGACACGGACGGGGTGCCGATGTCCCAGCCGCCGCCGTACTTCTTCTCTGCCCGCTTGTAGGGGTAAGCGGGTTCCGCGCCTCCGTTCTTCAGGCCGCGCAGGACACGGCCATTCTCCACGTACACATCAGCGCCACAGATGTGATGCCAACCGTCTTTAATCTTCGTCATCGTTTTGCCCTCCTGTTTTTGTTCGGCTTGCTTCGTTGTCTACACTATACCACCCATTGGGTGGTGGTGCAATTCGCAATTTGCCTAAATTTTTAGATTCTTTTTTGTGCAGCCGTTGCAAATGCAACAGCCGAAAACAGTCTGATACACTACCAAATATATCGCAAATATGATATATTTAGTATGTAGAGATAGGGAGAGACGGGATTTCGTCTCTCCCTATTGCGTTACGCTTTGAGCGCTGCAATCTCCTGCATGGCCCGGCGGGCGGCGCGCTTGCCGTTGTCAGTGAGCTGGCGCTGCCATGCCTGGTTTCGGGGCGACCAGCGGAAAGCCCACTTTTTGAGGATGGCGCGGACATCTTCGGCGGGTTTGCCGTCAAAGATCAGCTGCACCCGCATTTGCTCGGGGTCCTCGCGGTAGGTGATGCCGTCATGGTCCTCTTCGGCGGGGGCGGCCTCTTGGGCGGCCTGCAGACTCTTCAGCCGCTGCTCAACGCGCTTCGCGTCGGCGAGCGAGTAGGCCAGCTTGTAGGACGGGTAAGGGGTACCGACGTACCAGCCACGCGCCCACATGTCATCAATCTCCTGCCGGGCGGCCGGGGCCAGCGCCGGGCACCCGTCCAGGGTGCCGTTCTTCCGATAGTAGGCATTCACGGCCTTCATCGCGGCGTGCTCCGCCTTCAGGCCCTCCAGCTTTGCGGTCAGGGCCTCGATCGCCTCGGGGTCGTTGCTCTTGATGGGCTGGGTGTGGGCGGTGCGGAGTAACTGCAAGTAGTGCTCTGCACGGTCAAAGGTCTCTCGGTTGGCGTCCCACGCGGCCACCTGCTTGGCCTTCTTCGCGGTCGGGAAATTGCCAGCGCCGGAGATCATGACGGACGGGCACCGGGTGCCGATCTCGTTGTCACGGTTGATGGCCTCCGCCAGGGTTGCGGCGTACCGGTCAAACAGGTATTCGGCACGGTCTCGCTGCGCCTCGGTGGCGCACTTGGCTTTGACGGTCTCTAGGATCTGCGCGGCCTCGTTCACCTGGGCGTTATAGCCGGCGGTTGCGCTCCCGGGCTGGTAGTCGCTAAAGCTGCGCATCTCGTGCGCAATGCGGGCGGTGCTCTCGTTGATGGTGTACATGGTATAACCTCCTTGTATGGTGCCGCCGTGGCGGCTGTGTCGATGTGATAGGGCTTTCAACCCATGAGCGCCCGCCCCGATGGGGGCGGCTGGACTTGCACCAGCGGCGCGTTATGCGTCGTGCTTGCGGGTCTTAGATCATGCCCAGGCAATGGAGCCATAGCATGGGGAGCGATACGCCCCAGCCAAAGCCCAGAGCCAGGCACTCAAGGCGAGTGAGCCTCATGCTCTCGCCTCCCTCTGCCGGAGGGGCTGGAAAGAGTGGCTGCAGGGGCCCAGGGTGATGCAGTACTCGCGGCGCTCGGCGTCCGACCATGTGCGCCGGATAGCTGCCAGCAGCTCGGCGCTTTGGTCGGGGTCTGTGGCTGCGATGCCGACCGGCACGAGATGCGTGCCGCAGTTGCGGGTGATCCAGATGTACTGACCATAGCGGCCGGTTTCGACGGCCTCGGTCAGCTGGGCGCGGTCGATCTCAAAGTCGGTGGCGTAGTGCTTGACCTCGCGGGATACGTGCCACGCCATCTTTTTGATGAGCTCTTCGGTAGTAAGTGCTTTGCTCATGTGCTTTGTCCTCCTTGCTCTTCTGCTCGCGGCCCTGTGTCGCTTGCTGTGACTATATGTTAACACTCCGCATGTTAACAGTCAATAGGTTAACATGCACAAAGTTCAGGGCGCAAAATTGTGCATGTTCGGCATGTTCACACGCCGCCTTACATGGTATACTGAAAAGCGGAGGTGACAGCATGGCACTATCAGCCAAAAAAAGGGCCAGCGACGCGCGGCACCTGGCAAAGCTTGACCAGCTCATGGTGCGGCCATACCAGGCGGAGGGCGCACAGATCAGGCAGGCGGCAGCAGCGGCCGGGCAGAGTACACAGGCATACATATTGGACGCTGTCCGGCAGCGCATGAGCAGCCCAGAGGCAGAGCCAGACGGAGACCGGATCCGGCTCAGCCTGAGAGCGGACGCTGTGCAGGGCCTGGAGCGTGACGGTGAGACGCCAGCACAGGCAGCGGCACGGTTACTGGCCGACGCGATCAGGCAGGCAAGGCAAGACACATAATCAACGGTGAGACCTTCACAGCGTGGGGGCCTCCCCTATCTTATAAGGGGGTTAGCATATGGCCAATAACAATAACTTGCGTATGCCGTCGTCTTATGCGCCCGGCGAGTGGGCGGAGATCGCCCGCAAGGGTCAGGCTGCACAGGCAGAGGGCAGGAGACGCAAGCGGGCGCTTAGAGAGGTACTGGACGCGCTACTCAGCATGGAGTACACCGGCACCGCGCTGGATGGCACAGAGCTGGCAGCGGCTGCACAGGAGGCGGCCAAAAAGCAGGGTAAGATCCTAGATCAGTACGACGCAGTAGCCATCGCACAGATCGTCAAGGCGCAAGACGGTGACACGGCGGCGGCTGCATGGGTGCGAGACAGTGCGGGCGACAAGCCCGGCGAGACGGTCGCAGTGCAGCAGCTGAGTGCAGAGGACGTGGAGCTGGCCCGCAAAGTTGCGGCCCGGCTGGATGCATCCGGCACCAAAAGTGCAGACACTTCAGCACAAAAGGCCAAAAAGAAACGGTAAAACGTTGAATCGAGTTTCGCTTAATTATGATTTAGCGAAATAGGGTAAGCCTCTGGCAGCATTGAGGGGCTGCTGCATATAGTAGTATAGATATTCTGTACCGCTATTCTCTGGCGGCCCCTACCCCCCCCCCATGCGGGGCAGGGGCGGGTGTCCGAGGACGGGGCGGGGCGTAGCGAAAAGGGCTTCTCGCCAGACTTTTTTCAAAAAATCCCCCCCTATCGGGTTCACCCCACCCCGCTTCTCAAAAGGGTGGTACTCGAAAAAAATTTTTTTACCATTCACAACCATTGTTGTTCTCCGGCCCTGACAGGCGGCATTGTAGCCTGTTTTCACGTGCTTTGTGAGGCTGGTACCCAAATCAAAGCGATTAAAGGTTTTGTTGGAACCCCGTGCCGTGTGGCGGGTAAGTTCATACGGGCGGCCCTACACGCAAAGTAGGAGGGGCGGAAACGCCCCATTATGCCGTCATAGCTCAGTTGGTAGAGCGGCTGTCTTGTAAGCAGCAGGCCGAGGGTTCGAGTCCTTCTGGCGGCTCCAAAGCCGATGACCCGCTAAAATATCCCGCCGGGGCGCAAGCGGGAGTTCGCGGCAGGCACCCCCCGCGCGCCTCTTCACAATGCGTACCATGCGGGGCTTTTTTATTGGGCTGTGGCCAAACGGTAAGGCATGGGACTTTGACTCCCAGATAGCAGGTTCGACACCTGCCAGCCCAACCAATGGGTGAGCCGGGCACAGGATAAGCCCGGAGGGCGGGAACGGGGTGTGCGTGCAAATAGATGGGCAAGCGGGAAAGCCTCCGCCCAGTAAGGCTCTGCAATGGGCCTGCGCACAAGGGAAAGGAAGAAGTATGGCAGGATTTGCAGATGTAAGAAAAGCGGAAGCAAAATACTGCATGGAGCACCCTGCCTACTTCGTGGAAACGTATGTCCACATTGAGGACAAGGACGCGGCCGAACTGATCGTCCCGTTCAAGCTGTGGGACGGGCAGAAACAGGCGCTGAAAGCGTTTGCGAACGACCGGCTGATTGTAGTGCTGAAAGCGCGGCAGCTGGGCTTTACGTGGCTTGCATTGGCTGAGGCAAGCAGGCTGTTAGCCTTGAATACGGGCCGGACAGTCGTTGGCTTGTCTAGAACAGAGGACGAGGCAAAAGAGCTTGTGCGCCGCATGGGCGTGATTCTGCGCTATATGCCGGAGTTTGTCGCAGAGGAAGGCGCTGTACCCGCCGGGTGGAGCGGCCCTGTTTTCAAAGCCTCTGCATTGGAATTGCGGATAAAGTGGCCAGACGGCCCGGAAGGCGTGTTCAAGGCGTTCCCTTCGTCCCCTTCTGCCGGTCGTTCGTTCACAGCTGACTTGATTATCATTGACGAATGGGCGTTCCAGCAGTACGCAGAAGAGATCTGGCAAGCAGCGTTCCCTGTCATCAACCGTCCAACCGGCGGTCGGGTCATTGGTCTGTCTACAATCAAGCGCGGGACGCTGTTTGAAGAAATCTACACAAACCCGGACAACGGGTTCACAAAGCTGTTCCTGCCGTGGAGCGCTGACCCCCGCCGGGACGAAGCGTGGTACAAACGCACGCTGAACGCGCTGGGCGAGGATAGAACCTATCAGGAATACCCCGCAACGGTAGATCAAGCGTTGGAAGTCCCCGGCGGCGCGTTCTTCCCGGAAGTAAGGAAGGAAACCCATTGCGTGGATAAACTTCCCGCAAAGGGCAGACGCTATTGCGTGATGGACTACGGCCTGGATATGCTGAGTGTCCATTGGGTAAACATTGATGTAACAGGCCATGCCTGTGTGTACAAAGAGTATAACGAAAGCAATTTGCCCATCGGCGCGTCGGCAGAAACCGTCTTGAAACTGTCGAAGGGTGAGGAGGTTGAGCTGTTCCTGGCCCCCTCTGACCTGTGGGGGCGCAGTCAGGAAAGCGGCAAGAGCCGGGCGCAGCTGTTCCTTGAAGCGGGGCTTCAATTGGTGCAGGTGAGCCGGGACTTCCCTGCCGGATGCGCGGCCATGAAAGAGTGGTTCCGCATTGACCCGGCGACAAATACAGCATGGCTGACAATGTACAAGACCCCAACGTTGTTACGGTGCTTGCAGAAAATTCAAAAGGACGAACGTAAACCTGACGTTTACGCGAAGGAACCGCATAGCTTGACGCACTCCGTGGATAGCTTGCGGTATTTTTGTGTTTGGTGGACTGCACCCGCGGAAGCCACGCAAGCAAAGAAGCACGTCACGTGGGAATCTGACCTGTGGGAGGATTACTACAACGCAGACGATGAGGGAAAGGCGTACATGATTCAGAAGTTCGGAGATCCGTTCTAAGGAGGGGAAACATGGCAGTACATTTTAGAGTCCCTGACCAGGTGTCCCCTAGCACAATGGTGGTCGATACGTTTCTGGGCGTGGATTACAGCAACGCCCCCGGCAACGTAGATAAGCGGCAGTCTCCGAACGGGCAGAACATGATCCGGGACGTGCCCGGAAAAGTGCGCAAATCCATGGGCTATGAGCTTGTGAGAACGTTTGACGGCAAAATCAACGGGTATCACAAGCTAAAAAAAGATAAAGATGGCATTATCCACGCCGGAACGAAGCTGTACCGTGAAAACGGGACGGTTTTATACGAACAAGCAAACAATGCCCCTTCCAAAAGCTGGCAACTCAACGACAGTCTGACTATCATTGATGGCGCGCATATCCTGATTTACGACGGCAACAGTGTAAAGAACGCGGCAGAAATTGCAAAGGTTCCGCTGTTTTCTATCGCGAAGTCCCCGAAAGGCGGCGGCACAGATTATGAGGCGCTAAACCTGATTTCTCCGAAATTCAGGGAGCGCTTTGCCGGTACGAAAGACGACACAGTTTACCATCTGAGCTTTTCCGGGCTGGATGATGGACCCGTAACGGTGAAAATCCTGAATTCAGACGGCGCATGGGTGGACAAAAACGACGGTTTTACGGTTGACAGAACCAAAGGAACGGTGACATTTAACACCGCCCCTGGTGTTTCTCCACTATCAGGCGAGGATAATGTTGAAATCTCCGCGAGCCGGACGGTTTCAGGGTACGCAGACCGCGTTTTGAAATGCGATATTGGCATTTTATTTGGCGTAAATGGAGCGTCTGACCGGCTGTTCTTGTCCGGGAACCCGGATTATCCTAACCAAGACTGGTATTCTGGGCAGTACGACACGACATACTGGCCGGATACTGGATATTCCCAGCTGGGCACGGCTGGCAGCGCAATCATTGGGTACAGCATTATCAATAACTACCTTGCCACGCACAAGGACGATGCAGAACCCGATAGAAACGTGATTGTGCGGCGGGGCGATCTGGTAAACTCCACGCCCGCGTTCCCCATTATCAATACGTTACAAGGCCCCGGTGCCGTGGCGAAGCGCTCTTTTGCGTATCTGTCCACGGAGCCGGTGTTTTTGACAAAGCTGGGCGTGTTCGCAATTACCCCGTCGGACATTAGCGGCGAACGATACGCACAGAACCGAAGCTACTACATCAACGAGAAACTGAAAAAGGAAAAGAACCTCGAAGATGCGGTGGCAGTGGTGCACAAGGACTTGTATTGGCTGTGCGTGAACGACCATGCGTACATTCTCGACGGCCTGCAAAACATTGGCAGAGCTGCCTCTGAACCGTATTCCACGCGGCAGTACGCTTGTTTCTACCGCACAAATGTACCGGCAAGCGCTATGTGGGTGATTGATGAACGCTTGTATTTTGGAACAACGGATGGAAAGGTGTGCCGATTCTTCGATGACCCTGCCAGCCTTGAAAGCTATAACGACATGGGCGAACCAATTGAGGCGTGGTGGGAAACGCCGGACATTGCCGGGCGCCTTTTTTATAAAAACAAAACATTCAGGTATCTTGCCGTCAGTGTTGCTGCCGCAGTAGCCACAAGTGTGGATATGCGGGTGTTGCGCAAGGGCGAGTGGAAAACCCTGAAACGGAATGCATTCAATTCACGCTATCTTTCTTTTGCACAGCTTGTTTTCTCGAAATTCAGTTTCTCCAGCGACACCACGGCACGCACCTTGCATACCAAAGCGAAGTTGAAGCGGGTGGACAAGACCCGTTATCGCTTTGAAAACAAGACGCTGAATGAGCCGTTCGGGCTTACAGCATGGGCAATTGAGTTTATTGAGAGCGGAAAGTACAAGGGGTGATAGCATGAAGTGTCCTAGATGTGGCATTGAAATGAAGGTCAACGTCAGCGGTGAACTGCTGACGTTCATTTGCCGCAATCGGCAGTGCAGCGGCTACGGCCAAGCACAGGCAGAAAGAGACCTTAGTATGGAAGGAAAGGAGGAGCGTCATGAAGATTGAGAATGGCAACAAGAGTACCGCCAGCGTGAAGGCTACCAACAGCTCTAGCAGCAAGAAGCCTACCGTGACCAAGGGCGGCGATCTGCGCAGCAAGTGACAACAAGTGAGGAACTATGGAAGAGAATACCAGCGGCGTTATGACTGAAGAAGTCGAGCAGGAGGCAGCCGCACCTGCACAAGAAGAGACTACCGGAGAACCTGCCACCAATGAAGGCGTAGGTGAAGCTGCCGAAGCCGGGCAGCAGCAGGAAATCCCTGACGAGGTATGGGAAACCAGCCGGAAACGTGCCGATGCAAAGGCCAAGCAGAAGTACGACCGTATGGTGACTGAGCGGTTCGGGCATTTGACAAACCCGGCCACCGGAGATCCCATCCGAAGCATGGACGATTACTTCGCAGCACTGGACGCGCAGGCGGACATTCAACGCCGCCAGTCCTTGCAGCAGAAGGGAATCGACCCCAAAATTCTCGATGATGCAATCAACAACAGCCCCGTCATCAAGCAGGCGAAAGAAGCAATTCAGGCCCAGCGTGAAGCAGACGGCCAGCGGCAATTCAACGAGCAGATGCGGCAGATCACCGCACTGGACGGCGAATTCCGGACACTGGGCGATCTTCGTAACGCCCCCGAATTTGACACTTTCAACCAGCTTGTGATGAGCAATGTTGATATGGTGAGCGCTTTCAAAGCGGCCTTCTTTGATCGGCTGGCCGCCAAGAAGAGCGCAGCGGCCACGCAGGCAGCCATTAACACCGCCAAGAGTAAAGACCACATGGCCCCAATTGGCGGCGGAAATGACGCAAGCGACGGCCTGACCGATGAAATCATCGCGGAGTATCGCAAGTTTAATCCTAAATGGACGCGCGACCAAATCGCGGCGTACCACAAGAAATATGGAAAGGATAAGTAACCATGTTTATCGTTGTAATGCGAGACATTGCGGACGTGGAACCTTTTGAGCACCAGCCCGGTGCTGCCAATCTGGCGCGCGGCTCTGCCGCTGTGCTGACCGCTGGCAGTCTGGCCAAGTGCGGCGCGACCGCTAAGCCCTCTCATATTGTTATGGGGCCTGCCGACGGCAACGGCCTGTATCCCTGCATCCGCGTTCAGCCCACCACCGTGTTTGAGACCACCAGCACTGCTGCCGTGGCTTCCGCCGGTACCAAGGTGACCCTGAACACCGATGCTCTGAGCGTGACTGCCACCTCCACTGACGGTGTGTTTACCGTCGATTCCACCGAGAACAAGGCCAACGGCATTGTCCGTGGCCGTTTCCTGTAAGGAGGACATATGGCTAATATCATTTTCAGCGAGGGCTCCGGCGTTGCCAACAGCGTGTTCGGCAAGAGCCAAGAACCCATCAAGGCTATGATCGAGAGCGGCGTTGAGGCGTTCGAGGAGAAGAGCCTGATTTCCAACATCTTCAACATGGAAAGTTCCACCAACTTCGCCGAGAAGTACACCAACGAGACCAGCGTTGGTGACTTCGAGGACGTGGGCGAAAATGGCGCTTACCCCAAGACTGGTATGCAGGAAGGCTTTTCCAAGGTGATCGAGCCTACCACCTGGAAGTCCAGCTTTGAGGTGACTCAGGAAATGATTGAGGATGGCAAAATCGGCAAGATTAAGAGCCGCGCCGGTATCTTCTCCACCAGCTACAACCGCACTCGCGAGAAGTTCGCTGCTTCCCTGCTGGCCGGTGGTACTGGCACTTCCGTCAAAATCCAGAACAAGACCTACAGCACCGCTTCCGCTGACGGCGTGGCCCTGTTCTCGACTGCTCACCCCAGTGCCACAAAGGGCACCAAGCTGACCCAGAGCAACTTCTTCAAGGCTGATTTCAGCACCAGCATTCTGGATCAGGTTCAGGAGGCCATGCAGAGCTTCACCGACGACGACGGCAATCTGCTGAACGTCGCTCCCGACACCATCATCATTCCCAACGTGGCTTCCCTGAAGCGTGCCGTTCTGGCTGCCGTGTCCAGCGACCTGGACCCTGAGAGCAACAAGAATGCAATGAACTTCCAGGCCGGCCTGTGGAACGTGCTGATCTGGCCCTATCTGCCCAAGTCCATCGGCGGCAAGCCCTTCTTCCTGATGATGGACAGCCAGTTCAAGGACGACTATCTGTGTATGCCCTGGGTTGACCGTGTTGCCCTGACCGTCAAGAGCGAGATTGACCCCAACACCGACGCCAACGTGTTCCGTGGCCGCGCCCGTTTCGGCGCTGGCTTCAACAACTGGCGTTGCATCGCCCTGTGCGGCGGCGGCGTGACCGGCGGCACTACTCTGACTGCCTAATTAAACCTACCTGATTTACCGATGTCCCTGCCTGATGGTGGGGACATTTTTTTGGAGGAGCCATGTTCGAGAAGCTGAAACACGCTGCTGACGATGCCACAAAGCGGGGGAAATGGCAAAGTCGGCTGGATGACGCAAGAAAGCAGTACGACCGAAGCATTATGGATACCCGCGAAGCGCTGTATCGTGGCGACAAAAACATTCGTGGCGCAAACGGTACAGACGCAGAAAAAAAGGCAACCAACGTCCGCAACATCGTGTACGAGCTGATCGAAAGCCAGGTGGATTCCTCTATCCCCGCCCCCCGCGTCACGGCTATCCACGAAGAGGACAAAGAGCTTGCAAAAAAGATTGAGGCTCTGCTGCTGAACCTGAGCAAGCAGCTCAACCTGAAAGAGCTGAACGACCTGCAAGAACGAACCGTCCCCATTCAGGGCGGCGACTTTTTCCACGTTGAGTGGGACCCGCACGGCGGATACCACTGCATGTTGGGCGACGTAACGCTGACAGAGCGCCACCCGAAGCAGGTTATTCCGCAGCCCGGCGTGTACGACATAGACAAGATGGAGTACATTTTCATTCTTGTAAGCCAGCCGAAACGCTACCTTGAACGGCGGTACGGCGTTGAAATCAAGGATGAAACAGAGGATGATGTGGCGGCCAGAGGGCAGAATCCGAGCTCTGTAAGTGGCATTGTTACTCAAAATATCGCGTATTATCGTAACGATGAAGGCGGTATTGGCCTGTACAGCTGGTGCGGAGACGTAACTCTGGAAGATTTGGACAACTGCCAGAAACGGCGCGGTAAAGTGTGCGCGAAATGCGGCCGCCCGAAGTCCGGCGATGTGTGCGAGTGCGGCAGCAAAAAGTTTGTGGAAGGCCCACTGGATGTGCAAGAGCTGACCGAGGACATCACCATTTTTGGCGGTGAAACTGTTGCGGCAAGCACCCCGGGTAAAGACGAACTTGTGATGAACCCGGACGGAACCCCGCAGGTGGACGAGGAAGGCGTGGCTATTACCATGCCCGGCCCAAACGTGCCCACGCAAATCCCGTACTACGAGCCGAAAGAAATTCCCGTTATTCTCCGCAGCAATGTGCGGATGTTCGGCCGCTTCTTGGGCGTGAGCGACGTTGATGTGATTGAAGATCAGCAAAACGCGATCAAGAAGTTTGGCACGAAGATTGAAGAGAAGCTGCTCAAAGGCGGCAGCTATGTTACGCTTCCGCAAGGCGTTCAGGTTGAAACCAGCGACAAAGAGCTGAAAATCATGCGGCTGAAAAACCCGGCGGAAAAGGCGTTGATTTCTGTTATCAATGTTCAGCCCGACACAAGCCGCGAACAGCAAATGCTGGAAAGCAATTACAGCTGGGCAAAGAGTACGCTGGGCATTAACGATTCGTATCAGGGCAAGTACGATGCATCTGCAACCAGCGGCAGCGCAAAGCAGTTTGCTGCACAGCAGGCGGCTGGCCGTTTGCAGTCCAAACGCGAGATGAAGAATCAGGCGTATGGGCGGCTGTACAAGCTGCTCTTCAAGTACATGTTGGCCTATGCTGACCAACCGTACCCGATGACGTACACGGCAATCGGCGGGGAGCAGACGTTTGCCCATTTCAACCGGTGGGATTTCCTGAAACGGGATGCCGCCGGTGAACTGTACTGGGATGACGAGTTTATTTTTGGCGTTGACCCGTCCCCGAACATGGACGCTAACCGTGAACGGCTGTGGGATATGGCCGACGTGAAGTATCAAGCCGGTGCATTTGGCCCAATTAATGAACTGACTACCAGCTACCGATTCTGGACTTATCTGGAAGATAATGGATTCCCCGGGGCCGGAAAGGTGAAAACCGAAATCAAACAGCAGATGGACGAACAGCAGCAAATGCAACAGGCTGCCATGCAACCGGCTGCACAGCAAGCAATACAGCCGGATATGCTCATGGCTGACAGTGACCACTTGGAGGGGGCAGACGTATGACGTGGGGAGAATGCAAAACCGCAACCTTGCAGAAGATGTTTACCTCGGAAGATGAAGGCGCAGAGGACTATCTCGCGGCAATGCCGCAAGCCGCCAATGAAGCGATCCAGATGATTGCGACGACGGATGCGGGTAAACACATCCGTTCGTATGATACGCTGACGAAAGACCCGGCTCAATCCAGAACGTTTGACCTTGAAGATGAACTCATTGACTTCCTCAATGTGGGAGACTTTGAAACATACTGTATGGACGGAGACGAACCCCGGCCTGTGTCCTTGAAACTTCTGGGCGGGCATTTGCTGGTGGTCCCAAAAGGCATTGAATCTGTGCTGGTGTATTACAACGCAAAGCCTGCCAGAATCACAGAGAACACGCCGGACGCGCAAAAAATCGACCTGCCGGAAGATGCGGCGGCGCTTGTGCCTATGTACATGGCAAGTCAGCTGTACAAGGACGATGATCTGGCAATTGCGACAACGTACCGCAACGAGTTTGAAACGGCGTTTGAGCGCCTGCAAAACCGGCAGGCAGAAAACATCGACACGGAATTTACAAGTGAAAGTGGGTGGTGGTAAATGGCCTTCACAAAAATCACAGACGGAGATTTGAAGGACAAGGGCGTTATGGGGCTGCCCGATACGCCCGGCCTTTCCACAAGCGAGATGCAGGCGAAGTTTGAGCAGATAGCACGGGAAGTTCTTGTGCCGAAGTTCAATCAGCTAGTGGACGAACTTTTAGGGCCTTCGGCGGCAAGTCAAATCGGCGCCAAAGGCAAAAACCGCACAGTGCAAGGCCACATTGAAAACCTGGAAAATCCGCACGAGGTAACTGCGGAACAGGTTGGTGCGTATACAAAAGACCAGACAGAAAAAGCAATCAGCGACCGCATTTCCCAGATTGGTAGTGCGGATATGACGCAAGCCACGTATGACCCGAACCACAGGCAACAGGACATCTTCGCCTATGCCGACTCTCGCGGCGTAAGCACTTACACGCACACCAAGATGGACAACGTGCACCACTTTAACGGCTCTGGCACAAGCGGCCGCGCCAAGATGACGGCTGACGTGGAAGCCGGGGACACGGTGATGCTGGGCGGAAAGGAAGTGCCCGCCTATGTGGGCGCGGAAACCTTTGCCGATGCGCTGGCCGGTGAATCCGTCACGGGCCGGTGGCTGACCTTTACGCAGGACGGTACGCAGATAAATTTTAATGGTGGCGGGGGCCTGTCGAATACCAAGCTCGCCCTCGCCACTGCCGACACCGGAGACGTGATTTCTGGCAAAAAGTTTTATTCTGGCGACAAAACGCTTAAAACCGGTGAAATCCTGCCACGCAACACCGTCGGGCAAAACGGTACCGTAGGAATCAGCCAGTATTTTCCCGAGGTGGCCGTATCCAAGGCGAATAGCGACAACACGCAAACAAACAACAACCTTGATGGGGTTTCTCGCTTGTGCTTGCAGACCCCTGCTGGATTTTACGATGGGAACAGCTATGTGGGCGAGACTTTTTCCAAAGTGGCCAGCGCAATCGGCCTGACAGCGGGCAAGCTTTGCGCCGGGAACACGGTGCTGGGCGTAAATGGGGCCGGTGTGACGAAAGCGGTTTGGAATGGATCTATTCCAAACGACACCTCGACGCATAGTCTGGCTACCACTCCCGCCGCTGGTACTCTGCTTTTCTTCTTCGCGGGCAACGCCGATCACGATATGCAAATCAAATCAATTACCATTGGCAGTAAGGTGGTGGCAACGCCAGGGCGAAACAACATGTACTTTGCTACGTTCTCTGTGACTGCAAACCAAAACATTTATGTGCAATGGGATATCAACTTCGGCGGTGGTAAACCAAGCGGGAAGGGCGTAATTTGCTACGTGTGATTAAAAGCAATAGGAGGTGTGACAAACATGAGCACCGTAATCTCTAGCGGCACAACCGTAACGAATAGAATTACGTTGCCTGTGACGCAGAGCGAACTGGCAAGTTTGTATGTGACGTATGAGCAACGTAACAAGACCGTGGTGGAAAAAAGTTTGGAAGAGTGCCAAATGGTAGGCACGGATTTGCTGGTGCCTCTTGGGCAAGAGGACACCCTTGCTTTTAACCCGAAGGCAGGCAAAATCAGAATCCAAGTCCGATTGCGCAAAAAAGATGGCACAGCGCTCAAAAGTGATATTGTTGAGGCTGAGACCGATGAAGTGCTCAAGGACGGTGTGATTTAATGCCGGGATGGAGCAGCACAGAGGCAACGTTCGCTGCCACCTTTGATGTTGTCGAAGATGTGCGGTTTTCGGCTGACCTTAGTAGTACAGATGCAACATTCGATTTCTCTTTCAGTGGGGGAACCGCATTGCCGGAGAATTACCTCGGCCCGTATGAAGTAACGCCGAAAGGCAGCGAACAAGAACTCGAAACGGAAAACAAATATCTCACAGACAACATCATAGTGCGAGAAATCAAACGCTGGGACGTGGGCAACACGTCGGGCGGGAACACAGTGTACATCGGGGAGGATGCATAACATGCCAGCAGCTACTTACAACAGCAAAGTGATTTTTAACGGCGACGTCTTGATGGATCTCACCGGCGATACCGTCACCGCCGATAAATTGCTTGCCGGGGTCACAGCCCACGGGAAAGACGGTGCGCCCGTTACTGGAACCTGTGACTTCGATGCCGCAACGGGCGACGCCACCGCTACGGCGGCAGAAATTCTGTCTGGGAAAACCGCATATGTGAAAGGCACAAAAGTTTCCGGCGAAATGCCTAATCGTGGCGCAGTGACCGGGACAATCAGCACCAAGGCCGGGGCCTACACCGTGCCCCAGGGCTACCACGACGGCAGCGGCAAAGTGACCATCGACAGCACCGAACAGGCAAAGCTCATCCCTACCAACATCCGCAAGGGCGTGACCGTGCTGGGGGTCAGCGGTACGATGTCCGGGAGCGAGGGCATGAAGCCTCAAAGCAAGAGTGTAACGCCCAAAGCTACTGCGCAAACGGTGCTGCCGGATACAGGCTATAACTGCCTGTCACAAGTGGTTGTGGCCGCCATCCCCTACGCGGTGAGTGACAACACATCTGGCGGCAAAACCGTGACCATCGGGTAATGGCTATGGGCAACAGTAAAATCGTTTTTAACGCCAAGGTGCTCATCGACCTGACCGGCGACACGGTAGCAGCCGCGAAGCTGCTGGAAGGCACTACGGCCCACGGCAAGGACGGCGAGCGGGTGACCGGCACGATTTTGGGCCGGAACACGGTGGGCAAAAACGGGGCGGTGGGCATGGCGTCCAACTTTGCGGCCGTGGCGATTACGCCCGTAACCCGAAACACCAAAGCCCACGCCAACGTGGACGGGGTGAACCGTCTGTGCCTGCAGCCCCCGGCGGGCTATTACAGCGGCGAAAGCTATGTGGGCGACAGCTACGCCAGCGTGGCCAGCGCCATCGGCCTGAACGAGGCAAACCTCTGTGCAGGTAGCAGCGTGCTGGGAATCACCGGGCGCGGCCATGCGGCGGCGATGTTTGCCACGATTGGCGACAATCGTTGGAGCGGTGGCTCACCTAACAGACTGAAATTGGCATGGACGCTGGGCGGCACCTCCGGCTTCGGCGGCTGGGGATGCTGGCTTCCAGCCGGTACTTATCGGGCGTGCGGCGCGATCGCCGTAGCCAACTGCTACATTGCGGACGCGGGCACCCTTTCCACCCGCATTTACGGCGCTGAGCGGGTGTACGGCAACACCAGCGCGTGGGGCGGAAACGGCACGTTT
>Ga0129314_1000873_pt1 | contig 26087 bp, 43 predicted proteins | sample O1111metagenome_FD_94431 | JGI IMG/M metagenome (GOLD analysis project Ga0129314, IMG submission 94431) | Orangutan individual fecal microbial communities from fecal samples from Wisconsin, USA - O1111 metagenome | ecosystem: Host-associated > Mammals > Digestive system > Large intestine > Fecal... | reverse complement strand
TCTATGCCGGATGGCTTGCAAAGGTGATCGGCGTTCGATATGGCGCTCCGGTGGAAAGCTGGACCTACGAGAAAATCAAAAAGTTTTATGGAACACTGGATGACTATCCGCAGGATTACAAATTATTTGCGGCAGATGACGACACAAACGGGCCGCTCTTTTTCCTTCGCGGCCTGGAGGATTCCGGACATTATAAGGATGAGGGAAAGGATTTCTGTGCCCAGGATGTCGCCGACGCTTTATTAAACTATGCTCCTTATGAGCACGGCTTCTTCTGGTGGGGCGGCTACGGAATTTCCACCGAACACACGGCTTATCTGAATCTGCGGAACGGAATTCCTGCTCCCAGAAGCGGGAGCATCGAGCAGAACGGGGCCGCTACAGCCGAACAGATCGGCGGTCAGATTTTTATCGATACCTGGGGACTGGTTGCACCCGGGAATCCGGATCTTGCTGCGCGTCTTGCCAGAGAGGCGGCAAGCGTAACGCATGACCGAAACGGGATTTACGGGGGAATCTTTATTGCGGCATGCATCAGCTATGCCTTCGAAGAAAATGACATCCGCAGCATCATTGAAAAGGGCCTTTCCTACATTCCCTCCGACTGTGAATACACAAGAGCGGTTCGCTCTGTCATGCACTTTTATGACCGGAATCCGGAGAGCACCTGGGAAGACGGCTTCAAATACATCTACGAAAACTTTGGCTATGACCGGTATCCCGGAAACTGCCATATCATTCCGAACATCTGTGTCATGATTCTGGCGCTTCTCTATGGCGAAGGTGATTTTGACCGCACACTTGCCATTGGCTGCATGTGCGGATGGGATACCGATTGCAATGTCGGCAACATCAGCACAATTATGGGCGTTCGGGGTGGTCTGAATGCGATTAACTACCGGAAGTTCCGTGAGCCCGTCAATGATTTTCTGGCATGCTCCAGCGTAATCGGATCCTTAAACAACATGGATATTCCCTATGGAGCGCTCTATATCACGAAGCTCGCCTATGCGCTTTCCGGCGAAACACCGCCGGAGCCGTGGAAGGACATCATTGACAGCCATATTGATGCCTGCCATTTTGAATTTCCCGGATCCACGCATGCCATGCATGTAAAGACGGACGACGCGCTCAAGCAGGAGGGATCCTCCAATATCCGGATTGAGAACTCCTCCGAAGCTGCGCATACCGGAGCGAGATCTCTGAAATTTACGGTTACCTCCGTGCCTTCCGGAAGCAATGTTTATGTTTATAAAAAGACCTGCTACTGCCCTGACGACTTCAGCGATGACCGGTATAATCCCTGCTTCTCACCGCTCATTTATCCCGGGCAGACCATACACGGAAATGCATTCATCCCGGATTATTCGGAAGCGGATGCGATAACAGCAGGACTTTATTTCCATGATGGCTACTCCGGAAGAGTTTATTACGGCGATTCGGTTGGAATGAAAAAGGGGGAATGGGCGTCCTTGTCTTACTCCATCCCTCAGATGGAGAACGTACTGATTGACGAGATCGGGTTTGTTTTCACCGGAATAAACACACTACGTCCCGCTTTTGAATGCGCAGGCTTTGTTGATGATTTCTATATCGACGGATGCCCGGATTACACCTATGATATGGCCTACAGCAAAGAAGAAAAATGGCCCGGCCTGCACCGCGAAATCAGCCAGTTTACCAGATTGACCGGTCACATGTATCTCGCGGAAAATGAACTGCATTTGTCATGCTCTGATTTTGCCGAATGCTACACCGGAGCATATCACTGGACCGATTACTCTGCAGAGTTTCTCATCACTCCGCGGACCGGAAGCTTCCACATGGTAAATTTCCGTGTGCAGGGAGGCGTTCGCTCTTATGCGATCGGATTGCTGGATCATAAGATTGCCCTCTTAAAAAACAGCAACGGATACCGCATCTTAACCGAAAAGTCCTTTGAATGGGCTCCTGACAAGCCGGTCAGAATCCGCATAACCGCCAGCGGAAACAGGATCGAGGCGCAGGTCGAAAATGAGGTTCTGCAATATACCGACACCGACCATCCATACCTTTCGGGACAGATCGGACTTTCTGTCAGAGACGGCAGCCATGTCAGCTTGAAATGCTTCCGCATCTCGCCGATTTCCTGCGAATAGGATGAGAAATCAACAGCATGATATTTGCAAGCCCCAGGCACTCATAAGAGTGTCTGGGGATTATTTCTAAATAAACATGAAAAAGCCTTGTATTTTCAACGTTTTTCAACACTTTCGTTGAGAATACAAGGTTTCTAGTTTTCTGCGGCTGACAGGAATCGAACCTGCAAGATTTGTATAATAATCCTTTAAAATAAGGCTTTTTCTGATTTCGTGTCCATTCCGTGTCCACTATTTTTTAGCCTTGCGATTGCTTTTAATATTAAGCTATGCTTTTCAGGGCATTAAATAGCCAAATCTTGCATATAATCTTTCCATTATTATGGGATCATATGGTGTCCCCACGTCAATACTTTTTACGGAAATAAAATAAGAGGGAGACGAAAAACGTCTCCCTCATAATCTCACCCCCACCACATCAGTACTCCAGCAGCCGTGACCGCCGCAAGTGCGGCCAGATAAGTGACTCCAAGACCTACGCCGACGCAGGTCAATACAATCAGTGCTCCCATGGTCTCCCTCACTTCTTGACATACTGGAGACTTACCCAGTAGCCTGTGCCTGTCAGCCGTCCCCAGCCGTCCGTTTCTTTATCGATGCTGATCACCATGCCGGAAGGCAAGCGCATCTCCTGCCCGCCCAGCTTTGCCGTGCCGAAGCGCGTGCCCGGACCAAGCCGGACGTTAAGATATGATGATACTTTGACGATCCCTGCATACTGTCTCATACTCGATTCTCCTGCTTCGTCCTTTTTCTGCTTGCCTACATACCGAAGGACTCTGTCCCATCCCTTCGAATATCGATAATAGCTCCGCACACAGATTTCGCGCCCGGTCTGATCTCCACTCTTGCCGCCGGTTGCACCCCCTCGCTCATTGATACTGGCATTGACAATCTTCCCGGATCCGATACACATGGCCGTGTGATGCTGCACATTAAGCAGCACATCGCCTCTCTGCAGGCCTGCGCCGGTGCTCAGGTTTACCTCTGCGGTAATGTCTTCAAAGCCGCATCGTAGGAAGGCGGAAAGCATGTTGCCGGTGTAGGTTGCTCCTGCTGTCTTGACCGGTACGCCCGCTTGCTGCCATGCCGATATCATCAGACTGCTGCAGTCGTAGTCCGGTCCCCAGCGACGTGTCTGATCGTACCCGTGAACCGGATCCTGAGCGATCTGCAGTGCCCATGTCACCGCTTTCTCAATCGTCTGCTGAATAGTCATTCTTTTTGTCCTCCGGATAGCTCCTATGCAGCTCTAATACGGCTGCCTCGATTAATATTGAGAGCTGATCATCCGACATATTGATATGCAAGTCATCCAGCGCAGCTCTGGCCACCCTCATTGCAAAGTCTTTACGGACTTCTCCAGACTGCTGCCAGAGTGTCTGCTGTGCAGCAAGGACTGCCTTGCCGATCTCTGTCTGGATCAGCTGCTGTCTGATCCATCTTGCCGCTGCCGGCACTACGTAAGTAGCAAGCACGGCCGCGAGCAGCTTAACTGCAAGCTCCACAATTCTAAATGTCGATTCGCTCATCCTTCTCCTCCTTCGTTTCGCTCATCGTATTCGTTCGGATCTGCATCGATGTCAAGATCCGCTTCATCCGGTTCTGTCTCTTCTTTTCTCTTCCGTTTCTTTTTACTCTCATGAATCCGCCAACAGATCGCTGCTTCTGCGGTCACAAAAGCAAAGAATCCAGTCACCAGCGCGTCCGGCTCAGCTCCGGTAAGCGCAAAAACCTTGAAGACTTCCCGGATAAAAATAATCGTCCCCACGCCAATCAGCGCAAGGACGATGTCCGTTCCACATATTCTGTTTTTCACAGCTCCGCCTCTCCGTTTCGCTTCCGGATTTCCCAATCCAGCACTTCAGCCTCATCCTCCGAAACAATCCGGAGCTTCTGGCAGGCATCATATCCAATCTTACAGTCACCGTTCCCGCCCATCTCCTTGTACGGGACATATAAGTACTCGAGGTTGCGCTTTTCTTTGAGCGTGATCGCTCCCCGCTTCACGAAGCGATCTGTGAGATACAAGATCTTATCATGTCCCAGACCGAGGATCATCCTGCTCTCTGATGTGGATCGCGCCGCTTTCTGATCCTTCTTCTGCCAGTGTCTCTGCAGTGCAATGGTGATCAGGCTACAGAAGGTTCCTGAGCCGAAGATGCCAAGTACTACCGTTATTACTGTGTTCATTTTTCTGATTGTCCTTTCTTCACCATGCACTTGACCAAATTACATCCATAATTATAATGTAATTATGAACATGATTCGTTTTGAGTGGGATGAAAACAAAAACTCCATAAACAAAAAGAAGCACGGAATTTCCTTCGAAGAGGCATCTTCCGTGTTCTATGATGACAATGCTCTTGTCATAGATGATCCGGACCATTCCATAGAGGAAGATCGTTTCATTATTCTCGGAAACAGCAGCTCCGGAAAGCTCCTCGTTGTCTGTCACTGCTACCGCAAATCTGATTCCGTTATTCGGATTATCTCCGCAAGAAAAGCAACTTCTGCCGAATCCGAACAATACTGGAGGTGATATGTATGAGAAACGAATATGATTTCACAAACGCCCGGAAGAATCCTTATACCAAGAATCTCAAGAGGCAGATTACCATAAACATCAATACGGATACGATTGATTATTTCAAACATCAGTCAGAGGAATCCGGTATTCCTTATCAGACACTAATCAACCTGTATCTGACCGATTGCGCCCAGCAGAAGCGTGAACTTCATATTGAATGGGAAAAACCAGCCACGGTGTAGCCGCGGCTGGTTTTTCCTTTTTTATTTCTTTGAAAGAAGCACGAATGAAACCCCGCCGTTTGTGTTACTCGTAACAATCTTCAGCGATCCATTTTCAATTGTTGCTGTCGTAGTGACAGAGATTGCATTTCCTCCATCAAACATCTGAGTGCAAGTCCCTGATTTGTGATCTTTATCGAGCCAAATCACGACATCCGATAAGTTGGTCAATACCTTTGCCGTGTTATATGTGTAAACCGCAAATACCATGACAGCATCGACGTTCTCTGGGATCGCATACGTATACGATGCAACCTTTGCCTTGGCTCCGCACCCAATGACGGAATACTCCGACATATAATCTGCTAATCCCAATTTCTTGTTACCCCCCCCCACGACACGGATAAAATGGCATATTGTCCTCCTTATTCTGCTTCGATGATTTCGATTCCTGCCGACATCGTAATATTTCCGTTGACAATCGTAATAGTTGAGTAATCTCCGGTCATATCTGTAATGTCTACAACATATGTTGTGGTAGTTCCGCTTACCTCTCTGCTGACAGTAGTCAATGTGCAGTTTTTACCAGTTAAATTAAAGCCTGAACCTTGCTGATGCCGGTAATAGATCTGTGCTCTAAGCCGTTTGTACTTTTTAGCTTTTTCGCTTATACGATAAATATAAATGTACGTATTTACAGCACTTGTCGTCCAATTCCGATCGCCGAAATAAATATTCAGATCATAATCATGCGGCATACCGCTAGCCGATTCGTATTCTGATATCTGTCCATAAGTTATTGATGGAAGATTTTTACCACCTACGGCAGTATTAAAAAATGGCATTTTGATTCTCCTATTTCAAAATGATGAAGGAACTGCCATAAAAATGAGATGCATATTGTGGTGCTAACGGAGTCCACGTTATCTTTTCGCCTTTTTTAACATCTGCAAATATGCCCAGCTTATAATTGACGTTGAAAGTATAGCCTGCATATATTGTCTTTCCAGTTCCTTCGTACCTGAATGCTCCACCACTAAAACTTCCTCCTCCGTATAGATATACAAGTGCACAATCTTCCGGAGCTATAAATGTGGATACCCCTGTATTGCCATTATAAGTAATACAGTTCAATCGCTGTAATGGTGACGCATCGTATTCATTAGATGCGCTAATTGGATGTCTTATCTTATCGGGGTCAATACCATTACCCCCCCACGGCACGGATAGAAGCTCATACAAGCTCCTCTCCGAACAGAAGAAGATACTGCTCTCTCACTGCATCACGATACTGCTCATCTACGTCTTCGATGGTCTTAGACCCACGATAGATGCATCTTGCTAAAATTCTTGCTTTTGCTTTGCTCATAGTTTTCTCCTTTTGTGAAGATAATTACTACTTGATAAAGATACCCATTCCTGCTCCACGAACCACCAACACATCGCCTTTTTTGAGGTTGCGAAGCAAAACACTCTTGAAAACTCTGTCGCCTTTTTTGGCTGACTCACACTCTTGCTCGACTCCGTTCAAGCTGACATAAACGGAGCTTGCAGTTCCATTAAAGGTAACAACGTGACCGCACTTATAATTCGTTTCTAGCGTATAAGTGGTAATCCACGTATTACCGCTATCTTCCAGGAATGCTTTGTGTACAACGTTATTTAAGTTTATGTTACCCCCCCACGACACGGATAAAATGGCATATTGTCCTCCTTAGATCAGCTCTGCTACGGTGTCTTCCAGATCAGACAATCTCTGGTTGACAATCTCTTCGTTGGTGCATGCTCTGGTGGTGAAGCGAGCCACGATAGCACCATCGGCAGCAAGCTCTACCTGTGCTCCGGTATATACAACTCCGCTGATGGACTCTCCATCAAAGGTGCCGCCGACAAGGTTGTCCGCTACCTCAAACTGCGTCTTGATAGCATCCAGAGCCGCGAAGGTTGTGCAGTCATACACCAGAGTATTGATGGTGCTGGTGTCGCGAAAGTCGAAAGCTTTTCCATTCTTGAACGTTAATGTCTTCATGTCTTTTCTCCTTTAATTTCTTATGGTGATGCACACGTCGAATGCTGAATCCTGTGCATCAAAAGTTACCGTGCAAGTTCCTGCTGTTGTTACTACTTTTGTCGGTGAAATTCCGTAAACCGTCGTCCACGGAGTAATCAATGAATTTTCCGTAATGCTTGCATCTTTGAAAGTCAGCGTCCCGCCGGAAGCTGTGAGCGACTGCGCCGGAAGCCTTTTCAGCGAGTATCCTAAAAGGGCTTTGGCAAGATTCTCCGCCGTGATGCTCTTCGTTCCGTTTGAACCGTCCAGCAACATCTTTTCGGAGGCACCGATGGTAGATGCTGCCGTATAGTCTTTTATTCTGCTCATGAGTCACCTCCGACTTATGCGCCGATTGTGACCGTAAGTCCTCCGGCCGGATTCTCTGCTTCGCTGTAAGGGATGGCTGCTACTTCCACCTGCGACAGAGCGTTATAGGACGCATCCGGCAAAACAGTCTGCTTTGTCGTCTTCGGAGTGACTGTTTTGGCCTGTGCTTTCATACCCTCTGTCGATGACATCGAGCCTTCCACGCCGAAGAGCGAGATGCCCTGTCTGATGTTCTTGGCTACCAGCTTTGCCTTCTCCGTCTCGTCGAGTGTCGCCTTGCCGCTTCCATCGTGATAGCCTCTTGGGATGGCTACCGGATTTGCACTCGCGATCTTGAGTGTTACTGCGCCTTTATTCGGCATCGTGCCGGTTACTTTCTTTCCGCCGACATATGCCGTTTTTCCTTCCAGCATTTCGGCAGCTGTTCCAGTAGCATCCGAGGTGTCCGCATCCTTGGTGGATGTACCGGTGATCAGTGCACCTGATTTATCATGTGCCGTCACGCCCTTGGTCAGATCCGCCGGAGTGACGCTATCTCCGGTCAGGTCAATCAGCACATCTTCGCCATAAATTACCTTGTTCTTATTCAGATTAGCCACTTTTGTTTCCTTTCTGTATTACTTTCCGATATAAACGGTAAGCCCGCCGGCCGGATTACTCGTTTCGGCGTACTCAACTTTTTTTACCGTGATATCCTCTGTGCATGTCTTGTCCTTCGTCGGGAGTGTCTGGTCCTCATACAGGTCTGCTTCCACCTCATACGGCCCTTTGTACTCGTTCTTCCTCATCTCTCCGGATAAGGCCCCGGACAAGTGGTTTTCTCCGCTCAGACTTCCCTGCAGGCTTCCTTCGGTCGGCAGCCTTCCTCTCAATGTCGTTCCCTGCATCAGTAAACCTCTCTCATGATCTTCATACATGCGCACGCGATGAACGTATCCACATCCCCGTTGGCCTTTGTCAGCTCGATGTCATACACATAGTCCCCGAATGCGAGCGGCTTGGTGTCCTCCGGCTTCAGTTCCAGAATCATCGTATCCGTCGGAATTTCCTTCAGGATCAGCGGCTCCGGATCTTCATAGTCCTTTTTCAAAGCAAAACGCACGCGGTCGCCCTCCGCAGGCTGATAGTCACTTCCATCCTCGTTCTGGATCACTACCTGCCTTCGGAGCGTGTCGCCTCGTGTCAGATATATCTTGGTTCCATCTGTTTTGTTCATGATCGCCTCTCACACTCTCCGATAAACGGCAGCACCCTGCACACTGTTTCCAGCACTGTCTGTCACCGCGTTCCCGCTGGAGTCTGTCACCGGATTCGAAATGTCGAATTCAGCCGGCAGATCTGCCAGAAAGCTCCCGGTGATTACGGTTCCATCCTTCTTGTGCGCCGTGTGGCCAGATAACAAAGAAGACTCTGAAACCGTATCCTTTGTCAGATCGATCAGAGCCTTCCCGCCGTAATTTACTTTATTGACCGCCATGTTACTTCCTCACTGTTGCGCACACATCGAACGCTTTCTCCTGCTCGTCAAAGGTTACTGACAGCGTTGTCCCGCTCACCGCATAATCTGTGGGCGAAATGTTTGGGATTGTAGCGTAGATTTCAATCAGCGATGTGTCCGTGATGGACGCATCCGTCCAGGACACCGTTCCGCCTGCTGCCGTCAAGGACTTCGTTGCCAGCCGGACAGAGATCTTCGCATCGACTTCCTTGATCGAGTCTGTGGTTGTCTTTTCGAAGTCATCCACCTTTTTCCCAACCGCATCAATCTGCTCTTTTGTCGTTTTATTCAGATCGTCAATCTTCTTTGTTGTTGATTGGCTCAGCTCATCGATCTGATTCTGCAGATTGCCGGCAGTATCTCCGGAGAGTTTGTCCTTTAAATTCTTAAACCAGTCTTCAAACATCTGTGAATACTGATTGGTAACTCCGTCAATATTGATTTCCTGCACCGTCCCGGCAACCAGCCCACAAAGATTTGAATCCATCCTTGTGTCTGTAATATCCGCTGCTGTAATAGTGGTTGCTCCAGCTCCTACAAGGATCTGTGCAATGGCGATCTGATACTTTGATGCGTTTCTCGTCAGTTCCGAAGCTACCGGATTCGTTCCACTGTAGCTTCCCTTCAGAATCCCAAGATCTATACTTCTTTCTGTGTAGTCGCATGTGACTACTACACTGTCAATTCTTGGATAGGATGCGGATGCCGGGTCAAGTGTCAGGCTCGATATTCCTTCGAAGATACGGACCTTGCCCTCTATATTGCAATATCCACTGCCGATGCTCACGCTCATACCGCCCGCCGGCGTTACTCCCAGATCACCATTGAACACGCCTGTCGTGAAAAATTTTTTCAGCCAGTCCGAAAAACTGTCTGCGTCATATACCCGGTCTGCGTTGTCCGAGTTCCAGAAATAACCATTTTCTTTTGCTTCTGCCATCAGTCTTTGCTCCAGTCCACGGATTCAGGGAGCGGAGTGCCGAACGTCGGCTCAACCGTCATCGATCCGTATTCATATGTTTCCTGCAGTTCCGTTATTCGAAGGTTGTTTGTGACCCCCCACTCTTCTTTCCGTATGACCACGATATCTCCAAGGTCATAGTCCGTTTTGTATCGGAAGTTGCTGTTTGCCAAGGTCTTACATTCGAACGCCACTGCCTCCGAACGTTCTGCCAGCTTTTCCTTCCCTCTTTGAATCAGTGTGGCTTTGTACTCCTCGTCCGTCGTTCCTTCGTCCTTTTGAAGGTCCTTCGCATCTACGAAGATCTCGCGGAGCTCCAGCCCCTGTGCCAAAGCGTCTCCCGTCGTCACTACGGTTCTGTCACTTCCTTCCCCTGATCCTCCTATATATGCAAAATTTGCGAAGTTCTGATCATTATCCGTATACTTTGCTTCCGAAATATTGTTGAACATTTCAGAAAAAACAACCCTCGGTCTGATGTTCTGCTGATAGGTCCGATCAACACCTTCGAACGATTCGAATGTCAGTGTCTTTTCTGTGAAGTCCGGTCGAATCCGAAATCCTACTCCGGAGGATGCAGAAAGCTTCTGGACAACATCCAGTACATTTTTATAAGACGATTGCATGGTTACTCTGCTTTCTGATCCGGATGCTTTGTAACCTGTAAGCAATGGAATCGGGACGGCTGCCTTCACAATTTCTTCCATAACATCCGTCACCTTCTTATTGCTTGCTCTGTATGTCCCATGGATAATTCTTCGTGCCAGATAAGAGGATAAAAATCGCCCCTTTGCCGTAATCTGCTTTTTGAAGTTTGTCTGCTCCATGATGATATACTCGATCACGCCAGCCTCCACGGCTCCACGCATGCTGATCAGATTTCCCATCTGCAGAAGCCTTACATTTTCATCCGTAATTGGGACATGCAGTTCAAACTCTCCCGCCTTTTCGTAGCGCCTTCTCCAGAGCAAGGATGTCTGATTTTCAATGATTCCCCGGAAGTTCATCTCCGGATCATAGACTCTTATTTCCATGTCATGCTCCCGCGTAACGCAGTCGGTATGTAATGGTAATCGTCATATTCCCAGCTCCTGACTCCGCATCGTATCCAATGGTGTTGTCTCCCCGGCCAAGCTGCACAAACTCGGAGTCCTCCGTAAGATATTGACTGATGTCTCTCTCTGTACCGGTTGCTACATCCGTGTAATACAGATGCTTGTTCCCGGTTCCCGTTGTGATCTGCAGCCTGTCTCCTGAGCTCATCGTAAATGGATTGTTTTTACTTCCAATCTGCAGGCGCTGGTTCTTCTCAACATGGACAATTGCCGGGTTCCTGACTGCACCGTTCGCGTAAACAGAAACGGATATTCCAATTCGATCCGTTGCCGTGTCATTCCGAATGTCCTGCAGGCGCACATCTGATCTGTGCCCGAGCTCTTCCCATTTCCGGAAAGCATGTGGGAAAGTGAAATCACTGATCCATGCAGCCATTGATACGCGCACATCTTCCATGTCATAGAAGAATGGATCCGGACAGATCAGGCTCACCTGGTACTGCCTGCATCCGTTCTTGCCAGTTCCTCCGATTTTCTCCACATAGTAGTCCGTGTACCTTTTTGTTTCTTCCCCATCACACAGCTCGTGGAAAACAAGTCTTCCGGCTTCTCCTGCCTTAAAAAGCCTGTACAACAAATTTCTGTTCTCCACATAGTTTGATATGTCTGCTACTGTCAGCACGATGTTCCTGACAGATGCAACGCTTCCCTGATACGATCCGCCATCAATCATGGTATTCTCGGACACCGTGACAGAATTGGATGCTTCATAGCAACCATCTGCGTCAACAAGCAGAAAAGGGGAGAAGCTTTTCTCCCCGAATGCAATGCTGTATCCGTCTTTGTTGGTACAGATAATTCTTCGAAAGTCCTTCATTTCTTACACCCCGCTGAGTGCCAGCACCATCTGTCTTGTTGCATTTCTTGTCTGCCTTGCCACTTCTGCCGGTGACAGCTCCTGCGGCGAATTGATCGTCACATTCTGTGTGTAGCCTGTTCTCCCGACGGCTTCCCGGATTACTTCTATCAGCTTATCTGTTCCAATGACAAGCTCCGATCCGTTTCCTTCTCCTCCGCCAAGTAAATGCCCGTTCATTGCTCCGAAGATTGTTGCCCCATTCAGCATATAGGCATTGTCATACGCTTTTCTGTACCAATCTACCCGCACAGACGGTGTGCTCCCGCTCTCCGGGTCAAAGCTCCCATCAAATGAGAAGTGCGGCAGCTTGATGTTCTTGTTAAATTCAAGCTTCGTGTTCGCAAACTGCTGTTGAATATTGTTCAACGAGCTTTTGATTGTAGCTTCGACCTGCGACATCATCGTCTTCGTTGCATTGTTCAGCTTCCCGAGGTTGGACTCCCATGCTGCACTCAGATTCGTTGTCGCAATAACCACAAGCAGAGTACTCATTGTAATCCTGACGTTGGACAGTGTTGTTGCAAGGCTTGTCTGCCCGGTAATGTTCATCTGCTGAAGTGCATTGGACCATGCTGTGTTAATCTGCATCCCGCCTGCCGTTACCGATGTTACTGCTGCAGTCATGGCCGCATCCGTCATAGCTTTTGCCCCTGCTGCCGCTGTTGGCGCCGACTGTGTGAATACAGATCCGATCGTCTGTCCTACCTGCGCCAGCTTCGTCTTCAGCCCATCGATTGCTGTATTTACAATTCCAACGCTTGCCACCATTGTCTGCATGGCAGTTCCTGCCTGCTTCGCTCCGCCTGATATCGTTGTTACCGCCGACGCAACCAGTTTCATGGATGTCCCAAGAAGCCCGGCCCCTGCCGCTGACGCTGTAAATGTTGCTGCCAGACCAATAAGAGCAATATCTGTGGTTCCGATCGTTACTGCCGCACCTGCAACCGGGACAAGCATTGTGGTAATGCCTGCTGCCAGCGTCACCGCTCCGGCTGACGTTTTTACCATCGCTGTTCCGATCTTCGTCAGTGCTTTTGCTGCCGCGTCACCGTTTTGTGCAATATTCGGAAGCTGTGATGCCAGTAGCGCTACTCCTGATGTTGCTGCAAGAATTCCAACTCCAACCAGTGTCACTCCTGCACCAAATGCAACCAGCCCTACCGCTCCCGCTGTAAGCGCCGGTGCAAGAGCTGCGGCTCCTATTGCCATTCCTGCAACGGCAGCTGTCAACGCAACCATTGCTACCGCTGCTGGTGCTCCGGCATTTGCTATTTCAATTGCGGATTTTGCCAGAAGAGATATTCCGGCCGCCGCCAGAAGAATCCCTGCTCCAGCTGCGACAAGCCCAACCGCATTCTTGGCCAAGGTTCCCACGGAGGTTCCTGCGCTTCCAACCGGCCCCGCTGCTCCGGATGCCGCCGAGCCAACGGTTGATAATGTGGAAGCCGCCGATCCTGCACTCTTTCCAATTGATCCGAGCTTGCCGATCAATCCGCCGATTCCGGATACCAGCTTCCCACCTGCTCCAGCTACGGAGCCCATAATTGATATTGCTTTCCCACCGATGGCAAGAGCCGGTCCTGCTGCCAGCGCAACGCCTGCGAGCTTTAATACAATCTGCTGCTGTGAGTCAGATAACCCATTCCATGCTGTAGTAAGCGTATTGACTACATTCCCAAGTGTCTGAAACGTAGTGCTCAACATCGGCGCAATTACAGATGCAATGGTTTGTCCGTTTTCGCTGAACGTCGATAAGAACTGCTGGAATACAGGCTGTGCTGTCTGCAATGTCGTTGTCAGCGCGGAAAAAGCCTGAGATATCAATGGTGCCCCGGCGTTTACAAGGTCCGCTCCTGCCTGCTTTAGCATGTTCATGTTGACCGTCATCTGGTCCAACGGATCCAAGGTCTCGTTATATGTATCGGTAACGCTCCCCGTAAAGCTGTCAATGGAAGTTCCCAGCGCATCAAAAGACAGCCGCCCGTCTTGCAACGCAGGAATGAGCGATGATGCCGCTCTTGCTCCAAAGATATCTGCAGCCTCCTGCGCTCCTTCCGTTGCCGTCTTTGAATTCTGCAGTTTTGTCGTAAGATCTCCAAGAATTGCAGACATCGGTTTTCCTGTCTCAATTGATTCCTGGTATACCTTTTTAAGCCCCATCATCGCAGATGATGTATCAACACCGTTCTTGGACAGGTTTGCCAACAGCATTGCCGCGTCAGATGCGTTATACCCGAATGTTTTCAACGTGCCTGCATTTGTTTTCAGATCGGAAGCAAGCTGCACCACATTGACACCGGTATCCTGCCCGGCTTTGTTCAGCACATCCAGCATGTTCCCCGCATCAGATGCGGAAAGACCAAACGCGGCCATTGAAGCCTGTACAGCATCGACAGATGTGCTCACGTCCGTTCCGTTCAGTGCCGCAAACTTCGTGAACTGTGCTGACAAATCCTGAAGGGCATCTCCCGTCAGCCCAAATCTTGTGTTTACTTCACCTATGGAGTCTCCGGCTTCCTGAAAACTGATCGGAATTGTTGTTGCTATTTTTTGCGCTCTCTTTTGCATATCTTCAAGCGCATCTCCAGAAGCTCCTGTTTTGGTCGTGATTGTATCCATGGCTGCATCAACTTCTTTCCATGCTGCAGTTGATGCAACAGCAACTCCTGTAAGCCCTGCCGTAATGCCTACTGTCATCTTGGTCCCAATAGAGCTCAGTTTGCTGCCTGCGCTTCCAATCGTACTTGAAAACGACGAGGTGAATGACTTTCCGGCAGTTTTCCCCGCCTGGTCAGCTTCTCCTCCCATCGCCTTCTCAAGTTCTCCGGTTATTCCTTTGGCGGTCGGGATAATCTGAACATATGCCTGTGCAATATCTGGCATTTCTTACTCTCCTAAAAGCTCCTGCCTTCTCTTTTCGAACTCTTCCGGTGTCGTAAAGCCTGCTACTTTCTCTTCTTTATCTGTCTCCGTCAGAATCGAATACATCGACTTCGGAACATTCTTTCCATGCTGCGCGTCTTTTGTATTTGCCCAGCACAGCCAGTTTACCTTGTCAAAAATAAGAGCCAGAAGACTATCTTCGTTTGACAGCTTCCGGCCTTCCATCTGCTTTCGTATGCGAGATCCTTCTCCAAGCCCCGTCGCAAGCGTTGCGATGAGATGGACAGGGTACGCCTCCATTGGCAGAACGTGATACGTCTCTGCCAGATCGCAGACGAGCGAATCCCGTCCTTCTCTCAGCATCGCGACGAGGATCAGGAGTTTTTTGTTCCTGCGGCTGCGATAATCTCGCCAAGCTCCTTGTCCATCGCCTTGAAGGACACTCTTCCATCCTTGTCACGGACATGATCCTTCAGCTTCTTATACTGCTTATCTCCAAGAACTCTCTCAGCCGCCCTCACTTCAGCAACAGCGGTTCCTGCTGCCATGTCTTCGATGAATTCCCAGTCGTCCGTAATGCTTTCGTTCACTTCAAAATCAAATCCGCTTGATGTCTTCCCTACCATGATCTCTCCTTATACCGCCGTCCCAGACAGGATGTACTCATAATGGGTATTTCCGTCTGTATCTGGTGCTGCGTTCAGCGTTACCTCATAACCAACGACATCACCGTCGCTATAAGTTACATCTCCGACTTCCGCAACCTTTGCCGACGGAAGCACTACTCTCTTCAGCGTCTTGTTCCTCATTACCATGTCAATGACATATGCATAGGATTCCGCCTCATCCGCGTTCGCTTTTACTGTGATTCCGGTCGCGATCTCTCCGGTTACATTCTTGTCTCCGTAGACCATCTTCAGCACTTCCGTGTTCAGCGCCTCAATAAATGTTCCCTTGAATGTATCGTCCTTCCCGTTCTGGACTACAACAACGGTGTCTCCGCCCCACGCCTTTACCGTGTCGGTATCCGGACTGTTGCTGTTGGTGAGTCCATCCTCCGAAAGATAGCCCATCGCTTTAAACGCCTCATTAAGCGCCGTCTTCGCATCCGTCGGAAGCTCCGTTCCAACCGGAGCTCGATGGATTGCTCCTCCGATCTTAGGCTTGCCTGTTGTAACATTGTTTACATTCGACATTTCTGTTCTCTCCTTCTCTTCAATAATGCCTGACTGTGAAGACCGCCTGGTATCTGTATCGTTTCGTTTCTGTATCTGTGAAGTCATAATCAGCCCCCGTTGATCTTGTTACACAGTCTTCAAAATCCGGGATAACCTCCATTGCTCTGCAGACGCTCTCTGACAGCTGTGCAGCTTTCGCTTTCGATGTCTCCCAGGACTGTATTGCAATCGTAGACTGATAAAAACCGACGCCAAGCTGCTGCGCCCCCGTTCTTTCTACTGTGATAAATCGCTGCGGCATTCCTTTTGGAACTTCTGCACTTATCTTTTCACCCGGAAGCTTTTTTCTAAGATATGCAATGATTACACTCTCAATCATGATCAAACTCCCAACGCCTTCAGCAGCGTGTTATTCTTCAGGTTGTCGCGTTTAGCCTCCGATGAGTCCGCAACTACGGCAAAACCGGTTCTTTCTGCGTAGCTTCTCTGTTCCACCACGTAGCCATCACCGGCCCTTCCCGCCACCGCTCTGGCCTGTTCCTCGCATGCTGCGGCGATTTCTGAGCACTTCAACAACTCGCGCACTCCCGGACTGTTCAGCTTGATTTCGACTTTACTCATAACACTCCACCATCACGTTCCTTCCCCATGAAAGCGGCACCATTTCATCGATCCCCTGAACCGGCATACCTACGGTTCTGAATTTCTTCCCCCAGAATTCCACCTCCGTATCTTCCCAGACGTGTGTGTCTTCCTTCGGAATTCCAAGCGTATACTGCACGTGCTTGCCAAACTGATTTGCATTCACGATATCCGCTTCCGTCGGCTGCCCGATCAGCACATTTTCGACCTCAACGGTGCTATCGGTATATACATCTGCCCCGAAAGCGTCCTCTCCGGTCTTTTTCTTTACGTGAAGGGTCACTGTAATTCCTTTAAGCATCACCTGCCTCCATGAATTCTATCGGTGACCTGGCACCGATTCTGTTCCCGATCCTGAGAAGCCTTTTGTCCATTTTAGAGAAATAAAGCTCACCGGACTGTCCGGATCCAAATGTGAAGCTCTGAGAATAACCAAGGCCGGTTTGTGTCCCCTGCGTAGCTCCGATTGGGATGTTGATATCTCCAGACCCAAGTGCGCGAAGGACCATGTTTCTGCATACGAGCTTTTTTACATCCTCCGTCACATCTTTCGATGCAAATGCATCAATCATGGCCGATGCGTCACCGATTAATGCGCCGCACCTCTCCGCGTCACCTTCATCCAGCTTTTTATATCTCTGCTCAATCTCCGCTACGGTCGCGTATATCGTCGTCATGATTACTTCCTCCGACCTGCTGATGCCCTTTTCTTCCCCTGCGCTCTTGCAGGTTTCTGTTCCGTCTCGGTTTCTCTCGTTGTCGGCAATTCGTTTTCAACCGGTCGGAACACGGCAGAGTCCAATGGAGTATCGGACTCTACCAGAATCCCGTTGTATTCGTACTTCATCAGCCCGCGGCTTTGACAATCTTTGCAAATGCATTGAGATCCATGATGCCGACACCATAGACCACTTCCGCCCTGAGTGCGATCTGATTCATTCTCTGCAGATCTCCAAGACCATCCGGATCGCCGTACTCGATGAGATGTGCATTCACCTGTCTCTGGACGCCCCAACGGAATGCATCGAACTGTCCGACAATTCCAAGAACGTTCGTCGCTTTCGTCACTTCGTTCTTCGCAGAAACGGTGTCAGATACCGCAGCCCGCATTCCCTCGAAGTTTGTGACCGCAGTTCCATATCCAAGTTCCGGATACATCCTTCTTCCAGTGGTGTCCCTCATTGTTGCAAGGCCAAAGGACAGCGAAGGATCCATTGCTACTCCGGTCGGTGCGTAGCCTGCGTCAATGACAAGTCCTGCTGCCGCCTCTACTGCGATGTCATACTTGCTGTCCGCAAGCGTTGCGCTCTTGGTCGTATCGATAATTCCCTCGCTGATCAGTGCCGACACTGCTCCGGTGAGCGGATTGATCTTATGGATCCCAATCAGGTCCAATGCTCTTCCAAGTGCAATTCCTGCATTCTCAGAAAGATCCTGCAGAACGCCGATCTGCGTGTCTTCATCTGCCCACTGTACTTCCTGCGAGAATCGCATCGTTACCTGAAGCTTGACGGGCTTTACCGTTTTCGGTGCATAGGTCGTAGGAGTGGGCGACTTCTCCCCTCCTTCACCTACTACTTCTGCCTTCGGAGGTGCGGTCAGAACCCAGTTCGTCTCGGAACCAAACTTCTGCGGTCTTGCTCCGGAGAGCTGGGCGATCGTGGAACCGGTCTGTGCCTTTTTGAAAATTTCCCGTGCAATGTTATTCGGAATCTGAAAATCTGATGTGATAAGTGCTGCCATAAAAACTACTCCTTCCGGCCAAAAAGCTGGCCTGCTAATTCTCTGAAATCTCCATCTGTTGCATTGCTGGCAGAGCTTCCTGCCTGTTTTGACTCATGCTTTTCTTCCTTTACTCCCGGATATCTGGAGCCTTTCGCAAACTTCATGATTGCCTCTGCCTGCTCCTTACATGTTTCTTCATCTTCTCCGGTTAAAAGTTCCGCCGGAACTCCGACGTCCTTGGAAACTTTCGTCCGCATGGCAACAAGCTTTTCATGCTTCTCCATGCTGTCGAGTTTTGCCTGCAGCTTTGCTGATTTCTCCTGGGCCTTCTGAAGCTCCGATTTGCTTGCTTCCTGCTGCCTGTCATACTCTGCAGCCTTATTTTTCAGGTCCTCGTAATCTGCAAATTTTGCCTTTTCCCTTCCAAGACGCTCTCCAACGATAGCGTCCACCTCTGCCTGGGTAAAAGTTTTTTCTGCATTTGCATTCTGGTTTCCTTGTGCCTCTGCCATTTTCTTTCCTCCTATGAGTGGTCTTTTTCCGCGTTATGGCCGCGTTGCCTTTATCCGCCATCCGGGCCGGCGTTGCCCTAAAGCCTGCTGCCGGAATCGAACCGGCCAACCATGCAGGCATAATAAAAGCACCGGATACCCGGTGCTTTTCTGTCTTTGCTTATTCTTCGTGTTATTTACTGAAATAACTCAAAAATCGTTGCTGCCATAGGAATTGTGTCAACGACCTTCCTGATCGTGGGATTATCTCTCAAATATTCGATACCCTCCAACGTAATCTTCATGCTGTCAACATCCTTCGCAACGATATTTCCTCCCCATGCTCTTACAACATGCAGCTTTATAAATTCATGCTCTACCATCCCGTCAAGTACTTCGTTCAGATATTCCTCGCTTATTGGGAAATCTTTCGAAAAAGGGCAAATATACTCTTCCGCTGGCGGCACCTTTTTCCCCTTCATCTTCGCATAAAGATATACCAATATTTTTGCCATAAGAACTGGGTAATCGTCCTTTGCCATCTTATGCCTCCGCCGTGATTTGACTTATACCCACATGATTCGTTTTTCCTTTGGTAACTCCCCATCTCTGTTCATGGCAACAATTTCTCTCGCTGCATGTGCGGCATGATTCTCACACCACTCATATCCGGCAGGAAGCTCATATTGATACTTCTCCGTCGAAAGATCCACAGATAGTGTCCCTGCTTCCTTGCTGTCTTCCGGATAAATTTCACACTTCACAATATCGTTATTCTTCTCGATATTTTTTATGTTTACCATAGTATTCGCTTGCCTCCTTGTCGTAATTATATATCTTTGACGTCTTTATATGGGCTTCTTCCTGCGAATACCCTTGATCCATCAGAGCTTTTTCCATCATTTCATGTTTTAGCAATGTTAAATCGTGTGCTTCTGTTTTCCCTTCCTGAAGTCTTCTCCATGATTCCGCAATGATATAATCCGGTTTGAAAAGCTCTGGTTCCGCCCCTCCCAGATCATGTTTATCACAGAACAGGAATTTTTTAATTTTCATTATCTCATCTTCAGAATACCCCGTTGCAGCAGATATCTTTGGCACGTCTGCTATTCTTTTCCTGATTTCCTCGTAGTAAAGCACCGCATGCTTTTCTGCAGCTTTCCCATTCGGATCTCTTGCCCCGGTAACAGTATCACTTACTTTTTCTGCGTAATTTGCCCTCCGCATAGAGTTTACTTTCTCCTGCGGTGTATTTCCTTCTGCGTTTTCATACTCTTCGCGCAGCTTCTCCGGCTCGTACCCCGCAACGTCCATGCTCGGTGAGAACCGAATCGCAAACTCGCACTGACAGTTCGCATGAATGTGCTCTGCATGATCTCCCTGTACAGTCTTGTTCGTTGCCGGCTGCCATCCTCTCGACGCAATCATGGAGCAGAAGGCACAGGAATCCCCCGAAGGAATCCAGGCAAATTCTGCCCGATCCCGTTTAGCGTTCTTGAGCATCGTGTCAGCTCCTGCGCGCTTTACCAGACGTGAAACCGAATCTCCCAGCAGATTCCCATCCGGAGATTGCTTCAGTGTCCCGTTTACCGATCTTGCCACCTCTCCATAATCTGGTGTCTCTGCCGGCTCAGCTGGCTGAACATTTGCTCCCTGAAGCTTTGCGATTGCATCATACATCTCACATGCGAGTTCTGCGGACCCTTCGCTATACTTCTGCACAAGGGCCATGGCATAGTCTGTGAGTGCCTTCCGGTCAGATAATCCATTTCTGGAAGCAAATGCTATCATTTCCTCTGCCGCCCTCTGATTTATCCTTGCCAGAGATGCTGTATATGCTTTCCATTTTGTTGCTGCAATTTTTACTGCCATATCATGACATCACCTGCTGTCCAGGCACTCCATTTTGTCCACCTTCCTGTTGACCTTCTTCGTTGGTAAGATCCTGCAGCAGCTGCTGCCCTCTTACTCTCTGTTCCTGTGCTTTAATACGCCGAATGTCCGCCTGATCGAATCCGATCATCTCCAGAAATGTGTCGGTACTTGCAAAGTGTTCTCTTGCTGACGCAATTTTGATCGCGGCATCTGCGGTTACTGCAACCGATGGCATCGCCGGATTCTTAAAGTGCGCCACAATACTCTTTTCTTCTTCCGGAAGCATATCCGGGGTTGTTCCCAGCTCTACGGCCTGCGCCATCTGCGCAATCTGATACAGCGCATCCCCATTCCCTGTGTTCAGCTGCTCCGCTAGAGATACCAGCGTCTGGCTCTGCGCCAGAATTGCGTCTGATGATGTGGGATTCGCATCATTCACCACTCCCGTATCCGTTACGGTCAGCCCCGTTGCCGCCGAAAACTGCGTTGCGAGAATACGCAGCATCTCCGTGTGTGGCGTCAGTGTCCCCTGCGTCAACTGACCAAACTGCGGGTTGGTCCCTGTCTCCGGATTCTGTGTTGCAGCAATTATGGACCCAACATACTGGTCAAACTTGCTCTGTGTAACCTGCTCAAACTGATCATCCGTCACTCCGAGCAGATATTTCTGCGGGGATGTTGCAAACTCAAGTCCAATCGTCGCATTGGCGAGTGTTCGAACGTAACCCTGAATCAGCTTTCTGATTGGCCCTTTGATCCTCGACTGTCCAAATGGCTTGTCGCTGGATGCGTTCCAGATCATCGGAATCAGCATCGGCTTCCCGAATTTATGCGGATTCTCTTCCGCCATCCAATGTCCGGATTCCCTCGAAAGCTCCCATGTAGCTGTTTCTGTATAGAGGTTCACGTACATTGGAGACCAGTTCAGGTCGCTCTCGTCCTGCATTGCGTCCTGAAACGCAAATCCACAGTTAATTCTCCCCTTTTCTTTGCTCCATGACGCAGCAGCGCATTGCGGAGAGTAGAACCTTACAATCGCGCCATCGGGTGCCCCGGATATCGCTGCAAATGTTGCCCCATACAAGAGCTCATCACGGCATGCCTTCTGGTACTCTGCAATCAGACGATTGTTCTTTACGATTCCGGTCATGATATCTGCAGATGCCCCGTTCTCCGCCACAAATCCGTCAAACATAGAACGAGACGCCAGCACGTCTACGGTCTTTGCGCCCCAACTGCATCCAATATCCAGTTTCGACAGGTTTCTTGGAAGCGCCAGCCCAAGATTCACCTCTGCCAGACTGATCCGTCCATTGTAGTATCTCTGCTTGCGAATGTTCTTCACCAAATGGTAGTTATAGATCCTCACCAGATTATTCAGTTTTCGCTGTTCCTCTTCCGGCAGTCCTTCTACCATTCCAAAATTCAGTGTTGCCATGTCTCACCCTATCCGCATCTTTCTTGACGGATCCCTTTTTGAATTTCTGCACCCCCATAAGGCTAATGCTGCCGCTTCGATCGGCCCCGGATTATCTCCTCCGAAGCCAAAGCCTCCTGCTATCGGTCTTTTGACTGATGTCAAAGCGCTGTCGTTTATGTCATCCTGTTCTTCGTACCAGGTCACGGTCTGTTCGTTTACTTCCGTGATCAGCTGCGTCGCCGCTGCGATCACCTCCCTTGCCGACGGCCTTACTACAGAATTCTGTGCCTTCCAGACTGTATGTATTCTGTCGCATAAAATATCCACGCCATTTCTGCCATCTATCACCACGCAACATGCCTGCTTGTATCTTTGATTGATCCAATCAACAAGCCACTGTATCCCGTGTCCTGTTGAACGTCTTTCTATGATCTCTATTCTCGCCTGGCCTTCCTTCGGTATTACTGCTCCGCACAGGATTACCTCGGATCCATCCGGCGTAAACTTCACCCCATATGCCGTTTTCCCTTGTGGACGTGTTGCCATAGATTTGCATGCTTCCCATGCTTTCTTATCAATTGCATTGTCAGTTATCGCCACAAGCACCGGTGACCACCATCCAAGTCGTTCTCTCGCAAATCCATCCTTGCTCAGTGTTGTCTGCTCTTCTGCTGTGAATTCCTCTTCCAGCCTTATCCCCAGAGCAGGATTGGTCATATACCACAGATCCTTATTGGCTGTATCGATCTCATCTATGCTGTCCCCGGTCACCGACCATTCATGCCAGCAATCATGTTTTCCAGGATTAGCCAGGCAAACGCTTCGCCTTGCCCGGAATACATCCCCCGGACATGATGGATATGGAGGTGTCCCTGTATAGATGATCTGTCTGTGTCCCGTAGCACTTGCCGCCAGTGTTGCCATGATTGCCTGAGCCTGTTCGTCAGTCAACTCCTGGGCTTCATCGTAGACAAGCAACGATATTCCATCTATTCCTCTTCCTCCCTGTCTGGATCTGGCCGAATACATGATGCTTCCGCCATTGGTCAGCTCAATAGATTCCTCGCCGTTCGTATATCGAATCGATTTGACCATATCCATAACATCTGGATGGCGCAGATCTGTGAACATGGCTGCCAGTCTCCTGAAGGATGACTTTGTTGTTCTTACCTGATGTGCCGTGTGCAGTATTTTTTCTTCCTTCACGGTCATTCCGAAGAATTCCCGTTCTTCCAGACACACGTTTTTCCCGTTCTGTCTTGGCACCGAAAGTCCGGCACTTGTGACGATATAATTTCCATTATCATCCAGCCCAAGCCAGTCATCTACTACCATCTTCTGCCATTCGTCTGGCTTGTGACCATATTCCTCCATCAGCAGAGCCGCATCATCCCCGTCCGTTGTCTTATATTCCGGGCATATCCGTATTCTCGGCTCCTGTGATCCTCTCAAATCATCCTTCCTTCTTGTGCTTTGTCCGAATCAGCTTCAGTACCGATTCCGGTTCTGCTGCCCCTGCGAATGCCCCAGTTGTCTGTCGTTTTTCTTCCGGCACTGCATCCAGAATCACCTTCATGCCTGCCATATATGACTTCCAAAGAGCCTCATAACCTTGAAATAACTGACTTTGCCGTATTCCAATCTGACCACCTCCGTTGTCATATGGCTCCGTCAGCCCTTCCTCTCCGATCTCTTCTGCAGCATCCTCAAGCTTCACACACATCCAAGATGTCTGTTCAATTACTTTTTGCAGTAAAGTCAGCTTTTCCTCTTTGACATTGAGTGCTTTCAGCATGCGTGTAAGACGATTTTTCTCTTTATTTTTCCTCTTTTTTTGCTCGTTTTCGGTCAAAAAAGCACCTCATTTTCTGACAATATAAAATCAAGGAAGAAAATCATGATTGACCACCGGGGTATGAAATCTTCCCTTCGGGGGTAAATCGGCGCTGGACGGCGCGGGGGCGCCTACGGCCCCCTGGGAGGGCGTCCCCCCACCCTTCTCAATGCCTGTATATACACAATGTGAAATCACCATTCTGCAGATGTTATGCTCGGCCTTTTTCTCGCCTGAAGCTCCATGACCGGCCCTACCTTGTTACTCTTTAAAGCATTGCAATAATAATGAGCTGCCTGCAGATTATTCCAGTCCTCTGCAGCAGCTCTTGCGGATGCATAGCCGAATTCCTTCCATCGACTAACAGGCTTGATCTCATCGATCACAAACGACAGCGGATGCCTTGCGTTGCTCGGCTCGTTGTAGTGGATCGGTCCAAGCTTCCCTTTACAGATACCGCACTCACATCCAGCTGCCTTCATCCTTGCTCGGTACTTTCTCCGGAGCGTTCCATTTTGGTACCTTGGATTTGTTGCCATCCCTTGCCCCGCTTCCCCCTGTTGTCATGGCATCAAAAAAGCGGCCTGCTTCTGCAGGTCGCTTCGGTGTTATGATTGCCCCTCTGTTATTTCTTATGCCAGTACATTGTTCCCTTTCGTTTGGCATCTCTCACCCAGAAAATAAGCATTTCAATCAATGTAATCAATATAGCTATTGGCCACGGAAAAAGGATATAAGGCAAAACAACCATAGCTATAACAATGATGCAAATGACCAATATGATATGTTTCCCAAGCCAATCTCTTATCTTCTGCTTCATCTCTTTTTCCTTTCTACCAGAATAACACGGTTTCTTGTCCCCTGAGTACCGCGTTTTTATTTTTTTCTCTCAGACTGTAGTATTTTTTCCACAATAAGCATTTCCGCCCACTCCGGGCATTCACGATCTCCGAGTTCCCAGCTCTGTAGCGTTCTATATGGGATCTTCAACCAGTCGCACACTTCTTTTCTGCTCATTCCCCTTTCTTCTCTGGCTTCTTTGATTGTCATCTTCTATGCCTCCTTATTATTTCACAGACTGCTTCCGTCGCAGTAACTGCTCCTACTGCCATCAACAAAATTGTTGCCGGAAGGCTCCTGTTTGTTGCAAAGAAGAAAATGAACGCTGCCATCAATTCTACAATCCATCTGTTTTTCTTTTTCATTTCTTTTGGATGGGATATAATGGAATCAGCAGGGAGCTTTGCTCCCCGCCTTGTGTTAGTTAAGGGCTTTGATCAGTTCCGCTATCGCTACGATAACGGCTGCGATGCTTGCGAGGAGCTTCGCTACTGAATCAAGGTCCTTTCTTGTTCTTTTCTTCATCCCATCCTCTCACCTCCCTTCCTGTGGAATAATTATATTATATACACGCTGTGTATATTTGTCAACAGTGAAACGGCCTTTTCTTATTTTTTCAAATTTTTTTTGCCAGAAGATAATAAAATTTTTTTCGTCTTTCATAGTACATTGTTTTCTCACACGATATCCCCTTCTCCTGTAGCTTCCAGAACGGAACCCCATACGCCACGCCGAGAAGAAGATACTCATAGATCTCCGGTGCTACTTCGCGCACGGTATCCTCCACCAACTGCTTTTTCTTAGCCAACGCATACCGGCGCATGGCAGCCTCAGAGCAGGCATCATAGCCTCCGGACGTCTGCACGCGCTCTTCATCGTAGGTGATGGCCTTGCTGGTGTCCGGCTCCGTGCGAAGCTCTCGCTCCCAGTTTGGATACTGTTGAGCAAAGTGCAGCACCGTCAGAAATTCCTCTTTCGGCAGATAGAACTCATTTTTCTCGCTCAAGATTCTGTTCCTCACTTCCATTCTCTCCCCGTTGCCCTGTCCTTCAGATGGATCCTTCCCACTACTTCAAATCCGGCAAACTCTGCAATGCTCTTCATCATGTTAATCACCTTGATCACATGATCCGGTGTCCGCATGACGCTCTTTACGGCGTGATCCGCTGTCGGATCGCTGTACTTCTCTCCGTTCCTCTCTGTCTCCCATCACGTACAAATTCCCTGAGAGTTCAAGGCCTCTCAGGGCAAATCTTCCTGCCATGCAACAATCATTTGCATTCTTTTCCTGAATTTTTATCACCTATTACGTATTTTTCTCCCAATGCACGAAACACCTTATCTGCACTGTCCACTGTCATTTTTTTCTTTCCGTTTTCCCAATAAGTAATTGAGCGAATCGTAACACCTGCTTTTTCTGCCAACGCTGCCTGTGTCATTCCCTTTTTTATACGCGTTTCTTTTAAGATTTTTCCTAATTCCATTTGACTTTTCTCC
>Ga0129314_1000870_pt1 | contig 26110 bp, 21 predicted proteins | sample O1111metagenome_FD_94431 | JGI IMG/M metagenome (GOLD analysis project Ga0129314, IMG submission 94431) | Orangutan individual fecal microbial communities from fecal samples from Wisconsin, USA - O1111 metagenome | ecosystem: Host-associated > Mammals > Digestive system > Large intestine > Fecal... | reverse complement strand
GCACGGCGGTACCCACTTCTCATTACCTGCCAACTGCGAAACGCACTTGGCAAGCAATGCTCGTGTTTATACACCCGTGCAATCTTGTTGGGGAAATGCCCCAAACCCCTGAACGATTTCAGACAAATCGACTGCGCACCGTTGGTGCTGATTTTAATAGCTCTGGGTTCGATATCTGTGTTTCAATGCTCTTTCAATCAAGGCAAGGTCTTCGACATCAAACTCTTTTTTTTTCATTTGAACAGAGGATAAAAACTCCTTATTCTTTCGCAACGACTTAGCAAGCAGCTTTTTGTCTTTATCATCAAGAGTAATCTTATACAGTAAGTTTGCCATAGAAATGACCATATTCTTGTGAGCTTTAAAGTAGTGTCTAAATATTTCTGTTTCGGATGCACACAGTTGGTCAAAATCCTGTTCAGAGAATTTAGGCTGAAGTCCTAAAATGGGATTTACAAGCAGCATAGTGGATGCTTCCATAAGATTGACATACGCACCCAACTTATATTGTTGTTCTTCGGTCATCTGTCTGTAATCTGTCCCAAAAGTTTCAATCTCTTTAATAGCAGTTTCCAGTTTCCCGGTTTCATCATCGATTCTCTTGATACGCTCACTCAATTCTACAATCGCAAGCTCATAGGATTTGACGTCCCTGTTACTTATGCGGGTGTAAACATTCTCCAATCTTTCCTTATCACCTTTGGTTTTGAAAAACATAAGACCGCTTGCAATAATGGACAGACCTGCGATTGTCCAGCCGACAGGACCGGCAAGTGCCAGAAAAGCACTTCCGGCTGCCATACCACCGCCACCAATAGCCAATGCACCGCCGCCTAACCAGGCTAAGGCTGCATTGGTAGCAGCCGCACCACTTAAAGCGGAAATAGCCGTTCCTGTAGATGCAACACCGAATGTTGTTGCAATGCCCATAGCGGCAGTTGGACCAAGTGTAACAACAGCAACACCTGCACCGACACCAGCTGCACCTTGTCCGGCAGCCTTAACCTCTGCTTTTTTGTATTCCAGTTCGATATTTTCAGCCTGTTGTTTCCATTTAACACGGATGGCTTTGAGCTTTTCGTATGTTAGTCTATTTTCTTCTGGCACATTCCGAATGCAATCAAATGAAGCCTGAATCCCTGCCAAGGCAGCGTAAAGGTCACTTGTATGAATACCAAGTTCATTTATTTTTTGATTTGTCTTCTTCGCGGCAGTCTCGGCTTTCTGCTGTGCCAATTGAAGTTTTGACAGCTTTTTAGCCATATCATTTTCCTCCAAAATATCTGTCAATGTCCGCTTTGCTTTTCAGCACCCGGTTGGCGGGAACATTACGTAATTCTGCTAATTGTGCAGATTTCCCGAATGCCTCAATATACGCACCACTCTTTTTGAAATCGGCAATGAAGGTCAGCAGGCGGGCATCATCATATTTCACGGACAAGATCTTTAGCCCCTCTATGTAATTCTCAACAATGGTGATTTCCTTAGCTGCAAAATCAGACGTTCTCTTTGCGTGACCATAAGAAATGGCATATTTTGTTTCGCCATACAAAGAAATGGCAAACCGACCAACACCAACTACATTGAGCCGCAGAACAAATTCAACCACATTGAAAGTTCCGCCACCGCCCACGAACGCTCTGCCAACAGCCTCTCCTGCATCAACCAGGCAGAAAGTGCCATGCGCGACAGTCAGCATTCGTTTTACTGTAGGATTCGAAAACGGTTCACATTTCTTCCACATCAGTTTGAAAGAACGCTCTGCTTTAGGTGTCTCTGTGAAATATCTATACAAGCGTCTGACAGCATAGATAAGGCGCACAAGTAGTTCATTCAAAAACACAGGGATTGCTTGTGCTGTCTGAAAGCGAGTGTCATAGCCCTTCTCAAATATCTCCAATGCCAATTCATTTATGACCTTATCTGTATCGGCAACACTCAGCCCCAATTTTGCTTTTATTGCGATAATGTCGTTTGTCCATGTCCAGAGGGGTGACGGAATACCCATACCGCGATTTCCGGCTTTGGCACTGGAACTGGAACCAGCTACATCTGACATGAGGTGTCCGAACCAGTTTACAAAACCACAGAATAATTTGCTTGGGACGTTACCACCCTGTACCTCCCATTTATCATCTGCTTGCTGCAATGAAATAAGCTGTCCGTCCGATATAAAATGGGATGTGTTAGAAAACTGATCCAATATCGAAAAAAACAGTCCCAGCAAACTAGGGTTATGAGCAAGTGACTTGAAATGGTGATTCTTGGCGTTCATATCAAAAACTGCACGCCCGGCATCACCAAGACCCGTCTGATCATAAGGAACTTTGAACTCCTTTTCCAAGAACCGAAGTGCTAAATCAAGACTGTTAAATTCTTTCTTATCTGGGTGGCATAGCTTTGCGAAATCCATTGTCCTGTTGGCGAACCATTTATCGGTAATGTCTCCCAGAGGAGATTCGCCAGATTTCCCCACAAGGAGAATATCGATAACACCACATAGGGCACCGGAACTTGCAGCCAAAATATAATCCATTTTATTGCACTGCGGTTTAAGTTCCTTGATGGACTCAACTGTTTCGTTCAATACAACCAGTTCTGCTTCTGCTTGCGCCAAAGCGCCGTCGATAGAGGTAGCAAAGCCAAAACTATCATCATCTATACTCAGATCAAGAATTACATCCGATTTGTATTTATTTGTGTTACGCATCATCCCACCTCATTTGCGTTCAGCTTTTACAGCATCGCAGATATCGCCAATGTTACAATCTAAATATTCGCATATACGCAAAAGCACTGAAAGTGCCACATCTTCATTTCTTCGCATTTTTGTCATTGTTCCTGTGGCGATGTTCAAATCTTTTCTCAACGCAGCGGGAGAAATATTCTTCTCAATGAGCAATATCCAAAGCTTTTTATAGCTAATTTCCATACGAATACTCCTGTCTAAAATATACAATAATATTATAAACCAAAAACGCCAAGGAATCAATGAGTATCGCAAAATTAATCATTAGATTTCGCAATTTCTTGCGAGTTTAGTTTAGAATCTTTACACAAACATGAAATCTCACTTTTTATGCATTAATGCCGATTCAGGAGGTCGTTAAAAGACACCCGCTAACCTCCACAAAAGTGCATCACAGAGCAAAAAACAAGCAATTTTCAACCCTTAGATGTACAAAAACAGGAGGCACCCAACCAATGTTGAGTGCCTCCTGTTTTGTTGTCCAATCCTGCTTGACAGATGCCGATTGTGTAGTTTTCTCAAGTTACTGTCTTACCGGCACACAGGAACCCCTGTTCTGGTCCATTTTATGCATTTTTCTGTTTTTCCTGGTCTGCGGCGATCAGGCGCTTCATGGCCTCCATGCCTACCCGGATGGCTCCGGTGGTGTCTTCGGTCATCTTCATAAACAGGCCCGCCTTTTCCCGCTCCTGATTCCAGATCACATGGAAGCAGCTGCCGCAGCGAACGCCCAGTGCGGATGCCACCACAAACAGGGCGGCGGACTCCATTTCGCTGGCCTTTACCCCCAGGCGCTTCCAGCTCTCCCACTTTTGCAGCAGGTCGTAGGACACCGGGGATTTTTCCGGGCTGTGCTGACCGTAGAAGGAATCCTTGCACTGCACCACGCCTACATGGGTGTGGTAGCCCAGATCCTCACCGGCTGCCTTCAGGGCTGCCGTCACGTCAAAGTCGGCCACTGCCGGGAATTCAATGGGGGCATATTCCAGAGAGGTATGCTCATAGCGGATGGCACCGCTGGCTACCACCACATCTCCGGGACAGACATCCATGGCAATGCCGCCGCAGGTGCCCACACGGATAAAGGTATCTGCGCCAATGGCCGCCAGCTCCTCCATGGCAATGGAGGCAGAGGGACCGCCGATGCCGGTGGAGCAGACGGAAACCTTCTCCCCCAGCAGGGTGCCTGTGTAAATATTGTACTCCCGGTTCATGCCCACATGAACGGGATTATCGAAGAAAGAAGCGATGGACTCACAGCGGCCGGGATCGCCGGGAAGGAACACATACCTGCCCACATCCCCTTCCTTGCAGCGGATGTGAAACTGCATACCGATGTCCTGCATAATGATCTCTCCTTTTGTTTTGGGATATCAAAAGTATAGCATATTCCGGATCATATTGCAAGAACCAGGACTTTTTTCCGTTATTTTCTACAAAAATAGCGGGTTATTTTTTAACCGCAGTCTTGGTGCCGAATGCCTGCCGGGTCAGCTGCACCACCACGCCGGACAGAGCCAGCAGGGCAATCAGGTTGGGCACTGCCATAAAGCCGTTGAAGGTATCGGCAATGCTCCACACGATATCCAGCTTCATCACTGCACCCACGATCACCGCCGCCACATAGAGGATCTGGTAGACCGCACCGAACCGGTGTCCAAACAGGAATTCAAAGCTGCGGCCGCCATACAGCGCCCAGCTGAGAATGGTGGACAGAGCAAACAGGGTGATGCACACCGTTACGATCAGCGCACCCAGCCGCTGGCCGAACACCGTAGCAAAGGAGGCAATGATCAGCTCCGCACCGGCAGCCTGTCCCCAGTCCACGGAAACGCCGCTTTTATAGCCGCACAGCAGGGTCAGTGCCGTCAGGGTGCAGATGACGATGGTATCCATAAACACTTCAAAAATGCCAAACAGTCCCTGCTTCACCGGATCCTTTTCCGAAGTCACCGCATGGGCCATGGGCGCAGAGCCAAGACCGGCCTCGTTGGAGAAAATCCCCCGACCCACGCCCTTCTGGATGGTACTCAAAATACCGATGCCGAAGGCACCGCCCAGAACGGCATCCGGGCGGAAGGCCCCCTGAAAGATCATGCCGAATACCTCACCAACATACTGCCGGTTCACGATCACCACCGTCAGACAGCAGCCAACGAAAATCAGCGCCATGGCAGGCACCAGCCGCCCGGTAACGGAACCGATGCGCTTGACACCGCCAAAGAGAACCATGGATACGATCACCGCCGTCAAAAGGCCCACCGCCAGACTGGACACGGTAATGGGCACCCCCAAGACATTCACCATGGAAGATCCGGTATTGCCCCCAAAGGCATCAATGGTGGTATTGAAGGAGGTGACGATGGTATTGATCTGGGTCATGTTGCCGGTGCCAATGGCAGCAATGGCTGCAAAAATTGAAAACAGCACTGCCAGCCATGTCCAGCCCTTTCCCATACCGTTGCGGATATAGTACATGGGGCCGCCCACATAGTCCCCCCGGCCGTTGCGCTCCCGGTAATGCACCGCCAGCACCACCTCGGAATACTTGGTTGCCATTCCGAAAATCGCAGACAGCCACATCCAGAAAACCGCACCGGGGCCGCCTACAACAATGGCGCCGGTAACACCTGCGATGTTGCCCGTACCCACCGTCGCCGCCAGGGCGGTGGCCACCGCCTGAAAGGGGGTGATCTCACCGCTTCCGGCATCCTCCCGGCGGAACAGCACCCCCAGGGTATTTTTCATGGTATAGCCAAACTTGGTAAACTGCAAAAAGCCCAGCCGCCAGGTCAGGAGTACTCCCGTCCCCACCAGAAGGATCAGCATCCACGGCCCCCAGGCAATATTGTTTAACACGCCAATGACCTGTGCAAATGTCATGGTATTTCCTCCTCTTTCTCTGTGTTTGCTATACTATACAGGAAAGCGGAGCAAAATGCAATGATTTTTTGCTTTCACAGGGCGTACAAATGTTTTCCCGGTGGTCAGATTCAAAGAATTTGACCACCGGGACGTATTTATTGGAATATCTAAGGAAACTCTGAATAAATCGGCTGCGGCTGAGCAGCGGATTTTTTGCTCCCAGCCTTCGGTTCGAAAAATGGGAAATACATACAGTATTCCCTCATTTTCCGAACCTTGTCAGGAACCAAAATCTCTCGCTGTCAGCTCTTGCCGATTTGATCAGAGCTTCCCTATTTTTAAAACAGGCTGATCTGGCTGGTATCCGGCAGATCACCGAAGGCCCCTGCTTCCTTGAGCATCTGCATGTGGGTCTTGGAGACCTTGGGGCAGGCCAGCGACACTTCCTCGATGGAAATGAAGGTCTTGCCCTTTCTGCCCTCCATCAGATCCCAGGCGGCACTTTCGCCCAGGCCGGAGATGGCAACAAAGGGAGGCAGGATCTTTCCGTCCTTGATCAGGAACTTGATGGCGTGGCTGTCATAGATGCTGATGGGGGCAAAGCTGAAGCCCCGAAGGTAGAATTCGTAGACCACCTCCAACGTGGTCAGCAGATCCTCATCCTTGGCAGAGGCATCCTCGTTGTTGTCAATGGCGTCAATGTTGGCAATGACGTTGTCAATACCCCCGGTCATCAGCGCTGCATCAAAGCCGCCCTTCTGGCTTCTGCGGTAGAAATAGGCCGCGTAAAAAGGCAGCGGATGATGCACCTTGAACCAGGCGATCCGGAAGGCCATCATAACATAGGCAACGGCGTGGGCCTTGGGGAACAGGTACTTGATCTTCTTGCAGGAGCCGATATACCAATCCGGAACACCGGCCTGCACCATTTCTTCCTCCGCACCGTCAGGCAGTCCTCTGCCCTTTCGCACTGCCTCCATGATCTTGAAGGAGCGTTTTTCCGGCATACCGCAGGAGATCAGATAGATCATAATATCGTCACGACAGCCAATGGTGGAGTCAACCGTTGCGGTTTTGGAAATGATCAGATCCTTGGCATTACCCAGCCACACGTCCGTGCCGTGGGAGAAACCGGAAAGCCGAACCAGGGTATCAAACCGGGTTGGCATGGTATCCATCAGCATTCCCCGGGTAAACCGGGTGTTGAATTCCGGAATGGCAACCGCCCCGGTGGGGCCCAGAATGGGATCGTCCTCATAGCCCAGCACCTTGGAGGAGGTGAAGATGGACATGGTATCCTTGTCATCTAAGGGAATGGTCTTGGCATCCACCCCGGTCATATCCTCCATCATACGGATCATGGTGGGGTCATCGTGACCCAGCATATCCAACTTCAAAAGGTTTTCTTCCATGGAGTGATATTCAAAATGGGTGGTGATCTGGTCGGAATTGGGGTCATCCGCCGGATGCTGCACCGGGCAGAAGTCCCAGATCTCATTCTCCTGGGGAATAACCACCAGACCGCCGGGGTGCTGGCCGGTGGTGCGCCGAACGCCCACACAGCCGGTGGCCAGCCGGGCTTCCTCCGCCCGGTTTGCGGTCTTGCCCCGCTCCGACAGGTACTTTTTCACATAGCCGAAGGCCGTCTTTTCCGCCACGGTGCCAATGGTTCCGGCACGGAACACATGAGCTGAGCCGAACATGGAGACACAGTAGGCATGGGCCTTGGACTGGTACTCGCCGGAGAAGTTCAGGTCGATATCCGGCACCTTGTCGCCGCCGAAGCCCAGGAAGGTCTCGAAGGGGATGTTAAAGCCGTCCTTTTCCATTTTGGTGCCGCACTTGGGGCACACCGCATCCGGCAGGTCAGCACCGCAGTTATATCCCTTGGGCACATCCAACTCGGTATACTTGCACTCGGGATTGGGACAGCGGTAGTGGGGCTGGAAGGAATTAACCTCCGTAATGCCGGACATATACGCCACAATGGAGGAGCCAACGGAGCCACGGGAGCCCACCAGATAGCCGTTTTCCAAAGAGTTCTGCACCAGCTTCTGGGCGGACATATAGATCACATCATAGTGACAGGTGATAATGTCATGCAGTTCCGTTTCCACACGCTGGGTAAAGACCTCCGGCGGGTTGTCTCCATAGAGCCGGTGGAACTTGCCGTAAACCAGATTCTTCAAATCCTCCACGGAGTTTTCGATCTTGGGGGCAAACAGGTTATGGGGCACCGGGCGCATGGTCTCGCACATATCTGCGATCCGGTTGGGATTGGTGACCACGATCTCGTAGGCCTTTTCCGCACCCAGATAGCTGAATTCCTCCAGCATTTCATCGGTGGTGCGCAGGTACAGCGGGTTGGGCTTGTCCGCATCGTCAAAGCCCTTGGTGGCCAGCAGGATATGCCGGAAGATCTCATCCTCCGGGTTCAGGAAGTGTACGTCACCGGTGGCCACCACCATCTTCCCCAGTTCTTCGCCCAGGCGGATGATGGTGCGGTTATAGTTTTTCAGATCCTCCACATCCCTGGCCATGCCCTTTTCCAGCATAAACATATTGTTGGACAGAGGCTGAACCTCCAGAAAATCATAGAAGGAGGCGATTCGTTTCAATTCGTCATCGCTTTTCCGATCCAGCACCGCCTGGAACAGCTCGCCTGCCTCACAGGCCGAGCCGATGATCAGGCCCTCCCGCATTTCCAGCAGCTCAGACTTGGGAATTCTGGGAACACGTTTGAAGTGGTGCAGATTGGAATTGGAGATCAGGTGATAGAGGTTGCGCAGACCCACCTGATTCTTGGCAAAGAGGATGATATGCCGTGCCTGACGGTCGGTGATCCTGCCGCCGGAGCGCAGTTTGGTCATTGCCGGGTTGATGGTTTGCAGGGTGTGGATGTCGTGATCCTCCTCCAGCTTTTTCATCAGGTTCACCATGATCAGGCCACAGGTCATGGCATCGTCAGCCGCCCGGTGGTGGTTGAAGTCCGGCAGACTCAGGGCATTTGCCACCAGATTCAGCTTGAATTTGTTCAGCTGGGGCAGCAGGTTCTGGGATAGGATCAGGGTATCCGCCGCAGTGTAATGGTAGTCATAGCCCTGGCGTTCGCACTCTGCCCGGATAAATCCGGTGTCAAAATCCGAGTTGTGGGCAACCAGCACCCGGTCTCCCACGAATTCCAGGAACTTGGGCAGCACTTCCTCAATTTTCGGTGCGCCCTTCAGCATTTCATCGGTGATGCCCGTCAGATCCACGATCTTTCGATCCAAGGTGCGCTCCGGATCCACGAAGGTCTGGAAGCGATCCACCTCCTTGCCCTCCTTCAAAATCACCGCACCGATTTCAATAATGCGGTCATTTCGGGAGGACAGGCCGGTGGTTTCCAGGTCAAAGGCCACAAACTCCTCATCGAAGGTCATGTCCCCGGTGCCGTGGACAACGATCCGGTCATCCACATCGTTGACATAGTAGCCCTCACAGCCGTAGAGGATCTTAATGACCTCATCTGTTCCGGCAATTTTCGGCGGCCCCTTGAAGTTCTCCACACAGTGCAGCGCATCGGTAAAGGACTGGCAGCAGCCGTGGTCGGTAATGGCAATGGCCCGATGGCCCCAGGCGGCGGCCTGCTTGATGGCGGAGGCAGTGGGGGTCAGGGCATCCATGTTGGACATGGTGGTATGCAGATGCAGCTCCACCCGCTTTTCTCCGGGGGCCCTATCCTTCCGCTTGGGCATGGAGCCAGGGGCCATGGAATAGGGCTTGAGCACCATTTCATTCTCAAACCGATCCTCGATCAGCTTGCCTTGAATCCGCAGGACACTTCCGGGCTTTACATTTTCCAGAATGGGCTTGGCCTCTCCGGCCTCCATGAACTTGGTGACACGGATAGAGCCGGTGTTGTCGGTAACGTCAAACTTGGTCACCCAGGCATTGCGCTTTTTCAGCTCCTTGTGATCCACATTGAAGACCCGGCCCTCCACGATGATGGAGCCCATGTCCAGGCTCAGATCCTTCATGGCAACGGTGGTGCCCCGGAAGGGCTTTCCGTAGAAGGTATCCCCTGCCGGGGCTGCCCGCTTTTCCGGCTGCCGGGCTGCGGCGGCCGGCATGGTCTGGATCAGCTGATCCCGCATGGAATCCATGGCGGCAAACAGCTCCTGCCCCTCCAGCGTTTTTCCTGCCTCCACGCAAATGGTCACCGGGGCGGCAAACCGTTCCCGCAGAACGGTCTGCACCGCAGGAATCAGATCCTCCAGTTCCGTTTTGCCGTTGGCCCGCAGGCGGATGGTCAGCCGGGCGTCCTGCCACTGCCACTGGGCTCCTGCCAGGCTGCCCCGGGTCATGGAATTCCGGCTGACAAACAGCTGCATCAGCTCCCCGGGCTCCAGCCTGTGCAGCTCCGAGGCCGGATGGGCGGCGGTCAGCTCCAATGTGCGCAGACCGTACAGGATGCTGATATCCCGGGCCGCCCGATCCAGCAGCCGCTGCGGGATATAATGCTCGGCATGAAGGGCAACGCTTACCCGCCGATTTTCTGTATCAATATCCGCAGCAACAATGGCCGCCTGAGAGACAGCCACAGCAAGCTCCTCAGGCGGCGCATAGTCCGGAAACATATTCACTAAGTAGATGTTCTGTTCCATAATTACAGTGCTTCGATGCGGTGCAGCAGGGCAGGCAGCAGTTCATCATAGGGCAGCTTTTCCACCTCTACGCCCTTTTCAAAGATGGTGCCCCAGCCGTCGCCGCCGGCAATGCCGATATCGGCTTCTCTGGCCTCACCGGGGCCATTGACCACGCAGCCCATAACTGCCACGGTAATGGGCTTTGGGCAGTCCCGCAGGGCTTCATCCACCCGGTTCACCAGGCCGATCAGGTCGATCCGGGTTCTGCCGCAGGTGGGGCAGGAGATGATGTTGACCCCTTCCTTCCGCAGGCCCGCAGCCTTCAGAATGTCCTTGGCGGCATAGACCTCCTGCACCGGATCGTCCGTCAGGCTGACCCGGATGGTATCCCCGATGCCGTCCAGCAACAGGGCACCGATGCCCATGGCGGACTTGATCAGACCCTGCTTTACAGGGCCGGTTTCGGTAACACCAATGTGCAGCGGATAGTCGCAGCGCTCCCGGAACAGCCGGGCGGCCTTGACCATGGTGGGAACGGTGGAGGACTTCATGGAAACACAGGTATCATAAAAGCCCTGCTTTTCCAGCAGTTCCAAATGGGAAAAGGCACTTTCCACCAGGGCTTCCGCCGTGGGATGGCCGTACTTTTCCAGCAGCCGCTTGTCCAGGCTGCCGCCGTTGACACCAATGCGGATGGGGATATGCCGCTGCTTGCACACATCCACCACAGCCTTCACCCGATCCTCGGAACCGATGTTGCCGGGATTGATGCGGATCTTGGCAGCACCGCCCTCAGCAGCGGCAATGGCCAGCTTGTAATCAAAATGGATATCCGCCACCAGGGGCAGGGGACTTTCCTTGCAGATCTCCCCGAATCCCCGGGCAGACTCCATATTGGGCACCGCCAGCCGAGCCACCTGACAACCGGCGGCGGCCAGCTGCCGGATCTGAGAAAGAGAGCCCTCCACATCGGTGGTTTTGGTATTGAGCATGGACTGGATCACCACAGGCGCACCGCCGCCCATGGGAACACCGCCAACCAGGATCTGTCGTGTCATGTCGTTACCCCCTGAACAGGAAAATAATATCTTTGAACATAATCACAGCCATCAGGCCCAGCAGGACGATCATACCCGCCCCGTGGAGATAGCCCTCATATTTGGGATCAATCCGCTTTCCGGAGATCCACTCTGCCACCGTGGTAACCAGCAGTCCCACGATCCGTCCGCCGTCCAGCGCCGGAATGGGCAGCAGGTTCATCACCGCCAGGTTAATGGCGATGAATGCGCCAAAGTACATAAGATCCCACAGTGCCTCCGCCCAGGTGGAGGAAGCCTTTGCCGTCTCGGACATCATGTGCACAATGCCCACAGGGCCGGACATATCCCGGATCCCTGCCTTGCCGCTGAACAGCATTTGCAAGGACAGCCGCACCAGCCGAACCGTATCCAGGGACTGATTCCAGGCGTACTGGAGCTTTCTTCCGAAGGTTGCCTCCTGCACCTGGAAATTGATGCCCATAAGCATCCGTTCTGCCCCGTTTTCATCGGTTACGGCGTGTTTTTCCATATAGAAGTTCTTCAGAACCACCTTTTCGCCGTTCCGCTTCACCACCAGATCATGCACATCCGACGGATGCAGAGACAATATCATGGAAAAATCCGACTGGATATAGACCCGCTCTCCATCCACGCTGAGAATGCGGTCGCCCACTTGCAGACCGTCTTCTCCGCTGATGGTGCAGTAGTCCTCCACACTGTCGATTACCGGCTGGGCCAGTCGGTTGACCGGCAGACATACCAGAACCATCAGGATCACACCCATGAGGAAGTTCATGGCAGCGCCCGCTACCAGAATGAGAAACCGCTTCCACCACGCCGCCTTGTCGAAGGAATGGGGATCGTCACTGTCTCCGTCCTCCCCTTCCATGGCGCAGAAGCCGCCGATGGGAATGGAGCGGATGGAATACAAGGTCTCCCCCACCTGTTTTTGCCAGATGGCAGGCCCCATAAACAGAGCAAACTCATTGACCTGCACCCCTGACAGCTTTGCCACCGCAAAATGGCCCAGCTCATGGACAAAGATCAACAGACTAAACAGCAGAATCGCAAAAACAATACTCATACATTTCCTCACTTAACCATGCCGGGAATTGGCTTTCCGGCAGCAGCCGTTATTTTGCCAGCCGCCGCACCGCTTCCCGGGCCAGCCGGTCAGATGTCAGGATCTCCTCCAAGGTCGGATCCTGAACAAAGGGCACAGTCTCCACCGCACCGCTGACCAGACGATAGATATCATAGAAGCCGATTTCATCTTGCAGGAACATGGCCACGGCTTCCTCGTTGGCTCCGTTCATCACCGGGCAGGCCGTCCCCCCCTCCTTGGCACACCGGTAGGCCAGTGCCAAACAGGGGAAGTTTTCCAGATCCGGCTTGTGGAAGGTCAGACTTCCGCAGGTCAGAAGATCCAGGGCATCCACCGGGCTTTCCATCCGTTCCGGGTAGGTCAGCGCCAGCTGAATGGGCAGACGCATATCCGGGGTGCCCATCTGGGCCATAACCGCACCGTCCACGAATTCCACCATGGAGTGGACGATGCTCTGACGGTGGATCACCACATCCACCTGCTCTGCCGGAAGCCGGTACAGCCGCATGGCCTCAATGACCTCCAGACCCTTGTTCATCAGGGTGGCGCAGTCCACCGTGATCTTCGGGCCCATTTTCCAGTTGGGGTGCTTCAAAGCATCCGCCTTGGTCACCCGGGTCAGCTCCTGACGGCTCATACCGAAGAAGGGGCCGCCGGAACAGGTCAGCAGCAGCCGCTTTACCTCCCGGCGGTCACTGCAGCCCATTAGGCACTGAAAAATGGCGGAATGTTCGGAGTCCACAGGAATGATCTGTGCGCCGTATTCCTCCGCCGCCTGCATCACGATCTGTCCGGCGCAGACCAACGTCTCTTTGTTGGCAAGGCCGATGCGCTTTCCGGCCCGAATGGCAGCCAGCGTGGGCTTCAGTCCCACCATACCCACCACGGCGGTGATGATGCAGTCGGCATCGGGCATGGTGGCCGCTTCCAGCAGACCTGCCTCTCCCCAGCCGACCCGGATGGGCAGATCGTCGATGGCATCTGCCAGCTGCTCGGCAGCTTCTGCAGTGGCCATAACAGCCAGCTCCGGACGGAACCGGCGGCACTGATCCGCCATCCGTTCCGCATTGGTACCGGCTGTCAGTGCCGCTACCCGAATCTCCGGGCAGCGGCTGATAATATCCAGGCTCTGCCGACCGATGGAGCCGGTGCTGCCCAAAATACTGACGGTTTTGACCATATCAAATCACCATAGGAGCCAGCAGCAGCATCGCTTCCACCAAGGGCGCAACCATCATCATGGAATCCAGCCGATCCAGCACGCCGCCGTGACCGGGGATCAGATTGCCGTAGTCCTTGATGCCGGTCTGCCGCTTGATAACGGAGAAGCACAGGTCGCCGAAGATGCCGCACAGGGAGCCCAGCAGGCCATAAAGCACCGCAAGACCCAGCCGCACTTCAAACTGAGGGAAGACCGCCTTCAGCACGATGCCATAGATCAGCATACCCACCATGGCGGCAACAATACCACCCAGGGCACCTTCCACGGTTTTGTGGGGGCTGACCACAGGAGCCAGCTTGTGCCGTCCGAACTTCAGGCCCACAAAATAGGCGCCGCTGTCCGACAGGAAGGCAATGATAAAGGGGATCAGGATCACATACCGGCCAATGCTCATACCCAGGATCCGGATCAAAGCGCTGAGCAGGAAAGGCACCAGGGCACCGGCAAAATAGCACAGACCCAGCATTTCAATGCGGATCTTCACATGGTCGATCATCATTTCCGTAAACAGGATCATGGAGTAGAGCATCAAACCGATGAGCATATAGGCATGGATGGCGCCGGCATGGCTCCACATGGCAACGGCAAAGGCCATGGTGCAGGCATAGGCCACCAGCCGGGTATTTTTCAGCAGCCCGGTGCGGTACAGCAGCTCATAGGCGGCAATGGCCAGCAGCACAGCCATGACCACGGCTGTCATCATTTTCGGTGCGAACAGCACCAGAGCAAACAGAAGCGGCAGCAGAACCACCGCAGAAATAACACGGGTTTTCATCTTTGTTTATGTCCCTCCAAAGCGGCGGTTGCGCCTGTGATATTCTTCGATGGCCGCATCCAGATCGCTGGGGCTGAAATCGGGCCACAGAACATTCATAAAAACATATTCCGAATATGCAGATTGCCACAGCAGGAAATTGCTGGTGCGCTTTTCCCCGGAGGGGCGAATGATCAGCTCCGGATCCGGCACGCCTGCCGAATAGAGATAGCCGGACAGCATATCTTCGCTCAGCTCCTCCGGCCGGTGTTTCCCCGCCGCCACATCCTCTGCAAAGCGCCGGGCCGCCTGGACGATCTCATCCCGGCCGCCGTAGTTCAGGCAGAAGTTCACCTGAACGTCATAATCGGCGGATCTGGATTCCGCATCCCGGCACAGGGCCTGCAGCTCAGGGCTGAGTTTGGTCAGATCTCCAAAAAAGCGGAAGCAGACCCGGTTTTTCTCCATATCCCGGAGGGCTTCCTCCAGATACCGGCGCAGCAGGCGCATAATGCCTGTCACCTCATCGGCAGAGCGCTTCCAGTTTTCCGTGGAGAAGGCATAGACCGTCAGATACTCCACGCCCAGTGTCCGGCAGTAATTGGCGATTTTCCGGAATGCCTCTGCGCCTGCCGCGTGTCCGGCGGTGCGGGGCAGTCCCCGCTGCTTGGCCCAGCGGCCGTTGCCATCCATAATAATGGCAATGTGCCGGGGCGGTGCCGGTTTCTTTGTCTCGGGAAGTGCCAATGGGCACACCTCTTTCTAACAGATAATATATGGGAACACCCTCCCGGAACGGGAGGGTCTCCCAAAGGAGGGGGCAAACGCCTCTCCTTAGATGCTCATCAGTTCCTTTTCCTTGTTTGCCAGGGCTTCGTCAACCTTCTTGATCATCTTGTCCAGCAGATCCTGCAGATCCTTTTCTGCCTTCTTCTGGTCATCCTCGGTGATCTCGGAGTTCTTCTTCAGCTTTTTGACGTAGTCCATGCCATCCCGGCGGATGTTGCGCATGGCCACCTTGGCATCCTCGGCATACTTCTTGACCTGCTTGGTCAGATCCTTACGGCGCTCCTCCGTCAGCTGGGGGAATACCAGGCGGATCACCCGGCCGTCGTTCTGGGGATTGATGCCCAGATCAGAAATCTGAATGGCCTTCTGGATCTCCTTGAGCAGCTTGGTATCCCAAGGCTGGATTACCAGGGTGCGGGCATCGGGGGTGGAAATGGTGGCAACGCCGCTCAGTGCGGTCTCACTGCCATAATACTCCACAGTGATCCGATCCAGAACCTTGGCATTGGCCCGGCCGGCACGGACAGAGCCGAAATCCTCTTCCAGATGGCTCAGTGCGCCTTCCATTCTTCTTGCAAAATCCTTAAAATCAACAGACATGGGATTGCCTCCTTAAATAGATTCATTTGTGACGGTGGTTCCGATCTTTTCGCCCCGAACCACACGGACAATGCTGTTTTCCTCAGCCAGACCGAAGCAGACCATAGGCATATTGTTGTCCATAGCCAGTGCCATAGCGGTGACATCGGTGGCCTTCAGGCCCTTTTCCAGAACCTGGGCGTAGGTCAGTGCGTCATACTTCACTGCGGTGGGATCCTTGTGGGGATCGGCAGAGTAGATGCCGTCGATGTTCTTTGCCATCAGAACCGCATCGGCCTCGATTTCCACCCCCCGCAGCACTGCGCCGGTATCGGTGGAGAAGTAGGGGTTGCCGGTGCCTGCTGCAAACAGAACCACCTTGCCCTCATTGAGATAGCGGTTGGCCAGATCCCGGGTGAAGTACTCGGCAAACTTATTCATTTCCACAGCGGTAAGTACCCGGGCATCCATGCCGTGCTCCTCCAGGGCATCAGCCACAGCAATGGCGTTCATCACCGTTGCCAGCATACCCATGGCATCGGCATGGGAACGCTGCATCTTGCCGTCACCGTTCTTGATGCCCCGCCAGAAATTGCCGCCGCCGATCACCAGACCCACCTGGACACCCATATCCACGCAGGCCTTGATGGAGGTGCAAACCTCATTGATCTTTTTAAAATCCAAGCCGAAGCCATCGCCGGCCTGGGTTTTCTGACCCAGAGCCTCGCCGCTGACCTTCAGCAGAATGCGTCTGTATTTGATTTCAGACACGTTGTATCACTCCTTCTATCGTCGATTCATATCCTTTCCTATTTTAATATAAAACATGGAAAATGACAACCCAAAATTAAATAATTCTTAAATTGTTTTCAAATTTTTTGGGCTCCGATGCTCCATTTTCCCTTCCTGCACCCCCTGCGCAGAAAAAGTCCGCCTGCGCCTTGTTTTTTTGTTGCAAAAACCGCCGGGCTGGGGTATAATAGCGTATTATTGGAAAACATAACAGGAGAGGAAGTATATTCAGATGGCTGAAATCACCGAAAGCAAAAATTTCATCCACGCTTTTATTGATGAGGACATTGCCGAGGGCGGCCGCTTTGCCGGTCAGACTGTCCACACCCGGTTCCCCCCGGAGCCCAACGGCTACCTGCACATCGGTCACTGCAAGGCGCTGATCATCGACTTCGGCACCGCCGAAAAGTACAACGGTCTGTGCAACCTCCGCATGGACGACACCAACCCCACCAAGGAGGACGTGGAATTCGTCCAGGCCATTCAGGATGACATTCACTGGCTGGGCTTTGACTGGGGCGACCGCTTCTTCTACGGCTCGGACTACTTCGAGAAGGACTACGAGTATGCTGTGGAGCTGATCAAGAAGGGCCTGGCTTATGTCTGCGAGCTGACCCCCGACCAGTTTAAGGAGTACCGCGGCGATCTGAATACCCCCGCCATCTCCCCCTACCGTGACCGTCCCATTGAGGAAAGTCTGGATCTGTTCGCCCGGATGCGTGCCGGTGAATTTGAGGACAACCGCTACACCCTGAGAGCCAAGATCGACCTGGCCTCCGGCAACTTCAATATGCGCGACCCTGTCATCTACCGCATCCGCCACATGCACCATCACCGCCAGGGGGACAAGTGGTGCATCTATCCCATGTACGACTTTGCCCATCCCATCCAGGATGCGCTGGAGGGCATTACCCACTCCCTGTGCTCTCTGGAATTTGAGAACCACCGTCCCCTGTACAACTGGGTGGTGGAAAATGTCTCCGTCCCCCATCATCCCCGGCAGATCGAGTTTGCCCGCCTGGGCATTGACCACACCGTGCTGAGCAAGCGGAAGCTGCGCAACCTGGTGGAAAACGGCTATGTTTCCGGCTGGGACGATCCCCGTATGCCCACGCTGTGCGGTCTGCGCCGCCGGGGCTACACCCCCGCCGCCATCCGCAACTTCTGCGAGCGTGTGGGCGTTGCCAAGTCCCCCAACACCATCCCCTACGCCTTCCTGGAGTTCTGCCTCCGGGAGGATCTGAACGAGACCGCCCAGCGTGTCATGGCCGTGCTGAACCCGGTGAAGCTGACCATCACCAACTACCCCGAGGGTCAGTCCGAAACCATGGTGGTGGAAAACAACCCCAACCATCCTGAGGACGGTACCCGGGAGATCACCTTCTCCCGGAACCTGTGGATCGAAGCCGATGACTTCCTGGCCCAGCCCATTCCCAAGTACAAGCGTCTGTACCCCGATGGCCCCGAGTGCCGTCTGAAGGGTGCTTACCTGATCCAGTGCACCGGCTGTGTCACCGATGAAAACGGCAACGTGGTGGAAGTTCTGGCTACCTATGATCCCGAATCCCGGGGCGGTGATCCCGCCGACGGCCGGAAGGTCAAGGGCGCAACCATCCATTGGGTGGATGCCGAGACCGCTGTGGATGCCGAGGTTCGCCAGTACAGCAACCTCTTTGACGATCCCGATCCCGATGCCGCCGGAAAGGACTACCTCAGCTGCCTGAACCCCAACTCCCTGGAGGTGCTCACCGGCTGTAAGGTGGAAGCCTCCCTGAAGAACGCTAAGGCTCCCATGAGCTTCCAGTTCATGCGTCTGGGCTACTTCTGCCCCGACAGCAAGGACTCCTCCCCCGAGCATCTGGTGTTCAACCGCAGCGTCAGCCTGAAGGACAGCTTCAAACCCGGCAAATAAAGCTGACGATTTATATCATAAAAAGGCGCAAAACAGCCGCAGATTCAGAATCTGCGGCTGTTTTTATTACTTTTCTTTTTCCTTTTCCATCATTTCTTCCTTCATCTGGGCCTGCAGGTGCACAGAAAGCACGGCCAAGGAGGTGGCCATGTTCTCGTGCTGCACCAGAATATGCTCCGGCACCTCCAGATGGGCGGGGGCAAAGGTCCAGATGGCCTTAATGCCCACGGCAACCAGCCGGTCGGCAGCCTCCTGGGCATACTCTGCCGGAACGGTGATGATGCCCATAAGCACCTTGTGCTCCTTGCAGAAGGCATCCAGCTGAGAAATGGGGTAAATGGGCTTGCCGTCATCGGTGTGATCCAGAGCAGGATTCACATCAAAGGCTGCCATGATATTCAGACCATATTCAGCAAAGCCGGAATAGGCCATCAGTGCCTGACCCAGTTTGCCTGCACCGATCAGAACAGCTCCTGTGGTACTGTCATATCCCAGGAACTGCTCGATGTCGTCAATCAGTCCCTCCCGCAGATAGCCGATCTTCGGCCGACCGCCGTCGGAAACCATTGCCAGATCCTTGCGGACCTGAACCTGTCCCATGCCCAGGGCGTTGGCCAAGGTCGTTGCGGAGATATGCACGAATTGGTCTGCCGGCAGGCTCTTCAGATAGGAAAGATACACCGGCAAACGCTTCAACATAAATTTGGAAATTTTTTTCTTCTCCATAATGATCCTCGGTTCTAATACGTTGGTATTTTAGATCTGATTATAACATTGGCATTGATATTTTTCAAGTGTATTCTTGCATTTTTATGCACAATTTGTTTGTCTTAAAAATTCCTTCCGCAGCCGAAGCATGATCCGCTTCTCCAAACGGGAGATGTAGGACTGAGAAATGCCCATGGAGCTTGCCACCTCCTTCTGGGTTCGCTCCTTCCGGCCCTGCAAACCGAAACGCATACATACGATTTCCCGCTCCCGATCCGGCAGCTCCGTCAACGCCTGCCGCAGAACGCACAGATCCACATCATTTTCCAGGGGCTGCAAGATCATGTCCTCCTCTGTGCCCAGAATATCCGACAGCAGCAGCTCGTTGCCGTCGCAATCCATGTTGATGGGCTCATCCAGGGAGATCTCCGCTTTCTGGTTGGCGGTCTTGCGGATGTGCATCAGGATCTCGTTTTCAATGCACCGGGAGGCGTAGGTCGCCAGCTTGATTTTCTTGTCCAGGCGATAGGTGTTGACTGCCTTGATTAGGCCTATGGTGCCGATGGAGATCAGATCCTCCAGATTGGTGCCTGTGTTTTCAAACCGCCGGGCAATGTAGACCACCAGCCGAAGGTTGTGCTCCACCAGGCGCTGTCTGGCTTCCTCCTCCCCCCGCTCCAGTGCTTCCAGCGCCGCCTGCTCCTGGGCTCCCTTCAATGGCGGGGGCAAAACATCACTGCCGCCGATGTAAAAGATCCCCGGATGCTGTGCCAGTCCCAGTTTTTCCAAAATTACCAACAGTATTCTCATACGCCAGCCCCTCCTGTCAATGCCTGATACTCCGTTCCCCTTCCAAAATTCTCCGGCGCAAATGCAACCAGCCGTTTTTTCTTATTTCCGTCTATGGATACCCCATCCAAAATCATGGCCAGCATCATGCCGCTGCCCTGACCCACCGTTCGGTAAGGCAGCAGCCGCAGTCCCGGAAGCGCCCCCTGGGCCATGGTTTTTAAGGGATCGTGCAGCTGCTCCCGGCTCAGCCCTGTCAGCCGGGATGCCGCCGACTGAGATATTACCAGGGCCTGCTCCCCGGTGATGGGATCGCAAAGGGTGTTCCCCGTGTCCCGCAGAGCCAGCAGCTTCACCGACTGCTCCCCCCAGGTGATTTCCAGAGGAACATATTTCCGGCTGCCCACCGGCTCGCTCCAGCTTAGCCGCCCCAAGCACCACAGACCTGTCGCCGCCAGCAGCAGCGCCCGCAGATCCCCCCGGCCCAGGCAGACCGCCAATCCCCCCAGTGCCAGACTCAGAAGCAGAAAGATCCCGCACCGCCGCAGGGCACTTTTCTGCCAGCCGAAGGCGATCAGCCCCATGATCCCCAGAAAAACCAGCTGCCACAGCTGCTTTGCCAGAAAGCGGAACCCCGGCAGCAGGCAGACACCGCCATACAGTCCCCCCACTGCGGCGGCAGAGACCAGGCGTTTTTTGTCATCCGGATATCCTGCCAGCCGATTCGTCCCCAAAAGCAGCAGAAGATCCACCAAAAAGTTGATAACCACCACACCATCCAGATAGATCCGCACACCATCCCCCCTTGTCCTTTGGCTGCCACCAGTATACCCCGGCGGCAGGAAAAACCCGGTCGCAACCCAGTCGCTCCGTCACCGCAAGTTCCCCCAGGCTCCCCCACCCTTCGCCGGCACCGCCCCCGGCCTTCCCCCGGAGAACAAAAAGCCCAAGAAAAAAGCGTTGCCTTTTGCAAGACAACGCTTTTGGGTTTTAATCACCAAGGGCAGCACCGCACAATTCAGCAAGAGGACTCAGCGAGAGATTTTGCCCCAAGATAAAGTTTGGAGAACGCAGGAATACTTTGTGTACCCGCAGGGGGTATGCCGCATCCGTAAGCCAGCTTGCGCTGGCAACGGCTGCGCTATATTTCAAGTTCTTCAAACTGCAAGATTGGGACAAAAGATCTGCTGAGGCCCGCAGATGCAATTGTGCGGTGTTGCCTTAAATTAATAAAAGAGCAGGTCAGAATAGGTAGGATAGGGCCAGTAGCGCTTATCCGTCAGTGTCTCCAGGGCATCGGCCGCCTTGCGCATTTCCTGCATGATGGGGATCACGGTGCTGTGATAGTACACAGAGGTCTGCTCCACATTTTCAGGAACTTCCGCCAGAGCCTTTTGCAGCTTCTCGATGGTGGCATACAGGGCATCGGTGTGGCCAGACAGCTTACCGATCAGGCCGGTCTCCGCCTGACAGCTGACACCAATGCGCTGCTTGGTCTGCACGGCTTCGCACAGATCCCGGCTGTAATGCAGGGCCGCAGGCAGGATCTGATGCAGTGCCATATCCAGCATGGTGCGGGCTTCGATGGCCTCCATTTTGTTATAGGCCTCCAGGTGGATGGCGTACCGGGCACGGATCTCCGCCTCGGTGAAAATCCCATGGCGGGTCACCAGGTCAATGATCTCGGGGGAGACATAGGAGGGCATGGCCTCGGCAGTAGAGGGATAATTGCTCAGTCCCCGGCGGGCTGCCTCCTGCTTCCATTCCTCGCCATAGCCGTTTCCGCTGAAAATGATCCGCTGATGGTTGGTAAAGACCTCGCATACCAGCTGATGCAGCTCCTGATCAAAGTCCGCCGCCTGCTCCAGACGGTCGGCAAACTGCCGCAGCTCCTCTGCCATAATGGTATTCAGGGCAATATTGGGGCCGGAAATGGACTGGGAGGAGCCCAGCATACGGAACTCAAATTTGTTGCCGGTAAAGGCCAGAGGGCTGGTACGGTTGCGGTCGGTGGTGTCCTTGGGGATGGGAGGCAGAACGTCCACGCCGATCCGCAGCACGCCCTTTTCCTTCTTCTCATAGCTGCCGCCGTTGACGATGGACTGAATGATGCCGTTGAGTTCCTCCCCCAGGTACACAGACACAATGGCAGGAGGTGCTTCGCCGCCGCCCAGACGGTGGTCGTTGCCTGCGTAGGCTACGGTACACCGCAAGAAATCCTGGTATTCATCCACGCCCTTGAGGAAGGCCGCCAGAAACAGCAGGAACCGGGCGTTCTGGCTGGGGGTCTTTCCGGGGCTGAACAGGTTCTTGCCGGAATCCGTGGACAGGGACCAGTTGTTGTGCTTACCGGAGCCGTTGACCCCGGCAAAGGGCTTTTCATGGAGCAGGCACACCAGATTGTGCTTGGCAGCCACCTTCTTCATAATGGCCATCATCATCTGGTTGTTGTCGCAGGCGGTATTGACATCGGTATAGATCGGGGCAAGCTCATGCTGGCAGGGCGCACCCTCGTTGTGCTTGGTCTTGCTGAGGATGCCCAGCCGCCACAGCTGCTCATCCAGATCCCGCATGAAGGAAGATACCCGGGTGCGGATGGTGCCGAAATAGTGGTCATCCAGCTCCTGTCCCTTGGGAGCCAGGGCACCGAACAGAGTGCGGCCCGTCAGGCGCAGATCCTCCCGCTGGGCATACATATCCCGGGGCAGCAGGAAATACTCCTGCTCTGCACCCACACAGCAGATGACCCGCTGGGTGGTCTGGTCACCGAACAGCCGCAGGATCCGGACAGCTTCCCGGGAGACCTCCTCTACAGAGCGCAGCAGGGGGGTCTTTTTATCCAGTGCTTCCCCGGTATAGGAGAAGAAGCAGGTGGGAATGTACAGACTGCCGTCCCGGACAAAGGCAAAGGCCGTGGGATCCCATGCGGTGTAGCCTCTGGCTTCAAAGGTTGCCCGCAGGCCGCCGTTGGGGAAGGAAGAGGCATCCGGCTCGCCCCGCACCAGCTCTTTACCGGAAAACTCCATGATCACCCGGCCGTCTCCGGTGGGGGAGATAAAGGAATCATGCTTTTCAGCGGTGATGCCGGTCATAGGCTGGAACCAGTGGGTATAGTGGGTGGCGCCCTTCTCCAGAGCCCACAGCTTCATGGCCTCGGCAATCTGGTTGGCCACCTCCAGCGTCAGCTGAGAGCCGGTGGCAATGCAGTTCTTCCAGGCATGGAAAACCTCCGGTGCCAGGCGTTCCTGCATGGTAGCTTCATTGAACACATCGCTGCCAAAAATCTCAGGAATGTTCACGATCTCGTTCATACTGTCCCTTCCTTTCAAAATGAAAGCCAAAAAATGGAACTAACTCGCAATATAGTAGAATTGTAAGGCCCTGCCAGAAAAAAAGCAAGGGACGAATATGTGAAAAAAAGTAACCGCATTTTTGGCCATTTTGTGCATTTCTCCAAAATACAGATCTACGGTTATCAAAAATGAATTTTCGACTAATTGCATCTTGCATTTTTCTTTATCAGTAGGTATAATAAGCCTAAAAATTCCAGTAAAATCGCGAAAGGATGATGGATATGACACCTTATTCCTGCATGACCAAAGAACAGCTTGAAAAGGAATACCAGAGCGTTCTGTCCCACTACACCCACTGCCAGGAGCAGAAGCTGAATCTGAATATGGCCCGGGGCAAGCCCTCCAAGGCCCAGCTGGATCTGGTCAGCGACATTCTCACCGTCCTGCAAAAGCCCGAGGATTGCTTTGACGGCGACATCGACTCCCGGAACTATGGCGAGCTGGTGGGTCTGCCCGCTGCCCGGCGCTACTGGGCAGATGTGCTGGCCTGCAATCCTGAAAATGTGTTTGTCGGCGGCGCAGCCTCTTTGAATATGATGTGCGATATCGTCTCCCGTGCCTATACCCATGGTCTGCTTCACAGCCCCCGGCCCTGGTGCCGGGAGGAAAAGGTCAAGTTTCTCTGCCCCTCCCCCGGCTATGACCGTCACTTCCAGATCGGCGAATTCTACGGTGCCGAACTGATCTACATCCCCATGACCCCCACCGGCCCGGATATGGATATGGTGGAGGAATATGTGAAGGATCCTCTGGTGAAGATGATCTGGGTCGTCCCCAAGTTCTCCAATCCCGACGGCATCATTTTCTCCGATGAGACCATCCGGCGGTTTGCCAACCTGAAGCCCGCCGCCCCGGACTTTGCCATCATTTGGGACAATGCCTACTGCATCCATGAATTTGAGGGCGAATACACCCCCTTCCCCGACATTCTTTCCATGTGCGAGCATGCCGGTCGGCCGGACATGGTGTTTGAGTTTGCCTCCACCTCCAAGATCACCTTTGCCGGCGGCGGCACCAGCTGTATGGCGGCTTCTCTTGCCAACATCCAGTACTTTACCGGCATTTTCGGCGTGCAGATGATCTCCTACGACAAGGTCAATCAGCTGCGCCATGTGAAATATCTGGTGGACAAGGCCCACACCCTACAGATCATGCAGCGCCATGCCTCCATCATGGCCCCCAAGTTCCGCTGTGTCTCCCGCTGGCTGAATCAGGAGATCAAGCCCCTGGGCTTTGCCCACTGGTTTGATCCCAAGGGCGGCTATTTCGTCAGCCTGTACACCATGCCCGGCACGGCCCAGCGCACCTGGCAGCTGTGCAAGCAGGCCGGTGTCACCCTGACCACCGCCGGTGCCGCCTACCCCTACGGCCGCAACCCCCAGGATGACCACCTGCGCATCGCCCCCAGCCTTCCTCCTGTGGAGGAGCTGGAAAAGGCCATGGAAGTGCTCACCGTCAGCCTGAAGCTGGCCGCTCTGGAAAAGCTGCTGAATCTGTAAAAATTCAAAAAATAACCGCCGTGGAGCTTGAACTGCACCCCATTTGTTAGACAGTATGGTATACTATCTAACAAGTGGGGTGTTTTGCTATGGCAAAAGGAGTACCAAACAAACGATATACGCCGGAATTCAAAAAACTGGTGATTGAAACCATGCAGGAAGAGAAATTGAGTTACAGCGAAATCTGCCGACGATTTGATGTAAACAGCAGAGATCAGATCAAATCATGGGAGCGAATCTATCTGGAGGAAGGGCCGGAGGGCTTTGCCGTCGAACGGCGCGGCCGTGGCAGTACTGGACGGCCAAAGAAGCTGCCAAAGGATGTAGAAGAAGATCTGCTGGCAGAAGTCCAGCGGTTGCGTGCGGAGAATGACTACCTAAAAAATTTGCAAGCCTTGGTTTTGGAAGACGAGCGACGCCAGCACAAAAAACGCTGGTAGTTCAGAAGCTAAGGCAAAAACACGCACTCAGTATTCTGCTCTCAATCGCTCAACTGCCCCGTGCAACTTTCTACTATCATTTGAAGCAGATGCAGAGAGAAGACAAATATGCATCTGTCAAGGAAGAAATCACAACGATTTACCATGAAAACAAGGGAAGATACGGTTATCGTCGGATCACGTCAGAGCTTCGCAAGCGCAAATTCTCTCTGAACCACAAGACTGTCCAGCGGCTGATGAAGGAGTTGGGCTTAGTTTGTCGTGTCAGGATGAAAAAATATCGCTCCTACAAGGGAGAAGTGGGCAAAATCGCACCAAACTTACTGAATCGGGACTTCCATGCGGACAGGCCGAACCAGAAATGGGTCACGGATGTGACGGAGTTCAGCTTGTTTGGGGAGAAACTGTACCTGTCTCCAATCCTCGATCTGCACAGCAGCGATCTGGTCAGCTATACCATATCGGATCGCCCTGTGCTCAGCATGGTGACCACCATGCTGAACGAGGCATTTGCAAAAATTCCAGACGGAACAAACCTCATTCTCCATTCTGATCAGGGCTGGCAGTACCAACACAAACAATACCAACAGATGCTCCGGGAGAAAGGTGTTCGCCAGAGTATGAGCCGAAAGGGAAATTGTTTGGATAATGCTGTGATAGAAAATTTCTTTGGGCTGCTCAAGAGCGAACTGCTGTACTTGCAGGAATTTCAGTCCATGGAACACTTCAAACAGGAACTCGTTGCATATCTGGATTACTACAACAACCGCAGGATCAAGGCAAAACTGAAGGGCTTGCCGCCTGCAATTCACAGACAGCAAGCCCTTTCGGCTGCTTGAACAATTTTTACTTCAAAATATTGTCTAACTTTTGGGGGTCACTTCAG
>Ga0129314_1000869_pt1 | contig 26132 bp, 22 predicted proteins | sample O1111metagenome_FD_94431 | JGI IMG/M metagenome (GOLD analysis project Ga0129314, IMG submission 94431) | Orangutan individual fecal microbial communities from fecal samples from Wisconsin, USA - O1111 metagenome | ecosystem: Host-associated > Mammals > Digestive system > Large intestine > Fecal... | reverse complement strand
CTCGCGGTAGTTGGCCTTGATGGGGATCTCGATGGTCTTGCCGGCGGTGTTGGCGATCAGGCCGCGCATACCGGCCAGCTGACGGATCTGCTTCATGGAGCCTCGGGCGCCGGAGTCCGCCATCATGAAGATGGGGTTGTAGCGGTCCAGGTTCTTCTGCAGGGCGTTAGAGACGTCGTCCGTGGTCTTCTCCCACTCCTGCACCACCTGCTTGTAGCGCTCCTGATCGGTCATGAAGCCCATCTTGTAGTGGTTCTCGATCTCCAGAACCCGCTCCTCGGTCTTGTGGACCAGCTCGTACTTCTGGGGAGGAACCGTCATGTCCGCGATGGACACGGTGATGGCGGCCAGGGTGGAGTGCTTGTAGCCGGTGGCCTTAATGGCGTCCAGCACCTCGGCGGCCTCGGTGAAGCCATGGTGGCGGATGGTCTTGTCGACGATCTTGCCCAGTTCCTTCTTGCCGCAGGTGAAGGTGATCTCGTAGTCAAAGGCGTGGGCGGGATCGCTGCGGTCCACAAAGCCCAGGTCCTGGAGAATGTTGGCGTTGAAGATGATGCGGCCCGGCGTGGTCTCCACCACGCGGGTGGGCTCGTTGGGCGTACGGGGCACGCGGCGGCCGTCCTCGCCCACCCGGGTCACCCGGACGCCGATGGGGCAGTGGGGGCCGATGACGTGGTCGGAGTAGGCCATCATGGCCTCCTCCTCGCTGGCGTAGTAGTGGAGGGGCTTGTAGGTGGGCAGCTTCTTGCCCTCCGCCTTGGCCCGGTCCCGGGCGGCCACGAAGTCGTCGCCGTCCACGATGGACTGGGCGGGCAGGTCGGTGTCGCCGGGGTCCTCGCACCAGATGGTCTCGGCGCCCTTCTCCGCCTTGCCCATGCGCTCCATGGTCAGGTAGTAGGAGCCCAGCACCATGTCCTGGGTGGGGACGGTGACGGGGCCGCCGTCCTGGGGACGCAGCAGGTTGTTGGCGGACAGCATCAGGATGCGGGCCTCCGCCTGGGCCTCCGCGGACAGGGGCACGTGAATGGCCATCTGGTCGCCGTCGAAGTCGGCGTTGAAGGCGGTGCAGTTCAGGGGGTGCAGCTTCAGGGCGCGGCCGTCCACCAGCACCGGCTCGAAGGCCTGGATGCCCAGACGGTGCAGCGTGGGGGCGCGGTTCAGCATGACGGGGTGGTCCTTGATGATGACGTCCAGGGCGTCCCACACGGCGGTGTCGCCCTTATCCACCATCTTCTTGGCGGACTTGATGTTGTTGGCGGTGCCGTCCTCCACCAGCTTCTTCATGATGAAGGGGCGGAACAGCTCCACGGCCATCTCCTTGGGCACGCCGCACTGATAGATCTTCAGCTCGGGGCCGACTACGATAACGCTTCGGCCGGAGTAGTCGACACGCTTGCCCAGCAGGTTCTGACGGAACCGGCCCTGCTTGCCCTTCAGCAGATCGCTGAGGGACTTCAGCGCACGGTTGTTGGCGCCGGTGACGGCGCGGCCACGGCGGCCGTTGTCGATCAGGGCGTCCACGGCCTCCTGGAGCATCCGCTTCTCGTTCCGGACGATGATGTCCGGGGCGTTCAGCTGGATCAGGCGCTTCAGACGGTTGTTGCGGTTGATGACCCGGCGGTACAGGTCGTTCAGGTCAGAGGTGGCGAACCGGCCGCCGTCCAGCTGGACCATGGGCCTCAGCTCGGGGGGGATGACGGGCAGCACGTCGATGACCATCCACTCCGGCTTGTTGCCGGAGATGCGGAAGGCGTCCACCACTTCCAGACGCTTGACGATGCGGGCCTTCTTCTGGCCGGAGGCGTCCTTCAGCTCCTTGTGGAGCTGTGCGGACAGGGCCTCCAGATCCACGTCCTGGAGCAGCTTCTTCACGGCCTCGGCGCCCATGCCGGCCTGGAAGTCGTCCTCGTATTTCTCGCGGTAGTCCCGGTATTCCTTCTCGGACAGGATCTGGTTCTTGGACAGGGGCGTCTCACCGGGATCGGTGACGATATAGCTGGCGAAGTACAGGACCTTCTCCAAGATCCGGGGGCTGATGTCCAGCAGCAGGCCCATCCGGGAGGGAATGCCCTTGAAATACCAGATGTGGGACACGGGGGTGGCCAGCTCGATGTGGCCCATGCGCTCGCGGCGCACCTTGGCGCGGGTGACTTCCACACCGCAGCGGTCACAAATCTTGCCCTTGTAGCGGATCTTCTTGTACTTGCCGCAGTGGCACTCCCAGTCCTTGGTGGGTCCAAAGATGCGCTCGCAGAACAGGCCGTCCTTCTCCGGCTTCAGAGTCCGGTAGTTGATGGTCTCCGGCTTCTTGACCTCGCCGTAGGACCACTCGCGGATCTGCTCCGGAGATGCCATGCCGATCTTTATGGAGTCAAACGCGATGTTGTTGCCGGTATTATTATCAGTCATTTGGCTGTATCCTCCTTACATGATTCAGAATGTGTCTTTGTCGGCGATTCCAAATCACTCGTCGTCAAAATCCGCGCCGTCGTCGCCCTCGTCGCCCAGGTCGTCCATGCCCACTTCACTGCCGGCATCGTCGGGAGCGTCCTCGATATCGAAGCCGGACTCCTGGAATTCGTTGTCCTCCGCGAAGGCGCGGTGACGGTCGTCCGCGTCCATCCGGGCCAGGTTGAAGGTATCCATGGCGTCCTCGTCTTCCTTCAGCTCGATGGGGTTGCCCTCCACATCCAGTACCTGGATGTCCAGGCACAGGGACTGCAGCTCCTTCACCAGCACCTTGAAGGACTCGGGCACGCCGGGCTGAGGCACGTTGTGGCCCTTGACGATGGACTCGTAGGTCCGGACACGGCCCGTCACATCGTCGGATTTGACGGTCAGGATCTCCTGCAGGGTATAGGCGGCACCGTAAGCCTCCAGGGCCCAGACTTCCATCTCGCCGAAGCGCTGGCCGCCGAACTGGGCCTTGCCGCCCAGCGGCTGCTGGGTGACCAGGGAGTAGGGGCCGGTGGAACGGGCATGGATCTTATCATCCACCAGATGATGCAGCTTCAGGAAGTAGACGTAGCCAACCGTGACCTTGTTATCGAAGGGCTCACCGGTGCGGCCGTCGTACAGCACGCTCTTGCCCTCGGGATCCAGACCAGCCAGACGCAGGGCGTCCTGAATGTCCTCGTAGGTGGCGCCGTCGAAGATGGGGGTGGCCACCTTCCAGCCCAGCTTCTGGCGGCATAGCCCAGGTGGACCTCCAGCACCTGACCGATGTTCATACGGGAGGGCACGCCCAGGGGGTTCAGCACGATGTCCAGCGGCGTACCGTCGGGCAGGAAGGGCATATCCTCCTGGGGCAGGATGCGGGACACGACGCCCTTGTTGCCGTGACGGCCTGCCATCTTGTCGCCGGGCTGGATCTTCCGGCGCTGGGCGATATACACCCGGACAACCTGGTTGACGCCCGGGCCCAGCTCGTCGCCGCCCTCGCGGGTGAAGACCTTGGCGTCCACCACGATACCGGCCTCGCCGTGGGGCACCTTCAGAGAGGTGTCGCGGACCTCACGGGCCTTCTCACCGAAGATGGCGCGCAACAGGCGCTCCTCGGCGGTGAGATCGGTCTCGCCCTTGGGCGTGACCTTGCCCACCAGAATATCACCGGAGCGGACCTCCGCGCCGATGCGGATGATGCCGTTCTCGTCCAGATCCTTCAGGGCGTCCTCGCCCACGTTGGGGATGTCCCGGGTGATCTCCTCGGGGCCCAGTTTGGTATCCCGGGAGTCGATCTCGAACTCCTCGATGTGGACGGAGGTGTAGTAGTCCTCCCGGACCAGGCGCTCGTTCAGCAGAACGGCGTCCTCGTAGTTGTAGCCCTCCCAGGTCATGAAGCCCACCAGGATGTTCCGGCCCAGGGCGATCTCGCCCTGATCGGTGGCGGGGCCGTCGGCCAGGACCGTGGGATCCTCCACCTCGCCGGCGGCGTTGACGCGCTTGCCGTGGACCCGCTCGCCCACGGACACGATGGGCCGCTGGTTGATGCAGGTGCCGTGGTTGGAGCGCAGGAACTTGGTCAGCTTGTAGTCCTTGGTATGGCCGTCGTCGTACTTGACGGTGACGTGACGGGCGTCCACAGAGGTGACTTCACCGTCGCCCTCCGCCAGCACCACCACTTCGGAGTCGATGCAGATCTTGTGCTCCATGCCGGTGCCCACGATGGGGGCCTCGGGCCGTAGCAGAGGCACAGCCTGACGCTGCATGTTGGCGCCCATCAGGGCGCGGTTAGCATCGTCGTTGGGCAGGAAGGGGATCATGGCGGTGGCGATGGACACCATCATGCGGGGGCTGACGTCGATATAGTCCACCAGCTCCTTATCCACCTCCACGATCTCGTCGCGGTGGCGGGCAATGATACGCTGGTTGATCAGGCACCCGTTCTCGTCCACAGGCTCGGCGGCCTGGCCGACGATATAGTTGTCCTCCTCGTCGGCGGTCATATAGGTGATGTCGTTGGCCACACGGAAGGTCTCCTTATCCACCTTGCGGTAGGGAGCCTCGATGAAGCCGTACTCGTTGACACGGGCATAGGTGGCCAGATAGGAGATCAGGCCGATGTTGGGACCTTCGGGGGTCTCGATGGGGCACATGCGGCCGTAGTGGCTGTAGTGGACGTCTCGGACCTCCATGTTGGCGCGCTCACGGCTCAGACCGCCGGGGCCCAGTGCGGACAGACGCCGCTTGTGGGTCAGCTCCGCCAGGGGGTTGGTCTGGTCCATGAACTGGCTCAGGGGGCTGGAGCCGAAGAACTCCTTGATGGCGGCGGTGACGGGCCGGATGTTGATAAGGCTCTGGGGCGTGACCACATCCAGGTCCTGGATGGTCATGCGCTCCCGGATGACGCGCTCCATGCGGGAGAAGCCGATGCGGAACTGGTTCTGCAGCAGCTCGCCCACGCAGCGCAGGCGGCGGTTGCCCAGGTGATCGATATCGTCCTTGTTGGAGATGCCCCGGGCCAGACCGTTCATATAGTTGATGGAGCAGAGGATATCGTCCACGACGATGTGCTTAGGCACCAGCTCATCCTTGTGCAGGCGGATCTGATCCTTCAGGTCCTCCCCACTGTACTGGTTCAGCAGCTCCTGCAGCACCTCGAAGCGGACCCGCTCCTTGATGCCGCACTCCTTCAGGGGGTCGAAGTCCACATAGTGCTTCAGGTCGCACATTTTGTTGGACATGACCTTCAGGGACTCGCCCTCCACGTCAATGAGGACCTCGCCCACGCCCACGGCGTCCAGCAGCTTGGCATCCTCGTTAGAGAGCAGATGGCCCTCGTCGAACAGGATCTCGCCGGTGGCAGGATCCGCCACGGGCTGCAGCAGCTTGTAGCCGGCGATCCGGGCCCACAGGGACAGCTTCTTGTTGAACTTGTACCGGCCCACGGTGGACAGGTCATACCGGCGGGGATCGAAGAACAGGTTGTTCATCAGGGTCTCGCAGGCCTCCACCGTGGGGGGCTCGCCGGGACGCAGCTTCCGGTAGATCTCCAGCATGGCGTCCTCGTAGGACTTGCAGGGATCCTTCTCCAGGGTGGTCATGATGCGGGGATCGTCGCCGAACAGCTCCTTGATCTCCGCGTCGGTCTTGATGCCAAGGGCCCGGATCAGGCAGGTGATGGGCAGCTTCCGGTTCTTGTCGATACGGACCCAGAACATCTCATTGGCATCCGTCTCATACTCCAGCCAGGCGCCCCGGTAGGGAATGACCGTGGAGGAGAGGATGGGCAGATCGGTCTTCAGGTCCAGCTCCTTGCCGAAGTAGACGCCGGGGCTGCGGACGATCTGGGAGACCACCACGCGCTCGGCGCCGTTGATGACAAACGTGCCGGAGTGGGTCATCAGCGGGAAATCGCCCATGAAGATCTCCTGCTCCTTGATCTCCTTGATGGCTCCGTCCTGCTTGGTGTACAGCCGCACCTTCACCTTCAGGGGGGCGGCATACGTGGCGTCCCGGGCCTTGCACTCCTCCACGTCGTACTTGGGAGGCTCATCCATCTTGTAGTCGATGAAGCTCAGCTCCAGGTTGCCCTGGTAGTCGTTGATGGTCCCCACGTCCGCGAAGACCTCACGCAGGCCCGTATCCCAGAACCACTGATAGGACTTCTTCTGGATCTCCAGAAGGTTGGGCATGGGGACGACTTCCTCATGCCGGGCAAAGCACTTGCGGAGAGTGTTTCCGTAATACTTGTCTTTTGCCATCTGTTTTTTCACGCAGCCTTTCTTTTGCCCTCCCGGAGAGACCGACCTCCCTCCGGCAGGCAGAGTATTTTCATCCAACGCGCTCCGGCGCCGCCTGCATCTTTTTTGACACACGCGGCTTTGTTGTTACATTCCATTCGCTCTGGTATTGCTTTTTCTCGTCAGATGTGCTATCTTGAATGTAGTAAAAAGGATGGATAATTATCATCCCATCATTAAAAGCGATTAATTATACCATGTTTCAATTGTTCTGTCAATAGATATTGGTGTGCTTTCTGAATAAGCGCACATAAAAAGGGCCGTCCCGTCGGGACGGCCCTTTTGTTATCCTGTTTTATTCGTACAGCTCCTCGTCGTCGTAGTCGTCATACTCAGAGCTGAACTTGCGGCTGAGGCTCTTCTTGATGCCGCTGCCCGCCACGGACAGATCATGCCAGCCGCCGATCAGCAGGCAGACAACCGCGGCGAACGCCAGGCTCGCGCCGATGATCTTCATCACCATACGTGCTGTTTTGCTCATGCTGCGGACCTCCTTGTTCCATATTCTCAATGTGCTGCCACTTCCGCGGACCGTTCGCGGTCCCGTGAGCTTTTGATTATGGAACCTATCATACACTGTTTTTTCCGATTTTACAACTGTTTCATGGGATTCTTTTTCTCCCCGGGCGGAGAAAAGCAGAGGGCTGTCCTTTCGGACAGCCCTCTGAAGCACTCAGAGAATATGCTTACTTCGCAGCCTTGGCGGCGCGGATGGCCTCGGTCAGCAGCGGAGTCACCTTGAACAGGTCGCCCACGATGCCGTAATCGGCGATCTCGAAGATGGGAGCGGTCTCGTTCTTGTTGACAGCGATGATGCACTCGGAATCCTGCATGCCAGCCTTGTGCTGAATGGCGCCGGAGATGCCCAGAGCCACGTACACCTTGGGATGCACGGTCTTGCCGGTCTGGCCGACCTGATGGTCGGCGGTCATCCAGCCGGAGTCGATGACGGCACGGGAGCCGCCCACGACGCCGCCCAGCTCGGCAGCCAGTTCCTCAGCCAGCTGAATGCCGCGCTCAACGTCCTTGCTGATGCCACGGCCGCAGGAGACGATGAAGTCGGCGCCGATCAGGTCGACCAGCTTCTTGGCGGCCTTGACGGTCTCAACGACCTCGGTCTGGATGTCGTCCTCGGTCAAGGTGAAAGCGGGTTTCTCAATGACGCAGGCGTCAGCCTTGGCCTGATCGAAGGGAGCCTTCTTCATAACGCCGGGACGGACGGTAGCCATGGTGGGACGGAAACGGGGGCAGATGATGGTGGCCATCAGGTGACCGCCGAAAGCGGGACGGGTCATCTTCAGGTCACGGGAAACATCGTGCTTCTCGCCCAGAACCATGGCGGAGTTCAGGCCGTCGATCTTGGCCTCGGGCAGAGTGGAAGCCTCCTTCAGGAAGCCCTTGTAGATGCCCATGTCCACGTCCAGATGGGTGCAGTCAGCGCACAGGCCGGTGTGCAGACGGGCAGCGCAGCGGGGGCCCAGGTCACGGCCGATGTTGGTGGCGCCGATCAGGAAGGCCTCAGGCTTCAGCTCCTCGATGACCTGGCAGATGACGTGGGCATAAGCGTCGGTGGTGTAGTCCTTCAGCAGGGGATGCTCGCAGACATAGACCTTGTCGGCGCCATAGCCGCCCAGCTCCTTGGCCAGACCCTCAACGTTGTCGCCCAGCAGCAGGCCGCACAGGTTGACGCCCAGCTCGTTGGCCAGACGACGGCCCTCGGAGATCAGCTCAAAGTCGGTTGGCATCAGCTTGCCCTGACGCTGCTCGCAGAAGACCCACACATCCTTGAAAGCAGCAAGATCAGTGTTATTAAAAGTAGCCATAGTCTTATCTTTCTCCTTTCGATCAGATGATGTGCTTCTTAGCCAGCAGGCTGGCCAGCTTATCGCAGTTCGCCTTGTCGTCGCCCTCGTCCAGCATCATGCCGGCACCCTTCTGGGGAGGAGTGAAGGAGGTCAGGATGTTGGTGGGAGAGCCCTTCAGACCGATGGTGGTGGGATCGATCAGGGGATCGTCCTTCAGAGCGTTGTAGTCGAACACTTCCATGGGCTTGCTGTAAGCCTCGAAGACGCCGCCGACGCTCATGTAACGGGGCTCGTTCAGCTCCTTGATGCAGGTCAGCAGGCAGGGAGTCTGGACCTTGATGGTCATGTAGCCGTCTTCCAGCATACGCTTGACGGTGATGGTGTCGCCTTCCTTATGGATGTCGGCGGCATAGGTCACCTGGGGCAGGTGCAGCTTCTCAGCGATCTGGGGACCGACCTGGGCGGTATCGCCGTCGATGGCCTGACGGCCGCACATGACGATGTCGTCCTGCTCCACGCCGATGCGGTTGATGGCAGCGGCCAGGATCTGAGAGGTAGCGTAAGTATCGGAACCGCCGAACTCACGGCCGGAGACCAGAACGGCCTCGTCAGCGCCGCGGGCCAGGATCTCACGCAGCATGCCCTCCGCGGGAGGAGGACCCATGGTGACAACGATGACCTTGCAGCCGGTCTCGTCCTTCAGCTTCAGAGCGGCCTCGACGGCGTTCAGGTCGTCGGGGTTGGTGATGGTCTGCATGGAAGCGCGGTCCAGCGTACCATCGGGGTTCACGGCCACCTTACCGGAGGTATCGGGAACCTGCTTGACACAAACGATAATTTTCATTTCGACCTAAACCTCCTCTTAATTACAGACCCAGGTGCTTGGCGATGACCATGCGCTGGACCTCAGAAGTACCTTCGTAGATCTCGGTGATCTTGGCGTCGCGCATCATGCGCTCCACGGGATACTCACGGGTGTAGCCATAGCCGCCGAACAGCTGAACGGCGCGGCGGGTGACGTCAGAAGCGGTCTCAGCAGCGAACAGCTTGGCCATGGCGGCGGCGTCGCTGTAAGGCTCGTGGTTCTGCTTCTTCATAGCCGCAGCGTACACAACGTACTGGGCAGCCTGAGCGCGGCAGGCCATGTCGGCCAGCTGGAACTGGGTGTTCTGGAACTTGCTCAGGGGACGGCCGAACTGGACACGCTCCTTGGTGTACTTGACAGCCTCGTCAATGGCGCCCTCAGCCAGACCCAGAGCCTGGGAGGCGATGCCGATACGGCCGCCGTCCAGGGTCTGCATGGCGATCTTGAAGCCCTTGCCTTCCTTGCCCAGCAGGTTCTCCTTGGGAACGATGCAGTCCTCGAAGATCAGGTCGCAGGTGGAGGAGCCGCGGATACCCATCTTCTTCTCATGCTTGCCCTGAGAGAAGCCGGGGAAGTCCTTCTCCACGATGAAGGCGGAGATGCCGTGGTTGCCGGCCTTCTTGTCGGTCATAGCGAAGACCACGAAGGTGTCGGCCACGTTGCCGTTGGTGATGAAGCACTTGGAGCCGTTCAGCACATAGTGGTCACCCTCCAGGACGGCGGTGGTCTGCTGGCCGGAGGCGTCGGTGCCGGCGCCGGGCTCGGTCAGACCGAAGGCGCCGATCTTACGACCGGAGCACAGATCGGGCAGATACTTCTTCTTCTGCTCCTCAGTGCCGTGCTCAAAGATGGGGGCGCAGCACAGGGAGGTGTGGGCGGAGACGATGACGGCGGTGGTGCCGCAGACCTTGGCCAGCTCCTCCACGCACATGGCATAGGAGAGGACGTCGCCGCCGGCGCCGCCGTACTCCTTGGGGAAGTAAATGCCCATCATCCCCAGTTTGGCCATCTTCTCGACGGTCTCCATGGGGAACCGCTCTTCTTCGTCGATTTCCTGGGCCAGGGGCTTGACTTCATTCTCGGCGAACTCGCGGTACATCTTACGGAGCATCTGCTGCTCTCTAGTCAGATGAAAATCCATACCTTTTACTCCTTCACTATAAAATTACTTCTTGGAATAATCATAGAAGCCCTTGCCGCTCTTTTTGCCCAGGAGGCCGCCGCGGACCATCTTGCGCAGGAGCAGGGCGGGACGGTACTTGGGATCGCCCGTCTCGCTGTACAGGGTCTCCATGATGGCCAGGCACACGTCCAGGCCGATGAAATCACCCAGGGCAAGGGGGCCCATGGGGTGATTAGCACCCAACATCATTGCCTTGTCGATGTCCTCGACAGAGGCGACACCCGTCTCCACAAGGCCGATGGCCTCGTTGATCATGGGGATCAGGATCTTGTTGACCACAAAGCCGGGAGCCTCGGCCACTTCCACGGGATCCTTGCCGATCTCCTTGGACAGGTTGTAGACGAAGTCGAAGGTCTCCTGGGTGGTGTTGGCGCCGCGGATGACCTCCACCAGCTTCATGCTGGGAACGGGGTTGAAGAAGTGCATGCCGATAACAGGATGCTTCAGGCCATTGCCCATCTCCGTCACGGACAGAGAAGATGTATTGGAGGCAAACACGGTCTCCGGCTTGCAGATGGCATCCAGCTCACCCAAAAGCTCCTTCTTCGTGGCCATGTCCTCCTTGACGCACTCGATGACCAGATCGGCATCGGCGGCGGCGGACTTCTCCTCCACCAGGATGTTGTTCAGGATGGCCTGCTTGGCCTCCTCGGTCATCTTGCCCTTCTGAACGCGCTTGTCCAGAGAGGCGGCCAGCTTATCCTTGTGCCGCTGAGCGGACGCGGGGCTGCTGGCATACATGAGGGCGGTGTGGCCCTTCGCTGCGAAGACCTGAGCGATGCCGGAACCCATCGTTCCCGCACCAAAGACTGCTACCTTCATTGCGATTCCTCCTGTGATTAGAATTTAAGGGATGTTTATTTTATAAATGCCGAGAATTCAGCAATTTACAAACGGGTCGTGCTTCCGCTTCTCCACGAAAGCGGTCATGGCATTGCGCTGGTCCTGAGTCTCGAAGCAGGAGCCGAACAGCCCCTCCTCCATGGCGATGCCCTCGTCGATGTCCACCTGGAGGCCGTCGTTGATGGCCTGCTTGCAGGCGCGGACGGCGATGGGGGCGTTGCCGGCGATGCGCAGGGCCATCTTCTCCGCCTGGGCCATCAGCTCCTCGGCGGGATACACAGCCTGGACCAGGCCGCAGGCCAAAGCCTCAGGCGCCTTGATGTTCCGGGCGGTATAGATCAGTTCCTTGGCCTTGCCCATGCCGACCAGGCGGGCCATCCGCTGGGTGCCGCCGAAGCCCGGGGTGATGCCCAAGCCCACTTCCGGCTGGCCGAAGACGGCGTTCTCAGAGGCAAGACGGATATCGCAGCTCATGGCCAGCTCACAGCCGCCGCCCAGCGCAAAGCCGTTCACCGCGGCGATAGTGGGGATGGGCAGCGTCTCCAGCTTGCGGAACACGTCGTTGCCCAGCTTGCCGAAGGCCTGACCGGCCATCTTGTCCAGATCCTTCATCTGCGCGATGTCCGCGCCGGCCACGAAGGCCTTCTGTCCCGCACCGGTGACGATGACGCAGCGCACCTCGTTGAGGTCGATGCCGTCCAGCACCTTGTCCAGCTGGGAGATCACCTGGTCGTTCAGCGCGTTCAGCGCCTCCGGACGGTTGATGGTCAGCAGGCCGATCTGGCCCTTGACTTCGAATTCCACAAACGCCATGGGAAGTTCCTCCTCATCGGAAAGATTCACAGAGATCCGGCGCCCGCTTCAGGCTCCGGAGCCATCCCTCCCGCGCCGGTCCCGGCGCGTTTCCCTTATGCCAAAACGGCATGGAATGGCCCTATATACTCACAGAGTTATTATAGTTTTTCGACGCCCAATTATCAAGTCCCATTTCTCTCCCTTTTCGAGGATTTTCTGTTTTTTTACACTTCACACAAAATATCGTTAAAATTTTTGCTATTATGTTAAGGGCTTAACATTCTGTGCTCTCCCGGCATCCGACGGCCCTCCGGAAAAAATCGGCATTTACACGATTCCGAAGCTATGATAAAATAGAGCAGTCGTGAATTTTCAGCAATTATGGGAGGATATCCGAATGCGAATGCGGAAAAAGAAAAATCTGGTTCCCCGGATGGAGCGCTGCGCGGCCTGTCTCATCCAGGAACCCTATGAGATGCCGGGCAAATGGCGGGAGCTGATGCCGGAGGCCCGGGAGCTGCGGGTGGAGCTGGGCTGCGGCAAGGGCCGGTTCACCGCCGGCACCGCCCAGGCGGAGCCGGACGTGCTGTTCATCGCCGTAGAGATGATCCCCGACGCCATGGTGGTGGCCATGGAGCGCTGCACAGCGGCGGAGCTGCACAATGTCTTCTTCGTCAGCGCCAACGCCGATCAGCTGCCCCTGTTCTTCCGGCCCGGTGAGGTGGACCGCATCTATATCAACTTCTGCGATCCCTGGCCCACCAAGCGCCACGCCAAGCGCCGCCTGACCCACGGCAACTTCCTGAAGCTCTACCGGAAGGTGCTGCGGCCCGGCGGAGAGATCCACTTCAAGACGGACAACATGGGGTTGTTCGATTTCTCCCTGGAGGAGTTCCCCCAGTTCGGCTTCACCCTGTCCGAGGTCACCCGGAACCTCCACGAGAACGGTCCCGTGGGCGTGATGACGGACTATGAGGCCAAGTTCCATGAGCTTGGCCAGCCCATCTATCGTCTGGTGGCCACCATGACGGATTGGGAGGAGCCTGCGCAGCCGGCGCCGGAGGAGGCCGGTCCGGAGGAGGCCTGATCCACTCCCCGGTCCGGAAACATTTATTATAAGGTATAAAGCCCCCGGCGCGGTCCTCCTTTGGACCGTGCCGGGGGTCTTCTCTGTTGTATCAGATGTATCAGAAACTGAAATGCTCCACGATGTCCACCAGCTCCGCGCCGATGCGCTTCTGGGCCTCTTTGGTGCCCGCGCCGATGTGGGGCGTGCAGCTCACCGCCGGATGGGAGGCCAGTGCCCAGTTGGGATGCTTCTCGTCCATCCAGACGTCCAGACCGGCGGCCCGGAGCTTTCCGCTCTCCAGAGCCTCCAGCAGGGCGGCCTCGTCCACATTGGAGCCCCGGGACACGTTGATGACCACCGCGCCGTCCTTCATTTTGGTGATGGCGTTCTGGTCGATGATGGGCTTTTCGCCGCTGGGAGCGCAGAGGATCACCACATCGGATTGGGAGAGCAGTTCCTCCATGGAAACGAAGTGCATGGTCTCGCACTCACATCCCTCCGGCTTGTTCCGGTGGACGGTGGACAGGACGTTCATCCCCAGGGCCTGGCACTTCTCCCCGGTGAGACGGCCGATGCGGCCGTAGCCGATGATGCCGGCGGTGCTGCCCCGCAGCTCGAACCCCTTGGAATAGGCTTTCTTCTCCCACTTCTCCTGCCGCATGGTGTGTCCGGCGATAGAGATGTTCCGGGCGCAGGAGAACAGCAGCGCCAACGCCAGCTCCGACACGGCGTTGGAGGACGCTCTGGGCGTGTTGCGGCAGGTGATCCCGGCGGCCTCGGCATAGGGAATGTCAATGTTGTCCATGCCCACGCCCGCCCGGATGATGAGCTTCAGCCGTCCGCCCCGGGCGGCGTCGATCTGGGGCGCCTTGATCTTGGTGGCGCTGCGGATGATGACGGCGTCAAACTCCCGGAGGGCTTCGCCCAGCGTGTCGGGCTCGTAGAACTGCTCCACTACCTCATATCCATCCAGCCGGAGCTGTTCCATGGCGGCAGCGTCGCAGCCGTCGGTGACCAGAATGCGGATTGCCATATTCAGTTACCCCTTTCCAAATTTCCCGGCACACCCCAGGGGTGCCAATTGTCGGAAAACGCGGCGTCCGTTGGGGGACAGACGCTTCGCCGCCCTGTGCAGGACGGCGGGGACGGCGGGGCATGCGCCCCGCCCTGCCGTGGATAAATGCCGGCCTCCGTCAGGGCCGGCGGGCCGCAGCCAGGGCCGACGGGCGGATGATATCCACCCCCGCGACCCATTACGGCCCCACGGGCCGTAATTTGCCGGAATCATTTTTCCGGCGACATGCGCGGCGGAAAAATACTTTGACTCAGCCGCCGTGGGCGGCGTCACCAGTGACCGATGTCACTGGTGGTGGGGGATTCTCAAGGGGGAGCCTGCTCCCCCTTGAAGCCGTCAGGCGTGCTCCTCCTCGTACTTCTTCAAAAACTCCACCAGCGCCTCCACGCCCTCCTTGGGCATGGCGTTGTAGATGGAAGCCCGCAGGCCGCCCACGCTCTTGTGGCCCTTCAGGTTGTCGAAGCCCGCGGCCTTGCTGGCAGCCACCACGTCGGCGTCCTGCTCCTTGCTGGGCGTCACGAAGGGCACGTTCATCAGGGACCGGTCCTCCTTGCGGACGGCGGCGGTAAAGAACTTGCTCTGGTCCAGGAAGTCATACAGGATGGCGGCCTTCTCCCGGTTCCGCTGATCCATAGCCTCCAGGCCGCCGTTCTTCAGCAGATACTTGAACACCTTGCCGCAGCAGTAGATAGCCCAGCAGTTGGGAGTGTTGTACAAGGAGTCGGCGTCGGCGTGGGTCTTGTAGTTCAAATAGGTGGGGACGGAGGCGGGCAGATCGTCCCGGATCAGGTCCTCCCGGATGATGACGATGGCCATGCCGGCGGGGCCTACGTTCTTCTGGACGCCGCCCCAGATGACGCCGTACTTGCTGACGTCGCAGGGACGGGACAGGAACATGGAGGACTGGTCGCTGACCAGGATCTTCCCCTTGGTATTGGGCAGGTTGTAATAGGTGGTGCCGTTGATGGTCTCGTTCTCGCAGATGTAGACGTAATCCGCGTTGTCGGGGATGTCCAGATTGGAGCAGTCGGGGATGTAGGAGTAATTCTTGTCCCCAGAGGACGCCACTACCTTGACCTCGCCGAACTTCTGGGCCTCCTTCAGGGCCTTCTTGGACCAGCTGCCGGTGTCGATGTAGCAGGCAACGCCGTTCTTCATCAGGTTCATGGGCACCATGGCGAACTGGACCGTGCCGCCGCCCTGGATGAACAGCACCTTGTAGTTGTCGGGAATGCCCATCAGCTTCCGGAGATCCGCCTCAGCCTCGTCCCGGATCTGCTGGAACACCTTGGACCGGTGGCTCATCTCCATGACGCACATGCCGCTGCCCTGATAGTTCATCATCTCGGCGGCGATCTCCTCCAGGACCTCCTCGGGCATCATGGCGGGACCGGCGGAGAAGTTATAAGTACGACCGTATTTCATTTCCAATTCCTCCTGTACGTGCAGAATTTTGGTCCGATCAGTTTTCTTCTTCGTTTAGTATACGCCATTGCGCCGTCAGAATCAACCGGGATTTAAAAAATCATTGAGACGAACTAAAAATTTGTCAGGACTTTGTGCAATTCAGCTATAAAATTTCGAAATCCCAGAGAAACCTTGTGCGATATGTGCTTTTCTCCTTAAAAAAGGTGTCAGACTGGCCGTTGCATTTTCTGTCGAATATTCGTATAATCAGAGAAAACGCGGTCACTGGGAGGAACTGGTATGGAATCGGTGCGGAAATTCTTTCACAAGATCTGGCTGTACACGGCGGCCCTGGGAAAGTGGCTGATCCTGGCGGCCGTCACCGGCGAGGTCTGCGGCTTCATCGGCTCGGCGTTCCACATCGGCGTGGAATATGCCACGGAGCTGCGGGGAGCCCATCCCTGGCTGCTGTACTGCCTGCCGCTGGCGGGTCTGGCGGTGACGGCTGTCTACAAGCTCCTTCGGACGGAGGGGCAGGGCACCAACGACATCATCGACGCGGTGCATCTGGGCAAACCCCTGTCCATTCTGCTGCTGCCCTCCATCTTCATCGGGACGGTACTGACTCACCTGTGCGGCGGCTCCGCCGGACGAGAGGGCGCCGCCCTCCAGATGGGCGGAACCATCGGCTACTGGTCCAGCAAGCTGTTCCATCTGGACGACCGGGACACCCGGACCGCCACCCTCTGCGGCATGGCCGCCTTCTTCTCCGCCCTGTTTGGCACGCCGCTGGCCGCCACCATGTTCGCCATCATGGTCATCAGCGTGGGCAGCTTCTACCACTCCGCCTTCATTCCCTGCTTCGCCGCCTCCCTGGTGGCCTACGGCATATCCCTGTGGATGGGCGTCACCCCCACCCGGTTCACTGTTGCCGTACCGGAAGTGGTGGTGCCGGTGATGCTGAAGGTGGCAGTGCTGGCGGCTCTGTGCGCCTGGGTGTCCGTCCTGTTCTGCAATGTCCTCCACTTCACGGAGCATCAGATGGCGAAGCGCATCCCCAACCCCTGGGTCCGGGCCGTCACCGGCGGCTGCGCCGTCATCGTTCTGACGCTGCTGTGCGGCACCACGGACTACAACGGCGCGGGCATGAGCGTCATCACCGCCGCCGTGGAACAGGGAACGGCCCGGCCCGAGGCGTTTCTGCTGAAGATCCTGTTCACCGCCGTCACCCTGGCCGCCGGGTTCAAGGGCGGCGAGGTAGTGCCCTCCTTCTTCATCGGCGCCACCTTCGGCTGCGCCGCCGCGCCTCTGCTGGGATTGCCCGCCGGATTCGGCGCCGCCCTGGGACTGGTCAGCGTGTTCTGCGGCGCCACCAACTGCCCCGTGGCCTCCATCTTTCTGGCCATCGAGCTGTTCGGCGGAGACGGCGTGCTGTACTTCGCCCTGGCCTGCGGCGTCAGCTACATGCTCTCCGGCTACAACGGCCTGTACTCCAGCCAAACCATCCTATACTCCAAGCTGAAGGCCCAGTACATCAACGTCCACACCAACGCCCATCACGCCGGAGAGGACGGCGAGGACCGTCCCCGGGTCATGGGCAGTCTGAAGAACTGATGACCTTCGTCCGGCAGCACGGCCGGGCACCTCTGTGAAAGGAAGCACTCATGGGAAAAGAACCTCTGTCCTCTCGCGGGTCCGGGCGGAACCGGGCCGTGGATCTGGTCAAAACCATCGCCATCTGCGACGTCGTCGTCAGCCACGTGGATGTCCCCGCCTTTTCCGCCGGCGCCGTAGGCTCCCCGGCGTGGCTGTGCGCCCTGTTCTGGGCCAGCATCACCCATGTCAGCGTCTCTCTGTTCCTGATGGCCAGCGGCACCCTTCTGCTGGACCCCGGACGGCCCATGACGCTGAAAAAGCTGTACACGAAAAACTTCCCCCGTCTGCTGGCTGCCCTGCTGTTCTGGGCTTTTTGCTATCATCTGGCGGGTCTGCTGGCCGCCGGACAGCTGTCCGCCGCCAGACTGGCCCAAGCGGTGCGGGATACCCTGCTGTTCCGCCATGAGGAGCATCTGTACTACCTCCACATCATGCTGCTGGTGTACGCCTTCCTGCCGGTCACCCGCCTCATCGCGCAGCACACGGACAGGCGGCAGCTCCGGTACCTGCTGGGGCTGTGGTTCCTGCTGGGCATCGTCTATCCCACGGTGAGGCCCTTCCCGCCCTTCACAGAACTGGCGGGCATCCCCACCCAATGGCTGATGAACATGACCTACGCCTCCATCGGCTACACGCTGCTGGGGTATGACCTGTCCGCCTACGGAAAGACCGTCCGGCGATGGGTCTGGGCGGCAATGATGGCGGCGGGCTTCCTGCTGGCCTTCGGCGGCAGCTGGGCCATGTCCGCCGCGGAGGGCACCCTGAACACCCACTTCCTGGAGGGCATGAGCGTGGGCATCTGCCTTGCCGCCGCGGGCATTTACGGGCTGTGTCTCTCCGCTCCCGTCCCGGAGCGGGCGGGCCGGGGCGCAGCGCTGGTCTCCAGAGCCTCCTTCTGCGTGTTTCTGGTCCACATCTTCTTTCTGAAGCTCTTCGGCCGTCTGGGGCTGACGGCGCTGGCGGGACCCGCCAGCGTCTCCGTGCCTCTGGTGTCCCTGCTGATCCTGCTGTGCGGCGTCGGGACGTGGTGCGTCCTCTCCCAGATCCCCATCGTAAAAAACTGGCTGGTCTGAAATAAAACGGCGTCTCCCGCGGCATACTGATGGGCAGTATACTGCGGGAGGCTTTTCGTTATGATGAAAACTCTGTCCGAGGCGGGTCTGGTCTGCCTCACCACCCTGCTGAGCATCGCAGCGCTGTTCCTGCTGACCAAGCTCATGGGCGCCAAGCAGGTGTCCCAGATGACCATGTTCGACTACGTGGTGGGCATCACCATCGGCTCCGTGGCGGCGGAGCTGGCCACGGAGTTGGAGAGCCCCGTTCAGCCCCTGACCGCCCTGATCCTCTATGGCGTCGTCGCGTGGCTCATCTCCCTGCTGACCAGCAAATCCGTCAGGGCCCGGGGAATGATCACCGGTAAGCCCCTGGTGCTGCTGGACAACGGCGTCATCTCCAAAAAGAATCTGAAAAAGGCCCGGCTGGATCTCAGCGAGTTTCTGACCTACTGCCGCATGAGCGGCTGGTTTGATCTCAACCAGGTCCAGACGGCGGTGCTGGAGCACAACGGTGTGGTGAGCTTCCTGCCCAAGGAGAAAGACCGCCCTGCCACGCCGTCAGACCTGGATCTGAAGCCCCAGCAGTCCCAGGTGCAGGTGCCGTTCATCATGGACGGCAAGCTGCTGACGGACAACATCTGGCAGGCCGGAAAGGAGGACACCTGGGTCCGCCGCGCCCTGCTCCGTCAGGGCTACCGGGACGAGGGCGATGTCTTCCTGGCCCTGTGGGACGGCGGCGAGAAGCTGACGGTGTTTCCCATGGAGCCGCTGCCCAAGAGCTGAGGCGCATCCTCTTTGAAGCCGTCAGGGCCCGGTCCTCCCAAAAGAGGGACCGGGCCCTGACGCCGTTATGCCGGAACGGTCCTCATCTGATTCGCTCCGTTGATTCCGCCTTCCCGGGAAGGCACTCCCGCCCGCACAGCTGGCGCTGGGCGGCGATGGTGGCCAGGGTGTCCCCCAGCTGGGTCAGTGCCGCCGCGGCCAGGTTCAGATCGTCGTCATTCAGCTGGGCGGCGATGGCCGCCGCCAGCGTGTTCAGAGCCGTGGTGAAGGCCAGCGGATCACATCGGCAGTCCATGGCATCCCCTCCCTGCCATTCTATGCGGCGGGGTTCGGTGCGGAACGGAGAGGAAACGTCCCCGGAGCATATGCTCCGGGGACTGCTGCGTCATTCCTCTCTCTGGGCCGCCATGCCGCCCAGATCCACGTCCTGCGCACCGGCGGAGGACGTCTTTTTCTGCTTCCCCAGGCCGAAGTCCTGCTCCACAGTGGCGGTATCCCGGTGGAGCATGGACTCCATCACCCGGATATCGCTGTCCACGTCCATGGCGTCGGCCTTGTACAGCTCGTCCAGCTGATGCTCGAAGCCCGCCACGATGGAGTCCATGGTCCGCTCAATGCGGGCCTTGGCCTGCCTGAGATTCTCGCCCTCCACGCCGGCGGCTTCAAACTGGGCGTAGGAGTCCAGCAGCTTCTGTGTGGTGGGCAGATAGTAGTTCAGGAAGGTGCCGATCTTGTCACGCTTCTTCGGGTCCTCCCGCACGGCCTTGAAGATCCGGGCGGTGATGTCCTCCAGCCGGTCGATCTTCGCCGACAGCACCGGGTCCGCGATGGCATCGTTGGCCCGACGGATGTTCCGCAGGATGACGGTGTACTCGTCCGCCGTGTCCTGGGCCGCGGCCTGCTGGGCTGTCTGTTGGGCCTTCCGCTCCCGCTCCGCACGGGCACGCTGGAAGTCCGCGTCCGCCTGGCCGCTGCGGAACAGATACCCCAGCTCCACGTTGAGATAGGCCTTTCCGCCGAAGTAGCCCTTGTCCACCATCTTCTGCAGGTCCTTCTCCACCCGGTTCTCCGGATAGCCCAGGGTCCGGGCCAGCTCCGCGATGGAGACGGCTTCCCGGTCCCCCATGACAGACAGATACTTCCCGTAGCGCTTCACCGCTTTGTCCATGGAGACCCCGGCGCAGAACATCCCGCCGCCCGCCGCGGCGATGGCCAGTGCCTGGAGGAAGTCCAGCAGCCACAGTCCCAGCCAGTCCGAGGACCAGAACAGCGCGTCCAGAGGATCGCCCAGCATCAGCAGGCCCAGCGCCGCCAGAATGCAGCCGATGATCTTCAGCTTCCGGGCGTTGGACTTTTTCACCGTGGGAGACTGGACCACTTTCCGGGCCGCGGCTTTGGCCCTGCTGTCCTCCGTCGGAGCGGTCCGCTGGTTCTCCGTCCGGAGGGGCGGCGGCGCCTGCTCCGTCTGCTTCTTATCCTTGCCGAACAGCTTGAAAAACAGCAGAATCAGGCCGATGGGCCACAGGTCAATGAGAAACAGGAATACGATCAGCGCCCAGGAGCCCCAGTCGCTGTCCTTCTTCTTTCCGGCCACGCTCATTCCCCTTTCGGCTTCAGTTTCCGTTTGTTGCCCTTCTCGTCCATGATATAGGTGTTGTCCAGCTGGCCCCGGAGGCTCCCCAGCACGGAGTCGATATACTCCCGGCGGAGGGCCGCCCGTTCCTCCTCCTCCCACTGAGTCAGTCCCTCGGGGGATTTGGCCTTCCTGGCCAGCTCGTTGATGCGGTCGATCTGCTTCTGATCCATATGCTCCTCCTGTCAGGTGCCGGGCGTCTCCCGCTCAAACACCAGGTCTATTGTCTCAATAAATCCGCCGGCCCGCTGTGTCCTGGGGATCCAGCCCACGTACCGCCAGCCCTCCGCCGCCCGGCGGAGAATGGTCTCCCGATGCGCGCCGGTCTCCAGTCCCACGCCGCCGAACAAACGGTATCCGGAGGCGTTGTCACAGTCTACCGTCTCAAACTCGTATTCCAGCATGGCGCTTCTCCTCTTCACACGTACCGCTCCACCACAATGGGGATACGGCCCTTCTTGGTGGGAGCGCCCACCTCTTTCAGGCGGAACTTGCCCAGTCCCCGGGCGGTGACAGTGTCCCCGGCGGACAGGGGCTTGTCCGGCTTCACGCACTCCCGCCAGTTCACCTGTACCTTTCCGCTCTCAATGAGGGCGGCGGCCTTTCCCCGGGACAGCCGGAAGCCCGTGGACGCCACGGCGTCCAGCCGCACGGTGGCCACGGTGTCCCGGACCTCCTGCACTTGCAGCTTCGGGATGTGCAGCACCTCCGGCCCGATCTCCGTCACGGTGAGCCGGGCCCGTCCGGCGGTGTCCCAGCTCTGCATCAGGAACTCCGCCACGCTGTCCAGCACCACCAGGTCCGCGCCGTCCGGCGTCACCAGAATGTCCCCCACCTTCTCCCGGACGATGCCCAGTCCCATGAGACTCCCCAGCAGGTCCCGGTGGGTCAGGCTGTACTCCGGCCGGTAGGACGCCCGGAGATACCGCAGGGGCAGCTGGTCCCCGGCGTCCTCCGGTTCCAGCCAGTCCGGCAGGAACAGCAATATCTGCCGCTCCGCGCTGTCGTAGCCGCCGAAGGCCAGATAGTCCGCCGGTGACGCTCCGGCCTGACGCAGGATGTCCTCCGCCGCCGTCCGCTGGACGGGAGTCAGAAAATCCGTGGCCGCCGGGATGTTCCGGCTCCGGGCCTGCTCCCACTTGTCCAGCACATGGGCCAGCGTCAGCCGGTCCTCCGGCGAGGCGGCCTTATCCAACAGTTTGCTCTTATCCATACTCCTCCATGCCGCCCCGCGGCATTTTCTCAGCTTTTCAGCTCCTGGGTCCGCACCAGGGCCGCGTATTCGCCGTTCTTCTCCATCAGCTCCGTGTGGGTGCCGATCTCCGTGATGCGGCCGTTCTGAATGACGGCGATACGGTCGGCGTTCCGCACGGTGGACAGCCGGTGGGCGATGATGATAGTGGTCCGGCCCCGGGACAGCTTCTCAAAGGTCTCCTGGAGCTTCGCCTCCGTGACGCTGTCCAGGGCGGAGGTGGCCTCGTCCAGGATCAGCACCGGCGGGTTTTTCAGGAAGATGCGGGCAATGGAGATGCGCTGCTTCTGTCCGCCGGACAGAAGCGTGCCCCGCTCTCCCACGTTGGTCCGAAAGCCGTCAGGCATGGCCACGATGTCGTCGTAGATCTCCGCCAGCTTCGCCGCCCGGGCCACCTCCTCGTCGGAGGCGCCGGGCCTGCCGTAGCGGATGTTCTCCAGCACGCTGTCCGCGAACAGGAACACCTCCTGCTGCACCACGCCCACGTTCTGACGCAGGGACTCCTGGGTCACCTCCCGGACGTCCTGCCCGTCGATGCGGACCGCGCCGGAGGTAACGTCGTAGAATCGGGGGATCAGTTGACATAATGTGGACTTTCCGCCGCCGGAGGGGCCTACCAGGGCCACCGTCTCGCCGGGGCGGATGTGGAGGTCGATGTCCCGCAGCACCGCCAGATCCTGCTGATAGGCAAAGCTGACGCTGTCCACATCGATGCGGCCCTGCACATGGGACAGCTCTCTGGCGTCCGGGGCGTCCTGCAGGGACGGCTCCGTCCGCATCATCTCAATGAACCGCTGGAGGCCGGCGGTGCCGTTGGCGAACAGCTCCGCGAAGTTGGACAGCTTCCGCACCGGGTTCACGAAGGCGGTGATATACAGGCTGAAGGTGATGAGGTCGATGGCGTTCAGCTCCCCCTCCATGATGAGCCAGCCGCCCACGGCGATGACCGCGGCGGACAGGGAACACAGGAAGAACTCCATGGAGGCGTTGAACCGGCCCATGGCCCGGTGGAACGCCCGCTTGGAGGTCTTGAAGCTGTCGTTGGAGGAGTCGAATTTCTCAATTTCCGCCCGCTCGTTGGCGAAGGCCTTGGCGGTGCGGATGCCGGACAGGCCGGACTCGATGTCCGCGTTGATGACGGCGGTCTTCTGCTTCACCTGGGCGGAGGCCTGGCTCATGGACCGGCGGCACTTCCAAACAACCAGAACGAACACCGGCAGAATCAGGGTGATGACCAGGGCCAGCCGCCACTGGATGGAGTACATGACCCCCAGCGAGCCGATGATGGTGACGCAGGAGATGAAGATGTCCTCCGGGCCGTGGTGAGCCAGCTCCGTGATGTCGAACAGGTCTGCCGTCAGGCGGCTCATCAGCTGGCCGGTGCGGTTGTGGTCGAAGTAGTTGAAGCTCAGCTCCTGCATGTGGCGGAACAGGTCCCGGCGGATGTCCGCCTCCACCAGGATGCCGAAGGTGTGGCCGTAATAGCAGATGACATACGTCAGCGCCGCCCGGAAGGCGAAGGCAGCGAACACCACCGCCATGACGGCAAAAAACGTCCGGTAGGCGCTTTCCGGCAGCAGCTCGTACATGCACCATCGGGACACGGCGGGAAATGCCAGGTCGATGAGGGAAATGAGCAGTGCGCAGGTCAGATCCAGAAAGAACAGCTTCCGGTGGGGTCTGAAGTAGGACAGAAAGATCTGGAGAGACGACTTCTCCTGGAATTCCCGTGTGGTCATGGCAGCCTCCATGCGCCCTTTGGCGCGAAATAGATTCAGGGCCTCCTTGGGGAGGGCCGCAGTGGCCGGAGACGGCGCTGACGCCAGACACGCGCGGGATCACTTCAGCGGATCTTGCTCCCAGTGGGCAAGGGTATCATAGCACAAGTTTTTCCGTCCCGCAACACCGCGCGGCGGCTTTTTGCCGGAAACAAACACCGCGCCCCATGGCTTCCCATGGGGCGCGGCAGGACCGGTATTTATCCGGGAACACGGACGATGCAGGTGAGGGACTGGCCGTTGAAGGTGGCGGTGATGGTGGCGTTGCCGGCGCCCACCGCCCGGACGACGCCGTCGGCGTCCACCGTTGCCACGCTGGTGTTGGAGCTGGACCATGTGACGCCGCTGGAAACACCCGATACCTTCAGCTGGAAGGGAGGATCGCTCTTGGGCAGGGTAAAGTCCTCCCGGTTCAGGGTGTGGGTGCCGGAGCCGCTGGTGGAGGCCACGGAGCTGCCGGTGTTGGGTACGCCGGTGCCGGCCTTCACGCGGACGACGCACTCGCCCTTACCGTTGCCGTCGGTGACGGTGATGGTGGCGGTGCCCGCCGAGATGGCCACCACCTTACCGGTGTCGTCCACGGAAGCGATGCCCTCGTCGCTGCTGGTCCAGGTATACTGTCCGGAGCCGCCGGAGACGGTGAGCTTCACCGGGGGATCGCCCACGGGAATGGTGAAGTCCGTCTTGCTCACGGTCAGGGTATTGGGCAGGCTGGACACGTCCGCAGGCGCCGTGGTCTGGCCGCCGGAGGACGGTGCGGCGGAAGATGCCCCCGCCGGAGAAGACGTGCTGCCGGAGCCGGATACAGTGGGCTTCTCGGCACTGACGCTGCTCTGCTGGGAGGACGCCGACGCGCTTCCGTCGGGCTGCTTGCTCCCGCCGATGGCGTCGCCGAACAGCAGCCACAGCAGGAGTCCCGCCAGGGCGATGATGACCACGATCAGAATGGGGCTCAGCATGCTGGGGCTTTTCTGGGAGCTTCTGTAGCCACCCCTCTGGCGGCGGCTGGGCGTGTCCCGCAGGGCCGCCTCCTCCTCGCAGAAGGGACAGCGTTTGTATGTATCGGAATATTTCTCCCCGCAGACGGGGCAGCGCTTCATTGCCATGATGTTCCTCCTTGTCCGGAGACCAGTTCAAGTTTATACATTGACATAATACCGGTTTTCCACGCCGCCGTCAATACCGGAACCGTGGATTTTCATGAATTTTCGACACCGCCGCCTTGCTTTTCCGGAAGGTCCCTCCTATAATAGTGATATCCGCTGAATAAACCGCAAAGCGGTTATTTCCGCGGCGGCAGCCGCGCTACTCCACAAAAACGGGTCGGGGAGGTCTCCCAATGAATACGCTTTTCATCGGCATCGCCGGCGGCACCGGCAGCGGCAAGACCACGCTGACACAGCATCTCAAGGACCACTTCGGCGGCGCGGTCACCGTCATCAGCCACGACAGCTACTACAAGCACTACGCGGACATGCCCTTTGAAGAGCGGGTCAAACAGAATTACGACCACCCCAGTGCTTTCGACACGGACCTGCTCATCCGGCATCTCAACGCACTGAAAAACGGCGAGAGCATCCAGCGGCCCGTCTACTCCTTCTCCGACTACAACCGCACCGGCGAGACCGTGACGGTGGAGCCCTCCAGCGTCATCATCGTGGAGGGCGTGCTGATCTTCCAGAATCCCGCCCTGCGGAGCATGTTCGACATCAAGATCTTCGTGGAGGCCGACGCCGACGTCCGCATCCTCCGCCGCTGCCTCCGGGACGTGGAGGAGCGGGGCCGGACCCTCCAGTCCGTGGTGGACCAGTATCTCACCACCGTGAAGCCCATGCATGAGCAGTTCGTGGAGCCCTCCCGGAAGTACGCGGACATCGTGGTCTTGCAGGGCGGGCAGAATCTGGTGGCCCTGGACATGATCATGCAGCGCATCCAGAGCCACATCGACGGAAAGTGAGGGCATATCCCTTACCCAGCGCCGCAGCGCCGTCTCCGCGTCCGAACGCAGAGACGGCGCTTTTGATCTGTTCCCGTTTTTCTTTTCCCGCAGATACTGAAAAGTTTTTCTCCTTGACAGTTTCTCCTTCCTGTGCTATGCTGTATCCATAATTTCATATAAAAGAACCGTCGATGCGGAAAAACGCATAGAAGGGCTTTTAAATATCATTACTGTGAGGTAAGCGTATGGACAAAGCCGCTTCTATTTTTTTACGCGCCGATATCCATCCCGATGATCTCCGCGCCATGGCACACTGGCTCCGTAGCCGCCGCGTCACCCGTTATCTGAATGAAGATGTCTCCGCGCCGGAACAGCTGGAGCAGCTCCTGTTCTCCACCCCCGCTCCCCTTCTGACCTGCCGGATGAATCAGCACGGCCGGTTTTTCCTGGTCTGCCGGGACTGGGACGTCCCCATCGGTTTCGTCAAGCTGACGGAGCAGGGCGCGGGCGTCCATGAGATCGTATTCGCCATCGGCGACGAATCCCTCTGGGGACTGGGATATGGTTCCCGCGCCGTCCGGGCCGCGCTGGATACGGCTTTTCTCTCCCTGCGGGCAAGGAAGCTGGTGGCGCGCATCTACCACGGCAACCAACGCTCCGTCAACACCGTGCTGGGCTGCGGCTTTTCCCTGGAAAAGCGGGGCCGTAATCTGGACGCCTACAGCATCTCCATGGCGGACTATCTGGAGATG